>Ga0181579_10004286_pt1 | contig 11123 bp, 7 predicted proteins | sample 071ome_24_FD_132996 | JGI IMG/M metagenome (GOLD analysis project Ga0181579, IMG submission 132996) | Coastal salt marsh microbial communities from the Groves Creek Marsh, Skidaway Island, Georgia - 071402CT metaG (megahit assembly) | ecosystem: Environmental > Aquatic > Marine > Intertidal zone... | reverse complement strand
ATATAAAACGGCTTGTTTAACTGGATGTCGCGCAACATCTCGTTGGAGCGGCGGCCCGGTTCACGTCTTGATGCGCCCATGGTGAACGCGCCCGGGTAAAACAGCTTCAGGGTCTGTCCTGCCACCGTGGTAATTTCCGGTTTGATCTGGTCCAGTCGTGCTTGTTCCAGGGATTTGAGGGTAACGCGAATCACCTGGTCGAGACCCGGGCGGGAAGTGAACTCGCTGCTGTATGGCACGTAGCCTTCCCGGCGCACTTCGATCTGCTGGCTCACCGCCATCAGCTCCAGGGTCTGGTTGGCAGCACCGCGAAGTTCGCCGTTGATGTACAGCTCCGCGTCTGGCGGTTCGCTGATCACCTGCACGGTAGCCAGAACCGGGTTCAGGCGAAAAGAAACTTCCTGCTCCTCATCAGGCGAGGTGCGGATAGAGGTGCTGCCCGGGTGATAACCGTTCTTGAAGAAGGTCGCTTCATGATTCTCATTTGGAGTGAGGCTGACTTCCAGGGGCGTCAGGCCCTGGAACTCACCGTCAATAGTAACGCTGGCGCCACTGGGAGTACTCTGGATGAACACCAGCCCATCGGCCGGTTCCAGTTCCACTTGCGGGACGATGAAGTCTTCGCCAGCTATCACATCGAAGTCTTCCTGCCAGGCCTTGTGGCCAACCAGTTTGAGAGTGACATCCCGCTCGCCCTGGAGGATTTCGGCATTCAGCGGCGTGGTTCCCATCAGCTCACCATCGACGAGCACGTCGGCACCTGGTGGTGAAGTAGTAAATGACAGGGTTGCCCAGGCAGGTTCGAGGTTGGCCTCGTAGCTCTGTTCAACAGAGCGCCCCTCGATAGTAATTATCTCGCCGTAGTCCAGGTAGCGATCCTTGCTCAGGGTTAACTGGTGCTCGCCTGGCTCCACCTCGATATCAACCAGCGGTGTGACACCAACATCGATTCCATCGATCTGCACCCGTGCTTCATCAATGTTGCCGGTGGCGACAGACACCAGGCCGGGTAACCTGCGCATGGTGTAGCTGTGGGTCTGTGACTGCTCGGCACCAACAATCAGCTGGGTGACAGAGTCGTGATAGCCCTCATTACGAAGAGAAATCTCATAGGAACCCGAACGCACCAGGTAGCGCTGTCCAAACGGTATCGCCATGCCTCCATCAATCTGAATCTCGGCGGTAATGGGATCGACCTGGATGGACACGGATTTTGCAGTCAACACAAACCATCCAGATACTGACGAAACAAGTACGAAGAAGGCGACTACAGCGTGAAACCAGTGAAACCTGTAACTGAACTTACGCCCTTCGTCCTGCCGGGGCGTAAAATCAATCGGGGTTATGGGGTCAAGTGCCCCATTATCGGAGCTTGGTTTCTCGAGATCAGCCATGGATTCATCGCCCGCTTGTGGTGATCACGCGCTCTACACAACGAACCAGAACCTGGTCGGGGGTCTGACCAAAACCAACGGTAAATTCTTCGCGTACGTCTCGAAAACCTGGGCGTCTGCCAACGGCAACATAGCGGCCAGGCTTGAGGGAAAGGGTTTGCTGTTCGAACACACCAAGATTACCAACACGCAACAGGGTCACATCGGTCAACATGTCCGACGCCAGGTTAACTTCCAGTGGCACCTGGGAATACTCCAACAGGGCCTCGAGTTCATCCAGTTGCGAACTCAGTAAGGGGCCGGGGTTGGCGATATCATCCCGCGCAGCAAAGTAGTAGCCGGCGGTCTCGTTGTAGACATCTTCCTCAGACAGGCGTTCGGGGTTATTGATCGCATTAACCAGGAAGGCATCGAGAGCTGCCCGGGTGTCTGCGTAGTTTCTGCCATCGATGGCAAATGTCAGGTTTGGATCGATGGCCAGTACCGCATCGTAAGCGGCGACTGCAGCAGCCCAGTTCTCACTGAATTCCGCCGCGTCTATGTCCGCGCGCAGGGCATTGATCTGGGCATTGGCGACTTCAGTCTCGGTCTGCTCGATGGCAGCCTGGGCCTCCTGTTGATTGATGCCCAGGTTGGCGGCGCGCTGAAAGGTAGCGATGGCATCATCGGGATTGCCTGCCTGCAACAGGGCATAGCCTTCCGACATGATGCGGGCAAAGCGGTCCTGGACAATCTGGGCATCCACCTCTGCAATCATCTGTGGCGCCTGTTCGTTGTAGCTGTCCAGTTCGGTGATGCGCACGTAGGCTTCTCTTGCGGCGGTGAACTCACCGTCTTCGAGCAATTCCTCCGCCTCGATAAAGAGGTTCGCCACTTCGTCCAGAGCCTGCGCTCGCTCCAGGCCTATCTGTGCCTCTTCACTGTTGGCGTCCAGCACCAGGGCCAGAGAATATCGGTCCTGGGCCAGGCTGGAGTCGGCCGCAGAGAGTGCGTTGTCGCCCTCGATTAAAATTCGCTGCAATACATCCGGTACTGTTTCCAGCAATTCGACCAGGCTGTCTCTGCCACGGGCGTAGTGTTCGCTGGCCAGCACGAACTCCTGAGTGCGATAGTATTCATCACCAATTGAAGCGACAGCCAGCGCCTCATCATAAGACTCCTGACCCCATTCGCTGACCTCGAGCGCATCGAGCTCACCTTGCCTCTCCAATAATTCCGCCAGGATATCCTGTGCTTCCTTACGCTGGATTGAGCGCTGTGCTTCTTCGAATGGAGAGATTTCTGCTTCCGGCTCTTGTTGAGCTGGAGTAACAGTGTTGCTCGCCACTTCCACGCGACGTTCCAGCGGCAGTTCATATTCGGTAACTACAGAGGGGAGTACGAAGATGACCATCAGCGCAACAATCAACAGCGCGCCAAGGCCCAACCACATTACCGGAGAAGGTTTCTGGGATTGAGGCGGTGCGACCTGTTGTGCAAACGGGTCTGGCGCGACCGCATCGGCGGCCGCTTGTTCTGTTTTATCAACCTGGTTCTCTGACATTCCTGATTCTACCGACAAAAAGTACTACAGGCCGGCTGCTGAAGCTGAAACTATTTCCTTATAGCTCACCCAGTTCCGCGGCATAGAGGTCTGCCAGAATTTCGCGCCACTGACCGTACTGCTCTTCCACTGAACCGGAGAGAGTAATGGTTCGGTCATCCAGGTTAATTACCTGCGGGGCGACCGCGTTTTCCAGAGATTGACCAAGCTCTTCCAGCGCCTCCATGTGCATGCGCGCTTCGGCCTGGCGATCGAAACCACTCTTGATCAGGTAGGCACCTGCGCCAACACCAACTGCACCACTGGCTTGTGTGCCGTAGTTTGCTCCTTGGGTCGCCGCGGCGAGACCACCGATGACGGCAGCCGTGCCCGCAATGAATCGACGACGGGCTGAGTCGCGCAACTCTTTCAGTGTGCGCGTTTCATGGTAGCTTTGTTCGCGCCAGGAATCGTAAGGCAGTCGCATCTGGCGAACGTAAGTTGCGTAGTAGTCCTGCACCGTGTCGATGAACATGAAATCCCGTTCACGAATATCCCTGATGCGATTCAACAGTGGATCGTTGTCGGCAGGCAGTGCAAGCAACTGGTAGTGACCATCACGGTCAGTGGTCAGGTAGTCACCGAACGCTTCATCAGAGAAGCGCTGGGCGAAAAGCATTTCGGAAACGGTACGAATTTCCCTGATGTCATTTCCGTCCAGATTCTCCTGTCGGTACGCAAGCAAGTCGTTAGCGATCTTGTTGTAGATCACCTGGAACGGATCGTTCTTCTGTCTCTGTTGCGGGTCGTAACTGAATTGACTTACTTCCTCTTCGTACAGCTTGGTGTACCACTCTCGACCGAGAGAGTCGGCAACCTGCACGCGAATGGTCATAAACTCGCCATTGGACTCGAGGATCGTGCCAGTGACCTGCACATCCATCGGGCTGGAGTTGTTCGGCATCAAGCGCACGATGCCCCAGTTCGCCGAACGCTGCAGAGTCTCTGCCAGCAGGTAAGGCGCGTAACGGGATTCGGCAACCCGGATCTGGCCGTTGGTCAATTCTTCCTGATCATCGTCGAGCTCATCGAGGCCGGGATCAAAAATGAACACGCCAACATCCAGCAACAATTCTTCCGGAATGTCTGCGCTGTCCTGAACAACGGGTGTGTATGTGGTCGTCTTAACCGTGTGAGTGGCACATGCAGTTGTCAGCAGTGCCAGGAAAAGAATTCCGACTATGTTTCTGATAGGCAACATCATTGGTCTTCACCTATACCTGTGTAATTTCTGTATTCTTCCCAGAGTGCTTCACGCAGCTCCGGATCCGGTTCTCGCATTGCGGCTTCTCTAATCTGTCTTGCCACGACATCGTCATCCCGGCCGCTTGGAATATCATCGGGTGCTGGAAAGGTTTCCACGTTTTCCTGTCCCTGGGTGGGCTGGCTCACCGCTGCGATCACGCCGCCGGTTACACCAGAGTTTGCCTCTTCCATGGTCTGTGGCTGGTTCTGTCCACCACCGCCGCCATCCTGGCCGCCAATAGCCACGCTGCCGGCTGCATTGCTTTCATTCTGTGCCCGCTCTCTCTCGCTAAGGATGAAGCCATCGAAGGTCTCATAGCCCCTGCGCAACCTCTCATCGAGGATTGCAGCCCGCTCAGCAGTGGTGCTTGCCCCACCCGGGGTGCCTGCAACCGCTGGATTTTGCTCCGATCCCCCACCTGAAGCGTTTTGAGCAGCCTGATCCTGCCCACCAGCCCCATTTTGGCCTGAATCTGAGGTGGAATCACTCTGCCCTGCCCCACCTGAAGTCCTTCCGGGCAGATTATCCAGACTATAATCCCCACCAGGGCGGCGAATACTGCCTCCAGATGAGCCTTGTGCCCCACTTTGGCCATTATTCAGGTCTCCCGTAGAGGTATCCCTGCCATTTGCCCCGGAACCGTCCTGGGACGGGAATCGGGACTGGCTACCCGCATTCTGGCCGGGTTCCTGGCCACTGGCCGATGAAGCCTGCTGGCCGCCTGCAGACTGGGCACCAGACTGGCTGCCATTTTGCGGCAGGTTCGCAGTGGGAATCCCGCCTGAGGCGCCACTACTGGAAGCACTTGCTGACTGGCTGCCTTGCGAAGAGGCCGCAGAGCCACTGCTCTGGCCACTTGCCGACTGGTTGCCCTGATTTGAGCTGGGGCTGGAAGCGCTGGCTGTTTGCCCACTGCTGCTTGATGAGCTCTGAGACTGGGATTGGGACTGCGATTGCGACTGGGATGGCGAAGAGCTGCGCGATTGGGAGCTACTCTGACTGGAAGACTGAGAGCTGGAGCTGCTGCTGGAACTGGAAGTCGATGGCGAGCTCGATGAGCTGCTGGAGCTACTCGACGATACCGAAGGCATCGACTGGCTCGATTGCCCGGGAGCCGATTGGCAAGCCGCAAGGGCAAGGCTGATCAGGCCGGGCACCATCAATTTAACTAGTTGCATGTGCTGAATTCTCATGGGTACAGGGACAATAATCCGGGTCGGGTTTCGGCGCAGCAAGTGAAGAAATCGCTAAAAGCCGCTTTTTCGCAACATTTAGCCGCTATTTGCCCACATTTGCATGCGTGTTTGCGGGGGCAAAAAGCTCGCCTGCCAAGCCTGACACAACCTCAGAGTGTTCTACGTCAGCGTAGAGAAAAACCCCTTAATCCTTGCTTAACAATAGAATAGCGCGCCACCTGATGCTACCTCTAACCGGTTCAAATTAGTACCAAAACCGGACTCTCGCGCGGTTGTTGCGGGAGTCGATCATCTCCCCATTTACTACCTGCGGGCGGAATCGATAGCTACGCAATTCCCGAATAATTCTCAGAACGTGACCGGGAATAACCTCACCCTCTTCGCCGAGAATTTCGATTTGTCTTGCACTTCCATTACGAGTAACAGTGAAAGTGAGATCAACTTCGCCCCAGTTGAGGCTGTTGAGAGCACGCCCGTCCAGGGAAGAGCGAGACAGCCAACGGGAATGCTCCACGAATGTGGGCACTATGGTGGCCCGGGAGAAAAGTTGTTGCTGCTGTGGGGTAGGCGGGATTTCTTCTTGCTCTTCCTGGTCTTGCGCTTCCTGCTCCTGCCCTTCTGCCACCTCGCTGGGTGCTGCGAGCAGATCCCAGGCCATGGTGTACTGCTCTTCTGCCGAGCGGCGACGTTCTGCGGTTAAATACCAGTCGCCGAGATGTGCGTGTGCTTCCGCGAGCGCATACACATCGCCGCCTGCGGATGCAATTTCAATAATCTCTCGCAAGGCTCTTTCACCAGCGCCGAATCCTCCCGGCATGGCTGCCGAATCCTCTTGCAGCATGTCGCGGAAGATTTCCTGCTCGAGCCGAAACCTTACCCGGTCGATCTCGGTCATCAGCCCCGGGTTGGTTGCTATCAGGAATGCTGAATTGGCAATCTCGCGCTGGAAAGGAATCGAGCGGGCATCATTGCTGCCGAAGTGTTCGCCCAGCAAGCGCGCGGCCGCATTGAACAAAAGAATCGCCGAGCTGAGTCGCAGGCCGAGTGGTTCGCCGATGCCCCGCTTGAATGCACGCACATGCCAGTTGCCCAGGTTTGCCAGCGCGGGAATCAAGCGCGGGTCATCGGGGCCAAAGGTCTTCTGCTGGATATAAAAAAGATAGTTCTGGTAAACATCGGCGCTCTCCCAATCCTGCAATGCGAGATAGCTGTCTATCAGTTCCTGGACCAACGCAACCTGGGACACGGATTCCAGGCCGTTGTTGATGCGATTTACATGCAAGGCGCGATCGAAAGTATCGATTGCCGCCAGGTAATCACCCTGCTGTTGCTGCAACTCGCCTATCGACGCCAGGGTCTCGACCAGGTTTGGATCCCAGGCACCGCCCTGGTTTTCAATCCGGGTAACTGTTGCAAGGTATTCGGCAATATTCGCTTCCCGGATCGGGAATTCCGGATCCGCTTCCGGATCCACTGGCGCCACCGGCTCGGGAAGCGCAAGGTCTTCGCCTGGAGCATACAGAACCGGAGCTTCCATATAGACGATTGGCGGTAGCCCGTCTTCGGTGGAGCTTGTTTGTTCGGCCGGGCTGGCATCCTGTTGCGCGCTCACCATGCCGGAAAGTGCGAAACACAAACTTGCCGACACCAGCTGCAGCAGCAGTGGCAAACGGGAATGCATTGAATCGGCGGAATACATCAATCGATCTTATAAAGTGTTATTCGTTATTACCGACGCGGGTGAGTTTTAGATTACCCCATTCGTCCCTGGTAACGGACCAGCCGGGAGCCACATAGGTGGTCGCGGAATACTCCGTAATAATAGCCGGACCCATGATGGATTCTCCCACTATCAGGTCTGCCCGCGCCATTCGTTTGGCCGGTTCAGCATGACCATAGACCTCGGTTACTCCGGGATTATTGCGCTCGGCCGGGTTTTCTTCCGCGGCAGGAATCTCGACCCTGCTTCCTTCAGCCTGCAGGTGCACTCGAAGATTCACGAACTCCACCGGTTCGTTCAGGGCATAACCGTATCTTCTGTTATGCAGCTGGTGAAAGTCAGCAACTGTCTGCGACACGCCCAGCCATGGCAGGTTGAGAGAATAGGACTGGCCGACATAGCGCACATCCATGCTCAGCTCCGCGCTCAGGTCGCTTGCCGCTATGCCTTCCTCCAGCAACTCTTCCCTGCCAATTGCTTCCAGCTCCTGGAATTGCGCCATCACTTCAGCATCGCTGCTTGCGTCTGCACGCTCACTAACGGTGCGGGTATATTGTCGCCCCCTGGGCGCGACCAGCATACCGAGTGCCGATAGCACGCCGCCACGGGCGGGTACCATGGCTTGGTCCATGTCCATGGCTTCGGCCAGCGCACAAACGTGCAGCCCGCCGGCACCGCCAAAACTCGCCAGGATAAATTCTTTTGGATCGTGACCCCGATTCACCGAGATCTCGCGGATCGCTTTCGCCATTAACTCATTGGCGATATTGACGATGCCGAGGGCGGTGTCTTCGATTGAGAGCTGAATCTGCTCAGCGATGTTGGCAATCGCTTTTCTTGCCAGTTCCACATCCAGTGCCAACCCACCCGCCAGCCTGCTGCTTGCCAACAATCGACCGAGCACCAGGTTGGCATCGGTTACTGTCGCCTGTTCCCCACCCTGTGCGTAGCATGCCGGGCCGGGGCTCGCGCCTGCGGAGCGCGGTCCTACCTGCAACAATCCACCGCTGTCGATGAATGCGATCGAGCCGCCACCGGCCCCGATGGTGTGCATATCAACCGAGGGAACTGCGACCGGATAAGGACCGATGCGACTCTCCATGGTCATACCGATCTCGCCATCCAGCAACGCAACGTCGGTGGATGTACCGCCCATGTCAAAACTGATAATGCGCTGCTGCCCGATCTGCTTGCCGAGGTGTTTGATCGCAGCGAGTCCACCGGCGGGACCAGACAGCAGCAGATGCACTGCCGCTTGCGCAGCTTTCTCTGCGGCCAGGGTCTCTCCACTGGATTGCATGATCTGCAGGGAACAGGAGCCAAGTTGTTGCTGCAGCCGCGAAAGGTATCCTGCAACCACCGGCCCGAGGGAAGCATTCAGCCAGGTAGCGATTCCCCGTTCGTACTCTTTATAGACCGGCAGAACAGATGAAGAGCGGCTGACAAAAGCAGGTATGCCAGCATCGCGAATTGCAGACTCGATTGATTTTTCAAAGCGGTCATCGAGAAATGAAAACAACAGGTTAATGGCAATTGCTTCCGGCTCCAGTTCGCCGAGCCTGTCCAGCAATACTGTCAGTTCTTCGTCGCTGAGATCTTCCAGCACTTCCGCCTGCGCTGTTAATCGTCCGCCGGTTTCAAGACACAGGTCGGGGGGAACGGGTGGTGATACAGGCTCCTGTTCAAGGGCATAGAGCCTGGGACGTGTTTGCCTGGCCAGGGTCAGCACATCGCCGAAACCATAGTTGGTGACCAGTGCCGTTCTCGCGGTGTTGCCTTCAAGCGCTGCGTTGGTGGCTACAGTGCTGCCATGCACAATGCGCAGTTCGCCCGCTCGCAGTTGTGGTTCCAGCCCCAGATTGGCGATGCCTTGCAGGATCGCCTGTTCTGGCGCGTGGGGTGTCGACAGGGTCTTGTGAACAGTGATTTCCCAATCGCCATCAAATTGCAGGCAGACAAAATCTGTAAATGTGCCGCCGGCATCGATACCAAGAATTGTTTCACTATCCACTGCTTCGCTCTGACTTCCTTTCTGTTAGGGAAACGATTATAACTGCGACGGATTGGAACGAAAGTGAAGTCACTTGCCTGAACTCCCCGAAGTTGAAACTACCCGTCGCGGCATTGAGCCTCATGTTGCGAACCAGACCATTGCCGATGTAACAGTCCGCCAGGCCAGCCTGCGCTGGCCCATACCTTCTTCGCTGGCGAAAAACCTGCCTGGCCACGCGGTAAAGTCAGTAACAAGGCGAGGCAAGTACCTGCTTTTGGGCACCGGTGAAGAAACCCTGATTATTCATCTCGGTATGTCCGGCAGTCTGCGCATCGTGGATATAAATACCCAGGCAGGAAAACACGATCATGTAGATATCGTCTTTGCCAATGACAAGGTGCTGCGTTTCAATGATCCGCGAAGATTCGGTTGTCTTCTGTGCCAGCGTGGTGACCCTGAAGCACACAAGCTACTCAGGCACCTTGGACCGGAACCTTTGCAGGATGGATTCGACGGAGCCTACCTGCATGAATTGAGCAGAAACAAAAAGGCGCCAGTTAAAACATTTATTATGGACAGCCGGGTAGTTGTCGGTGTCGGCAACATCTATGCTAATGAAGCCTTGCACCTGAGTGGCATACATCCTCTGCGCAAGGCCGGCAAGATCTCACTGAAGCGTTATGTCGCCCTGGTGGAAAACATCAAGGCGGTACTTTCCCGCGCAATCGAAGTGGGTGGCACTACTCTAAGAGACTTCACCAACAGCGATGGCGAACCGGGATATTTCAAACAATCTCTTTATGTTTACGGTCGGGCCGGACAACCATGCAAGGGATGTGGGGAAAGCCTTAAAGAGGTCAGGGTCAGTCAGCGCAGTACCGTCTACTGTCCAGCCTGCCAACGCTAGTTGGACTTATTCTTCGGCGATTGCTTTAGCCACAGCCGGGTGAACAAATTTCGAAATGTCGCCGCCGTAAGATGCGATTTCCCTGACCAGGGTGGATGAGATATAGGAGAGATGTTCTGCCGGTGCCAGGAACACTGTTTCGATCTCAGGTTCCAGTACCCGGTTCATGCCCACGAGCTGAAATTCGTACTCAAAGTCAGCCACGGTGCGCAGTCCACGCAGAATGATATTTGCGCCGCATGATTTCACGAACGTGGTGAGCAGGCTTTCGAACTTCTGCACTTCCACGTTTTCTATGTGAGCCAGCACTTCCTGGGCCAGCGCCACACGCTGATCAACTGGCATGGTGCCGTGCTTCTGCACGTTGGTGCCCACCGCGACAATGACCTTGTCGAACAGTTTTGACGCCCGCTCCACCAGGTCGGTGTGACCGTTGGTGATGGGATTGAATGTGCCTGGATAGACTGCGATTTTCATGGTTGGCCCCAGTTGTTGCGGGCATTCTAGCGAATTGCCCAAGGGGTCACAATGAGACCGATCAGCGCAAACGCTGCTCGGGGGAAGTAATAAACCTGGCTATACGCTGCTCCAGCCAGCTTTTCCTGAGGCCGGCGATGAATCCCACGTGCCCTCCCCGATTGCTCAATTCCAGTGCAACAGATTCTGGCAACTCATCGATTTGTGGCAAGGCTGCCGGCGGGATCATGGGATCGTCTTCGCTTTGGATGAGCAGGGTCCGAGCTTGTATGCCCGGCAGAAAGTTGATGCTGCTGCATCGCCGATAGTAGTCCTCGGCGTCTTCGAATCCATGCAGCGTGGCGGTGATCCGATCATCGAATTCCCAGATGTTGGAAATAGAATCCACATCTTTCAGGCTGGCCAGGCGCTCATACTCAGCCTCGTTGCCGGTAGAATGAAACGACTCCTTCTTCTCCTGAAATGCTGCGAGCAGTCGCCTGGTAAAGTAGCGTCCGTAGATTCTTGATGGACCACTCAGCATAGCCCTGGAACAGAGCGCCAGGGTAAAGGGCGTGGACACTGCCACGGCACACTGTAATTCCCCCGGTGCAGACACGATACCGGTT
>Ga0181579_10004284_pt1 | contig 11126 bp, 8 predicted proteins | sample 071ome_24_FD_132996 | JGI IMG/M metagenome (GOLD analysis project Ga0181579, IMG submission 132996) | Coastal salt marsh microbial communities from the Groves Creek Marsh, Skidaway Island, Georgia - 071402CT metaG (megahit assembly) | ecosystem: Environmental > Aquatic > Marine > Intertidal zone... | reverse complement strand
GCCGGGTTCTCGGCTTCATGCCGCATCCCGAGAACGCCACTGACCCGGCGCTTGGCGGCGTGGATGGCAAGCCCCTCTTCTCCGCCCTGGTGGAGGCGCTGTCATGACCATCGCGAACGCCACGATCTCGCTGGAACAGGCGACGGAACACGGCCTCTCGGAAGAGGAATACGCCAATATCCTGGAAATCCTCGACCGCGAGCCGAGCCTGACCGAGCTCGGCATCTTCTCTTCCATGTGGTCGGAGCATTGCTCCTACAAGTCCTCGAAGAAATGGCTGAAGACCCTGCCGACCGAGGGCCCGCAAGTGATCCAGGGTCCGGGCGAGAACGCGGGAGTCGTCGATATCGGCGACGGTCAGGCCGTTGTCTTCAAGATCGAGAGCCACAATCACCCGAGCTTCATCGAGCCCTATCAGGGCGCGGCGACCGGGGTCGGCGGCATCCTGCGCGATGTCTTCACCATGGGCGCGCGGCCGATCGCCAATCTCAACGCCTTGCGCTTCGGCGATCCGGCGCATCCCAAGACCCGGCATCTGGTCTCCGGCGTGGTGGCGGGGATCGGCGGCTACGGCAACTGCATCGGTGTTCCAACGGTCGCGGGCGAGGTGAATTTTCACGCCGCCTATAACGGCAACATCCTGGTCAACGCGATGACCGTCGGCCTGGCGCCGGCGGACCGGATCTTCTATTCCGCCGCCGCCGGCGCCGGAAACCCGGTGATCTATGTCGGCGCCAAGACCGGACGCGACGGCATCCACGGCGCGACCATGGCGTCCGCGGAATTCAACGAGGACGCCGAGGAAAAGCGCCCGACGGTTCAGGTCGGCGATCCCTTCACCGAAAAGCTGTTGCTTGAGGCCTGCCTGGAACTGATGGCCGAGGACGCGATCATCGCGATCCAGGACATGGGCGCGGCGGGACTGACCTCCTCGTCGGTCGAGATGGCGGGCAAGGGCGGGCTCGGCATGGAGCTGGATCTGGACGCGGTCCCGGTTCGCGAGGAGGCGATGACCGCCTACGAGATCATGCTTTCCGAGAGCCAGGAACGCATGCTCATGGTCTTGAAGCCCGAGGCGGAGGCCAAGGCGCGCGCGATCTTCGAACGCTGGGGGCTGGATTTCGCCATCATCGGGCGGCTGACCACCACGGGGCGGCTGGTCATCAACAAGGAGGGCGCGACCCAGGCGGATATCCCGATCGACCCGATGGTCGACCAATCCCCCGAGTATGATCGCCCCTGGGAGGCGGCACCGCTCCCCGCCGTGGTCGACGCGGCGTCGGTGCCCGCGCCGACCTCGCTATCGGAAGCGTTGGCGACGCTCATGGCTTCTCCGGATCTCGCCAGCCGGCGCTGGATCTGGGAGCAGTATGATCATCTGATCATGAACGACACCATCGTGCGCCCCGGCGGCGACGCGGCGGTGGTGCGGGTGCGCGACACCGAGAAGGCGCTGGCGATGACGGTGGATTGCACGCCCCGCTATTGCCTGGCGCATCCCGAGACCGGCGGCGCCCAGGCGGTGGTCGAGGCCTGGCGCAACCTGACCGCCACCGGGGCGACGCCGCTGGCGCTCACCAACAACATGAATTTCGGCAATCCCGAGCGTCCGCGCATCATGGGCCAGTTTGTCGGCTGTATCGCGGGCATGCGGGCCGCCGCCGCGCATCTGGATTTCCCGGTCGTCTCGGGCAATGTCTCGCTCTACAACGAGACCGACGGCGAGGCGATCCTTCCGACGCCGGTTATCGGCGGGGTCGGCGTCCTAACCGACGTTTCGAAACACGCGACCCTGGCCTTGAAGGCCGCCGGAGAGGCGATCATCCTGATCGGCGAGACCGTGGGATGGCTCGGCCAGTCCCTCTATCTTCGCGAAATCGAACGACGGGAGGAAGGCGCGCCGCCGCCGATCGATTTGGATACCGAGAAAGCCAACGGAGCCTTCGTGCGCGGACTTATTCAAGGCGGGAAGATCTCCGCCAGCCATGACCTGTCGGATGGCGGGCTCGCGGTCGCGGTCGCGGAGATGGCCCTGGCGTCCAGGGGATTGGGCGCGATACTGGACATTCCCGGCGACATTCCAGGCAACAAACCGCCCCACGCCTTCCTGTTTGGCGAGGATCAAGCCCGCTATGTGGTTACCGCGGGCGACGGCGAAGCGATCCTCTCCGAAGCCCGCGACGCCGGCGTTCCCGCGCGCGTGATCGGACGCACGAGCGATGACGGCCTGTTGACACTCTTGGGAAGTGACGCCATATCCCTGGACATGTTACGCTCCGGCCATGAAGGCTGGCTTCCCGACTATATGCGGGGCGCGTGAGAACAAGCTCGGAGAGATGACCGCCATGGCGATGGACGCCGGAGAAATTGAAAGCCTGATCCTGGAGGCTTTTCCCGACGCGAAGATCACGATCGAGGATCTACGCGGCGACGGTGATCATTACGCCGCGCATGTCGTCTCCAGCGCTTTCGCCGGCAAGACCCGCGTTCAACAGCATCAAATGGTTTACGCGTCACTGAAGGGCCGCATGGGTAACGAGTTACATGCCCTGGCCTTGCAAACCGCGACACCGGACGCCTGAGATTCAGGCTTCGGATCAAAGACAACCGCAACCCCTGGGGATAAACATCATGCTTGACGACGCAACGCGCGAGCGCATCCAAAACGAGGTCAACGGCACGGACGTGTTCCTGTTCATGAAGGGCACGCCGGTTTTCCCGCAATGCGGATTTTCCGCCGCCGTTGTTCAGGTGCTCACCCATATGGGCATCAAGTTCAAGAGCCTGAACGTGCTCGAGGATCCGGCCGTGCGCGACGGCATCAAGACCTTCTCCGACTGGCCGACCATTCCCCAACTCTATGTGAAGGGTGAGTTCGTCGGCGGCTGCGATATCGTGCGCGAGATGTACGAAACCGGCGAGCTGACCGAGTATCTGTCACAGAAAGGTGTCGCCTCGACCGTCGACGCCTGACGCGCGCCGTCATTGAATAACCAAGGGGCCGCCATTGAGCGGCCCTTTCGGTTTCGCGCGGAACAACCACGGGACCAGAGCATGTCGAGACCGCAACTCCCCTTGCGGATGTCCTTCATCCGGCGGTTGCTCAACCCGACGCCGACAGTGCTGTTCGTCGTCGCGGCCCTGGCTTTCGGCGGCGCCGTGGTCACCGGCCAACACCATTACGCCTATCTCATGGGAGCCGACTTCTCTTCGGCCGAGATCGTGCGGGTCGAGGCGCCGTCCCAGGATTACGCACGCTATTCGGTGCGGATTATCGACCTGCCGGGCGCCGAGGTGCATGGGATCGTCGAGTCCGATCACCGCAATCTCACCAAGGGCGTGACGATGCCGGTGCTCTATCTCCGGGACTATCCCAACCAAATCGTCTCCGTCGAGTTGTTCGTTCCCTGGACCCGCCCAATCTGGCTGATCACCCTCGGCCTCGCGGCGCTCGGCCTCGGTCTGCGCGAAAAGGACAAGCTCGCCGCCGCCGAGGAGACGGAAACGCCTGATCGCTGATCTGGCGGGGGCGCCGTTTCATTGAAGATCGTCATCCCGCACGTCTGTCCCCGCGGAAGCGGAGACAATGCGGGCCCCACGCCTCGGGCTCGTCAACGCGATGGCTGGCGGATCAAAAGGCGTCGCTTGTATTCCTTGTCTGAAGCTGATCACCCGGAAACTCTCAGGCGTGGATCCCGGATCAAGTCAGGGATGACGGAACAGATTGAGGACGTTGCCACACGAACAACCACGACACCGTGCTCAATCCGCCAGCGCCGCGTCCTCGATGAAGAGCTGGACATCCTCGCGGCCTTGCCAGTCATCGGCCCTAAGCTGACCGGCGATATGCAGCGCCCTGCCCCCATGATTGAGAAGCGCCGGGCCGAGATCGCCGTCCATGGCTCTAAACGCGATGCCTTTCAATTTGCCGCCATCCGCGCCGGTAAGAATACAGCGAACGTGGTTTTGGCCGACCACATCGGCGCGGGCGATCTTCGCCCCGGAGATCGCGAAATGCGGCTCCGGGTTGCCGGAGCCGAAGGGGCCGAGCTTGGCGAGGGCGTCATAAACCCGACGCTTGGCTCCCGCCGGGGCTAGAACGCCATCGAGACTGACCGTCGCAACCAGAGGCTCCCCCGCCAGCTCCGCCGCGAAGCGTTCGGCGAGAAATCGGCGGAAGTCATCGAGCTTGTCGCGTTCCACCGTGAACCCCGCCGCCATGGCATGGCCGCCGCCACCGACCAGCAGACCCGTTTGATGAGCCGCTATTACCGCCGGGCCGAGCGCCAAACCCTTTACCGAGCGCCCGGACCCCTTACCGGTTTCACCATCCAGGGCGATGACGCAAGCCGGACGGTTAAATCGCTCCCGCAGCCTCCCGGCGACGATGCCGATGACCCCTGGATGCCAGCCATCGCCCGCGACCACCAGGATCGGGGTGTCGGGATCGGCTTGTTCGGCCTGGGCAACCGCCTCGGCCTGCACTTGGGCCTCGATCTCCTTGCGGGCATCGTTGTGCTGGTCAAGAGCCTGAGCGATGCGGGCGGCTTCCGCGTCATCCTCGGTCGAGAGCAGCCGCGCGCCGAGATCCGCGTCACCGACTCGCCCAGCGGCATTGACCCTTGGCCCAAAGACAAACCCCAGGTGATAGGCCTCCGGACGTTGCTCGATCTTGGCGACCGAGGCGAGCGCTCTAAGACCCGGATTGCCGCGCCGGGCCATGACCTTCAGCCCCTGGGAGACGAATGCCCTGTTTAGGCCCTCCAACGCCACCACGTCGCAAACCGTGCCGAGCGCCACGAGATCCAACCAGCTCATCAGATCCGGCTCGCGCCGGCTGGCAAACCACCCTGCCTCGCGCAATGCCCGATTGAGCGCGATCACGACCAGAAACGTGACCCCGACCGCCGCCAGATGGCCGAGCGCGCCGGTCTCATCGACCCTGTTGGGGTTCACCACGGCGATGGCGCGCGGCAGGCTGGGATCGGCCATGTGATGATCGACTACCACCACGTCGAGACCGCTCTCGGCCGTCTGTTCCAAGACATCGAAGGCGACGATGCCGCAATCAAGAGTGACGACAACACCGGCACCGCGCCGCTTCAACCCCGCCAGCGCCTCGGCATTCGGGCCGTAACCTTCGAGAATGCGGTCGGGAACATGCAGAATGGACTTTCCGCCAACCGCGGCGATGAAACGGGAGAGCAAGGCGGCCGAGGTCGCGCCGTCGACATCGTAGTCGGCGAACAGGCCAATGGTCTCGCCATGCCGGATCGCGCGCGACAAACGGTCCACCGCCTCCGCCATGCCTTTCAGACTGGACGGGTCCGGTAGCTCGGCGCGCAAGGTCGGGTTCAGAAAGCTCTCGACATCGTCCAGCGCGACACCGCGCGCCGCCATGACCCGGGCCACGATATCAGGCAAACCGTGCCGCTGCGCCATGGCCAGGGCCGCGCGTTCGGCGTCATCGCCTTGCGCGCCGCGATGCAGCCAACGCTTGCCGGTGATCGAGCGTTCGACGCCCAGAACCGCCGGCATTGTGATGTTACTCCTTCAGATCCGCGTCGATCGGCTTGCGCGGCCAGTCATGGCGCGCCTCAATGGTCCGAACCGTGCCGGTCTTGGAGCGCATGATGATCGAGTGGGTGGTCGCCCCTCCCTGATAGCGCCGCACGCCGTTCAGCATCGACCCGTTGGTCACACCCGTCGCCGCGAACATCACATCACCCTTGGCGAGATCCAACAGGCCATATTTGCGTTCGAGATCATCGATCCCCCAGCGCCGAGCCCGGCCAACCTCGTCATCGTTGCGGAACATCAGCCGGCCCTGCATCTGGCCACCGATCGAGCGTAGGGCCGCCGCCGCGAGGACGCCTTCGGGGGCGCCGCCGGAACCCATATACATATCAATGCCGCTGCGCGGCTCGGACGTGGCGATCACACCGGAGACATCGCCGTCGGTGATCAGCATGATTCGCGCGCCGGCGTCGCGAATTCCGGCGATCAACTCAGCGTGCCGCGGCCGATCGAGGACACAAACCACCAGATCCGAGCGCGCCATGTTCTTCGCCTTGGCGAGATCGTTCAGATTGTCGCCAATCGACTTATCGAGATCGACCACGCCCTCGGGCAGGCCGCCACCGACGGCGATCTTGTCCATGTAGACATCCGGCGCGTTCAAGAAACCACCATCCGAGGCAAAGGCCATCACCGCCAGCGCGTTGGGCAGCCCCTTGGCGGTCAGTGTGGTGCCTTCCAATGGGTCCAGCGCGATATCGACCTTGGGGCCGCCCGCGCCGACCTTCTCGCCGATATACAGCATTGGCGCCTCATCGCGCTCACCCTCGCCAATGACGACGGTGCCATCGATTTCAAGCGCGTTCAGCGCCCGGCGCATGGCGTCGACCGCCGCCTGATCGGCTTCCTTCTCGTCTCCGCGCCCCATCAGCTTGGATGCCGCGAGCGCCGCCGCCTCGGTCACCCGGACCGCTTCCAGGGCAAGGTTTCGATCCATTGTCAGGGCTTCGTCGCCACCGTTAGTCATTTCGACTACCTCTTTCGTATTACAGTTCAGCAGTTCCCGCGGCCCGATGGCATATCCATGCCAGGCCAAAGGTAATTTACCCTATATCGCCTCGATCCGAAGCACTCGCGGCTCTTCGGTGACCGCTTCCAGATCCGCGATCTTGGCCACGGACCGGCGGATCGCCGCGTCCTCGGTCTCATGTGTGGTGAGCACCACGGGCACGATTTCGCCGGGGTCCCGACCGCTTTGAATCAGCGCCTCGACAGACACTTTCTCATCCCGGAACACCGCCGTGAGATCGGCTAGCACGCCGGGGCGGTCGATGACCATCAGGCGGATGTAGTACGATCCGGACAGCGCCTCGATGCCTGCTGCCCGCGGGGCGGACAAGGCGGCTCCCGGGATACCGAAGACCGGCACGTTCCGACCGGCGGCGATATCCACCAGATCGGCGATTACCGCCGAAGCCGTCGGCCCCGCTCCCGCCCCTCGACCGTAGGAGAGTGTCTCGCCGACCGAGCTACCCTGCGCGGCAACGGCATTGAAAACCCCGTCCACTTGAGCAATCTGGGCGGTTATCGGCACCATGCAGGGCTTGACCCGCTGCTGCACCCCGGCTTCGGTTTGCTCAGCGATCCCCAACAGTTTGATGCGATAACCGAGTTCTTGAGCGTATTCCAGGTCCACCGGAGAGATATGCCGAATTCCCTCGATATCGATGGAATCGAAATCAACCGTGGTCCCGAACGCGATGGAGGACAGGATCGCCAGCTTGTGCGCCGCGTCCACGCCGTCGATATCGAAGGCCGGGTCGGCTTCGGCATAACCAAGCTCCTGCGCATCCGCCAAGACATCGGCGAAGGGTCGACCGGTTTCACGCATTACCGTCAGAATATAGTTACAGGTGCCGTTGAGAATGCCGTAGACCCGCTCGATGCGGTTGGCGGACAGGCCCTCGCGCATGGTCTTGATGATCGGGATACCGCCGGCAACCGCGGATTCATAGGCCAGGGTCACGCCGTTGGCCTCGGCCAGGGCGCCGAGCGCCGCGCCGTGATGCGCGACCAGGGCCTTGTTCGCGGTCACCACCGATTTACCCGAGCCGAGCGCCGCCTCGACCAGATCCTTGGCGATCCCTTCCGAACCGCCGATCAGTTCAGTGACGATATCCACGTCATCGCGTCCGGCGAGTTCGGCGGCGTTGTCGTGCCACGCAACGCCGTCTAGATCGACGCCCCGATCCTTGGCGCGATCCCGCGCGGATACCGCGACCACCTGGATCGGCCGGCCGGCACGCGCCGCAAGCAGGTCGGCGTTATCGCGCAGCACGCGCATGGTCTCGGCCCCAACGGTGCCAAGCCCGGCGATCGCGACTTTCAGTACATCACTCATCTCGGCCCACTCCCCGGGCATATGACCCTAAACCAACCAGTTTCTGGATGGCGCCGACACGCACGCTCAAAATCTCTCTTGTTCGGGCGGCGCGCCGGATGGTTTCAATATGATTAGGATTACGATTCCAGATAGATCTCGGCGCGTCGGTTACCCTGCTCGCCCGAGGGCATTGCCTCGGAGAAAAGCGGTTGGGTGTCGCCGACCGCGTCGATGATCAATTGTTCCGCCGGCACGCCCATCTCAAGTAGCGCTTCCGCGACCACATTGGCTCGCTTCAAGGAAACATTAAAATTGGCCAGGGTATGCTCAAAGGGGTCCATGTCGCGGGTCCTCATGGAGGCGTGCCCGACAACACGGACATATAAACCCTGACTCAGGGCGGTTTCCGCCAAGGCCCGTAGCTTGGAGCGGTCCGACGAAGACAACCGGGACGAGCCATGCCCGAAATTCACGACCCCCGTGGCACCGTTTTGCTCGAAGGTATCAAACCGCAACATCGGCTGGTCGCCACCGGCGGATGCCGTCATGCCGTCGGGCGGCGTCAGTTGAAAGGTCGGTGTGCTTTCAGCCGCGGTTTCAGTGGTTGTCGCTCCCGCCGAGGTCGACGGTGCCGTCAGGGTAAACTTTAGCGGGATCTCCGGAGCCGGCGGCGCGACCGGCGCGGCGGCGCTCTGAGTTGGTGCCTCGGCTTTCACGGGCTCCGTCGTTTTCACCATGGCATCGCTTGTCGCCGGCGCGGGTCTGGGAATCGTGCTCCGGACGGACGAAGCCGAGGAAATCTGGCCGGTCGAAGAGACCACGGGACGTCCAACCCGAGCGGAAGTCGTCGCCGCTTCGCTGGACGGTCCGGGCGCGGGAGCGTTCGGCCAGAGACTGGAGCGATTGCCGCTATAGACCGAGGACGGAAGCCGCGCCACTTGGGCGGTGCCCGCGCTCGCCGCCTTGGGCGCCGCGACCGGCTTCGGAGCCGCGACCTTCGTGGCGGCTGGAACAGCGGGCTTGCTTGATGGTTTCGGTGGCGGCGCTGCTTTTGACGCGTTTTTCGGCTTCTCGTCCGTATAACGCGCGTTGGCTCTATCCGCCGACAACTGGTTCGTCAGTTTCTCACGCGTCTCGGCGTCGCTCGAAGGTTTGGGCTTGGCCGGCACGCTAGACAAAGTCGGGAATTTCTCGTCGCTCTTGCTCGACTTTCCCCCATCCTTCTTGGCGGTGGAAGCAGTCTCGACTTTCGGCTCCTCGTCCTCGAACCAACCACCGACCATTTCGGTGGAGGAGTTGTACCATTCCACCGGGTTCGCATAGTCCGGAAGATTGGGAAGCGACGAGCACGCGCTTAGTCCGAGCACCAATGTCGCCGCTCCCGCGCGGGCCATCCAGCCCCGCGCGACGCTTGCCGTCGACGCTCTGTCCGTCTTGCCGCCGTGTCGTGTCATCGACCCAGTCCTCTATCATGCCCACATTTTCCCGATGGCTTACCACATACGCCGCGCAAGACATAGATATCGTTGAGGAAAGGTGGTGAAATAACCCACGTTTCGGCATCGGGAAAACTATTCGCAACCGCAATAAAAACTTGATTTTGCAGGGCCGCAATATAGAACCACGCAAGATCCGTCATTGCCGGCGCGCTGGAACCCCTAAGGGAGATCCATGATGACCGACCAAAAATCAGAGAACAACGTACCGGACCCGGAACGGGTCGCCGAGATGGTTCAAGACATCACGGAGAAAAGCCAGAAACTGGTCGCGGATTTCATCGCCCGAAACGATGCCGATAACGCCATGGGGATGGCCGACCCGATGAATGTCGGCGCCGCCTTCATGGAGATGGCCCGGAACTATCTCGCCGATCCGGCCAAGGCGGCGGAGGGGCAAATGGCGCTCTGGCAAGGCTATCTCGATCTCTGGCAGTCGACCACCAACCGGATGCTCGGCGGCGACGCGGCGCCGGTGGTGACGCCGGCCCCCGACGATCGACGCTTCAAGGGAGCGGACTGGCAAGAAAACCTGGTCTTCGATCACATCAAGCAAAGCTATCTGATGACAGCGGCCTGGATGCGCGACACGGTGCGTGACGTCGAGGGATTGGACGAAAAGACCGCGGCGAAGGTCGACTTTCACACACGTCAGTTCCTGGACGCGATGGCGCCGACGAATTTCGCGGTGACCAACCCGGACGTGCTGCGCGCGACCACGGAAACCGGTGGGGAGAACCTGCTTAAAGGGCTCGGAAACCTGCTGGACGACCTGGAGCGCGGCAAGGGAAACCTCGCGATCAAGATGACCGATTCCGACGCTTTCGACGTCGGCGGGAACATCGCCACCACGCCGGGCAAGGTGGTCTATCAAAACGACCTGATGCAGTTGATCCAGTACAGCCCGACCACCGAAACGGTCCACAAGCGTCCGCTGCTTATCGTGCCGCCCTGGATCAACAAGTTCTATATCCTGGATCTCCGCGAGAAGAATTCCTTCATCAAATGGGCGGTCGCTCAGGGTATCACGGTTTTTGTCGTCTCCTGGGTCAATCCGGATTCCGACCTGGCCGCGAAATCCTTCGAGGACTACATGCTGGAAGGGCCGATCGCCGCGCTGGACGCCATCGAGAAGGCGACGGGCGTCTGCGAGGTCAACGCGATCGGCTATTGCATCGGCGGAACCCTGATGTCGGCGACCCTGGCCTATCTCACCGCCAGGGGTGACGAGCGGATCAAGAGCATCACCTTCTTCACCACCATGGTCGACTTCGAGGAGCCCGGCGAACTCGGCGTGTTCATCGACGAGGAGCAGATCAGCGCGCTCGAGGAACGGATGGAGAAGGACGGCTATCTCGACGGCTCGGCCATGGCCACGACCTTCAACATGATGCGGGCGAATGACCTGATCTGGTCCTTCGTGATCAACAACTACCTACTGGGCAAGGACCCGTTCCCGTTTGATCTGCTGTTTTGGAATTCGGACTCAACCCGCATGCCGGCGGAGATGCACGGCTATTACCTGCGCAAGATGTATAACGAGAACAAATTGGTGGAGCCGGGCGGGATCACTCTGTGCGATACCCCGATCGACCTCGGCTCGGTGAAGACGCCGACCTTTATCCTGTCGACCAAGGAAGACCATATCGCGCCCTGGATGTCGACCTATCGGGCGACACAGCTCTACAAGGGCCCCGTTCGGTTTTGTCTCGCGGGATCGGGTCATATCG
>Ga0181579_10004280_pt1 | contig 11134 bp, 11 predicted proteins | sample 071ome_24_FD_132996 | JGI IMG/M metagenome (GOLD analysis project Ga0181579, IMG submission 132996) | Coastal salt marsh microbial communities from the Groves Creek Marsh, Skidaway Island, Georgia - 071402CT metaG (megahit assembly) | ecosystem: Environmental > Aquatic > Marine > Intertidal... | reverse complement strand
GGCCCGGCGACAGCGTGCATGACGTCTACTATGCAAAACACCTTATCGCCGAGGGACACCGACGCATCACGACCCCGCTGTATTTGCTCGTCTTCGCCACTATCGCGATGGCGGCCATGCTGTCGGGCAATTTTAGTCGCCGTGGTAACACCTCGCGCATCCTAGTCGCCATCGCGGCGATCTTCGCGTTGCAGATCGCCTCGCTGGGTTTGTTCAATGTCTCTAAGCGTACTCTGGCCGTCATCCCTCTGGTCTATTCGCTGCCGGTCGCATCATTCTTCGCAGCCCTATCCATCATTATCCGTGCGCGGCTGCGCCGCCCTTCTGGCCTTATAACGGAACAGGTCCAGGCCTGATCCGACGCCATGATCTTCTCACCCACCATATCGTCCTATATTTTACGGCAGTTCCTTCTGTGGTTCGCCTTGATGTTCGCCACGATGCTGTCGGTAATCGCACTAATCGACGCAATCGAACTCCTGCGCCGCAGCAGCAACCACGCCGGCGCCACCGCCTCGATCATCACCAGCATGACCCTACTTAGGGCTCCGTTCCTGGCCCAGGAGGCGGTACCGTTCGCGGTGATGTTCGGCGCCATCTTCACTTTCTTGAAAATGACCCGCAGCCACGAACTGGTGGTGGTTCGCGCGGCGGGTTTGTCGGTTTGGCAATTCCTCATGCCGGCGCTTACGGCGGCGGTGCTGCTCGGCGTGTTCACTGTGACGGTGCTCAACCCGCTGTCAGCGATCATGCTGTCGCAGTTCGAGGAGCTTGAGGGCCGCTACCTCACGGGGCGTTCCTCCCTACTCGCCGTCTCGTCCCAGGGCATCTGGCTACGCCAGGCAGGCCTCGAAGGCGAGGGTCAGACGGTAATCCATGCCGAGCGGGTGCAGCCTGACGAACTGCTACTCGAAGATGTCATCGTATTCGAATTCGGCAACAATGACCGTTTCGTCGGCCGCATCGACGCCAAGCGCGCGCAGTTGTTCGATGGACGCTGGGACATCTCCGACGCATGGTTGACGCGGCCCGGCCGCTCCGGCCAATTCGTCGCGCATTATGAGCTGGCCACCGACCTGACGGCCGATAAGATCCAGGAAAGTTTCGCTAGTCCAGAGACCATCGCCTTCTGGAACCTGCCGCGTTTCATCAAAGTTCTGGAGGATACGGGCTTTTCTCCCGTCGCTCACCGGCTCCAGTTCCACGCCCTGCTGGCCGAACCAATGTTACTGGCGGCGATGGTCCTTATCGCCGCCGTCTTCTCGCTGCGGCTCCCGCGGCGCGGCGGCACCGTTTTACTGATCGGCGCCGGCGTTTTGGCGAGCTTCCTCTTATTCCTGCTTACAAACGTCATTCAGGCGTTGGGGCTAGGCTCCAACGTGCCCGTCATCCTGGCGGCATGGACCCCGGCTGGGGTCAGCCTCATGGCCGGTCTGGCTATGCTGCTGCATCTGGAAGACGGATGATGCGCCGGTGCGGGGGAATCCTGGCGGTCCTGTCCGCCTCTTGGCTCGTGCTGGCCACGCCCGCGATCGCTCAGGACGTGGAGGAAGGCCAGAAGCCGGTCCTCATGGAAGCAGACGAATTGAATTTTGACGAGGACCTGGGCACGGCCACGGCTCGGGGCAACGTCGAAATCATCCAGGGCGAACGTGTCCTCAACGCCGATGCGGTAACTTACAACCAGCGTGACGATATAGTGACGGCATCGGGCAATGTGGTTGTTCTGGAACCCACAGGTGAAGTGCTGTTTGCGGAGTTCGCGGAACTGACCGGAGACCTTCGTGAAGGCTTCCTTCGTGGCTTTAAGATGCTGCTCACCGACGACACGCGCCTTGCGGCCGTAAGCGCCCAGCGGCGCGGTGGCGTCGAGACCGAACTAACCCGCGCAGCATATTCGCCCTGCGTGAATTGTACTGATAACGACGGCGAGCCCGTCTGGCAGGTCAAGGCGCGCCGGATCATCCACAACGCAGACGATCGGGAAGTCGTGTATCGGGATGCGAGGCTCGAGTTTCTCGGTTTCCCCGTGGCCTACACGCCCTATCTCCGTCACCCGGATCCCACCGTGGAGCGCAAGAGCGGCTTTTTGATCCCGACCTTCGGAGTATCGAGCCTGCTCGGCTCGTCGATGCGGGCTCCCTACTTCTGGGCGATTGACCGCGAAAGGGACTTTACCTTCGACCCGATCTTCTCCACCGACAACCTGCCCGTAATTACGGGCAAGTACCGCCAGCGCTTCGCCGACGGTGAACACTTCCTGCGCCTATCGGCAACCCGCGACAGCGAGCAGGTCGGGACGAACCGGCTGCGCGGCCACATCGATTCCGAGACCCGTTTCTCAATCAACGATCTCTGGCGCTGGGGCCTCGACGTCAAGCTGGCCAGCGACGACACCTACCTGCAGCGCTACGGCTTTACCCACAACGATACCCTGCGGAACCACCTCTTCGTGGAGGGTTTCGGTTCACGCAGCTACGCCATGGCTGAGGGGTATTACTTCCAAGGCCTTCGCCAGGACGATGAGCAATCAGGAACGCCACTCGTAGCGCCCAAGCTTAACTACAATTACGTCAGCGAGCCGAACAGTTTTGGTGGCATGACGACCCTCGACACCGAAGTCCGCGCGATGACCCGCGAGGAGGGAGCATCCAGCCAGAAATTTAGCCTGACTCCCGGCTGGCAGATTTCGCATACGGATGGCCTGGGCACAATTACTACCTTTCGCACATCGCTTCAGGCGGACCTGTACAACGCGGAAGACGTAACAACGGCCCGTGGCCCCGAAAGCGGTATCGAGGGTCGTCTATTCCCGCAGGCGATTGTCAGCTGGCGCTACCCCTGGGTGCGGCGAAGCGGCCGGACCAGTCAGATCATCGAACCCCTTATGGCGCTGGTTCTCGCACCAAATGGCGGCAACCCCGACGAAATCCCGAACGAAGACAGCCAGTCGGTCGAATTCGACGAAACCAATCTGTTCCGTGCCAACCGGTTCACTGGTACAGACCGCGTCGAAGGTGGGCAGCGGGCAGTGTATGGGCTACGCACGGGTTTCTTCGGTGAGGGAGGTGGTAGCACCACCCTGATCGTCGGCCAGTCATTCCGGTTTCGCGACGACAGCCCGTTCAAGTCCGGTTCGGGTCTCGAAGACCAGCTTTCCGATATCGTCGCCAGTCTGCAGGTCTCACCGAATAACTATTTCGATCTACTTTACAAAACCCGGTTCGATAAAGATTCCTTAAGTGCACGCCGAACCGAGATCGGCGCGTCCGCTGGCTCGCGGGCCCTGCGGCTCGACCTCAACTATGCATTCTTCGATAAAACCGAAGAATTTGCTGACCGTGAGGAAGCGACGGTGGCTCTAACCTCCCAGCTTACAGAACGCTGGTCGGCCCGAGTGGATACTCGCCGCGACCTAACCTCCGAAGGCGGAGCCCTGTCTTACGGCGCGGCATTGCGCTATGAATGCGACTGTTCGGACTTTGAGCTGAACTACCGACGCGACTTCACACGGGACCGCGATGTGCCGCCATCGGAATCACTGATCTTCCGACTCACGCTCAAGGGCTTGGGACAAGTATCCTCTTCGGTATTCTAGAATGACCACCTCAACCCGACACCTCGCCCGCCGCGCCGCATCGTGCCTGACAAGCGCACTGCACGGTTCGGCTGTGTCCCTGCTGGTTTTCTCAACAGCCATTTCCGCCGCGTCCGCTCAGGACGTTCAGCGCATTGCCGCCGTCGTGAACGAGAGAGTTATCTCGGTCTTTGATGTCCAGCAGCGTATCCAGATCCTGATTGCCTCGTCCGGACTGCCCAACACCGCAGAGACACAGCGGCGTATTACGGCCCAGGTGCTGCGCGGGCTGATCGACGAAGCGTTGCAGACCGAAGAGGCCGAACGCCTGAATGTGCGGGTAACCCAGGGCGAGATCGAATCGGCGGTCAGAAATATCGAACAGAACAACAACATCCCCCGGGGTGCCTTCGAGACCTTCCTGCGTCGGCAAGGTATCTCGCTGGAAGCAGCCACGGACCAGATTCGCGCGAACATCGCGTGGCAGAAACTGCTCTCGCGGACAGTAATCCCGACCATCGAGATCGGTGAGGAGGAAATCGACACCGTAATCCAGCGGATCGAGGCCAACCGGGGCGTAACCGAATTCCATGTCGGTGAAATTCTGCTGCCCGTCGATAATCCTGCCGACACAGAAGAAATACGAGAACTGGCAAACCGCCTGGTCAAGCAAATTCGGAACGGTGCGGATTTCCGTGCCGTCGCGGGCCAGTTTTCGAAGAGCGCTTCGGCGGCCACAGGCGGAGACATCGGCTGGATCCAGGCCGGCGGGCTGGAGCCTGCCATTAATACCGCCATTGTATCGATGAAGGTGGGCGAGGTCTCCGAGCCGATCAGCACGGCCGACGGCTTTACCATCTTCTCACTCATCAGCCAGCGCACCAACGAGCCTCCCAGCGCGGGTGAACGCACCGTCCAGTTGCGCCAGGCGCTGTTCAAGCTGGACGAGAACGTACCGCAGAGCGACGTGGAAACCACCATGGCCATGGCCCGTGAGATGGTTGCAAAAGTGCGAGGCTGCAAAGATTTCTCCGCCGCAGCTGAGGCGGCCGGAACACCACAGCCCAGCAATCCGGCAAGTTTCAAACTTAAGGACCTGAACACGGATTTGCGCGCCGTCGCAGCCAATCTGCCTGTGGGCCAGGCCAGCGCGCCCATCCGCCAGCCTGCGGGTATCCAGATCGTGATGATCTGCGAGCGCCAGGACGACACCGGTCCGGTCCGGGACGAAATCCGGCAGACCCTGCTGCGTGAGCGGGTCGATATGCTTTCGCGTCGCTATCTCCGAGACCTGCGTCGCGCAGCCTTCGTCGATTTGCGTGTTTGACGCCGGCCGCCTTCCGCCGCTACGTGAAATTGTCGGCCGCTTTGACATCGCGGCCCAGAAATCACTCGGCCAGCACTTCCTGTTTGATCTGAACTTGACCCGCCGCATCGTGTCGGTAGCCGGCAATCTGGATGGGCAGAATGTCATCGAGATCGGCGCTGGCCCCGGCGGACTTACGCGTGCGCTGCTGGAAAGCCCCGCCCAGCAGGTCTATGCGGTCGAACGCGATCCGCGCGCCATCGCCGCGCTGTATGACCTAGCGGATCACGCCGGCGGCCGCCTGACGGTGATCGACGCCGACGCGCTAGGCTACGACCTTACCGCCGCGGTTCCACAGCCCCGACGTATCGTCGCTAACCTGCCTTACAACGTCGGAACGCCGCTGCTGGTGGACTGGCTCATCCATGCGCGAGACTTTTTCGGCTTTACCCTGATGTTCCAGAAGGAAGTTGCCGAACGCATTGTCGCATCGCCTGGCACCAAGGCTTACGGACGGCTTTCCGTCCTATCGCAGTGGCTGACCGATGCACGGATCATGTTCGACGTGCCCGCTTCGGCCTTCGTGCCGCCGCCCAACGTCACGTCGTCCGTTGTGAACATGTTAGTGCGCCGTGAAACTCGCGCCCCAGCCAGGCGCGAGACGCTGGAACTGGTAACACGCGCGGCCTTCGGTCAGCGCCGAAAGATGCTGCGTCGGGCACTGTCGTCGCTGGGTGGCGCCGAATTACTTGCTACGGCCGGCATCGCGGAGGATGCACGCGCAGAGGATCTGGACATTGGCCAGTTCTGCGCCATCGCCAATGCGTTCGACAGCCGTTAGGCGGCTCGGTCGCTTAAGACTGTTGAACTGACCGCCACCCCGGACATGGTTGACTCCCACCAAGATATTCGAGAATGCCGGCAACACAATACGCCGCACAATGACCGGAGATATCTCCACGAATCGCGCCGACCCCTCGATCCCCGGGTTCCGTCACCGCACCCATGCGCCGGAGCATCAGCGCCTCGGACTGCCGTTCTACCGGCGCGACTCCTGGCTAAAACTCTCGGTCCTACTGGAGTAAGAAGCTCTATCAGACCGGTCCGAAAGCGCTATCAGCGCCCCTGTCGCAGTAGACGCACAAAATCCGAAAGGCCTTCCTGACGCGTCCGCTTGAGGCGCTCCGCTGCCAATATTGCCTGAATCTGGCCGACGCTGTCCTCAAAGCTCTGATTGACCACAACATAGTCGTACTCCGACCAGTGGGTCATCTCGTCGGCAGCTTTTGCCATACGATTCGAGATCACTTCAGCACTGTCTTGCGCGCGCGTGTTAAGTCTACGTTCGAGTTCGACTGTTGATGGAGGCAGGATAAAGACACTAACAAGGTCTTCGCGCGCGCGCTCGTCGAGCTGCTGCGTGCCCTGCCAGTCGATATCGAACAGCACGTCATGACCCACGCTCAGCGCCTCTTCGACTGGGCCACGCGGCGTGCCGTAGTAATGGTCGAACACCTTCGCGTATTCCAGCAGCTCCTGCCGGTTCACCATCAGATCGAAATCGGTCTTGTCCACAAACTTGTAATGCACCCCGTCCACTTCACCTGGGCGGCGCGGCCGCGTCGTCGCGGATACCGACATACAGAGATCGTGGTCTCGTTCCAGGAGTTCGCGGGAAATCGAAGTCTTGCCCGCTCCAGACGGCGACGACAGTACGAGCATCAGTCCGCGCCGCCTGATGTTGAGTACGTTGTTTGCACCGTCGTCCATACCCCTCCCCTACTCGACGTTTTGGACCTGCTCCCGGAACTGCTCGATCTTCGCCTTTAGATCGAGCCCAAGACGCGTCAAATCAACATCAGCTGACTTGGAACACAACGTGTTGGCCTCCCGATTGAGTTCCTGGCACAGGAAATCTAGCCGCCGGCCAACCGCCTTCCCATCGTTCAGCAATTCCCCGACCGCCGAGATATGCATCCGCAGGCGGTCGAGTTCCTCGCGTACATCGGCCTTGCCCACCAACAGGGCCGCTTCCTGAGCGAGTCGTTCTTCGGAAAGACGCGGATCAGCCTGCATCAGCCCCTCGACCAGCGTACGCAGGCGCGCGAGGATGGCATCCGGCTGAGCTGCTGCCGAAGCGGCCGCTGTATCGACCAACACGCCCAGAGCCTCCATGTGCGCACGCAGCACACCGTCGAGAAGAGCGCCTTCTGCGGCCCGGGTCCCAGCCATACTGGCCAGCATCGCCTCGCCTGTGCGGATCATCTCACGCTGGCGCTCGATCACCTCCTTATCGGATTCGGTATCCTCGGCGCTTTCCAGTATCCCGCGGATCGCCAGCAGGCCTTCCAGGCTGGGCGCGGCATCGGAAATCTGGCCGGAAAGCTCGGCGCGCAGTCCGAGGACGGTCTGCAGCAGTTCACGGTTTACCCGATAGCTCGTGCCGGACTGGTCCCGCCGCTCCACCGACAGGCCCAGCGTGACGTTGCCGCGCACGAACAGCTTGTCCGCCACCTTGCGTACGGCCTGCTCCACGGCTTCCTGACCCCCCGGAACCCGGCAGCGGATGTCCAGCCCGCGCGCGTTAACGCTGCGGCCCTCCCAGGTCCAGGAAAAACGGGAATCCTGTCCGGACTCACGTGCAAAGCCTGTCATGCTCTGGAGGGTCATTGTGCGCCCCGAAAGCGGGCGGAGCGGCGTCGGAACGCCTGCGGGACTATTGTTTTCATGGCGCGCCTTATAGCTTGGGGCCTGGTAACCAACAAGCCGGGCCAGGAGGCGCCGCTCCGACATGGGAAAGTATGATTCTCCGACCAGTATACTTATTACTGGAGCGTCGAGCGGCATCGGGTCAGTACTCGCACAGAGTTATGCCCGTGACGGCGTGACGCTTGCGCTGGGTGGGCGGAACCGCGAACGCCTGGAAGCCGTTGCAGATGCTGTGCGCGCGGCAGGTGCGCAATGCACCGTGGCGCAGGTCGATGTGAGTGACGCCGAGGCCATGCGTGACTGGATCGTCCGCGCCGACCGAGCCGCGCCGCTTGATCTTGTGATCGCGAATGCCGGGATATCCGCCGGCACACGGAAGGCGACGCGCGGCACCCAAGGCGATGATTCGCGGGTATTCGCCACAAATATCTTAGGCGTTGCAAACACGGTTGTGCCAATCCAGCCACGTATGCGCGAACGCGGGCACGGGCAGATCGCGCTGATGTCCAGCCTCGCCGGTTATCACGGCTTCGCAGACGCGCCTGCCTACTGCGCCAGCAAATCGGCGGTGCGGCTCTACGGGACGGCGTTGCGCAAGGCCTACCGCAAGGACGGGGTCGGTGTCAGCGTCATCTGTCCTGGCTTCGTGCGTTCACCTATGACCGATGTGAACGATTTTCGCATGCCGATGCTGATGGATGCCAACCCTACGGCCCGAATCATTTGCAGGGGACTTGCTCGCAACCGACGAGTCATCGCCTTCCCATGGCCAATGTATATTGGTGCGCGGCTCCTTTCCCTGTTCGGGGACTAACGCCACGCAGATCAAGCAAGAGGAAATCGCGATGAACCGGAAGCTCGAGAACAAAACTGCGCTTATCACCGGCGCAGCGCTAAAGGGCGGACAGGGCGCGGCAGAAGCGCAGTTGCTAGCCGAGAACGGCGTACGGGCTATTCTCGCCGGCGTGCAGGACGCAGCCGGCGAGGAATGTACCCAGGCCATCCGCGATGCGGGTGGCGATGCCCACTATCGTGACCTGAACGTCGCCGACGAGGACAACTAGGCATCAGGCGTCGACGCCATCCGCGACGAATTCAGGGCGCTCCACATCCTGGTGAGCAATGCGGGTGTCTCGGTGCGTGGTGGAAATGTGCTGAACACTTCGCTAGAGGACTGGAAGCGGGTCCTTTCGGTCAACTTGACCGGCCTGTTCCTCGGCATCCGCACGGCACCACCCAATCCGTAACAGCGGCGGCGGAGCCATCGTCAACACCAGTTCAATCGCAGCCCTTACCGGCCATTTCGCGACGGCCTAAAGCGCCACCAAATGGGGCCTGCGCGGTGTGTCGAAAAGCGCCGCCATGGCGTTGCAGAAATGGGGAATCCGCATCAACACGATCTGTCCGAGACTGGTGATGACACCGTTCGTCGCGGGGTCCGAGGATTTCATCGATGCGTTGGGCGCTCAGACGCCGATGGTGCGCGGCGCGGAGCCCGAGGAGATCGCCTCGGTGGTCCTGTTCCTCGTCAGCGACGATTCCAACTACATCACCGGCCACGACATCGTGGTCGATGGCGGCTTCACCGATTTCGGCGACTACAACGCCGCGCTGAAGCAGATCATGGCGCAGCCTGGCCAGAAAATCTGACCGGGAACCACACCGAAGCCGCCCGTCCTAGAACGGCGAGACGGCGGAGAACAGGAAGACGAAACCGACGCCCGCGACGAAGCCGCCTGCGATCCGAATCTCGACCGGCTTGGCGTCAAGCATCGTCACATCGCGTTTCGCCACCAGGAACGCACCAGCCGCAATTAGGTAATGGGTCACCGCGAACCCGCCGAGATAGGCCACCAGCGGGGTCGCCTCCGCGCCGATGATCGCCTCACCATAGGCGTAGCCGTGGAAGATACCGGCCACGGCGAACAGGCCCGCCCACAGCAAAGTCGGCAGATCGCGCTTGGTCACGATCATCGCGCCGAGCAGCAACACAGAAGCAGAAATGACGACTTCGGCAATCGGCAGATCGACCGCCAGAAGGTGAATTCCGGTGCCCAGGATCGTCGCGCCGATGAAGAACGCCGGCATGATCAGGCCGCGCGCGAGGAAGGATGCGGCGAGACCGATCCCGATCACGAACGCCAGGTGATCGATGCCGATGATCGGATGGCCGATGCCGGACAGCAGGCCTTCGACGAAATTGGACGGCGTGACGCCGCCCATTGGATGATGGGCATAGGCGGGTGCGGACATCGCCAGAACCAGCAGTGCGGTCAAGGCTGCAGGTACGCGCTTCGCAACGGTTCGGACGTTCATCATGGATATCTCCCCGGAATTCATGGGCCAAGTATGACCCCTCGACTATGGTGCCGCAATCGGTCCTGAGCGGCTAGCGTGCCGAATTTCTCCGCTCACGCTGGATGCGTCGCCATTTGGCGACATTGTGGTTGTGCTCGGCGAGCGTACGCGCGAAGGCGTGCCCGCCTGAACCATCAGCCACGAAATAAAAATCCTTCGTCTCCGCGGGATGCAACACAGCGGCGATACTCTCGCGGCCCGGATTTGCTATAGGCGAGGGTGGCAGGCCGTCGCGCGTATAGGTGTTGAACGGGTGGTTTGTCTCGAGGTGCTTTTTCAGAAGGCGGCCAGAAAACTCTCCCTCTTCGGTCGAGAAGCCATAGGCCACCGTCGGATCGGACTGCAGGCGCATGCCGCGCTTGAGGCGGTTGATGAACACCGCCGCCACGCGCGGGCGTTCAGAGGGAACCGCGGTCTCCTTCTCGACGATGGAGGCGAGGATCAGTGCTTCGACCGGCGAGGCCAGGGGCAACCCCTCGTCACGGCCGGCCCATGCGGTTGCAATCGCTTCATGCATCGCGGCCTGCATCCGCGCGACGACATCGGCCCGCGTGTCGCCCAGGCTGAAGTGATAGGTCTCCGGCAGCAGCGAGCCCTCGCCCACCTCGGTAGGCTCAGGCGCGTTGCCCTCCAACCCCTCGGCCTGGCTGAGGACGGCCAGCGCCTCGCGCGTCGTGAGACCCTCGGCGATCGTTACCCGGCGCACGACAGTGTCACCGTCCTGCAGTTTGCCGATCGCAGCTTTCAGGCTGATGGATGCGGGGAACGCGTACTCACCAGCGCGAAGGGGCCGTTCGGAGGCGAACAGCCGCAGTGCCAGACGCGCCAGACCCGGATCGGAGGCGATACCGGCATCCGTGAGCCGCCTTACAATCTCGCGGCCGCTCGAACCCGGCGGGATCACCACCACGGTGTTGGATACCAGCGGGCCGAGGTCAGTATAGGCGCGGTGTAGCATCACGAAGCCGCCGCCTGCGACCGTCGCCGCCACGATCAGCAACAGCACGAACAGGGAGACGATCCAGCCCAACCCGCGGCGGCGGCGCGGTGCGGTTTCGGGCGTTTCGGGCGTCTCGCTCATACGGCGGCGATGATAGCCGCGAATGCGGGAGTCGTGAGATCAGACCTCGGCGAAAACGAGGCTCGCATTGGTCCCGCCAAAGCCGAAGGAGTTGCTGAGTGCG
>Ga0181579_10004274_pt1 | contig 11139 bp, 11 predicted proteins | sample 071ome_24_FD_132996 | JGI IMG/M metagenome (GOLD analysis project Ga0181579, IMG submission 132996) | Coastal salt marsh microbial communities from the Groves Creek Marsh, Skidaway Island, Georgia - 071402CT metaG (megahit assembly) | ecosystem: Environmental > Aquatic > Marine > Intertidal... | reverse complement strand
TAAAATTTTTAAATCGGGGGCAAGGGCACAAAAGGTTAGCTCAAACCGGCATTGGTCATTGCCTTTGCCGGTGGCTCCATGTGCGACCGTATCTGCATTAAATTCTCGGGCTATTTCAATTTGAGCCTTAGCGATTAAGGGGCGGGCAATGGAGGTGCCCAATAAATATTGGCTTTCATACACCGCATTGCCTCGTGCCATCGGATAAATGAAGTCGCGGGCAAATTCATCGACTAAGTTTAGGGTGCGGTGGGCCTGGGCACCGGTGGCCATAGCTTTCTCTTCGAGTCCGTCTAGTTCTTCTTCCTGGCCAACATCTGCACAATAAGTAATCACTTCGGCCCCGTGATGATTAGCAAACCAATGAACAAGTACGGAGGTGTCTAGACCTCCAGAATAAGCGAGTATAAGTTTCATTTTAGAGAATTAAATTTGGATAATGCTGCGAGAATGGCCTTTTGCATATGGAGGCGATTTTCTGCTTGGTCAAAAAGAATTGCCCGATCGGAATCGAGTACAGCTTGGGATACTTCTTCGCCTGGGTGTGCGGGCATACAATGCATGAAAATAGATTCTTTTTTGGCAGCCTCAAGAATTGTCTCGTTTACTTGGTATGGTTTCATTGCTTCCAGACGCCCTTGGCTATCCGCTTCGCAACCCATGCTTACCCAGACATCTGTGTAAACGACATCTGCGTTTAAAGCTGCGTGATTTGGGTCTGTGGTGAAAGACCAAGTCGGGGACAGGTGGCCCTTTTGGAGGAGGCTTTGGATCTCTTGGCTGGGTTGAAAGTCTTCAGGCCCGCAAAGAGAAATTTCCATATCAAAGATTGCACCTGCTAAAATCCAGGAATTAGCCATATTGCAGGAAGTATCTCCATAGAAAGCCAACTTCTTCCCCTTTAATCCTTCAAAAGGATTCATCCCACCTGAAAGCTTTTCCAAAAGAGTCATGCAATCCGCATAGATTTGGCAGGGATGGAGGAGGTCGGTTAGGGCATTGACCACCGGGATTTGCGAAGACTTTGCAAATTCCTCGATGATTTCGTGCCCATGGGTGCGGATGATTAATCCATCCAAAAACCTGGAGAGCACTCGGGCGGTGTCCGCGATACTTTCTCCTCGGCCAATCTGGGTGCTCGATTGATCCAAAATAACTGGGTTTCCACCCAGTTCACGAATCCCTACCTCAAAGGAAACGCGGGTGCGGGTACTTTGTTTGTAAAACATCATCCCCCAGCTACCTCCTTTTAAATCATTGGACGGACGCTGGGACCGACATGCTTTTAATTCAAATGCAGAAGCAAAAATAGATTTCACTTCATCCTTAGAAAAATCATTTTCCTGTAAAAAATGTCTCATGGCACAATTTTTTTCGGTTCAAAGGCAGACAGACTTTGTCTTAGAATTTTCAAGCCCTGGTCAATTTCATCCTGGGTAATTGTCAAGGGGGGGAGCAGGCGTAAGGTTTGACCGGCTGCACCCACGGCGAGTAAGCCGTTATCTCGAAGAATTGAAACGAGCTCACCTGGTTCATCGGCTAACTGGACTCCGAGCATCAACCCCCTTCCCCGAATCTCAAGAATCTTTTTGGGGAAGTTCTCTGCAAGCTTTTGAATCCCTTGAAGCAGGTAATCGCCTAATACTTTAGCCTGAGCGATCAAATCCTCTTTTTCAATGACATCCAAAACTGCATGAGCGGCGGAACAGGCAAGAGGGGATCCTCCAAAGGTGGTGCCATGACTGCCCGGTGTGAATAGAGATGAGCTTGAATCCTTTACCCATATCGCACCGATTGGAAAACCACCTCCCAGTCCTTTAGCCATAGCAATGGCATCGGGTTGGACCCCTGATTTTTGGTATCCCAAAAATTCTCCAGTTCTGGCTATCCCCGCCTGCACCTCATCCATCAAAAAGAGAAGGTTATTCTTTTGGCACAATTTTTCTATACCCTGCAGGAAGGAGTCCGAGGAGACATGGAGTCCGCCTTCTCCTTGAATGGACTCTACTAATATCGCCACCGTTTCATCATCAATGGCATTTTCGAAATCAGATAGCTCGTTTAGCTTACAGAAAACAAAACCTGGGAGGAGGGGTTCAAAACCTTTTCTGTATTTGCTGGATTCGGTGGCGGATAGAGCTCCGAGCGTCCGTCCATGAAATCCATTCCGGGCGACTAAAATTTTGGTACGCTTCCCTTCTCCCTGCACCCCGTGCAGACGGGACAGCTTAATGAGGGCTTCATTTGCTTCTGCACCACTGTTGCAAAAGAGTACCTTGCCCGGACCAATCTTGCGGGCCAATCTTTCGGCCAACCTTACCTGTTCCGGGATGGAGTATAGATTGGAGCAATGTGCGAGTAATTCTACCTGGTGTTGTACCTGTTTGATCCATTCAGGGTGGCTGTGTCCAAGATTGGTCACCGCAATTCCAGAGGTGAAATCTAAGTACTTTTTCCCTTGTGAGTCCCAAAGGTGAGACCCTTTGCCTCTGACTATTTCAATGGCTGGCGGAGCATAGTTTCCAATGAGAAATGTCTGATGCTTCCTAATGAAATCCATAATTATGTGTGTACGATTTCGGTTCCAATTCCCTGATCGGTAAAAATTTCCAGTAAAATACTGTGAGGCATTCGACCGTCAATGAAATGCACCCGGTTGACTCCTGATTTTAGGGCTTCCACCGCACTATTGACTTTGGGGAGCATACCCGCAGAGATGATTCCTCTTTCTTTGAGAGGTTCTACTTCATTTACCGCAAGGCTCGAAACGAGTGAAGATGGGTCTTGAGGATCTTCAAGGAGTCCTGGCACATCCGATAGATATACCAATCTACGGGCTCCTAAAGCCACTGCTACCTTGGAAGCCACATTATCGGCATTTACATTATAACAGGTCCCGTCCGGGTCGGATGCAGTGGAGGATAAGATAGGCATTTGTCCATTATCCAATGCAGTCAGAATAGGGTCTACTTGTACTTGGGTAACCTGTCCGACAAAACCAAGGTCATGCTTACCTTGAAGTTTTTCACAGGTTAAAAAATTCTTCCCAGGGAATCTCTGCACATCGCAATCGTAAGAGGACACAAATTGAGCGACCTCTGCGTTGACCTCCTCATTGAGAACTTTATCCACTGCGTCTATTGTTTCTTTATCCGTTACCCGCAACCCGTCGAGGAACTTTGGTTCGATTCCCCGTGATTCAAGTTCCCGATTAATAGCTTTTCCCCCTCCATGAACTACAACCACTTTAATACCCACAAAATTTAGGAAAACTAAATCCATCGCCACCCCGGAGCGAACTTTAGGGTCGGGGGAGTCCATGAAACTACCCCCGTATTTCACTACAAAGATGGATCCTCGGAACCTCCTTACATAGGGGAGGGCTTCCATTAGGATTTTTGCCTTTGCCTGACTTTCCTCGAACTCAAACATTTCCGTTATTCGCTTTTATTGTAGTTCACATATTCTTCGCTCAGGTCATTCGACCAAATTAAGGAAGACGCATTTCCCATATTTAAGTTCATGGTAATGACAAAAGATTTTTGGGATACAATTTCTTTCCACTTCGATTTGTTCATTGGAAGGGGGGTGCCTTTCTCTACGGCTGGTACTTCATTGTAGAAGATATCCATCTCCTCAAAATTTAAACCGACTTTAGCATAGCCAGCAGCATCGACTAATCTTCCCCAGTTTGGATCCGATCCAAACCAGGAGGTTTTGACCAACAAAGAATTGGCAACACATCTGGCCACTTTTTCAGCATCCTTTTCATGGGCGGCTCCCTCGACCCGAAGCTCTACGAATTTGGTAACTTTTTCTCCATCGGTTACACATTTACGGGCAAGAGTTTTGCAAATTTGAACAACCGCTTCTTTAAATTCAGAACGGGTCGATTCAGGTTCATCCTCCACAGAAACCCGAGAAAATCCATTGGCTAAAAAAAGCACCGAGTCATTGGTACTCATATCGCCATCGATGGTCATGAGGTTAAAAGATTTTTGCACAGCTTCAGCTAGGCATTCTTTAAGGAAAGAGGATGAGACAGATGCATCTGTGGTAAGGAAAGCCAGCATCGTGGCCATATTGGGCTCGATCATGCCAGCACCTTTCACCGTCCCGCCAATAGTGATTTTCCCGGAAGCAGTTTCGATCTGTGCAGAACATGACTTCGTTTTGGTATCTGATGTCAGAATTGCTTCCTGGAAAGCCTTTCCTCCATCGAGTTCGTCCAATACATCCTGGCAGGCATGGGCAATCCCAGTTGTGACCTTGGTCATTGGGAGTTGTACACCAATTCGACCTGTGGAACAGACCAGAATTTCCCGCGAGTGCGTCTTCAGGTGACGTGCGGTTTCCGATGCCATTTTAACGCAATCCAAGTCCCCTTGCTTACCTGTGCATGCATTAGCATTCCCACTATTGGCAACCACTCCATGAAATCCTTGACTTGGGTCAGCTAAAACATCGAGGCAATATCGAACCGGTGCTGCTTTGACATCATTGGTGGTAAAAGTCCCAGCGGCCGTACAAGGTCTGGCAGAGTAAATTACTCCAAGGTCGAGTTTTCCGTTATTTTTACCTAGGATATTGCAGGAAACTCCGGAAGCAAAAAAACCCTGGGGTTCAGTGACTCCATCACAATCTACAAAAAATTTCATTCTAAACCGCAATCCTCCGCGTAGCCGTTACACAGGTTCATCGTCTGTACCGCCTGTCCACCGGCTCCTTTGAGCAAGTTATCCTCCGCAGAGCAGAGAATATATCGATTCATGCGTGCATCCTCCGAAACTGAAATATCGATCCGGTTGGTTCCCACTACACTTCCTGTTTCAGGAAACTGTCCTTGGCCCAAAACCTGAACAAAGGGGCGATTCGAATATGTATTTTCCCAGCATTGCCGAATTTTTGATTCAGCGAGGGAAGATTTTGGCCGGACGGAAATGGTTGAGCAAAGTCCACGATTCATCGGGGCTAAATGTGGATGGAAGGAAAGAGTAATGGATTGACCCGCAAATTCGCTTAACTGCTCTTCGATTTCGGATAAATGTCTATGCTTGGGTAGACCGTAGGCCCCAGCACTCTCATTTCTTTCGCAAAAAAGAAGTCTTTCGGAAGCATTTTTGCCTGCCCCACTAATTCCACTGATTGAATGGACAATGATCTCCTTTTCATCAATGAGCTTATCCCTGAGCAGTGGGGCCAGAGGAACAAGTATGCTGGTAGGGTAACACCCAGGAGATGCAATGAGTGGGGACTTTTGCCAGCTTACCGGATGAAGCTCTGGCAAACCATACTGGGCTACCGGTAGCCACTGAGGGGCAGGATGATCCGTACCATAGAACTCCTTGTAAAGGGTCGGTGAGTTGAGCCGGAAGTCCGCAGAGAGATCAATGATTTTCTTTCCTGCATCGAGCAGGGCAATGGCGTATTCAGAGGCAGTTCCATGCGGTAATGCCAGAAAGAATAATTCGATATCCGATTGCACCAGTTCTGGAAGGACTGGATTTACAAAAGAAATCAAATGGCCTTTATGACCAAGTTTTGGAACAACGGAACTCAGCGGGTTTCCTGCATGAGCCCGAGAGGTAACCATAGACAAATCAATTTTCGGATGCCTGATCAGTAAATTTACCAACTCTTGCCCGGTGTAGCCAGATGCACCAATTATGCCTACTTTCATGATGTTAGCCATTTGCTGTGGAAAGATATAAAAAACAAACCCCTCGGTTGGAGTGCCGAGGGGTTGAAGTAGAAAGTGTTTCGATTTGAGAAATTATCGCTTAGAAAATTGAAACCGTTTACGTGCCCCTGGACGTCCCGCTTTCTTGCGCTCGATCTTTCTTGGATCTCTGCGCAAATGCCCGGCTTTTTTAAGAGGAGAGCGCAATTCGCCATCCAACTTTTCTAAAGCACGGGATAAACCGTGACGAATCGCACCAGATTGACCAGTTCCGCCACCACCGCGAACATTAACTGAGACATCCAATTGACCATTTTTTTCGACACAAAGTAAGGGTCCAATCACAGCCTTCCTTTGTTGTTCGGTCGAGCAATAATCATCAATGTCGCGGTTGTTGATCGTGATTGATCCAGTTCCAGGGCGTATTCTGACTCTGGCTGTACTGGTTTTCCTGCGTCCTGTGGCAATGATGTCTTGGTTTTTAGCTTTGGCACTCATGATGAGAAATTAAGAAAGAAGGGGAGAGGGTTGCTGTGCGGTGTGTGTATGCTCCTCGCCGGCAAAAACACGCAAACGAGTAAGCATGCCGCTGGAGAGTTTGTTCTTAGGTAACATACCTTTGACCGCATTGGTGATGATAAATTCGGGTTTGTTTTCGCGAAAGTCTGCAACATTGCGGTACTTTTCGTTCCCCATGTATCCAGAGTAGAACATGTATTGCTTTTGCTCTTCTTTGGAACCAGTAAGTTTAACTTTGTCCGCATTGATCACGACCACATAGTCACCTGTGTCTACATGAGGGGTGTAGGTTGGTTTGTTGCGCCCGCGTAGAGCATTGGCAATCTGCACGGCAAGTCTGCCGAGAATTTGGCCAGAGGCGTCAACAATCTTCCAGTCGTGGGTTACGGTTTCCTTTTTGGCAAGGGTAGTCTTCATCGAAAAATAAGTGAAAAGATAGAAAATGAATCATTTGTTATTGTTCGTCAACCGAACAATCCGCAAATTTAAACTAAAGAATAGTTACTAAAATTGACCGGTGCCCAGGTCGGATAAGGTTTGGTCGTAAAACTTACTCCCGTATCCCATAACCCGGTCGGTGTTGTCATAGACCACAGGCATATATTTTTTCTCAACATCTTTGTCGGAAAGGGTCCCTTCATTGCCGCCTTTTCTAATTTTATAGAACCATACGCTCCCCCAGTCGTACCCTTCTACATAATTTGCGATTCCAGCTAGGTTGTATACTTGTCCTTTGGTCATGCCAACAGAAAGCCCCATTAGGTTTTCGATATTCTTGCTGACTGCCGCGTCTGCATCCGCAAAGGGACTGCCACCACTACGGCTAAAACCGGATGTTCCCTTGTTAAGGCAACCTACGGATAGAAAAAAACTGATTCCAGCAAATACAGACAATAAATTACGGACCATCCTCATATTAGGTGTATTTATTACCCTAACCTGAGGATTGGGCGCAATACCAATTTAATGAACTAAGGTAGGCTTGAGTGGAGGCTAAGAAGATGTAATTTTTTCCAAAGCCTGATAGCTTCGTGCAATCATTTCTCTGGGGTCGTCTAAGAGGTTTGCCGAAGCCAGGGCATTATCCAGTAATTGATTAGCTACGAGAAGAGCCGTTGGTTCATCTTTTTCCATGAGACTGTTTAGGCCCTTGATGATGGTGTGGCGGGGGTTGATTTGAAATTTAACCTTACTCGCTGGCATTTCATCTTCGGGTCCTTGCATCATTTTCATGATTCGCCGAGCAGAGGCTCCACCCATACCGTCTTCTCCCACAACGCAAACAGGGCTGTTGATTAGACGTTCTCCAGTTTCCACATCAGAAACTCTTTCCTTTAATGATTCCTTGATCCATTTGGATAGTTTCTTAACCGCCTTTTTGTCCAGGCTTTCTCCGGTAGGTTCTTCGTCTAATTTTTCGAGTTTTAATTCATCGGAATCCGCAGAAATAATCTTTTTCTCTTTGAATTCCCTTAAAGATTGCATCACGTACTCATCCACTGGCTCCGTGAGTAAGAGAACTTCGTATCCTCTTGCCTGAAGTGCTTCTAGGTAAGGGCCCGACTCGATAGACTTTCGATTCTTCCCATAGAGAAAGAGGATTTCTTTTTGGTCAGTCGCCATGCGATCGATGTAATCCTCGAGACCGGTGAGTTTTCCATCTTCCGAAGCTGTGGATTGAAAGCGGAGTAACTTAGCCAAGTCATCTTTGTAGGTAAAGTCTGTGGCCACCCCTTCTTTAATCAAAGCACCGAATTCCTGCCAAAATTCAAGGTAGGTCTCTTCTTTCTTCTTGGCTTGTTCGTTTAAGAACTTGATGAACCTTTTAGTCAAAACCTGCCCGAGTTTGCGGAGCAATTCGCTGTCTTGCATCGTTTCGCGCGAAACATTTAAAGGGATATCAGAACTGTCTACAACCCCGCGTAAAAACCTGAGCCATTCAGGAAAAAGGCTTTTAGGTTCGGCATCAATCAGTACCTTCCTGCAATGAAGGGCAACCTTGTTTTCGTTGCGAAACATGCCCATTTTTTCCATGTTTCTCTTTGGTACGAATAAGAGAGAATTGATTTCAAGGGGGGCATCTGCACTGAAGTGGAGGCGCATCAATGGGCCTTCATAATCGTTGGCCTGAAATTTATAAAATTCTTCGTATTCTTCTTCCTTAATGTCGGACTTGGATCTCAGCCAGATCGCGTCAACTGTGTTTACTTTCTCTCCATTGACCGAAACTGGGAATTGTACGAAAGCGGAGTATTTTTTGACGATATCCTTGATTCGGTCTTCTTTGGCAAACTCGTCAAAATCGTCTTTCAATTGGATCACGATTTTAGAACCGCGCCGTTGGCCCTCCGACTTGTCGATTGAGTAGCCACCATTCCCGTCGCTTTCCCAGCAAAATCCTTCCCCTTCCTGATGCCAGCTGCGAGTGTAAACTTTAACCGAATCAGAAACCATGAAGACGCTGTAAAAACCAACCCCAAATTTACCAATGAGGGCTTCATTCTTTTCTCCATCATTTTGCAGAGCTTCAATAAACTCTTTGGATCCTGAGTGGGCAATTGTGCCGAGGTTTTTGATCAATTCCTCCTCGGTCATTCCAATACCAAAATCCTGTATGATTAACTGTTTGGCATTTTCATCGGTACTTAAATTGATTTCAAGTTCGAGGTTGTCATCCAAAATGTCTTTCTCCGTGAGTTGAGTACGGCGAAGTTTTTCGAGGGCATCCGAAGCATTAGAAATTAACTCGCGGACAAAGATCTCTTTGTCCTTATAGAGCGAATTTACGACGATATCGAGAACCTGCTTGGTCTCGGCTTTGAATTCATGAGTGGTTGCTTGAGTCATGGTAAAAAAGGTTCAAGTAGTAACAATTTGTGAGGCATCTTCAAGTCATTATCAAAGGAGCGTTGTCTGGTATTCTTTCTGTTCATAGATCTTTGAATTTTTTTCTAAAGAATTCGTAGGCTTGGTTGATTTCTTTGGCTTTTTTTTCCGCAACCTCTCGAATTTCAAGTCCCAGGGCCGAAACCTTGTCCGGGTGATACTGAGCAATCGCTGTCCGGTAAGTTGTCTTGATTTTGGAAAAATCTTTCAAGTCCTCTTTGTGTAAACCGAGTACCTCAGCCATTTGAACTTCCTCGATTGTAGGGAAAGTAAATTTTTGAGCCTCTTCATTTTTTGGGGATTGGGCATATTTTTCCTCATTCTTATCCTGTAAGTCATCTTCTTCAGGCTCAAAATTCTCGGAAGTGTGGGTGAACTTGGGTTCTTTTCCCTTGCGTTCTTCCTCCTCTTTTTGAGGTTCCTTTATTTTCTCCTCCTGTCCTTTGAGTTTGTGAAGTTGCGAGATAAATAAATCTAACCTCCAAAGCATCCACCAGCAGGAGCAGAAAATAACCGCCCAGGAAATTTTTTCCAAGCTATGGGTGATCTGGTTAGGAGCCCCCCCGGTAATCGTGCGCCACCCAGACCAGTCGTGATAAAAAGAAAACATGGATGCACTTAAATATTGTGCCCAGAAAAAGGATAACCCAAGGGCTAACAAACCACCGTAAAACAAACTTGGGCTGAAAAGTTTAGCTAGCATTAAAACTCTATGGGAGGCAACTGGCCGGTACAGGTTTTGTAGAAGAAAAGCACCAAGCCGCCCAAGATAATAAAAATCCATCTGTTCGCTGGCTTTTTTTCTTTCATCTGTAGGGGAGCGATAGAGTGGTGGTAGGGGTCGGATTCGAACCGACGAACGCCGAAGCGGGCGGATTTACAGTCCGCATCCTTTAGCCACTTGGATACCCTACCAAAGAAGCAAAGGTTTATTATGATACTCGCGACATAACTGGCAAGACGATAGTCATAATCCTAGTGATTTACAAACTTGCTAGCTTCACAAAGATGGAAAGAATTTAATAAGATGGCTCATATTCAATCTAAGATAGTGGTCGGCTTAACTGGGGGTATTGCCTGTGGTAAGTCAACGGCATTAGATGCATTTGCGAATATGGGATGGGCCGTGGTTTCTGCTGATTCCCTGGCTCATGAAATTTTGGATTCCGATCTGGAGGTGCGAAAGAAAATCATGACCCGGTGGGGGACAAGGGTCTTGAATGCAAGCGGAAGCATTGACAAATCGGCCATTGGTCAGATAGTGTTTTCCAACGCTCAGGAAAGAGATTGGATCGAAGCACTGCTTCACCCCATCATTCGATCCAAATGGCTTTCTTTCATTCAATCGTGTTCTTCGCAAAAGTGCATGATTGAGCTGCCTTTATTGTTTGAAAACAAATTGCAAAATAACTTCAGCTGTACCATTTCCCTTTACGCCCCAAACCCTGTGATTTTAAAACGCCTTCATGATCGAGGATTATCCGATGAGGAATCTAAACACCGCATCGATAGCCAGCTATCTTTAAAAGAAAAAATGGAGCTAGCAGATTTTGTTCTATGGGGTGGGGGAAACTCGCACTTTCTGAATCAACAAGCCGAGCAGCTTGATCTACTTATTACTTAAATTTTTTAAATTACCACCGATCCATGCCAGTAAGAAAGACCACCCGAACCAAAAAAACAAAAGCCGAAGAAACGGTAGAGGACCCATCCGTTGCCGAAGTGAAAGAAGAATCTGTTCCAACTTCCCCAATGGAGGAAGAATCCACTTCTAGTTCGCCTGAGTCGTCTCCAGACCGCCAACTCTTTTTCAGTACCGATGGAGATGAACCCGAGCAGGAGAGACCCCGCCCCGAGGAGAATCCTAATTCTACAGATAAAACATCTTCTTCAACCGAGCCCCAGGATCAATACAAAGATCAAAGTTCGGACTCTCCGCGACCTGTCAAGGACGAGAATTCAAATTCTCCTCCGAGGCAGCATGCCAATCAGGGAGGCCCGAATGGTCAGGGGCAAAAGAAGCTTACTTGGCAGGAGAAAAAGAAACTCCGCCG
>Ga0181579_10004270_pt1 | contig 11146 bp, 6 predicted proteins | sample 071ome_24_FD_132996 | JGI IMG/M metagenome (GOLD analysis project Ga0181579, IMG submission 132996) | Coastal salt marsh microbial communities from the Groves Creek Marsh, Skidaway Island, Georgia - 071402CT metaG (megahit assembly) | ecosystem: Environmental > Aquatic > Marine > Intertidal zone... | reverse complement strand
CTTCTTCTTGCGTTTCTTCTCGTCCTCGTCGGCGAGCTCGGCTTCAACCTCGGCGAGTTCGTCGGATCCGCCGTCCCACGCGACGACGGCGTCGTACAGCGACCGGAGGCCGAAGAAGAAGAACAACCCGACGGCGAGGTAGTGGGTGACGTCCTTGGATATCTGTTTTTAAGGGTTGTGGGAGGGTGGATACGAGTGTGGGTGAGGGTTAGGGTTTAGGGTGGCGTCCGCGAATCGTCTCGTCGTCAATCAATCCATCGAGCTTTTCAGCTGGCGACGCGAAGAGGGAGGAATCGGGTCCGCCGGGGACGTCTCGGGGAGGGCGCGAGCGGAGCTCACCAGGTTCGGAGCGGCCCATCCCATCGCCGCGGAGAGCGCGGTCATCACTCCGAGGGCTCCGATGGCGCCGCTGAAGACCTGCGGAGACGGTGGGGACGGGGGAACCGGAGCGGGGACGGTCAGCCGACAACCCTAGTGCGACGAGAGGCTTCGCAGGGATTCGCGCGCGCGCGGAAGGGGGCGCACCGTGAGGCGCGAGTGGCGCATGGCCATGATGGCGGCGATGAAGAAGGTCTTGTCGCCAATCTCGCTGAGCAGGATCATCATCCCGCTCTTCACCAGGCCCTCGAGGAACTCGTTGTCGAGGGTCATCTTGCCGCAATGCGTCGCGCGTTGCTGACTCACAGTGTGTGGGACCGCGCTCTTTCACTCACTTCAAGCCACGAGCGCCCGTCGCGATTCTCGCCCAGTGTAATCGGCGTGAACGAGACAGGGCCGGGGTCTGCAAACCGTGGCGAGTTATAATCTGAACGCGCTCACCACGAAAACACGGGTTTCAGGAAGACGGACTGAAATCGGGAGTTTCGGATAGATTGGAGACCCGCGCGTTCAGTTCAGACCCAAGATGTTACATTCCAGCGTTCGACACACCGGCGTTAACACAACGGTGCCGCGCGAGGGTAGGGGAGGCACGATGGGAGAGGACGAGGGGGCGGGCCTCGTCGGGGATGGAAAGGGCGGTGGAGATGACTTCAAGATGTGTTACCCGAACAAGTGGTACCGTCGATACGTCCTCTTCCTGCTCTTCCTCATCGCCACGCTGCAGACCACCGACCGGAACATCCCGGCGATCTTGCTGCCCAAGATTTCTCCCGAGTTTAACATGACGGACGCGGACGCGGGCATGCTCAACGGCGCCGCGTTCGTGCTCATCTACGCGCTCGCGACGATTCCATTGGCACGCATAGCGGACATGTGCGGGCGCAAGTACCTCCTCGCGGGATCGCTCATCGTCTGGTCCGCGCTCACGTCCCTCAGCGGGCTGTCGCAGAACACCACGCAGCTGTGCTTCCTGCGCGTCGGGGTCGGGCTGGGAGAGGCGGGGTGCACGCCCGCGGCGCAGTCGCTCATCGCGGTCATGTACGGCCCGGGCGAGCGAGCCAGCGCGATGGCCATGCAGCAGCTTGGCCTCGCGGTGGGCACCGCGGCGGCCAACTTCATCGGGGGCATGCTCATCGACTCGCTGGGCTGGAGGGGGGTGTTCGGGGTGCTGGGCATCCCTGGGTTGGTGCTCGCCGCGTTGATCGTCGCGACGCTCGAAGATCCGCCGGTGGAACAGTCCATGGGCAGGTACCAGAGCGTTCCGGGGTCGCCCCGCGGTGAGTCACCGGGTGGTTCGAGGGCGAAGCCGTCCGCGGCCAACGCCGCGGCGACGTTAACCTCGGGCGCGTTTTGGTCGGAGATGTGGCGAGGCGTTAAGGACACGTTCGAGCACCTGCGGAGGCGAGCGACGTTCGTCCACCTGTCCATCGGCGTGATGATCCAAGTGGGCGTGGGACTGAGCATCATGGCGTTCCTGCCGATATTCCTGGTGAGATCTCACGAGATGACGATTAAGAGCGCGGGGCTGTCCATGTCCATGGTGGGCGGGGTTTTCGGCGCGATCGGCATCGTCACCGGAGGTATCGTGGGCGACTGGCTGGTTCAGGCGAGCGGCGACCAGCGGTGGATGCTGTGGTTCATCCTGATCTGCAACGTCATCGCGGCGCCCCTGATGGTCGTCGCGGTGCTCGTGAAGTCCCGGACCGATTCCATCTACCTCTCCGCGGTTGTCGTGGCGCTCTTCATGGTGATGGTCGGCCCGCCCGGCGCCATCGTGCAGTCGCTGGTGCCCAACCACATGCGCGCCACGGCGGCGGGGTTCTTCGGCGTCCTCGCCAACCTCGTGGGCGGCTCGGTCGGCCCGCTGTTCATCGGCTGGCTGTCCGACAGGCTCTCCGGACGGTACGGATCGGACTCGATCAGGTACGCTCTGGCGTACTCGATGATCTTCTGCGTGTGGGGACAGGTGCACTGGTACCTCGCCGCGAGGGCCATGCCGGGGGACATACTGGAGAAGACGGCGACGAAGAGGCCGCGGGACTTCTGCGCGGTCGGGGGCGACGAGGACGGGGCCCGGGCGCGGGATCTCGAGGGCGGCGGCGGCGGCGTTTACGGTAGCCTCGGCGGCGGCTCGTCCGCCGGGGCGGGGCGGCGACGGGGCGGCGGCGACGACACGCCGAAGGGATTCTCGGCGCGACGCGGGAGCGACCTCGGGTTCGGCGTGTTCAGCACGCTCAGCGTCAGGATCGGTGACGAGCCCCGGGAGAGACGGGGCGCGACGCATTACGGCTCGGTGTGAGGCGAAATCTAGCCTCAAAACGGGCGTTCTTCTTTCAATCGGGGGTTGAATTCTAAGAGTTAGTCACACGCGAGTTTCACGCCCTCGATCTCGGGGGCGGCGTCTTCGACCCTCCCGAGCGACTCTTCCTTCGCGTCCGTCGCGTCATCCTCCTACTCCTCTTCCTCCCTCCGTCTCTTCCCGCCGTCACGAACGCGCTCCCCCGGAGTGCGTCGTTCGCGTCCCCACCCTTCGACCGACCCCGTCCCGAATCCATCCGCGGGAAAGTCGTCGGGCACATCCCCGAACGTCGCGCACATCCTCGCGTACGTCGCCCCCTCCGTATGCGCCGTCTCCGCCTCCTCCCTCCGGCCCCTCAGCGTGTGCACCCTACTCTGCGCGAAGCACGCGCGGGCCATCAGCGCCACCTCGTTCGGCGCGAGCGGCGACGACGGCGACGACGACGACGCGGGGTCGCCTTCGAACGGCGCCTCTTCGGGGGTGACGTCGGCGGCGGCGTGATCCGCGCGTCCGTGAGCGCCGCCCGCGTCGCCCTTCTCGTCGCCGTCCCTCTCCGGAGACGCGGCCGCGACGACGACGTCGCACGCCGCGGAAGTCTCGTCTCTGCCCGGAGCCGCGTTCTCGTCGTTTTCCACCCGCCTCTTTGACGGGGGTAACAATTGACTCCCGACGGGCTCTGGGGTGCCCGGCGCCCTCGACGGGGCGCCCTCGCCTCCCGCGGCGGCGCCCTCGGGAACGCCCAGCTCGTCCTCGTCCGCCTGCAGCTCCTCGAGCGACTTGGTTCGGATCATCACGGGCGTCTCGAGCATCCGTTGCCCGCCGTTCGCGCCGACGGACGACATCAGCCTCCGCTGCAAACGCCTGCGCTCCTCCGTCTTGTCGCGAATCTCGGCGTCAATCGAAGCGAGTCGAAGGCGCTGGCGATCCAGCCAGGACGCGATCTCGGGAGCCGCCAGTCGACGGCGGAGCTGCGTCACGATGGCGGCGAGTATCATCTCGGCGTCCTTCAGCTTACCGTGCTCCTCCGCGAGCTCGGCGGCTCGAAGGCCGCGTTCGCACAGGCTCGTGGCCGCCTGCTGATGCGCCAAGGCCCTCGCTTCTCTGAGCTGCTGCGTCGCTTCGCTCCTGATCCTGGAGGGGGAGTCGCAGAGCTCCTCGGTGATTTTCGCGCCGGTGTCGACGCAGAGGGCCTCGCAGCGGGACGCCCATCGGACGGTCTTGATCGGCGCGGGATTCGTCGCGACGGCGAGCATGACGCACGGCGCGCGGCAGTGGCCGAGGGCGGCGCGCACGTCTAAAAAGAAGAGTTTTTTTCCGGGCTGACGGTGCACCCGATCTGACGCGACGGAGGTTTGGAGTCGATGTTCCGGATCGCGCAGGGCGGTATCGATCGCGCGCCTGGCCGAGTCGCGCAGAACAGACGAGTTCTCCGAGATCCTCGAAACGTAAGGCCGCTCGCGCGAGGAGTCGCCCGGACGGTGCTCGGCACCCCGACGCGCTTTCCTTTCGCGCCCAAAAAAGTGATGCACGTCAGCACGTTTTGAGGCTCCGAGGCCTGTGCGGCGTTCAGGCGTGATCTACCCGAACCGTTCTGGACTGATCGTGCTTGATTCATATGCCGCTGGTTAGCCAAAAAGAGCTATTTGTGCTTAAGATCCGTATTAACGAAAATATCCTGTGTGTTTGCTTGTGTGTGCATAATAGCGGAAAAACTCATCGGGGCACCACCGGATCTTGGGCAAGAAAGGCGAGAATCTTGGCACGGGCTATCCCCCGGCCCAGAAATTGGCCCGCTGCGATATGGGAGCGGCGGGCGCTGCGGCGAGTGCCGGCAAGGCGGGGTGCGGCGCCCTGTGCTCCTGCCTGGGAGCCCTGGGACGGACCCTCGCCGATATCTTCTCAGACGCCGAGAAAACGAGCCAGGCGACGCTGGTCCTTTGCCTCCTGCTCGGGTTGGGGAACATCATCACCAGCTTGATCGCCTTCGCGAGCATGCACGGCATCCGGGTGGACCTCGTCGAGCTGTCAGGCGATACCTCGAATGAAGCCTCCGCGGAAAGCATATTGTCATTATCGCGCAACTTCCTGAGCATGCAGTTCGGGCTCTTCGCCATCGCCGTCAGCTCGATCGTCTGGGGCGTGCTCGTGTTGTTCGACTATTTCAAATTCTCCGTTGGGAAAAGCTTCGTCCTCATGGCCACACTGTACACCGTTCTCCTGCTCCTGACGCACGGTGTATGCGTTCAAACCATTCAAGCGACCACTCTGAAAGTTCTCGAGGGAAGCTGGCAATCCTACTGCAACGAACAGCAGTACGAGCACCTGTGCAGTTTCGACCACGCCGCGGAGACGGCCAAGTACGAGGCGGCGTTCGTGATGGCCTACATGGGCGTCGGTGGCCTCATCCTTTACGTCTTCCTCATGGTCTACTTCTACCGCCAGGACCTCCGCGCGGAAATCACCGACAAGCGCAAGACCACCACCACCACCACCTCCTCGTCGGAGAGGTACAGGGCGGACGACGCTCCGGACACCGAGATGGGAGGAGCGGGAGGAGGAGGTCCGCCGCCCCGCAGCGCCTACGACAATGACGCTTACGAAGACGAGGCGCCGTCGCGCGCGCCCGCGTCCCCGCGCTTCGAGTCCGCGTACGCCGACAGTCCGGACTCGCCGCCCCCGCCCGCGCGGGTGGAGAACCCGTTCGATAAGCCGGCCGGCGGCGGCGCCGGAGCCTCGCCGGTGGCGAAGAATCCTTTCGAGTGACGAGAATCCTTTCGAGTGACCAGATCAGGTGGTATTGCAACCTTCTAGCGGGTATGTATAATGTAGTTAAGTTAATGTACACCGTCTTTGTCTTTCCTCCGTACGCGCCCACGGTCTGCGATCACTTGCCGGCCCTGAGCCACGCGCGGAGGTCGGAGAACCTCCCGCGGTAGGTCACCCCGGGGTGTTCGTCGAAAATCTTCGACACGAGCGCCTGCGCGCCGAGCTCGGTGAGCCGCGCCTGCGCCCTCGCGTCGCCCTTCGCGAGCTGCATGACGCACCCGCCGATGCCGTGCGCCACGACCTCGTCCGCGTGCGAGTCCTCCCACTCGTCCTCGAGGTGTTCGAACAGCCCCGCGTCCAGAAGCTTCTCCGCGACTCCGGACCCGGGCCCGGCGAGGTGGATCAGCGCCCACAGCGACGCCAGCCCCGACCTCTGCAGGGGCACCACGCCCGGCGCGGTGAGCAGAAGCTCCAGCATCACCGCCGCGGACGTCCCGTCGCGGACGACGTCGAGGTTCGCGAGCATGCGCTGCGCGGCGGGGGCGTGAACCAACGCGCGAATCAGCTGAAGCGCCGAATGCGGCTGATCCAGCGACTTGTCCCGCATCCACCGCGACAGCGCCTTCGTCGCCTCCTCCAATCCCCCCATCTCGGCGATGAGGTACGGCCGGTTCGACCCGCCGTTCGCCAGCCGGACGAGGCCGTTGAAGCACCTCAGTTTGTGCCTCCACTCCAGGTCCGGCGAGCCGGACATGGTGACCATGGCGCGGATGGCTCGGCGGCGGATGGCGTACGCGTCGGCGTCGGACGCGGCTGTCACGACGGACCCAAACGCCTCGCGATGCGCGTCCGTCACCCTCTCCCTCTCCTTTTTCTCCGCTTTCATCGCTCGGGCTCTCACGGCGCGTTTATCGCTCCACTCGCGGACGAAGACGATCGCCGTCTTCGCGAGGTCGACCAGTTTGGACAAAATCTCGTCGACGACGTTTCCGCTCGGCTTTTCCTCGCCCGCGTCGTTCTCGTCGCCTCCTCCCTCATTACGCAGCTCGCTCTCCATCTGCTGAATGGCCACGTTCACGACGTGGTACGCGCCCGCGCCGAAGCCGCCGATCAAGACGAGGACGAGCAGGACGCGGGTGAGGAGGAGACCGAGGACGGACGCGACGAGCCACCCGACGAGGCGAAACGGCCACGCGACGAACGCGAATACGGAGCCGAAGACGCCCCTCTCGGCATTCTTGTCGCGAACGGGTCGGACCTTGACGTACCTCTTGGTTCCCAACAGGCGTTCGGTTCTGTTCTCCACGACGTCGCTGTCGTCCGGGGGCTGGACGCGGCCGGTGCCGGGGTATTTCTTGGGCCGGATCGGCTCCACGCCCTTGGCCTTGGGCGAGACGGGATCGACGGATCGCTCGGCGAGCTCGCGAAGTCGCCGGCGCTCGCGAAGGTCGGTTGCAAAACGCTCCGGGAGCGCGCCCGTCGCGCTCATCGCCCTGTCCTCGAGAAGGCGCCGTTTGGCGGCGAGCGCCTGCGCCAGCCTCTCGGTGTCTTCGTCGATCGTCGTGTTGCACAGGCCCGTCTTGGGGAGGACGAAGGATGGAAACGCGCAGCACGCGCCGGACTTGTCCGTCTGCGCCGCGGCATAGGAGCATCCCCCGTCGCATCCAACCTCCGCGCCGCCGCCGCACACGCCCTTGCAGTCCACCCTCTTGTCACCCTTGCAACGCCCGGCGCAATCCCGCACGGCGCCGCTGTCGCACACCTCGTCGCATCCGACGATCCCGGGCCCCTCGCATCGGATCACCTGTTTTTTCCCGCAGTGGTTCACCCGCTGGCGATACCCGGAGCCGCACCGAGCGGAGCACGCGGTCCACTCGCCCCACAGCGTCTTCCTGCACCGCTCGCCCCATCGCAGCGACGAACGCGGAAGGGTGGGGGGTATCGCGGGCGGAAGGTCGCCGTAGAGCTCGGGGTACGTGCAAAAGTACACAGCCGGGCGCCACGCGTACGTCAAAAAGGCGCCAAACGCGTTAGCCGGCGCTCGCGCGATTGGCGTCAGCGCCCTGCCCCACTCGTCGACGGTGGGGCCCATCGCCTCGTTGAACGACTCCTTGAACGTGTACATCGCATCGTCCGCGGCGTCCACCACGGCGTCCTTCGCCCGGATCAGCGGGGGTTCCAGGCCGTCCCAGACAAAGTCGAGAAACGGCAGCGCGTACCGCAGCGGCGGGCCGACGACGGTCCACGAGATTCGAAGGCAGTTGGCGACGCCGCGATTGGTGTACGCCAAGCTGGACTTGAGATTCGCCCACGCCTCGGGGATCATCATCGCCTCCGCGTACTCCGCCGCGAGAGGGGCGGCGAGGTCGATGGCGCCGTCGGTGGCGTACCAAGCCGCGTACTGCGCAGCCTTGGCGGTGCCCGTGACGGCGTCGAGCGTCTTGCGGCACGTGAGCCTCGAGAGGTGGTACGAAGTGGTGGAGACTCCGAGAAATCGGTCGACGTTGTGGATGTCCTCGAGGACGCCGTCGCCGAAGAGGACGTTCTTGACGTTGGTCAGGTTGAGCATCTGTTCGTCGCGGAACGGGGAGGGGGACGCGGGACGCGGTGAGCACCGCGCGTCGATCGAGGAGCGTCCGTCTTGCAGGGTGAAAAAAACACAGCTGCGAATTCGTCGGGGCGTCGCCGGGGCGCGAAGGGGGGCTCGGGTTCGAGCGCGCGGGTCGAGCGCGCGGGTCGAGCGCGCGGGTTCGGAGGACGCACCGCGCTCTGCTCCGGCGGAGGCGGCGGGGACGCGAAGATGCTGCCGTAGCTGGACGTCGCGATGGCGATGATGGCGTAGGCCTGCAGGATGGCCCACGCCGCGTTGAGCGGGGTGTGCCTGACGCCGCCCTGGCCGTCGTCCGCGTCGTCACCGCGCCGGCCTCTGCGGCCGAGGCGGGCGACCACCTTCGCGGGCTTCTTACCGATGACCGCCGAGCCCATCGCGGGGTCCTGACGGATGCGTCGATAAGAGGCGGGGCGCGCGTCGGCGGGTGTGAGATCGGCGCGTGAAGGTGTTACACCGTAAAAAACTCGCCTCACATAAATCAACTCAAGAAACAGACCGTGCTTTTTCAAGCCTGGGCGCGGATCGGCACCGCGCTCGAGAGCAGTCGAGAGGCAGATCTGGGGGAATCGCCTCCGAGCTGATCACACCGCCTCCGAGCGGCCGGTCCCACCCGACGAGGACCATGAGCCCCATCAGCGGGCACCACCGCAAGCGGGACGATGTCCACCCCCTCGAGGGCGCCTTCGGCTCCTTCGCCCGGGTCGCGGTCCTCGCGATCGCCGCCTACTTCGCGTACGACATCCGCCTCTTCGCGGTGCGCGAGTACGGCCGGATCATCCACGAGTTCGATCCGTGGTTCAACTTCCGCGCCACCCAGTACCTGGCGGACAACGGGTGGAAGAAGTTCAGCACCTGGTTCGACTACATGAGCTGGTACCCGCTCGGCCGGCCGGTGGGCACCACCATCTACCCCGGGATGCAGGTCACCGCCGTGTCCATCTACAACACGCTCAAGGCGCTCGGATCGTCCTACGCCATGTCGCTGAACGACGTCTGCGTCTTCTTCCCCGCGTGGTTCGGCGCGGTGGCCACCATGCTCGTCGCCTTCCTCACCGCGGAGTGCAGCGGAAGCGCCAACTCCGCGGTCATCGCGGCGCTCGTCATGTCCGTCGTACCCGCGCACACGATGCGTTCCGTCGCCGGCGGGTACGATAACGAGTCCCTGGCGGTGACCGCGATGTGCCTCACGTTCTTCGTGTGGTGCCGGTCGCTGCGCAACGAACGCAGCTGGTGGATCGGCGCCCTCGCGGGGCTCGCGTACGTGTACATGGTCGCCGCTTGGGGAGGGTACACCTTCGTGTTGAACATGGTGGGCCTCCACGCCGCGACGCTCGTGCTCGTCGGCCAGTACTCCCCGTCGCTTCACCGCGCGTACTCGCTCTTCTGGATCGTCGGCACCCTCGGCGCGATCCAGTTCCCCGTCGTCGGACTCGCGCCCGTCAAGTCGCTCGAGCAGCTCGGCCCGGCGTTCGTCTTCCTCGGCATGCAGGTGCTCTCGGTCGCCGAGAGGCTGGTCAAGTCCGGGGGCGCGACCGGCGCGGAGGCGTGGAGAATTCGCGTCAACGTGTACGCCGGCGCCGCAGTCGCCGCGTGCGTCGCGATCGCCGCGCTCGCGCCCACCGGCTACTTCGGCCCGCTCTCCGTCCGCGTCAAGGGGTTGTTCAAGATGCACACGCGCACGGGTAACCCGCTGGTGGACTCCGTCGCGGAGCACCAGCCGGGGACGCCCGACGCGTACTGGCGGTACCTTCACTATTCCTATTACGTTTCCCCCCTGGGTTTCGTCGTCTCCGCGGCGCACTACGTGAAGACCCGGGACGCGTCCGCGCTGTTCCTTCCGCTCTACGCCGTCACGGCGTACTACTTCGCCAACCGCATGGTTCGTTTGATCATCTTCCTCGGTCCCATCGCCAGTTCTCTCACGGGCGTCGGCGCCGGTTACCTCCTCGACGATTTAATCGATAACGCCAGGTGGGCGCAGAGGTACCTCGTCCGGGACGGGGCGGAAGGGGACGACTCCGAGGACGACTCCAGCCCGGACGACAAGACCACCGCCACGAACGGTAAGGAGAAGCCCGCGCCCTTCTCGCCCAATCTCGCCAAGAAGGCGGGCAAGAAGGCTGCGAAATCCAAGGGTGGCTCGCAGGGCTCCGTCGCGGACGACTTCAAGGCGAAGATGATCGAGCCCCTCGTCAAGACGTACAACTCCAAGAACGGGCGCGCCACGCGGTCCTTCGTGTGCGTCGTCCTACTCCTGTGGGGCTGCAGCCACGCCCGCCCGTTCTGGGATTACTCCCAGATGATGGCCCGCGGTATGTCGCAGCCGTCCGTCATGTTCAAGGGAACCCTGCAGGACGGCAGAACGGTCATGGTGAAGGACTACGTCGAGGCGTACCACTGGCTCCGCGACAACACCCCGGAGGATTCCCGCGTCATGGCGTGGTGGGACTACGGCTATCAGATCGCGGGCATGGCCAACCGCACTTCCATCGCCGACGGTAACACGTGGAATCACGAGCACATCGCCAACCTCGCCAGGGCTCTCACCGCTCCCGAGGAGAAGGCTCACAGGGTCATTCGACACCTCGCGGACTACGTCCTGGTGTGGGCGGGCGGCGGCGCGGACGACCTCGCCAAATCCCCGCACTTGTTCCGCATCGGTAAGTCCATCGGCCACGACACCGGCACGGTCGACATGTACGAGATTCAGTCCAAGTTTGGCGTGGACCAGTACGGGCGCCCGACGCCGATGATGGCCAACTCGCTGCTGTACAAGCTGGTCTCCTTCCAGGGCAAGGTTTCCGAGGAGCGATTCAGGGAGGTTTACACGTCCAAGTTCCGCAAAGTTCGCATCTACGAGGTCGTCAACGTGTCGCAAAAGTCCAGGCAGTGGCTCGCGGACCCGGAGAACCGCATGTGCGACGCGCCCGGGTCTTGGTACTGCCCGGGCCAGTACCCCCCCGCGCTGGCCAAGTTCACCGGTATCATCAAGCCGGCGTACCGGATGCCGGCGTTCGCGAAGCAGCAGATCGAGGAGCGCGCCAGGCGCGAGGCGGAGAAGAAGGAGGCGGCGGCGCAGAAGGCGGCGG
>Ga0181579_10004267_pt1 | contig 11148 bp, 6 predicted proteins | sample 071ome_24_FD_132996 | JGI IMG/M metagenome (GOLD analysis project Ga0181579, IMG submission 132996) | Coastal salt marsh microbial communities from the Groves Creek Marsh, Skidaway Island, Georgia - 071402CT metaG (megahit assembly) | ecosystem: Environmental > Aquatic > Marine > Intertidal zone... | reverse complement strand
GACTTTCGCGGAAAAGAAGGCTTTTGGAGAGCCTACCCGATCCTGAAAAAGTTAGGCTTAAAGTTTGAGGAAATGGCAAATCCCAGATGGTTTCATGAAGATCCAACATTGGCATGGGGCTTCTACGGTCACCGCCTACAACTTTATCAAAAGACTCATCCCCACCTAGGTTATCAGTTGGTCAAAAAATGGACGGAACAGCGATTCCTCCCCTCCTTTGTATTTACCTCCAATGTGGATGGTCATTTTAGGAAGGTTGGATGGTCCAATCAATTGCTTGAGTGCCATGGTTCCCTGATGAATCTACAATGCCTAGGCCAGTGCGGGCATCCAATCTGGGAGATTCCCACAGGCGTGGCTGATGCACTGGTTATTTCCGCCGAATCCATGAGGTGCACATCCCCCCTCCCCTCCTGCCCGGGGTGCGGATCGTTGGCCCGGCCCAATATTTTGATGTTTTCTGATTTTTTCTGGGATTCATCGATTCTGAACCACCAAGAGGAGCAACTTAGCACTTGGCTCGAAAAAAATGCAAATCAGCACCTGTTAATTTTGGAATTCGGGGCTGGGTTAAGCGTGCCCACGGTACGCTCTTTTTGTGAAAGTGTGAAAGCGAACTATGAGTGCGGAATGATCCGGGTGAATCCGCGAGATCATCATGTCCCCGCCGGGGCTTATGGGTTGCCTTGCGGGGCCCTCGATGCAATTGAATTGTTAAACGCTAAAATCGAGACAGGATGAGCATCCCCGAACTCCCAGTCATTCCACGGTAACGGATTTAGCCAAGTTTCGAGGCTTGTCCACATCCAACCCCCTCAATCGGGCAAAATGATAGGCAAATAACTGCAAAGGTACATTGGCAAGGATGGGACGGACCACTTCGTGCGCAATAGGCAGACGGAAAATATCATCCGCTGCCCCCTCCGGTATTTCAATGTCTTCCGGGGCAAAGGCGATCACTGGACCTTTGCGAGCCTTGACCTCTTGCATATTGGCTATGGTTTTAGCCGATAGTTTGGTTCCCTCGACAAGAAAGATGGATGGACAGTCAGGGTTGATCAGGGCGATAGGACCATGTTTAAGCTCGGCGGCAGGATATCCTTCGGCATGGGCATAAGATATTTCCTTGAGTTTCAAGGCTCCTTCAAGAGCGACTGGGTAGAGGCTTTGACGGCCCAGAAAGAGGAGGTGCTCCGCATTTCCATATTTTACCGCCAGTTCCCGAATCTGCTCACCCTTTTGAAGGATTTGGGCAACTAAATCCGGCATTCCCTTGAGGGCCTCGACTAGGTTTGCCCCATCGGTCGGTGAAAAATCTCGCATTCTACCCAGGGCAAGCCCAAGCATAGCACATAAACATACCTGAGAAGAGAAAGCCTTAGTTGAAGCCACCCCGATTTCCGGGCCCACCCGCTGGTAAACTCCACCATCGGTCTCTCGGGCAAGGGAAGATCCCACCACATTTGTAATTCCTAGGGTTAATAGGCCCTTTGTTTTTGCTTCCCTGACTGCCTCGAGCGTATCCAAGGTTTCCCCGGACTGGCTGACCGCGATTACCAGAGACCGGCCTGATTTGGGAGAATTCCTGTAACGAAATTCAGAAGCATGCTCCACCTCTACCGGTACGCGGGCAAGTTTTTCGATCAGGTATTCTGCAACCATACATGCATGCCTAGCCGTACCGCAGGCCACAAAAATAATCCGGTCCACATTGCGGAGTTCATCCTCATGTCCCTCCAATCCGCCTAACTTAGCTGTGGTGCCATCATCCCCGAATCGGCCCCTCAAGGTATTGCGGAGAGCATTCGGTTGCTCATAAATTTCCTTCTCCATGTAGGATCCAAAATCGCCTAACTCCACCTCCTCGAGTGTTTGATCCAATGGCTGGGCGACTGCTTCACTGATGTGGCCCTCCTGGTTGGTGATTCGAAAATCTCCGCCATGCAAAATAGCCAGTTCCCCGTCCTTGAGGAAGACGGCTTCCTTAGCACGACCCACAAAAGCAGAGGCATCGCTGGCAATAAAATTGGCATCATCTCCAATACCCACAACCAGAGGAGAGCCCCTTCTCGCACCGATCATCATATCAGGATAATCGATGCACATTACGGCAATACCATAAGCCCCGCGGGACTCACTCAATGCCATACTTACCGCATTGATGAACCTGTCCGAATCTTCGGGAAGCTGGGAGTAGTGATAGGAAATCAGGTTACAGAGCACTTCGGAATCTGTTTCCGAAGCAAACTTAATTCCTTTGGCGAGTAACCCCTTCTTCAGGAAAGAAAAGTTTTCTATCACCCCATTGTGCACAAGGGCAAACTTACGATCATGGCTCATGTGCGGATGGGTATTGGATACCGTCACCGCACCGTGGGTCGCCCAGCGGGTATGGGCAATGCCCACGGATGAACTGCTTGATTTTCCATGCAAGGATTTGGCGAGGTTCTCCACCCGACCGGTTTCCCGCACTAGCGAAAAAGCATTCCCCTCATGAAAAGCAACTCCCGCAGAATCGTATCCTCGGTACTCAAGCCTACGCAGACCATCAACCAAAGATTCCTGGGCAATGCCTTTACCTAAATATCCTACAATACCGCACATATCTTTTAACTCTTACATCTTCTTCGATCAGTAGACAAGTGCATCTTAAAAGGCAGTTTCTTTAAACATCAGGATAATTTAACCTCGTAGATAAAGATGCTTCGCCTATAGGTTGAGATGCTTATGGCTTTCAAAACCATTCCGTTTGTTATTGCTTTTCTTGTTTGTACCTGGATGCAACTTCAGGGATTTGAAAAAAAGAAAAACCTTATTTTCGCTCTGACTACGGATCACGCGGTTCATTGCTTTGGCCTATATGATAAGCCTTTTGCCACCATTGATCCGACTCCGTTTCTCGATCATCTCGGATCTAAGGGTATTCTATTCCGAAATGCCTTCTCTACAATAGGTTCATTGAACCCTACTCCAGCTACTTTTTTACTTAAAGGGTTCGATTCGGCTAAGCCGGTTTCTACAGTGCCAGAAAGCAATTCCTTTGCCTTTGACTTCAAAAAACAAGGATACAAAACCGCTTATTTTGGCCCTTGGGAGTGGCAGATTGACCCTCGGGACGCGGGGTTTGAATACTGGGAAATTCTTGAAAAACCGAATGTCTTCTTCAACCCAGTTCTCAAATCGCCCTTCACCGAAATAACTTTCGAAGGTCACACTACCGATGTTCTTACTGACCGCTGTCTTGAATGGTTAGAAAAATCCGATCCAGAAATTCCCTTCTTTATTTTTCTTTCATATAATGGCACCACAAGGCCGTGGATGCCACCCATTCGCTACATTAATCAGTTCGATGGTGAATGGCTGGAAATTCCAAAAAATTTTTTCACCTCCTTTGTAAGTAACGCTCCTGCAAGCCGATATCAAAGGATGAATATTCAGTCGGAACTGCACCCGCATTCTGACCTTTTTTTCCCTCAGACTGAATCAGAAGAGTCCACCGGAATCTACCAATCTAATCTTGAGAAAATGAACGAGGAGCAAGCATCTGCTTGGAGAATCGGCTGGGTTCCCAAAAATGAAGCCTTCATTAGGGAGTCCCCTAAGGATGATTCTTTGGCTAGATGGAAATTTCAGCGTTTTGCCAAAAACTACCTTCGGTGCATTCGGGCAATTGATGAAAACTGTCAGCGTCTGTCCAATTACCTTGTTTCGAGCGAAAGAAAAGATACTTATTTTGCTTACACTGCCAAATCTGGTCGGTTTCTTGGAGAAAAAGGATGGTACGGAAAAAGGTGGATGTACGATCAGGTCATGAAGGTTCCTCTTCTCCTCTCAGACTTATCTAGCCTCTCAACTGTTCCCCATGTTCATACGCCTTCTGTTATACATGCTGATTTTCTTGATATAATCAGCTTCATATCCAAGGAAAGAAACTCCTCAGTTGATCAAATTGTTTCTAATCTGGAGAAAATCAATCGTACATTAATTTATTACAGCCATTTGGATGCACAAAATAAGGAAAATGTTTGTCCACACATTGGGTTAAGAACGAAAAATTTTAAGCTTATTCACTTTTTCCCCTTTGATGAGTGGGAGTTTTTCGACCTTTCCATTGATCCATTGGAAGGGCAAAACCAGTATAACAATCCTCTTTATCAATCTGATTTGACCAAAATGAAAGGTTATCTGAAGAAGTTTATGAGTTCATTAGACAAGAATTATACAAATCCCGTATATTTCTCCGAAGAATGGAAACGGTCCCAACGCGTCGCTGAAAAGAAAACCCGGTAAATTTTTTTATAATTTTACTTTGATTTATTACTTATTTAGAACTATTTTAAGAAAAATTTAAGGAATGCATATCCTGAAAGGCATCGTTTGGGAGGACGATGCCTTTCGTATTTAGGGATAAAATACTAAACTCTTTTCTTTTCAGAGACTATTTTTTGATAATCCCTAGAATTCAACCAGTCCTTAAGTCTCCATTTTTTAGAAAGGACTCTATACCGATGTGGAGATTTCTTAAAAGTGGATTCGTAATCTGTGTAAAATACTGAAATGAACTCCATTTTTTTATTGAGCAAAGCAGTCGATGGATAGCCGATATCTTGAGCACCTTTACCAAATTGGTGAATAACCCAAGGAGCACTCCAGGTTTTACCTTGATTTAGAGAGATTCTTGCTCCTATCCCCATTAGACCACGATTTCTAATCCCATAAGTCAATAATACGGTATGGTCAGAGATAGGAGTTAAATCTGCTGGATGTTGCATCGGTAAGGTAAGATCTTTTTGATCCACCCATTTACCTTTTATTTGAACACATAATTTAGTGTGATGGTCCTGATGCGTCCGCGTGGCAGCAAGGATTTTTTTACCTCCTAAATTGCAAAGTGTTGCCTCATTTGAATCATCTTCTCCAAGTAGAGATTTTCTTTTCCATGTAAAACCGTCATCATGCGATTGAATAACCCAGGTATTGCTGGGTTTGCCGATGCCTTGTGAACGATAGCTCGTGTATGCCAAACGATTATTCGACAAGCGGATTACCCGTCCAAAAGGTATCGTTTGTTCAATTCCTAGAGGAACATTGGGGGATGGGTTTACCTGCCATGACACTCCACCGTTAACTGAACGGGAAAGCCATTGGCCTTCAAAACGGACAAACTTTCCGTTTTTCACGACAAATCCACTGCTAAAACAAAGCAGGTCTCCACTGTGGGTCTGGCCAACCGCAAGGTGCATACGATTGCTTCCCTTGGAAGCTTTTGCGACAGTAGAAAGCTTTTTCCACCTCTTTGACTTTTTACTCCAAAGGGAGCACACCAAATCACCCTCCATCAATCCATGGCTTGGTGCATTAAAATAAGTACAAAGTAAATCTCCATTGGCAAGTTGGGTAAGGTTAGGCCAACCGCAAGTATCCGTGGCGACGACAGATAATTCAGAGCCGGCCATCGCTAGAGCAAAGTAACTATTTTAGTTCTCGAAGGAACCATTTAGTCGCTTACAAAAATCAATAAATCCGCTCGCCTGCTCCCGTAATCTTTCTTTGAGCTCGGAATCAATTACGCCGTTTTCCCCATCCAGTACTTTATGAGCAAAAGGAAGAAAGACTCGCCTAGGGAAGTTAAAGGCATTGCGGTATCCAAAAACCTGCATCAAATGCTCAACTGGTCGAAGAGCTCCAAATTGACCGGCAGCCAAACCAATGTAACACACAGGACGGTTTTCAAAACTTTCCGGAAAGGGCAAAAGGTCAATAAACAATTTTAGTGCACCCGGCATACTTCCATTGTATTCCGGCGTGATCACGACCAAGCCCTTTGCCTGAAGAACCCGCTCGGTGAAATTAACAACTTCAAGGGGCTTTTCCTTGTAGGCATCAGGAGAAAAAGTTTCAGTAGGCAAATCCGCTAAATCCAGAATTCCGGCATTTTCATGTAGGTCTAGATATAAAGCATGCAACCATCGAGCAAGTGCAGCGGAAGCACTGTTTCGGCGATTAGTCCCGACAATGATTTCAACCATCCGAACAATTAACCTCTATAAATGAACTCCTTTAAGGAATCATAATTCCTTGCTACCTCAATGTCGGGATACTCGGAAACCAAGGTGTCGGGCGGATTGTATAAGGCACAACGATCCGCTGCCAAAAGCATTCCAAGATCGTTATAACTATCACCTGCAGCAATCACCTCAAAATTTAATTTCTGCAAATATTGCACCGATTTTCTTTTGTGATCCGACAATCGGAGTTTAACTTTTTCAATTTTTCCACCCTGACCTACTTCTAATTCATGACAAAAAAGGGTGGGACTGCCCAATTTGTCCATTAGTGGCAGAGCAAATTCGCGAAATGTGTCTGAAAGAATAATTAACTCATGGGATTTTCTCAAATTCCTCAAAAATTCATCCGCTCCGGGCAGTGGATCCAGCCTATCGATCACCTTTTGTATCTCGGGCAAGGTCAATCCATTCCTGTTGAGGATTTCGAGCCGGTAGTCCATAAGCTTGCCATAATCGGGCTCATCCCGGGTGGTCCGTTTCAGCTCCTCTATTTTGGTTTCCTCGGCAAAAGCAATCCATATTTCGGGAATGAGAACTCCTTCAAGATCCAAGCAAACTACCTGCACAACAAATTTTTGAATTTAAGGAAGGGAGGTTTCTCCCATTAGATAAAGATCACACTCTCGGGCAGCCGCCCGACCCTCATTAATAGCCCAAACGACAAGCGATTGTCCACGCCTGACATCACCAGCAGCAAACACGCCATCGATATTGGTGGAGAACTTTCCATATTCCGCCTGAATATTGGACCTCGAATCCCTCGTCAGTCCGAGTTCCTCGGCAATCGTATCTTCAGGCCCCAGAAATCCCATGGCTAGAAAGGCAACCTGAGCAGGGATTTCACGCTCGCTTCCAGGAACTTCAACCGGGGAGTACCTGCCCCCTTCCTCTTTCCATTCAATATCACAGATAATCAATGCACGGAGGTTTCCCTGCTCATCACCCAGAAATTTCTTCGTCATGGTCAAGTACTCACGAGGATCCTGTCCAAAAAGCTCTTTCGCTTCTTCCTGCCCATAATCCATTTTGTAAACCTTGGGCCATTCGGGCCAAGGGTTGTCAGCAGCTCTCTCCTCCGGCGGCCGGGGCATTATTTCCAACTGGGTAACACTCTTACAGCCATGCCGAACCGAGGTGCCAACGCAATCAGTACCGGTATCGCCTCCGCCAATCACAACGACATCCCTGTCCTTCGCCGCAGTCTCAAAAGCGGTGACATCCTTAAGTTCAAGAAGTCCTTGTGTATTGATGGTCAGAAATTCCATCGCAAAATGGACACCTTTGAGACCCCTGCCTTCGATAGGTAAATCTCGAGGTTTCGTCGCACCACAACAAAGCACAACTGAATCAAACTGATCGAGCAATTGATTGGCAGAAATGTCTTTTCCAATTTCAGTGGAGACTATGAACTCCACGCCCTCCTCGGACATGAGGTCCACGCGGCGCTGCACCACCTCCTTTTCCAATTTCATATTGGGGATTCCGTAAAGCAATAAGCCGCCGATTCGGTCCGCCCGCTCATAAACAGTGACCTGATGACCCGCTTTATTCAACTGGTCCGCAGCAGCCAATCCGGCGGGGCCAGAGCCAACGACCGCCACCTTTTTCCCGGATCTTTTCGAGGGTGGACGGGGAACGACCCATCCTTCAGCAAAACCTTTATCGATAATCGAGCATTCAATGCTTTTAATGGACACCGGAGGCTCTATGACACCCAGCACGCAGGACCCCTCACATGGAGCCGGACAAACTCGTCCCGTAAACTCAGGAAAGTTATTGGTTTTATGCAGGCGCTCCAACGCTTCCCGCCACTTGCCCTTATAGACTAAGTCGTTCCATTCCGGAATAAGGTTGTTAATCGGACAACCACTGGCCATGTTACTGAGAGTCATTCCAGTGTGGCAGTACGGGGTACCGCAATCCATACATCTTGCACCCTGTTGACAGATTTTCTCCTCATCAAAAGGCTCGTGAATTTCTTTCCAATCCTTAATGCGCTCCAAAGGATGGCGGTCAGGAATCGTTTGTCTGTCGTGTTCTAAAAATCCGGTTGGTTTTCCCATGATAAAAGTAGGAATATCAGTTAAAAATTAGTGTCCGGCCGCGACATTCTCTTCAAACGCGGCTAAAATTGCATCGTCTCCCTGAAGTCCGCGCTCCTCCGCTTTTTTGAGAGCGAGCAGGACTCTTTCATAGTCCTCGGGCATCACTTTGACAAATTTTGAAGAGGAAGAACCCCAATTGGTAAGAAGTTCAATAGCTCTTTGGGAATTGGTGAGCTCAGCATGTTGCTCAACCAATTTGCGAACCTTCTCAATCTCTTGATCCTCGCACTCCACCAGAGGGTAAGTTTTTACCATCTCGGAGTTAAGCCGTCTCGAAACAAATTCTCCATCCTCGTCGTAAATATAAGCGACACCACCGGACATCCCCGCACCAAAGTTTCTTCCCGTCTTTCCAAGGCAAAGCACAAGGCCTCCAGTCATGTATTCGCATCCGTGATCGCCGAGTCCTTCGACGACAGCCTGCACGCCAGAATTACGAACGCAGAACCGTTCACCTACTACGCCTGAGACAAACGCCTGCCCGTCAGTGGCACCATAAAAACAGACATTTCCCGCGATGATATTTTCATGAGATAGGAAAGGAGAATCCGCCGGGGGACGAACAATGATTTTGCCTCCTGATAACCCCTTACCTAAGTAATCGTTGGTGTCTCCAGTTACGGTAAAAGTCATGCCTTTGGGGCAAAATGCCCCGAGGCTCTGTCCTGCCGAACCGGTTAAATTGATGGATACGGTATCTTCTTTAAGTCCGTCAGGACCATGCTTCCTTGAAATTTCCGCACCAGTAATAGTCCCAACCACTCGATCCGTATTGATGATGGGCAAATCTATGGTAACGGCTTGCCCGCTTTCGATTGCAGGCTGGGCTCGCTTTAAAATTTCTCGATTGTCCAAACATTGCTCAAGTAGATGATCCTGTTTCATCTGGCAAAAAGTACCAACTTCAGGGTCAACCTCAGGACGATATAAAATGCCGGAGTAATCTAGACCTTTAGCTTTCCAATGACTAATGGCTTTGCGGAGCTCGAGCTTATCTACACGACCAACCATTTCATTAATTGTACGGAAACCAAGAGATGCCATCGTTTCCCGAACCTCCTGGGCAACAAAATTCATGAAATTTACCACCGCGTCTGCCCCGCCGGCAAATTTTGCTCGCAAGCGAGGGTCCTGAGTGGCGATACCGACCGGGCAGGTGTTTTTGTGACAAACCCGCATCATTAAGCAACCAAGGGTGATCAGAGGGGCGGTCGCAAAACCAAATTCTTCAGCTCCAAGCAAGCAAGCAATTGCGACATCTCTACCCGTCTTGAGTTGTCCGTCCGTTTCCAAAATTACCCGGCTGCGCAAATCGTTGAGAAGCAGGGTTTGGTTAGTTTCTGCCAGACCAAGTTCCCACGGTGCTCCGGCATGCTGAATAGAAGATCTAGGCGATGCCCCAGTTCCCCCATCATAGCCTGATATAAGAATGACGTCCGCTTTAGCTTTCGCCACTCCGGCAGCAACCGTGCCTACACCCACCTCCGAAACCAATTTTACATTGATCCGAGCATGGTGGTTGGAATTTTTGAGGTCATGAATGAGTTCTGCCAAATCCTCGATGGAATAAATGTCGTGGTGGGGTGGCGGAGAAATCAGACCGACTCCGGGAGTAGTTCCTCGAGTTTTGGCAATGGGAGGAAGTACTTTATGCCCAGGCAGCTCGCCGCCTTCACCAGGCTTTGCCCCTTGAACGATTTTGATCTGTATTTCATCTGAATTGACCAAGTAAAAACTGGTTACACCAAAACGCCCACTCGCCACTTGCTTAATCGCCGATCGCCTAGAATCTCCGTTGGCATCAGGTGTAAAGCGGTCGATGTCCTCGCCCCCTTCACCAGTGTTAGACTTCCCACCCAAACGGTTCATTGCTATGGCCAAACTCTCGTGCGCTTCCTGTGAGATGGAACCATAAGACATCGCCCCAGTTTTAAAGCGCTTGACAATTTCGCTTACTGGTTCGACCTCATCGAGAGGAATCGCTTGAGCTGAATCCGCCTTGAAGTCCATCAATCCCCGTAAAGTAAACAGATCACGAGACTGATCGTTCACCGCATCAGAATACTCGCTGAATACTGCATAGTCACCCAAACGAGTAGCTTTCTGCAATTTATGAATCGTGGTGGGGTTAAAGAGATGTTTTTCGCCGTTTGCCCGCCACTGATAAACACCTCCAGGGTCTAAATTCTCTGCCCGTTCATCCACACGCTCAGCAAACCCAGCATGATGACGCTTGATCGATTCATTAGCTATTTCCAACAATCCAATCCCTTGCACACGGGATGGAGTTTTGGTAAAATAGCAGTCAATGATTTCCTGATTCAACCCAATGGCTTCGAAAATCTGAGCCCCCCGATAAGAAGCAATGGTGGAAATGCCCATTTTCGACATCGTTTTGATAACTCCATTCAAATTAGCTTTTAAAAACTTCTGGCAAGCCTTGCCTGCGTCACCCTGTAAATCTCCAGTATGGATTAAATGACGGACCGTTTCCAGAGCAAGATAGGGGTTTACAAGGTCTGCACCATAACCAAGAAGCAGGGCAAAGTGCTGGACCTCGCGGGGTTCGCCTGACTCAATAATCAAAGAAACCTTGGTTCTTGTACCTTGACGAATGAGATGGTGATGTAAGGCCGAACATGCAAGCAAGCAAGGAATCGTTGCCCGCTCAGGAGATACACCCCGGTCGGAAAGAATAAGCAAGTTTACGCCGCTTTCGATAGCCCGATCAGCACTGTTAAACAATTCGTTTAGGGCATCCTCAAGAGCGACATGATTTTCTTTCGAGTCATTGAATTCAAACAAGGACTGGAGGGTGCAAGATTTAAAACCAGCAGGCAAGGACCCTTCGAGTTGTCGTATAACCTGATCATCGACAAGAGGACCTTCAAATTGGATCATCCTCGCACTGTCGGGACCAGGTTTGGTGAGATTTCCTTCCGATCCCAGAAATGTCACCGACGCAGTGACAATTT
>Ga0181579_10004262_pt1 | contig 11159 bp, 9 predicted proteins | sample 071ome_24_FD_132996 | JGI IMG/M metagenome (GOLD analysis project Ga0181579, IMG submission 132996) | Coastal salt marsh microbial communities from the Groves Creek Marsh, Skidaway Island, Georgia - 071402CT metaG (megahit assembly) | ecosystem: Environmental > Aquatic > Marine > Intertidal zone... | reverse complement strand
TCCCGAGATTGCCCTCGGAGATCAGATCGGCCACCGGCAGCCCATAGCCGCGATAGCCCATGGCAATCTTCGCCACAAGCCGGAGATGGCTTGTCACCAGCTGATGCGCGGCGTCTACATCGCCTTTTTCCTTCCACGCCTTGGCAAGCATGTATTCCTGCTTTGGCTCAAGCATCGGGAATGACCGGATTTGATCGAGATAGCGGGACAGATTCCCATCCGGCGACAATACGGGGAGATTTGTTTTCGCAGCCATAAATTCGTCCTTAAAATTCGGTTCTTGCCAATATTATCAGACGGCTAGCTACACGGAAATCCAGCCTGCGGAAGGTATGATACCCACCTCTGATTGTGATGTTACTCCCGGATAATTGGCTGGATTAAGCCCAGAATTGGCAAAAGTCTTTTTCATGCTCCTATCATTATCGTCAAATTGGGCAACAATAGGGCGTTGGTGGTGACAGGTCAGCCATGGCTAGGTGTTGGCCGGCATGGTCCGGACGATTTCATTATCCGCCGCTGGCCCGCGCGGCCACACAATCTTCCATGATCTGTTGTAACTGTGCCATATCTGCAGGCATTGGCGCGTTAAAGGACATGGTTTCGCCGCTGATCGGGTGGGCAAAGCCAAGATGTGCGGCATGCAACGCTTGCCGTCCAAAGGCGCGAAGCTGGGAAAGACAGGTGCGTGACAGATTGTCCGGCATCTGTTGGGCACGCGGGGCGCGGCCATAGAGCGGATCGCCGATAACACCATGCCCGATATGCGCCATGTGAACGCGTATCTGATGCGTGCGGCCGGTTTCCAGCTTGCATTCAACCAACGAGCCAAACGGCGGATAGACGCGCAGCATCTGCCAGTGGGTGATGGCGTGGCGGCCTTTTGCCGTCACCGCCTGACGCTTGCGGTCGCGTTCTGCCCGGCCAAGCGGGGCATTAATCATCCCTTGCCGGTCGATATGGTTGCCCCAGACAAGCGCCTGATAGCGCCGGTCAAGGTCATGCGCGGCGAACATCCGCGTCAGGGTCTGATGCGCCATGTCGGTTTTTGCTGCCATCATCACGCCTGATGTGTCCTTGTCCAGCCGGTGGACAATGCCCGGGCGCATGACACCGCCAATGCCGGTTAATTCCTTGCCGCAATGCGCGATCAGGGCGTTGACAAGGGTGCCGGAAAGATTGCCCGGTGCAGGGTGAACCACCATGCCGGCAGGCTTGTTGATCACGATGATGTCCGCGTCCTCGAACAGGATGTCCAGCGCGATTGCCTCGCCCACCGGTTTCGGGTCATCAGGTGGCGGAATCGTCAGGCAATAGATGTTTCCGGCTTTTGCCGTTGCCGACGGGTCATCGAGGGGCACGCCGTTTTCCGTCAGGCAGCCGTCAAGAACAAGCATCTTGATGCGACTTCGCGATAGAGTGATGGCGAAGCTGGCTGCGTCATGTTCGTCTTCGGGCGGCGTTGACAATATACTGGCAAGAAACCGGTCAATGCGTTCACCGCTTGCGGCGTCAGTTACCGTGATACGCGCAATGATTGCACCGTCACTGGTGGTGTCCAATTGTAAAGCGGGTGTGGTCATGGGCAGGAACAATAGCTTATAATGCGCCGGTGTGATAGGTCATCACGCCTAATCTTTATGCGGAGATGCAAATGCAACAAGCACCAGACACCACGCCCGACCAACCGCCGTCGGCGGTGGTTCGGCATCTTGGTCTGATCAAGGCAATGGCAATTATCATGGCGGTGTTGATTGTGGCGGCGCTGGTGGTGATTGTTGTCACCATCTATTCCCGCCTTCAGGCCGGTGTTGGCAGTTCTGCCCCACAGGAAGTCAGCCTTTCTATCCCCGCCGGGGCGATAGTGGCTTCAGCTTCGTCTGACGGGTCCAATATGATTTTGACGCTTGATATTGGTGATGGACAGCAAATCTGGGTTGTCTCGCCGGCAGGCAAGGTGAAGCGCAAATTGCTGTTGAATGCGGAATAGGCCGGCCAGAATATCTGGTGGTCACCTGGTGGCGGTTGTTTATTGCAGATAATCGACATAAACCGATAGCAGCATTGACTCCAAGGGCATGTTGAGCGGGCCATACACATCATAGCCGATCACCAGCGGAAACACATAATAACGCAAAACCAAAATCACCAATGCGGCATAGAGCGATTCAAGCCGACTGATCATCCAGCCGGGTGCTATCAGGCTGGCAACCCTCATCACCGGATGGGTAAAAGCTGTCAGCATACGCATCGGCGCAACCTTGCTGTCTTCGTTGATGAAAATCGACAGAACAAAACGAAGCAGACACGTCCACATGAATAATCCAAGTGGAAGGTCAATCAAAATGCCCAAGGCGGGCGCGCTCTGCATCATGAATCCGTTAAACATGCCAAGCCTGCCGATCGCGTGATGCCGAAAGGATAACAGCTTGTTAAGAAATCCGCCAGAGGTGATGAACTTTGGTGATCATTGGTTTTGAGCATTGAGATAAATGACGGTACGCGCTAAAACCACACGCAACAAACATGTAGACGCCCGCTTCGGGTCTCGACTGTAGAGGAAATTGGATGTCTAGCCATCAATATGTATATGTCATGCACCGGTTGTCAAAAAGCTGGCCCGGCGGCAAGGAAGTTCTCAAGAATATCAGCCTGTCGTTCCTACCCGGGGCAAAGATTGGTGTTCTCGGTCTGAACGGTGCTGGTAAATCGACTTTGTTGCGGATCATGGCGGGGCTGGATACGGAATTCAACGGCGAGGCATGGGCCGCTGACGGGATCAAGGTAGGTTATCTGGCGCAGGAGCCGGAACTCGATGAAAACCTCGATGTTGCGGGTAATGTGCTGGCCGGGCTTGGTCGCGCCAAAGAGTTGATGGATCGTTTCAACGCGGTCAGCGCGCGCTTTGCCGAGGAGCTTACCGATGATGAGATGAATGACGTCATTGCCGAGCAGGCAGAGCTTCAGGAGGAGATTGACGCCATTGACGGCTGGGATCTTGAGCGCAAGGCCGAGATCGCCATGGATGCGCTTCGCGTGCCGCCCGGCGACGCTGATGTGAGCAAGCTTTCGGGTGGTGAAAAACGTCGGGTGGCCTTGTGCCGCCTGTTGCTCAGTGCGCCGGACATGCTGTTGCTCGATGAGCCGACAAACCATCTCGATGCCGAATCTGTCAGCTGGTTACAGAAATTCCTGCATGATTTCCCCGGAACTGTGGTGACGATTACGCACGACCGCTATTTCCTTGATGAAGTGGCAGGCTGGATTCTGGAACTGGATCGCGGCGCTGGTATTCCCTATGAGGGCAATTATTCCGGCTGGCTGGAGCAAAAGCAGAAGCGTCTGGAACAAGAAGGCAGAGCCGAGGATGCCCGCGTCAAATCGCTCTCCCGCGAGCTTGACTGGGTGCGTTCAGCCCCAAAAGCACGTCAGGCAAAATCAAAGGCGCGGATCAGTGCTTATGAAAAGCTGCTGGCTGAGGGACAGAACCGCCAGCTCGATACGGCCAAAATTCACATCCCGGCCGGGCCTCGCCTTGGCGATATCGTGATCAATGCTGAAGGGCTGAGCAAGGGTTTTGGCGACAGGTTGTTGATCGACAACCTGTCATTTCGGTTGCCGCCCGGCGGTATTGTCGGCGTGATCGGACCGAACGGTGCTGGTAAAACCACATTGTTCCGTATGATCACCGGTGCTGAGACGCCGGATAACGGCAGCTTTACCGTTGGCGAAACAGTTAAGCTTGGCTATGTCGATCAGTCACGCGATGATCTGGAGCCAAACAAGACCGTCTGGGAGGTGATTTCTGACGGTTTGGATGAGATTGAGCTTGGCAAGCGGACGATGGCGTCACGCGCCTATGTCGGCCAGTTCAATTTCAAGGGTGGTGATCAGCAAAAGCCGGTCAATCAGCTGTCCGGTGGTGAGCGCAACCGTGTTCATTTGGCGAAGATGTTGAAAAGTGGCGCTAATTTGCTGCTTCTTGACGAGCCGACGAATGATCTTGACGTTGATACGCTGCGCGCGCTTGAAGAAGCTTTGGAAGAATTTGCCGGTTGTGCCGTGGTTGTCAGCCACGATCGCTGGTTCCTCGACAGGATTGCGACGCATATTCTTGCCTTTGAAGGCAACAGCCATGTTGAGTGGTTTGAAGGGAATTATGAGGCGTATGAAGAGGACAAGAAGCGCCGCCTTGGTGCCGATGCAGACCGTCCAACCCGGATCAAATACAAGCCAATCAGCCGCTAAATCTAACGCGAGCTTTCGGCGCTTACTGGTCCAGTTGCTTTTGCATGGCCTCAATCAAAGCGGCAAATTTGCCCTTATTCTGACGGATGATCGCGACATTTTCCTGTTTCTGCGTGATCAGCATAGAGATGTTCTCAATCTCGATGTCCATCACCGCCGGTCTGTTGTCGGGGTTTGAAATCACGCGCCAATTCACCAGCACTTTAGGTCTGGCGCCGGTGGTGTCGATGAATTCACCGGAAACGAGAACAAGCGTTGATCCTTTCGGTGTGCTTGCCAGGTGATTGTATTTCAAACCCTGAAGCTTGTCGAAATTGGTCACCACCGTCCCGATGATGACCTGCCGCAGCGCCTGTTCATATTCACGTTTTTCCGTCTCCGTTGCGGCGCGCCAGTAAGGGCCGGCGGAAAAGCGGGTGATTGCCGGAAAGTCAAAATAGCTGTCAAGCAGCCCGGCCACAGCTGTGGCGCGTTTTGAGGGATCGTTGCTGTCTTCATGCAACAGGCCTTCGGCGGCAAGTATCATGTTCTCGATATGTTTCGTGGCCGCGCTTTCAGCGTCATTCGCCCAGCTGGTTGATGCGAAGCTGGTGCAAAGGATCAGGGCTGCCGACAAGCACCCCATGATTGTCCTCCGTGTTGCAACTATGCTAGCCATCACTGTGCCTCATTAAAGAATGCATCAAACTCGTCATCACTATCAGATGTTCCAATGCCTCTGTCCATAGTTTGACCAGTCATGCCGTCACGCGACTGTAAATAGATCGATCTGGTTCTGGCGTAGGGGTCAATGGCGTTGTATTTCACATCATTGACCGCATCAAAATTATCTGCTCGGAACGTCACAGCGCCAAGGGGTGCCTGCACGGTTGAGAGCGCTCTTGCGCCACTTCCTGCGGCGAGAGCGCCAACCGGATCGAGCACTGTGTCTACCAATGTGCCCGCAAGGCTACGCGTTGTTCTGGGGCCAAGTAAGGGCACCATCAGATATGACCCCTGCGGCACATCGGCTGCAGCCAGTGTCTGGCCAAAATCCGCTTTACTGATGGGCGCATCGTCCTCGGTTAAATCGGCAAACCCAAGGGTGAGTCCGTTAACCAGAAAATTCAGGGTGGCGAGACCGGCGTTCTCAAACTTGCCTTGCAGTGTTGAGTTGATTGCGGTCGATGGCATGCCGGCCCAGCGGACGTGATTGCCGATCGCTGTCTGTCCGCGCGGCGGCACATTTTCAAGATAGCTTGAGGCGACCGGTTCAAGCACATATGTGTCTACATCCATGTTGAAGGCAAATACCTTACGGTTTCCGTCCTCATACGGGTCGCGCGACTCGGACAGCTGACCTTCGGGAGTAGCGCTGCATCCACCGGCAAAGAGCAAAAGCACCATGTAAAACAGATAATGTGATTGAAATTTCATTGCCTGTCGTTACCTCGTTGCATTGGCCGTCACCGCTTCAACAACGCAGATGTGCCAACGTCTCTAATTTGTATAGCTGGTAAAATATTCTTTGCAAATCCCTGATTGAGTGTCCCGGCGTGCGTCAACAGTGAAAGAGTGTGTTCTGATTTAACCTTATTGTCATTGCCCCGATGCGGCGTCACTCGGTATTTTTGCCTGAATTGCGACACTTCGGGCGTTGACCGGGACGCGGCTATTTGCGACCTTGGGCGCATCATGAATATCGCCGCTATCCCCCATCGTCCTTGGCTTGACGGTCTGAACCCTGCACAAAAAGAAGCGGTCCAACAGCTTGACGGGCCGTTGCTTGTTCTTTCCGGTGCCGGCACTGGTAAAACCCGCGTTCTGACTGCCCGCCTTGCAGAGCTGGTTGCCACCAATACGGCAAAGCCGTGGAATATTCTGGCAGTAACATTCACCAATAAAGCGGCGCGTGAAATGAAGACGCGGGTGGTCAATATGGTCGGGCCAATGGCTGAACAGGCCTGGCTTGGCACCTTTCATGCGCTGGCAGCGCGAATGCTTCGCCGTCATGCTGATCTGGTAGGGCTTCGTCCTGATTTTACGATTCTCGATGTCGATGACCAGACACGTCTTCTTAAACAATTGCTCGAGGCAGAAAACCTTGACGCCAAGCGCTGGCCCGCACGCATGCTGGGCGGGGTGATTGCCCGCTGGAAGGATCGTGGCCTGACGCCAGATAAAGTGGGCGTGGCAGAGGCCGGGGATCTTGCCAATGGCCGGATACGCCAGATTTATGCTGATTATCAGGCACGCTTGCTTGCTCTGAATGCCACAGACTTCGGTGACCTTCTGTTGCATATGCTGACGATTTTTCAAAATCATCCTGATGTGTTGTCCGAATACCACGCCAAAATAACCCATATCATGGTCGACGAGTATCAGGACACCAATGTCGCCCAATATCTGTGGTTACGGCTGCTCACCGGTCGTCAGCACAATCTGTGCTGCGTTGGTGACGATGACCAGTCGATCTATGGATGGCGCGGTGCAGAGGTTGGCAATATCCTGAAATTTGAGAGTGATTTCCCCGGTGCTAAGATCGTCCGGCTGGAAGAAAATTATCGGTCTACCGGCCATATTCTTGCCGCCGCGTCAAAAATCATTGCGCATAATGAGTCGCGCCTCGGCAAGACACTCTACACATCGGCCGATGACGGCGAGAAGCTACGCCTCAATGGCTATTGGGATGGCGCCGATGAAGCGCGTGCCATTTCCGGCCATATCGAACAGATGATGCAGGACGGACATAATTTGTCGCAGATCGCGGTTCTGGTGCGTGCCGGCTTTCAGACGCGCGAGTTCGAAGAGCGCTTCATCAATATTGGTCTGCCCTATCGCGTTGTCGGCGCAAAATTCTATGAAAGAGCCGAAATTCGCGATGCCATCGGCTATTTGCGATTGGTAGCGCAGCCGGCAGACGATCTCGCCTTTGAGCGGATCGTCAACACACCGAAACGCGGCCTTGGCACGGCGAGTATTCAGGCCATTCATATACAGGCACGCGCCTCACAAAAACCGCTTCTCGCCGCCGCGTTTGACCTGATTGAAACAGACGAATTACGCCCGGCGGCAAAAAATGCGCTCAGCGGGTTTATCCAGGATATCAAAAGATGGCGAGAGGTGATGGCGGGCATCCATCACACTGATCTGGTCAAAATGATTTTGGATGAGTCCGGCTATACGCGCATGTGGCAGGTCGATAAATCACCCGAGGCCGAAGGCCGGCTGGAAAACCTCACCGAACTGGTCAACGCGATGCAGGAATTTGACTCATTGCAGGGGTTTCTGGAGCATATCGCCCTGGTCATGGATGGTGATACCGAAGCCGAAAATGGCGAGGTCACCCTGATGACCCTGCATGCGGCAAAGGGTCTGGAATTTGACACGATTTTCTTGCCCGGATGGGAAGAAGGCATCTTTCCAAGTCAACGCACAATTGATGAAAATGGTGCGCTTGGTTTGGAGGAGGAACGTCGGCTTGCCTATGTTGGCATCACCCGGGCACGATGCCTTGTCAATATAAGCTATGCCGGTTCACGCCGTATCCATGGGCAGTGGCAGTCATCGATACCATCACGCTTTCTGCAGGAAATCCCGCCGGATCACGTGATCGAGGACGTTGTGCAAGGCATGGGTGGCGGCTACGGCAATTTTGGCCGTGCGACTCCGGCAACTCTTGGCGATGGCGTGGGTTTTGGTGGTGTTGGCTATGGTCCCGGCTGGCGGCGCATGGCGGAACGCCAAAAACAGGCCAGTGATCCGAGCTTTGTGGCGCGTGACAGTGGTGATGCTTTTGCAAGGGGCGACCGTGTTTTTCACCAGAAATTCGGCATGGGAAATATCTTGAATGTTGATGGCGACAAGCTGGAGATCGCGTTTGACAGGGCAGGCCACAAAAAAGTCGTTGCTGGTTTTGTGAGCAAACCATGACTGGCATCTCATCTGATCATCAGGATAACAACAGTGACCTTTATAAGGCGTCCATCGGACTGCCAGCGCATCTCTCTTCGGTTGCGGTGGCTCAGGTGGAATTGGTGTTTTCAGAATTGTTGGCGAGTGTGGCGACATCGCACGTCCGTTCGTCTGATCAAGGTTGGCAAATTGAGGCCCTCTTTGATTTTGCCCCTGAACGGCAGGTTGTGCTGGAACTGCTTGGTCCGGTTCTGGACCAGATTGAGGTTTCGGCTGATGGGCTGCAGATCCTCCCATTAGAACAGCGTGACTGGCTGGCTGAAAACCGGGCCTCATTTCCGGCTCTGCGTATTGGTCGGATGTGGGTATATGGTAGCCATATAACGTCACCACCACCGGCGGCCAGCTTGCCCTTGCATGTTGATGCCGCACAGGCATTTGGTTCGGGAACGCATCCGACCACTGAAGGCTGCCTCCTTGCCATGCAGATGATCGCAACCGCGAGCCGCAAAGCGCCAAAGCGTATCCTCGATATGGGCTGCGGCTCGGCTATTCTGGCGATGGCGGCGGCACGCATCTGGCCGGCCGCACATCTGATGGCGGCGGATAATGATCCTGTGGCGGTCCGTGTGGCGGCTGAGAATGTAAGGCGCAACCGGCTTGCCCCTCATCGCGTCCGGTGTGTTGTGTCAAACGGCTTCGATGGCAGAGACGTCAGGCGTGACGGTCCCTATGATCTGGTTTTGGCGAATATTCTGGCCGGTCCTCTACGGCGTATGGCGCCAGCATTGGTGCCGCACACTTCGCGGCATGGATGGATTGTTCTGTCTGGTATTCTGAACGAACAGGCAAATGCAGTCGAACGCGCCTATGCCATGGCCGGGGCGCGGTGCTGGAGCATGCTTCGCATTGGAGAATGGACCACGATTGTAATGCGGCGGTCGGCGGTTGGAACCATTCCGGGCTTGTGGCAGTCTCAAACACTGATTCGGCATGACAATGCGATTTCGATGACAGGGGCAGGGGATGAGTGAAGTCGGACAGCATGATCACAGATTGACCGCCTTGCGAGAACGGCTCTCGTCACAGTCTCTCGATGGGTGGTATGTCGGGCGTGAGGACATGTATCAGGGCGAGGAAGTTCAGGCAGGTGACGAGAGGCTCGCCTATATATGCGGGTTCACTGGTTCAGCCGGTTTTGCCATCATTCTGCAGGATCAGGCGGCGCTGTTCAGCGATGGCCGTTACACGCTGCAGATGACCAATCAGACCAATCCGGCGCAATGGACAACACATACAATGCCGGAAGCATCACTCGCCAAGTGGCTGGAGTCACGGCCAGCAGGGGGAATACGGATTGGCGTGGACACAGGTTTGGTGACTGTTGCCACCTATGAGCGGTTGGAAAAGACCCTGAGCGCCGCAGGTGGTTCCCTTGTTGGCACCGAAATCAACCCGATTGATGCTATTTGGCAGAACCGTCCGGGTCCCCCGCCACCACAGCCGTTTCGCCTCGACATCGCAACAGCCGGTGTCAGCATGGCCGAAAAGCTTGAACAGCTTGATGCCGCATTGGCGAAGAGTAATTGTGATGCCGTTTTCATAAGCCGTGTTGATGCGGTTAACTGGCTGGCCAATGTCCGTGGGCGCGATCTGAATTGCACCCCGATCATTCACGCATTCGCCCTTTATCACCGGGAAAATGGCTTGATATTGTTGGCAGACCCCGGACGGCTTGCTCCGGTAATGCAGGATGATCTTGCAGCACAAGCCAGTGTTGTACCGCTCGCAGATTTTGCCAGACTGATTGACCCAAAGGCTGGTTATACGGACGCCACAAGGGTGATGATTGAGGCCGCGAGCCTGCCGCGTGCCGTGTATGACGTTCTCGCGCAAAGCGGGGTTGAACTTGTCCGTGCAGCCTGTCCCGTGACACGCGCAAAATCGGTCAAGAACCGAGCAGAGCTTGCTGGAACACGCCGCGCCCACATTGAGGATGGCGGCGCAATGGTTCGCTTTCTGTCTTGGCTGGATACGGTGCAACCGGGCAGCTTGACGGAAACCGAAATCGCCGGTCATCTGTTGGCGATTCGTAAGTCCAGCCCACGGTTTCTGGCATCCAGCTTTGAAACCATCTGCGGGGCCGGGCCGAATGGTGCAATCGTTCATTACCGGGCGCGTGAGGGTGCGGATAGCGCACTCATCAATGACAGCCTGCTCTTGGTGGATTCGGGTGCGCATTATAATGACGGCACAACCGATATTACCCGCACAATGCTTGTCGGCAACGCAGATGCAAAGATGCGGCATGCTTTTACCAGCGTGTTAAAGGGGCATATTGCCGTGGCGACAGCCCGCTTTCCACAAGACACAACGGGCCAGCAGATTGATGTCATTGCCCGCCAGCCGATGTGGGCGGAGGGGCTGGATTTCGCGCATGGCACCGGCCATGGAGTAGGGCATGTAATGCAGGTGCATGAAGGGCCGGCAAGCATTTCAAAACGTGGTACGGAGCAGCTTGTCCCGGGAATGCTGTTGTCCAATGAGCCGGGCTATTATCTCGAGGGCAAATGGGGCATCAGGATTGAAAATCTTATTGTCGTAACGCCGCCAGATGAAGACGGGTTTCTGGGCTTTGAAACGGTCACATTCTGTCCGATCGACCGACGCCTTGTTGATGTGGATATGCTGAACGCCTCCGAGCGCGAATGGCTCAACGCCTATCACCGGCAGGTGGAAGAGGTGCTGATGCCGGAATTGCAGGGTGATAAGACGGCGCAGGCATGGCTTGTTGCGGCTTGTGCCGCCCTCTGACATGGGGTGGTGGCCTCTAGCCGCCGATCATTGCCAGCCATTCGTCCTCAGACAGCACCGTAACACCTAAATCAGCGGCTTTTCGTGCCTTGGACCCGGCGTCAGCGCCTGCGACCAGAAAGTTGGTCTTGGCCGAGACCGAACCGGCAACCTTTGCCCCAAGCGCTTCGGCGCGTGCCTTCGCCTCTGCGCGTGACATTCCG
>Ga0181579_10004256_pt1 | contig 11161 bp, 10 predicted proteins | sample 071ome_24_FD_132996 | JGI IMG/M metagenome (GOLD analysis project Ga0181579, IMG submission 132996) | Coastal salt marsh microbial communities from the Groves Creek Marsh, Skidaway Island, Georgia - 071402CT metaG (megahit assembly) | ecosystem: Environmental > Aquatic > Marine > Intertidal... | reverse complement strand
GCTCGTTCTGGTCTCAGAGTCACTGGTGGTGGATTGGATGTAGTTGGAGTTGCTACTTTTAACAATGGTGTTGATACAATTGATGTTGATGGGCATACTGAACTTGATAACGTTAATATTAGTGGTATTGTTACTGCATTTGAACTAGATGTTGATGGACACACTGAACTTGATGCATTGAATGTATCTGGCGTCGCAACGGCAACCAGATTTGATGGTGATCTTAATGCACTTGGAAAGACTTACTATGTTGCTACAACTGGTAGCGACTCGAATTCTGGTGATAATATTAATGAACCATATCTCACCATTGCACAGGCACTGAGTGTTGTTACGAATGGTGACATAATCAACATTTCTGCTGGTACTTATGAGGAAACTTGCCCTCTTACAGTTCCTAGAGGAGTAACTGTTAAGGGTGCTGGTTTAAGAGCAACAACAATTAAACCTTCAGATGCTACAAAGACTAATAATGTATTTGAACTAAATGATATCTCTACATTAGAAGACTTTACTATTAAAGATTCTTTCTATAATTCTTCTACCGATACAGGATATGCTTTCGCATATGCAACTGGTATCGCAATCACGACTAGAAGTCCTTATATCCAGAGAGTAACTGTTCTTAATACTGGATCTACAGTAACTACAAGTGATCCATATGGATATGATACTCCTGATAATCCACCAACAACATACCTGGCAGGTAGAGGTGCGTTAGTTGATGGATCTAAGGTAGCAAGTAATTCATTAGAAGCAGGAATGCTTTTCAATGAAGTAACATTCTTTACACCAAACAACAAAGGTATCATCCTAACAAATGGTGCTCGTGCAGAATACCTAAACTGCTTCCACTACTTTGCTTCTCAGGCAATTGTTGGTCTTGGTGGTACGGTTGGTATTGCAGGTACTGCTGAAACAAGACTTAAGTTTAGAACTCCTGGAGTAACACCATCAGTTAATGATGTTGTTAAACTTTATGACTCTGGTGGTTCAGTAGTTGCTGTTGGTACGATCACTAATTATAATACTGATTACGCTAGAATTAGTGGTAAAGGATATGGTACATTTACATCGGTTGGTATTGGAACCACACAGGATGTTAGGTTCTTCCAATCTGATGGCGTAACTCAAACTGGTATTGCTAGTGCTATTACTCTTGCCGACTATACTATGTTTGGTGCTGAGATGCGTTCAGTCGGTTGTGCCGTTGAATATGGATCTCAAGGTGTTGTTGCAGATGGGGTTGGTGTTCAGTTAAGACTATTTGCTACTAACTTTAATCATGTTGGAACAGGTAAAGATTTTACCAATGACGCAACACTTGTAGTACAGTCTAATGAAGTAGTTGAACTTAACAGTGGTCAAGTTTCTTTTGTAAGTATTGATCAATCTGGAGACTTTAGAGTTGGCGATTCTCTTTATATCAATCAAGAAACTGGGCAAGTAAGTTTTGCCTCTACATCTTACGACCTAGAGAATGTTGGAAACCTGGTTGTTACTGATGGAGTTTCGAATCAAACTCTCATTACTCCAACAAGTTTAACTGTTGGTAACCTTCAACTTGCTGCTAATACATTCTCTTCAACTACTGGTAACATTAACATTGATCCTGCAGCATCTAATAAGACAATTATCAATGGAAGTTTAGATGTTAATGGAGGAAATCTTACTGTTTCTGGTATTTCTACATTCCAAGGTAATGTAAATCTTGGTGATAATGATAGTTTATATTTTGGTGATGATAATGATTTAAGGATTTATCATAACGGAACTCATACGTTCATCGAGGAATCTGGATCTGGTGCCTTGAAGATCCAAGGTACAAATATCAACATCGATAATGCAGATGGGTCTAAGAGATACATTGATTGCAATGATGGTGGTTCAGTAGAACTTTACTACGATGGAACCAAGAAATTTGAAACCACGGTAGGTGGTGTTGACATCACTGGACATGCTGAACTTGATAATGTTAATATCTCTGGTATTCTCACTGCCACTAGTGCTGAGTTCAGTGGAAACGTAACAGTTCTTGGCGACCTTACTTATGAGAACGTTACCAATCAAGACTCTATTGGTATTGCCACTGCCAGATCTGGATTAAGAATTACTGGTGGTGGATTTGAGGTAACTGGAGTTTCAACCTTTAATGATAACGCATACTTTGGTGATAACAATAGAATTTATTTTGGAAATGATAATGATGGGTGGTTATATTCTGACACTGATAACCTCATTCTTCATGAAGATAGTTCTACAGGAACACTACTTCTCCGTGGTCAAGATTTAAAACTTCAAAACCCATCACAATCAAATGAGAATTGGGTTGAAGCACTTAATGATGGATCTGGAAGAACTGTAAGACTCTTCTATAATGGTTCTAAGAAACTTGAAACCACAGGGTATGGAGTAACAGTTGTTGGAACTACATTTACTAACCAGGTAAATGTTACTGGAGTTTCTACTTTTGTTGGAACTATTTTTGCTCAAGGAACAGTACAAGCAGCAGACTTCAATACCACTTCAGATGAAAGATTCAAAGAAAATATTGCAGTAATTGATGATCCAATCGGAAAAGTTTCTCAGATTCGTGGAGTTACCTTTGATTGGATAGAATCCCAAGGTGGATTACCTTCTGCTGGTATCATAGCACAGGAAGTTGAAGCAGTGATGCCACGATTGGTTTATGGTGATACTAAGAAGGGTGTAAATTACAATGGTTTAGTGGGTCTTTTGATTGAAGTTGTAAAAGAACAACAACAAAAGATAGAAGAACTCGAACAAAGAATATCTGCACTGGAGTGATTTCCTAAATACTAAAAACTACCTAGTGCAAACGAGGACGGTAGATGGCAATTAAGATTTCTAATTCTACTATTGTTGATGATAGTAGAAATATCGTAGACGCTGGAATATCCACATTTGTTGGAGTTGGTACGTTCCAAAACGATCTTTATGTTGGAGGTACTCTCCATGCATCAACACTTAATGTTGAAGGTGGAGGATCAGTTGGAGAAGATATTACTACAAGAAATTTAAGTGCTTCTGGTGATCTAGATGTAGATGGGCATACAGAACTGGATAATGTAAGAATATCTGGTGTTCTTACTGCTACTAGTGCATCATTCAGTGGTGATGTAACGGTTGGTGGAACTCTTACTTATGAGGACGTAGTTAATGTTGATTCTGTTGGTATCGCTACGGCAAGATCTGGTCTAAGAATCACTGGTGGTGGATTAGATGTAGTAGGAGTTTCTACATTCCAAGGTGATGCATATTTTGGTGATAATGATTCACTTTATTTTGGTGCTAGCTATGATTTATACATTCGGCACCAATCTGGTTCTCCAGGCAGAAATTACATTCAGGCGCAAAGTGGGACTCCTTTGTCTATAAGATCTGGAAGTAGTGGTAGTGATTATATCGACATTGCAGACAATGGTGGAACCAGATATTTAAAAACGTGGCCAAGTTCTGTATTTGATGATGGTGAGCAGGTTGGTAAATACATTTCACTTTATCAAGACGAGAACGAAAAACTTAAAACGCAAAACTATGGTATTGACGTAACTGGAACGATCCAGACTGACCAACTGAATGTTTCTGGTGTCTCTACATTCCAAGGTAATGTAGATCTTGGTGATGATGATAAGATAATATTTGGTGCTGGTCAAGACTTACAGATTTATCATAATACTAGCAGTTACATTATCAACACTACTGATCACTTAATAATTAGAAATGCCGCTGCTGACAAGGGTATCTATATTTCTGCCGACAATGGTTCAGGTTCAGGCACGACTGGATACATCCATGCAAATGGTCTTACTGGTGAGGTTATTCTTTCCCATTATGGCATTCAGAAGTTTGCTACCAAGTCTACTGGTATTGATGTAACAGGAACAACAGATACTGATCAACTGAATGTCTCTGGTGTTTCTACATTCGTTGGCATTGTTACCACACAAGATAATCTTTTTGTTGGTAATGATCTAAGTATTGCTGGTGATGCTCGTATCGTTGGTGTTCTTACTGTTGGTTCATCTTCGGTTACTCTTAATGGAGATACTAATACAATTAGTGTTGGATCTGGAGTAACAATTCATACCACAACAGCATCATTTAATCAATTAGAAGTTGCTGGTATCGCCACATTCCAAGGTAATGTAAATCTTGGTGATAATGATAAACTGAGATTTGGTGATGGTGTAGATTTAGAAATCTTTAGTGATGGGAGTACAAGTTATATTCAGGAAACTGGCGCTAGTAGTGCTTTATGGATAAAAAGTAATTCTACCGAAATTAGAACTGGTGGAAATCAACCTATAGCAAAGTTTATTGATAATGCAGGTGTAGAGTTATACTATGCTTTCGGTGATAAGAAATTTGAGACCACTTCTGGTGGTGTAAGTATTACTGGTAATGCAGAAGTTAGTGGAGATCTTACCGTTCTTGGTACATTAGTTTATGAAGACGTTACTAACGTTGATGCGGTTTATATTTCTACCGCTCGTTCTGGTCTTAGAATCACAGATGGTGGTCTAAATGTAGTTGGTGTATCTACATTCCAATCTGGAGTAGATGTTGTTTCTGGAGGAATAGATGTATATACTGGTGGAACTTATAAGATTAACAGTGCTGATGTTCTTTCAGCGACCACTCTTGGAGCAGGAGTTACCAATTCTTCTCTGACTACTGTTGGTGCTGGAGTTATTAGTAATCGCGCTGAACTAACTTCTGGACAACCATCTGGTAGCGATTATATTCTTCTTTATGATGCTGATGTTGGAGACTTAAAGAAGGCAACTATTTCCAATGCTGCTCTTCAGGGTGTTCAAGGCACTCAAGGTATTCAAGGAACTCAGGGTATTCAAGGAATTACAGGTACTCAGGGCATCCAAGGTATTCAAGGTACTCAAGGAACTCAGGGTACTAATGGAACTCAGGGTACTCAAGGAACTCAGGGTACTCAAGGAACTCAGGGTACTAATGGAACTCAGGGTACTAATGGAACTCAGGGTACTCAAGGAACTCAGGGTACTCAAGGAACTCAGGGTACTAATGGAACTCAGGGTACTCAAGGAACTCAGGGTATTCAAGGAATTACAGGTGCTCAAGGTACTAATGGAACTCAGGGAATCACTGGTACTCAAGGCACTTATGGTACTCAAGGTGTTCAGGGTATTCAAGGCATACCTGGACCAGTTGCTGGATCAGCAAACCAAGTTCTTTACAAAAATGGATCTAACGTAGCAACTACTTCTAGTAATCTAACTTTTGATGGAACAAACTTAACTTGTGCTGGATCAGTAACATCCAATTCTGATATTAAACTCAAAATTAACATTACAACTATTGCAGATGCTCTTGAAAAAGTTTGTAAATTAAGGGGTGTTGAGTTTGATTATAAAGAAAATGGACAACATTCTCTTGGATTTATTGCACAAGAGGTTGAAAATATTATTCCTGAACTTGTATTTGGTGATGATCCAAAGTCAGTTGCGTATCAAAACTTTGTTGCTCTTTTAGTTGAAGCAATTAAAGAACTTAGATCTGAAATTTATTTACTTAAAGAAGAAATAAATAATCTTAAAGGTAATAATTGATATGGCAACCAGATTAAATTCAAATAATATTGAAATTAGTTCTGTAACTACTTCACAGAGAAATTCCTTAAGTGCTACCACTGGAATGGTTGTTTATAATACGACCAGTGGAAATGTTGAAATCTATACTGGATCAGCTTGGCAGGCAATTGGTGACCAAGGAACACTACAAGCATCTGGTGGAACAGTAACAACTTCTGGTGGATATAAAATTCATACATTTACTTCTGGTCCAGATACATTTCAGGTTACTTCCGCAGGTGCTGGATCTGTTGAAGTTTTAGTTCTTGGTGGCGGCGGTGCTGGGCATAGATCTGCTCCTCCCGGAACACTAGGTGGTGGAGGAGCAGGTGGTGCTGGAAGATTATATTATTCAAATAGTTTTGCAGTATCTGTTGGAAGTTATGCAGTAAGCATTGGTGGTGCTGGTTCAGCAAATGGTGGTGGTGGAGGGACCACTACATTCGGTCCTATTACCTCCCCTGGCGGCGGTGGTGGTGGAATTGGTATGCAAGGACCATCTGCTGGCGGCGGTCAGAGTGGCGGTTCAGGTGGTGGTGGTGGATGGGCTGACCCTGGACCACAAAACGGCGGTTCAACCAACTCTTCCACTGGAGGAACCGATGGTTCTAATTCTCCTGGTTCTGGATGGGGACATCCTGGATGGAGAGCACCTGGATATGGTGGTGGCGGTGGTGGTGGTGCCGGACAAGGAGGACCAACTGGAACCGTTGGATGGAATGCTTCCACTTCTGGTCGAGGATTAACTTATAGTATTTCTGGATCTTCTGTTGGTTATGCTGGTGGTGGAGAACCAGGAAATGGTAGACCAGATCCAGAAGTTCCGACTAATGGAATTGGATATGGTGGAGGTAGAAGACCAGGTAAATCCCCAAGAAGTGGTCTAGCAAATAGAGGTGGTGGCGGCGGTGGAACCGTAGGACCAAACTCAGGTGGTGGTAATGGTGGATCTGGAATTGTTATTGTTAGATATCTTTCCGGTTGATGGAGCACTTAATTGAAGTAAATCAAAAAGTAGGGATATATGAGTTTAAATATCCCTACTTTGAGAAATTGAATGATGAACTAGAAAAAGATATAAGAAGTAGTGGAGATGTTCAAAACAAGAACACTTCATGTAGATGTTACATGACTTCTTTTAATATGAGAACACCATCATTTAAAAAACTGATGGACTATATTATTGCGTGCTTAAATGATCATGGAAACTTTAATGAACTATGGCGTGGTTCCTGGGAGGTTGGTAATATATGGGGTTTAATCTACAGAGAAAATGAATATGCTTTAACGCATCATCATTTTCCAGCAACATATTCCTTTGTATATTATGTTCGTTGTCCAGAGGGATCTGCACCACTAGTGTTCAATGAGTTTGAATTTCACCCAAAAGAAGGGGATATTCTAATATTTCCATCTCTACTTGAACATAGAGTGCCCCAACATAAAATAAATAAAGAAAGAATAATAGTAAGTGGAAATCTTTATATTTCTACTGAATATGTAAAAAACAAATTTTCATAATCACATGGCACACTTTGCTCAAATAGGATTAAACAACGTCGTTAAAAATATTGTCGTTGTTGATGAGTCTTTTTTTGAAGATGGAGAAGGAAATCGTAGTGAAGAGAACGCGATCCAAAGATTGATAAACAATACTGGACATTTGACTTGGGTTCAAACATCTTATAATACCAGACAAGGTGTATATCTTAATCAAGATTTAGAACCAAGTACGGCAAAACAACCTTTAAGAAAAAATTATGCTGTAATTGGTGGGACCTATGATCCAGATAGAGATGCTTTCATTCCACCAAAACCTTTTGATACATGGACTTTGAATGAGGATACCTGTGATTGGGAACCACCACTACCATATCCAACTGATGGTGGGCAATATGATTGGGACGAAGCAACACAGACTTGGATCCTTTGGAAAACCGCAGAGGAGTATGCTGAATTCATTTTAACAGAGCCACCTGATGAGGATGATCCTGACGCATAGTCATACCATCATACCAGTTCTTAAGACTCCATAGATAACACTGAGAATACTTTGAACTATCATAGGTCGAACCACCATAACTTTCTGGTAGAATGTCATGGTGGTTTGTTGTCTTTATGTACTCTAAGATTGCACCAAACTTTTTATCTTTGAATGTTATTGTCTTGGCATAGTCCCAGAAAGGAGTATCATACTTTGAACCAAAGTGATAGTGCCAGAGAATAAAGTTTCTGGTTTCATCTAAGTAATTCATCATATCTTCTGTTGCTTTCTGCCAGGTAGTTTTCTTATCAATGATTACATCATAAACTTTTCTAGCCCATACAAGATAACTTTGAACTGATGTTGACTCTAGTGGTTCAAAGAAGAAGAATTTATTTCCATTCAAGATAATTCTTTCATCTATAACTGGATTTTTAGCGATGTAATTCTTAAAGGATACATGCTTGGTTATCTCTACATCAAACAAATCCAACATATTCTTTTCTGCTTCTTCTTTTGAAGTTATCTTGTCATTATAAGAATATCCAACGCAGTATGGATTTGATGGTGACTCCTTAACCGTTGGAATTACAAATGTCCATCCATCTGGAGTTGCCACATGTCGACTCCAAGAAACTTTCTCAGTGTCCCAATTTGGTTTTGCGAGAATACATGAATTGATTGGGTGATTAAGAAGATCATACTCGGCGTAATCTTCTGGTTTTCCCCTACAATCAAAGATGTAATCAGCATCAATGTTTGATATATCTTTTACATCATCTTCTACGACTTTGAATAGACCACAACCTAGCACATAATCTTGCATCTCTTTTGGACAATAGTGCATTGCCATTTGGTCCGCAGAGAATGGGTGGAACCAGTTTTCATGCTTCTTTCCCCAATTCTCATACAGTATTCCAGTTTTAAACGTTGCATGAATTGGATTGCTGTACCAATCAAATCCTGTTGCTGCCCATAGAAGTTTCGGTGGTTCTTGTACTGTTGCCTGTCCTACTTTTTCTGTGGGAATGTTTGGATTATATCTTAATTCTATTTCTATAGATTCATCTTTTCTTGTATGCCAAGCATAATGTAATGCCGTAAGACACCCAGCATTACCCGCACCAACAATTACTATTTTCAAAGTATTTGATATAACTACGGTATTTATTTACGATCTAAATAACATCGTATATCACTTATTTGATTATATGGCTTACAGAAAGTTTAAGGGTATCGAGTACCCAGTTCCTGGTGTAGATACCGCTATCAATACACTTCGTCCAGGTGCCCGTTGGGACTTATCAAATACCACCTTTGTTGGGTGGGAAGATGATGAAGGTAGAGAACCACCCACTTGGGAAGAAGTTGAAGCCGAAATTGTAAGAGAAGTAGAAATTTATAACTACTATCTCTATGAGAGAACTCGTGAGAAAGAGTATCCACATGTTAAAGACCAGTTGGATATGCTTTACCACGATATAAAGTCTGGTAATTTATCTAATGGTGCTTGGATTGCTGCTATCGACGCAGTCAAAGAAAATAATCCTAAACCTGAAGGACCAGAACCAAAACTTATATAATATCTGAAAATTGTAATCAATTATGGCATATCTGACTAGTTGGCACATATGAACACTATATTGTTGTAGCATATGATGATGTAGATTTGGTTCGTAAGAGAAGAATCTGCACGTATGATTTTTCGAATGATGTTCTGATTCAACAAAATGTGAATGATCTTCTTCCAACATTTGATAATGTAGAATAATATTGACACTATATCATTTACCATATATAATCTATCAAAAAATGTTTCGAAATCAATTTATGAATTTTTCTGTTTATTCCAAACCAGATTGTCCCTATTGCTCAAAGGTAAAACAAGTTCTTGAGTTGACGGGAAGCACCTTTGTGGTTTATACTCTTGATAGGGACTTTACTAAGGAAGAGTTCTATTCTGAATTTGGAGAAGGATCTACTTTTCCTCAGGTAATTTGTGACGAAAAGAAACTAGGAGGATCAGTTGACACAATCAAATTCCTCAAAGAGCAACGAATCGTCTGATAACAACATAAATAAAAGCAAGATCCGTGTTAATCGCGGGGTTGAACTTATTCTTCATGGAGGTAAAAGAAAGCAAACTCAACCATTACATGTAATTTTTGAGAAGATGGTTTGCTTTCTGAACAGGGAAGTTACCATCTATTTCGAATTCTCCTTAAAAACAAGGAAGAGAAAAGTAGTTTCCCGAGGTAAAAGAAATGTTAGCAGTTAGTTTAGTATTCGGTTCATTTCTAACCGTATTGTTTCTTGTAGTGGGAGTAATGGCAGGTTGGGTGGCAAGAGAATACATGATGAACTATCGGGAAGTACCAAGACCTCACCCCGAAATGTTTGACAGTCAGGGTAACCTGATACCAGATGAGGTGATCGCATTTAACTTTGAAAACTATCATGACTACGAGACAAACGACGAAGAAGACATCGACGAGTAAGGCAAAACCTGCTGCTAAAGCAACCAAACCAAAGGCAGCACAAAAACCAATCCCCGACCTTCCTACTAATCCTTTCGTATATGAAATTCTGAATGTAGTTTCTTCAGAAAGGACAAAAGCAAGGAAGGTTGAGGCATTGCGTAAGTTTAATGATCCTGCCACTAAGGTTGTATTGATCTGGAACTTTGATGAGAGTGTAGTTAGTCTTCTCCCTCCTGGTGATGTTCCATATGCTGGAACTGATGAGCAGAATTCTTTCAGTGGCACTCTATCAGAGAAAGTTAGTGATGCTGTTTCCAAGATGAATGAGTTGGGTTCTAACTCTCTTGGATCACAAGATCAAGGAAAGTCTTCTATTCGTAAAGAGTTCAAGCGTTTTTACAACTTTGTTAAAGGTGGTAACGATGGGTTGAGTTCTCTTCGTAGAGAGACTATGTTTATTAATATTCTCCAAGGTCTTCATCCGCTTGAAGCAGAGATCCTTATCCTTACTAAGGACAAGAGACTAGGAGAAAAGTACAAAATTACAAAAGAAATTGTTGCGGAAGCTTTCCCTGATATTCAATGGGGTAATCGTTCGTAATATATAATACCAATTGGAGTGTTTATAATGGCAAGAAACACGGCAAGGGTGTCTGAAGAGGCACCTGTAAAGGAAGACCTTATGTATAACTGGACACCTACAGAAAAGGAAAACTCTAGAAAGAAATATGGATGTGAAATCCTAGTTGAAAATGGAACTTGGGAACAGGTGTGTACCAAGGACGTCCCCAATGATGCAAGGATTGTAACCTATGAAGTTGATGGTATTACATGTTTTGACTTGACCAGAAGTCAAAAGGCAGTAAATGTGTTTGATATGTACTGGGATAAGTTTCGTGAAGGACTTAAAGGTATAAAGTACGGAGAGGGTAGGCACAACCCAAAGACCTGGGGATATCAAGCACCCAAAACCAAAAAGAGGAAGTGATTTCCCTGAGCGAGGGAAAAATTCCCGGCAAAATTTTTGCTCTGTAAGGTTTTGTATCGTATTTTACAGAACTTACTTG
>Ga0181579_10004255_pt1 | contig 11162 bp, 7 predicted proteins | sample 071ome_24_FD_132996 | JGI IMG/M metagenome (GOLD analysis project Ga0181579, IMG submission 132996) | Coastal salt marsh microbial communities from the Groves Creek Marsh, Skidaway Island, Georgia - 071402CT metaG (megahit assembly) | ecosystem: Environmental > Aquatic > Marine > Intertidal zone... | reverse complement strand
TGCGTGCGGTGTGTCCGGCCATTCGTCGGTGGACAAGGAACGGCACAAGCGGAGGGTCGCATCGGCATCGGCGTAGTTGTTGTACGACATCGCCTTGCCGCCTTCAACGGTCGCCGTGACCAAGGTGTCGTGAGCACCGAGGTGGTGCGGCGATGTGTACAGTGCGGCGGCCTGGTGCGCATTTTCACCGTAGCGCAACGCACGTCGACCCGTGTAGCCTTCCAAAACCTGGTCGGCAAGCAACGGTTGTTGCGCTTCTGCCCCTTGCACCGTCGATGCATCACCCACATACCGGCGGTGAAGCTCGGCGGCGATGATGGCGTCGTACATGGCGGTGTGTTGAAACGCTTCCAACGCCAAAGAACGACGGAAGGCTGAATCAACGGCATCCACATCACCGGCCTCACGCAGCGTGTTGAGAATGGTCTCGTAGCGATCCGGATTGGTTGCCACCAGTACATGGCGGTGGTTCTTCGCCGATGCCCTCACCATGGTTGGGCCGCCGATGTCGATCATTTCCAGCAACGCAGCGTCCTCCATCGGTGGGTATTGTGTTGTGGCCTGAGCAAAGGGGTACAGGTTGCAAGCGACGAGGGCAATACGCCCGTAACCGAGGCGGCTGAGTTCGTCGGCATCCTCCGGTTGGTGGAGGCGGGCGAGAAGAGGGCCGTGAATCGCTGGATGAAGCGATTTGACGCGGCCGTCAAAAATCTCCGGATGGCCGGTGACTTCAGCGACCGAGCGAACGGATAAGCCCGCTTCCGTGAGCGTACGCGCCGTTCCGCCGGTTGAAATCAGTTCAAACCCCAGGTCAACCAAGGACGTGGCGAAGGGCACAATCCCTGTTTTGTCCCATACGCTGAGCAATGCTAGCGGTGCTGGAGATGCGTCGCTCATACGGTTGACCCGTTATCGTACTTCCCCCATCCATCGTCTTTCAACATAGCGACGGGTCACGATGGGCATCAGTCGCCGCGTGCCGAAATGACCTGGTCAACACGGAGGAGGCCGCAGGCTGTTTCGCACGCCAATTCAAGCCCGTGAAGCACCGTTTCTTGCGGGACAAGCACGCCAGACATGGACGTGACCTCACCGTTACGCGCGATCCCATGGTCACCCGATCCCGTCCGATGCGCTGCGCGATGTGCCAACAGCGTGTCCAACCGGTCGACGCCTGCGTTCTGCGCAAGGGTTGCTGGGACAATTTCCAAGGCACGAGCAAACGCTTCCATCGCCAGACGTTCCCTGCCCGGTTGCTGCTCTGCGGCCTCTTTGACGGCAAGCGATGCCCCCATGTGGTAAGCCCCACCGCCCACCATCACGGCCTTGGTCGATGCGGCGAGTGCCGTGGAACGCAACGCATCGTGCAATCCTCGAATGGTCTCCTCCACGGCGACGCCATCACCGCCGCCGACGTCGAGCGTCGCCAATCCTGCCCGGTCGCCAGCGTCGAGGATGATGCGTTCGCGCCGCCCGTCGAGGTCCTCAGAGGTCTCAATCCACAACGACTCACAGGCCCCAAGGTCAGCGACCTCAAGGTCGTCAAGGTGGTCGCACACGTGAGCCCCAGTGGCTTTCCCAATGTCGTCCACCGTCGGGCGCTCCAACGCACCAAGAACAAAGCAACCCTTGTCGGCCAAAGCATGCAGCACCCTCGGATCGATGGCTCCAGCGCAAAACACCGCACGGGCGCCGGACGCCAGAATGGCGTCAACTTTAGCCTTCAAGAGCCGTTCATTGGCTTCGATGAAGGCGGTCCATTGCTCGGTGGTTTCCACCTCGATGTCAGCATCACGGGAGGTGGACTCGAGCTCCAAGGGGCACGACAACACGACCACCTTGACGCCGTCCAGACGGCGTGGTAAACGATCGAGGACCAGCGGGGTTTCGAGGACCATGCCCTTGATCAGCATCGTGTCGTTGAGGTTGCCGAACGTCCGCTTGGTCATGCGCACGTCTTCGTAGTGAACCGTGCCATCGGGGTGTTGGACGGCGTTGACGGCTTGGACTACCAAATCAGCCAGGCGATCGTCCATCACGTCCGCCGTTGTGCCTGCCATGGACGTACGGGCCACGTCGAGCAGGTGGCGGTGGTCATCCAAAGGAACCGCCACACGCTCGCCGTGTTGAAGCGCCACCTCAAGGGCGAGTTGAAAGCCGCTCACGCACACGAGTGGATGAAGCCTGCGTTCCAGTAGGCGGCCTGCCTCACGCATCAGTTCGCCTGCAATCAGCACACAACCTGTGACGCCATCGCCGCAGGATTGCTCCTGAGCTTCAGCAAGTTGAACGAAGGCTTTGGCGGCAGGATGTTTGACCAACAACTCGGCGATGATTTTGGCCCCGTCGTTGGTCACCGCCGTTTCTCCATTGGTTTTGTAGAGCATTTTGTCGAGGCCTTGCGGCCCGAAGGTCCCCTGCATGAGGTTACCAAACGCAACCGCTGCCGTAACCAACTTCTGGGTCACGCCAACGCCGCTGGTGACAGAGGTTGTCGGACGAACGATGGCCACAGGAGCGCGCCCGCTGCCGTCGTTGGGGGTGGCCATCACCCTCAACCGGGTGGTGCCTCACACTTGAACCCCTTGGAGGAGGGGCGTCACTTCTTCTTTGCAGCGGTCGTTTTCTTGGCGTACTTGCCCAACTTGTGCTTCTTCTGCGCTTCGTTGTTGGACCAGTGGTACGCCAACTTCAGCAGGTTGAGGTAGTGCTCGTTGCCGTCTTTGGTCATCTTGTCGTGAAGGACGGTGTTGGACATGAACACGTCGCCCCAGAGTTGAGCGGCCGTGCCTTGGTCGCCCTTGGGCATGTCGAAGACTTCCTCAGTGGTTGGCTCAAGGTAAGCCTTCCAAACACGAGCGGGGTTCACGGCCATCGTCACTTCAACGACGATCTCGTTCTCACGGATGCCCGTGCCGGTCTGCCAAGTGTCTGCACCAAGGTCGGCGAGGAACGGCAAGCACAGGTCCTGAATGGACAAGGTGGTCATGGGGTCGGCGTTGGTGAGGGCTTGGTAGGCCTCACGCATGCGGCCGCGGTCAGCACCGCGAGCGGAGGTTTGGTAGCGCAACTTGTCAATGGAGGTGGGCACAAGGAAACGGACGTCGGTGTAGTACACAAGCGGGTTGTCGTCGCCACCGCTGAAGATGTGCTCAAACGGCGCAGATCCGGCGGATTCGCCCAAGAGATCCATGGGGTACACGGTCTTCAAAGCGTTCGTGGCCACCGATTGAATCACACGACGCATCAAGCGCTCGGGAGCGGCCGAGACATCGTTGAAGGTGTCGAGGTACTCCTGCATGTTGAGAATGTCGTAACCACGCACGGAAAGGATGGAGTGGACGTTGGGCCCGATGACTTTCTCGCCATCGATCTCAGCTTGGCTGATCCATCGAGCACCACGGGCCACGTCACTGGCGGCAACAAGGTCGGCGTAGGCTTTGAATCGACGGGTCACGCGATTCATGAAGTCGGCTTGGTCCAGCTTGGTGAACACGGTGGCACCGTAGTTGGACTTGAGGGCGTGGTCAGCCACCTGACTGGCGTTGGCACAGGTCAAGAGGTTGCCTTGATCAGCGGGGTACAACAACAAGCGTCGGCGCTTGGAAGCGCCACCGAGCGTTCCGATGTTGGGGTCGGTGAGCAGGTACCCAAGGGTTGCACACACCTCAAAGAGGCGGCTGTACTTGTCTTCATCGCTGGAGTTGGCGATCCACTCGTCAAGACCGGGTTCAATGCAGTGCATTTCCAACGGCACCATCTCTGAACCGGCGCCAAAGGCTTGGCGGACGGTGGAGGAGGACATCATGCCCATCATGGTGTAAAGGGAGGTCTTACCGGTGGTCAGGAAAATATCCGAAATGCCTTCTTCACCGAACGAAGAACGGCGGTCGGGCAAGTTCACGAGGAGGTTGAAGGCCGTAGCGGTTTCACGGTTGCCGTTGACAGCTGGCCAAATCCAGGTGGAGGGTTTGGTCATGAGGTAGCCTGAGGCGTCCTTTCCGAAACCAGCGGGCGAGTAACGAATCCAGCCCAATCGGTTGTTGAACGACACGTTGCGGTGCATCAGCGACGGGTAGTACACGCGGTCGAGGGGGTCTGAGTCAGGGACAACACCGCGGTGGCCGAGGCCCCAAAGGATGGTTTCCCACTCAGCGAATTCACGGTCGGCGGTGCCCAAGAAGGGGTGGTCTTCACTTCGGGTGTCGCCTTCGAGGATGGCCCCGCCCATTCGGTCTTCGTCCCCGGTCGAGCAGAAGAAGAACGTCTGCGTGGTGAACAGTTGCTTTGGTGTCCACATGTTGGCGTTGATGATGGTCTTCTGCTTCAGGAAGTCAGCCACACTTTCGATGCGGCGCTCAAACTTGAAGCGGTCGGAGTCGATCCACGTGGAACCCAGGATGATGTTGGTGTTGAGCAACTTGGCTTCAGCAGGACCGATGTAGCGCTGACGAGCGTCCGCCATGGAGTGGTCGGATGCGGGAATTTCTTCCCAAGGGCCTTTCCGGGGGATGTAAGACATGAAGGTTTCAGCATCAAACTTGTCCGTTTGTGCGTCGGAGACCACGGCCTCCACTTCGTCCATCAGCTTGACGTACGTCTCGGTTGGCTGCGTACGGCCGGTTTCTTCGAATAGTCGGTTCGATACACTACGATGTTCCCACATGTTTTCACCTCAGAATTTCCTTGCTTTGTTGGAGGGTTCTTCTTCCTCTTCTTCAACGGCCTCTTCAGCGGACGGTGTGTCCTCGGACACTTCCGCCGCAGGTTCGTCTTCTTTTGATTCTTCGCCTTCGTCGGCGGATGGCGCTGGCGCCTCTGATTCGGCGGTTTCTTCAACCGTTTCTTCAACCGTTTCTTCGGCTGCATCAGCGGCTTCGTCTGCATGTTCTTCGCCCGATTCAGACGCCTCTTCGGCCTCAGGTTCGGCCTCGGTGTCGCCGGCCTCCTCTTCCGTTTCGGATTCGGGGGTTGCCTCTTCGTCACCCGTGACCTCTTCAGCAGCATCGGTTTCCTCCGATGTTGGCTCGTCGGCTTCGGTTTCTGCTTCAGCTTCAGCTTCTGCTTCCCCGTCTTCGTCCCCGCCTTCTTCCTCATCAACGAGGTCCTCGTTGTTCGATGCTTCGAGCATGTCGAAGAGGGTGTCCTCGGCCGTCTCACGTGCGACTTCGGTTGCAGCAGCGGTGGCGGCTTCAGCGGCGGCGATGGTGGCTGCCTCGGTGGCTGCGGTGGCAGCAGCCTCTGCAGCGGCTTCAGCGGCAGCCGTGGCTGCAGCGGCAGCAGCCTGTTCGGCCTTAGCGATGATCTCCTCGTCCCGGGCTTGAGCGTTCATGGTTTGCTCAAGGATGAGGGAGGCGGTGGTGCGCATGGAAGCGTCAACGATGGGGGCGCCCTGGTAGATGTACTGGATGCCCAGGCCAAGCAAACCAAAAACAGCACCGGTGGCGATCACCCAGCCGGCGTTGTTGCGCTGAAGGTCGTTGGGGTCAATGTTGGTGGGCGTCCCCGTATCGACCAAGGAAAGCCCTTGCAAACCGTGGAGCCACGTGTTGGAAAGAACTTCAATCACGGCCCACACAGCGTAGAGCATCATCAACCACGACATGGCGTTCAACCACGATCTGTTGTTCAGGACAAACGCAGCGAGGCCGGAGGCTTCGGGGGCTGCTGGTGCGCCGGCTGCTGGGGCAGCAGTTCCAGCGGTTGAGGTGGCGGCCGGTGCAGCCGCAGCGGGTTCGGCCTCGGGTTCTGAATTCGTGGGGGCTTCTTCTTCTGCAGCTGCCTCAACGGGCTCAGCAAGTTCAGCAGCGACTTCGACCGCCTCATCGGACGTGCCCTCTTCGCTGGAGGTCACGTTCAACCACTCGCCGTCGTCGGCGGGTTGATTGGCGTCCTGTGCAGCGATTTGTTCCACCACTTCGTCTTCGGTTCCTGCCGTTTCCCCATCCGACATGAGAGCAACCTCTGCTTGGATGGCCGTTCCTTTGACATTTAAAGATACTCCACTTCGGGCTGCAGAAAACGCGGTTCAGTTCGCGGTTTTGGGGCTCAACGCTTGTTTCGTTGCTTGTTGCGACGCTTGCCGGAACCGCCTTTGTTCTGCTGGCGGCGATCGTCGTACCAAAACCGGTTGGGGCGTTCCATGCCTTCGGGCATGTTTTCGAACGCATCAATGGTCAATCGCAGCCCTCCGAGTTCATCTTGCAGTTGACGAACATTCTCTCCACCTTTGCCGACCAAGGTGGCCACCATGTTTGATGGCGCATAGATCGTGGCCGACGAGGTCCCCGAAAACACCACTTCGCACTCCACGCCCACCCATTGGCGGACCGTGTCGACCACGGTTTGCTTGGCCATCGCTTGCAAAGGACTCGTGCCGTTGTTGACCCGCCCTTCGACGGGGACCACGGCGATCTCGGAGCCGAACGCAAACATTTCGTGCGTGAGTTTCCCGCTGGGAAATTCCACCACTTCAATGACGGGACGGGCCAGTTCCTCCTGCATGCCAGTGGGGGGCTTGACCGTCATACGAAGTTCAAGCACCTGTTGAATGGCGCCTGACTCAACATGTAGAATAGTGTCCAGCACCTGGCTGACCAAACCCAGTTCAACCTTACCGATGAGGCGCTGGATGGCTTCGAGGGCCGAGTTGGCGTGGGTCACGCCCAACAAGCCCACACCCGCAAGGCGGACATCGGCGAAAATTTCGAAGTCGCGGGCTCGGCGGACCTCGTCAAAAATGACGAAATCTGGCCGTACAAGAAAAATGATCTCGGCTGTTTTTTCCAAGTCGCCCTCGAGAGGCGCGTATTGGGTGATGCGCCCGTCAAGTTGCAGGTCACGCGGCGCCTCCATGGTCTTGACCAGCGCGCCCACCTCGGTGTCCAAGTATTCCGCAATGGCTTGTGCTAGGGTGGTTTTTCCAGAACCGGGTCGACCGCAGATGAACACGCCGCGATGGTGGTTGCGCAGTCGATCGATGAGGCGCTGGTCGAGTTCATAGTCACCGATGCTCAATTTGGCCACCGGCCGAACCACGGTGATCTCCCGTGCATCGGAAAACGGCGGCCACGCCGAGGTGATGCGAAGGTCGCCCAGTTGGATGACCCGGCATCCGGTTCGATCGATTTCAAGAAAACAATCACTCCGGTGACGGTTGTCCTCCACCAAATCCATCAACCGTTCTTCAAGGGCTTCAAGGGCCAAGGTGTCCCAGGCATCGGGTGCTTCGTCCACCTCAACGAGTTTCAGCTGGCCGATGTTGCCGCGCTTCACACGTGCGGGGCAATCGGCCTTGAGGAAGACCGTGTGGACGTCGCTCATCAGCAACGACTCGAGGCTCTCGGGGAGTTCGGGGTGATCGCCGTGGGTGGCCATGAGGTGATGATGTGGTCGCAGCCCTTGACCCTTCGCTCTTGAAATCGCACCAAAAGGGTGGCCGCCATCAGGCGCCGTTGGGTTGCATCATGTACCCGGTGACCCAAAACGATCCGATGAAGGACAGCGAAAGAATGTAAGCGCCGACCGTGGGAAACGCCCAGACGGCCATCGAGACTTGAGCGAACACCACGATGCTGGCCACAACAGCCAACATCTCCCACGGCCCGCTGCCGGTCAGATTGAGGGCGCTGAACGTCTCGGTGCGTTCGGACAGACCCCAGACGATGGCGGTCAACGAGCACAAAGCGATGAGTGTCAAGACGGCGTCCACCATGGCGCCCTGGAGGAACCACACGCCAACAGCGGCCACCAGGCTGGCACCGAACATGCGTTGGACGGTCGAGAACTCGAGTCCCATGGTGTTGGCGAAGCAGGGGCTGTTCTTCAATTCTCGCAACCGTGAAGGTCGCTATCGGCGACGTTGGACGCACCGTACCGTGCCAGCCACATCGCTTGGTCGCGCAGAACGGCGACCGGCGGATGGACCTGCGGCTCGGCTTCCTCAACTGCGCTCAAGAACGTCAACCATTCCTCCTCCAGTGCCGACCGCAGCGGAGGGGGGGACGACGTGGCCGTGCCGTTGACGACGATGTGTGCCATGTCCGTGCCAAAATCCACCTCACCGCGGCCGAACTCGCCCTCCACCGCCACCAACCGACGCTCCTCCTTCGCATCCCAAGCCACCTCAATCGTGCCATGTATCCCGTTGCCCATTCGCATCACCACGAAGGCGCGGGTTGGTTCGGCGAGAAAAGTCTCCACTTCTCCGTCCATGAGGGGGGCGTCGGCCATGAAGGCCAGCAAGTCCAATCCGTGCACGGCCAGTGTGCTGAGCGCATTCGCACCCATGGGTGAAGCGCGAACCGTCGTTCGACGGTATTCGAAGGACCTCAAACGGCCCAAGTCGCCCTTCACCACCGTTTCATGCAGCCGTTGAACCGACGGGTGATGGCGAAGCAGGAAGCCCACGAACAATGTGGTGTTGGCGCTCAGCCGATCGAGCGCCGGTTCGACGGCAACCTGGTCGTCACTCAGCGGTTTTTCAACGAGAAGGGGGATGTCGAGCTCCGCAAGCACGGCCATGATCGTGAGGTGCGTGTTGGGGGGCGTGACGACAGCGGCAGCATCGAGCGTTTCGTTGTCCACCATGTCATCGAGGGTGGTGTATGTGGCGTCCACGTCGAGGTTGACGAGTGCTGTGGGGTCCGTGTCGCACACCACGAGACGGTTCAGGACCCCCGATGAACGGAGGTGTTGGAGCACGTCGAGGTGCTTTTGACCCCATCGTCCGCACCCCACCAATCCCACGCAATCGGTCAAATCTGCCACCTATTCGAACGGTCTGGTGTCGTTTCGTTGTTCGTTTAACCCCTTGCGCGCGGACTTGCTGACCTCTCGGAGGGGCTGAGTTTTGCCGAAACCTTGCGCTTGGTTGGACCTGTTCATCGACAACGGGGTTCCCATGAACCGATCCCTCCATCACCGTCAATCGCCTGAGGCATCGGTTTCGTCGTTTGCACCGTCATCGGTGGCCTCGGATTCCGTGGACCCACTGTCGCTCGTCGAACCGCCACCTGACGTTTCGCTGGCTGTGCCCTCGGTACCGTTTCCATCGTCATCGCTGCTCACCGATTTGGTGTCGTTGGGTTCCTCGTCTTCAGCCACCTCATCATCGGTCACGGCATACCGGTTCTCGTGGGGGATGGCCACCCTGGCCGTTTCTTCAAGGGTGTCCAAGTGGGTGACCGTGACACCGGCGGAAGAGATGGCGTACACGTAATCGCCCATGAAAATCGAACGGCGGATGCTCTGGTCGTTCCACCAGTAGTGTTGGCCGTCCTCTGCTCCAAAGAACGACGAGTGGTTGACCTCGCCATGCACGGACAACGAGCCGTTGGCCTCGTCGACATGAACCAGGACCAACTTGGAAACGTATTCGTACGACCAGGTGTAGCGACCGTCTTCGTAGCTGTCCGTGTACCTGTAGGTGGACAGGGGCACCGCTAAGGTTTGCTTGGGCGCCCAGTACTGGAAGGCTTTGGACTCGTACGTGGCCTCGGACCACGACCATTGCCAACCTTCACCGTCCTCGGGTGTGACAGGGGACAGGCGCAGCACATCGGCTTGGGCCGGGGCCGTTGGGTCCTGAATGTCAAACAGGGAAAGTTGCGTGCCCGACCAGTCCAAGCCCGTCCCGTCCTCGTTCGCAGGACCAAGGCCGATGGTCAACAAATGGTCCCTCGACAGAGGGTGGATGTACGTTGACACGCCGGGAACCTTCAATTCACCGAGGATGACAGGGTTGGTTTCGTCCGACACGTCGATGACCCAGAGCGGGTCGATCTGTTCGAACGTCACGATGTAGGCGCGGTCGCCATCGAATCGGGCCGACCAAATGCGCTCTCCGGGAGCGATGCCGCCCACCTTTCCGGTTTCAACCAACACCTGACGTTGCGTTTCGAGATCAACGCCTCGCGTCAAGGTCACGAGTTGCGATGACATGGGTTCGGGATCGTCCATCCACCACCGGTTCCACTGCCCGGTGGTCGTGGCCACCCTCAACACACCTTCGTGTTCGGACATGGAAAACTGGTTGAGGACGGTCCCGTTGACGCGCCCCGAACCGGTGTACAATGTGGCATCCGGTGCGCTGATGTCAAACGTGTGAAGGTTGGTCATTTCATCAGCACCGTCGTTGCCCCAAAACCACCACCAATCAAACGCATTCTCGGCGAGGACCAGCACGTCCTGTGAAGCGTACACCTGTGGATAGTTGCCGACCACATGGTCCACATCGAAAGCAAACGACGGTGAGGTCAGCTCCAACATGAACACGCTGGTGATGCCTCGGTTGAAGCCGTCCTCGGGCGCAACAAACTCTGCACAGGCTTGGTCATTCATGGTGTGAACGGTCACGGTGCCGTCGGACAATTCGTACACTTGTGGAATCATGTCGGCGAGCGCAATTGAATCAAGGGCCTCAAGGTTGTCTTCCATGGTTTTGTAGGCCACTTTTTCACGGATTTCGCGTCGAAGGTCGGCGTCGTCCTCCCAATCCAAATCCCAGTAACCCGACGGCAAATCGAGCCACGAGGTGAGGCCTCGGACGTCCATCCAAGCGTGGGTCACCGTGCGCACGGTGCCCGAGGTCTCGCGGGCGGTGATGTATTGGCCCTCGATGTACAGTTCTCGGTCGACGGACACATCGGTGCCATCGGCCACGTTTAGGACGGTGAATTTCGTCAGCGTGTGGGTTCGCCACGCGCCGTATTCCCCGTCCCAACCCAAGGCGTCAACAACAGGACTGTTCTCGTGAATCGCCCAAGGGCTGAGGGTGGAGATCACCACCAATTGGTCACCGTCCAGCATCATGGCACGGGGCGTGCCTTCAATGGTGAGGTTGGATTCCTGGACGATCGAACCGAATTCGGGCACGCCAAACACGTGAATGCGCTGTCCTTGAAGGACGTAGATGTGGTGGCCGTCGGTCTTCACAAAATCCGCTTCATCGACGCCTTGTTCCTGGTTGTTCGTTCCGGAGTAATCCGTGCCTTCCACGCGCGGGGCAGCGGTGTTGGCCCCTCCGGTGGCTTCGGCAGCACCGTCGTCCATGGCCATGTCGCTTTCAAATGCCACATCGCCGCGCCAACTGTAGTCATACTGTTCCTCCACGGCCTGGAGCAGTTGGACGCGAGCCTCCTGGAACAACGACGACTTCAACG
>Ga0181579_10004248_pt1 | contig 11173 bp, 19 predicted proteins | sample 071ome_24_FD_132996 | JGI IMG/M metagenome (GOLD analysis project Ga0181579, IMG submission 132996) | Coastal salt marsh microbial communities from the Groves Creek Marsh, Skidaway Island, Georgia - 071402CT metaG (megahit assembly) | ecosystem: Environmental > Aquatic > Marine > Intertidal... | reverse complement strand
TTCAAGGTCATGACCGACCCCTACGTCGGCACCCTCACCTTCGCACGCGTCTACTCCGGCGTCCTCGACGCGGGCTCGCAGGTCCTCAACGTGACCAAGGGCGAGAAGCAGCGCGTCGGCCGCATCCTCCAGATGCACGCCAACCACCGCGAGGAGCTCGAGGGCGCGATGGCGGGCGACATCGTCGCGCTCGTGGGCCTCAAGGGCACCACGACCGGCGACACCGTCACCGTGCCGGACTCCCCGATCCTGCTCGAGTCCATGGACTTCCCGGACCCGGTCATCCAGATCGCGATCGAGCCGAAGACGAAGTCCGACCAGGAGAAGCTCGGCACGGCGCTGCAGAAGCTCAGCGAGGAGGACCCGACCTTCCGCGTCCGCACGGACGAGGAGACGGGCCAGACGCTGATCGGCGGCATGGGCGAGCTCCACCTCGAGATCATCGTCGACCGCCTCATGCGTGAGTTCAAGGTCGAGGCGAACGTCGGCCGTCCGCAGGTCGCGTACCGCGAGATGGTCAAGAAGAAGGTCGAGAAGGTCGACATGAAGTACGCGCGCCAGACCGGTGGTCGCGGCCAGTACGGGCATGTCGTCATCGACGTCGAGCCGATCACCGCGACGATCCGCGCGGAGCTCGAGCTCGACGCGGAGACCCACTACCTGTTCGAGAACAAGACCGTCGGCGGTGTCATCCCCAAGGAGTACATCGGCTCGGTCGACGCCGGCATCAAGGAGGCGCTCGAGTCGGGCGTCCTCGCCGGTTACCCGATGGTCGACGTGAGGGTCGCGCTGGTCGACGGCTCGTACCACGACGTCGACTCGTCCGAGATGGCGTTCAAGATCGCAGGCTCGATGGCCATCAAGGAGGCCGCCCGCAAGGCCGGCGTCCAGCTGCTCGAGCCGGTCATGGATGTCGAGGTCGTCACCCCCGACGACTACATGGGTGACGTGATGGGTGACCTCTCCGGTCGCCGTGGCCTCATCCAGGGCTCCGAGCCGCGCGGGAACGCCACGGTGGTCCGCGCACGGGTCCCGCTGTCCGAGATGTTCGGCTACGCCACCGACGTCCGCTCGATGACGCAGGGGCGTGCGAGCTACACCATGCAGTTCGGCTCCTACGAGCCGGCCCCGAGCAGTGTCCAGGAAGAGATCGTCGCCAAGTCGCGCGGCGAGTGACCACACCGAACCACTGAGGTCGCCCTGCGCGACAGAGGAACCACAGGAGGACTGCAATGTCGAAGGAGAAGTTCGAGCGGACCAAGCCGCACATGAACATCGGGACGATCGGGCACGTCGACCACGGCAAGACGACGCTGACCGCGGCGATCACGACCGTCCTGGCGAAGAACAACCCGAACGTCCAGTCGATGGCGTTCGACGCGATCGACAACGCTCCTGAGGAGCGCGAGCGCGGCATCACCATCAACGTGTCGCACGTCGAGTACGAGACGGACAACCGTCACTACGCGCACGTCGACGCCCCGGGCCACGCCGACTACGTCAAGAACATGATCACGGGTGCCGCGCAGATGGACGGCGCGATCCTCGTCGTCAGCGCGACCGACGGCCCGATGCCGCAGACGCGTGAGCACGTGCTGCTCGCCCGTCAGGTCGGCGTCCCGAAGCTCGTCGTCGCCCTGAACAAGTGCGACATGGTCGAGGACGAGGAGCTCCTGGAGCTCGTCGAGATGGAGGTCCGTGAGCTCCTCTCGAAGTACGAGTTCCCGGGCGACGACACCCCGATCGTGCGGGTCTCGGGCCTCAAGGCGCTCGAGGGCGACGCGGACTACGAGGCCAAGGTCCTCGAGCTCATGACCGCCGTCGACGAGTTCTTCGAGCAGCCGGAGCGCGACCTCGACAAGCCGTTCCTGATGCCGATCGAGGACGTCTTCTCGATCACCGGCCGCGGCACCGTCGTCACCGGTCGTATCGAGCAGGGCAAGGTCTCGGTCGGTGACACCATCGAGATCGTCGGGCTCACCGACACCGCGTCGACCACGGTCACCGGCGTCGAGATGTTCCGCAAGCTCCTCGACGACGCGCAGGCCGGCGACAACGTCGGTGTCCTCCTCCGCGGTACCAAGAAGGAGGACGTCGAGCGCGGTCAGGTCCTCGCGAAGCCGGGCTCGATCACCCCGCACACGAAGTTCGAGGCGCAGGTCTACATCCTCTCCAAGGACGAGGGTGGCCGCCACACGCCGTTCTTCAACAACTACCGCCCGCAGTTCTACTTCCGCACCACCGACGTCACCGGCTCCGTCGAGCTGCCGTCGGGTGTGGAGATGGTCATGCCGGGCGACAACACCGAGATGGTCGTCGAGCTCATCCAGCCCATCGCCATGGACGAGGGCCTGAAGTTCGCGATTCGTGAGGGCGGCCGCACCGTCGGCGCGGGCCGCGTCACCAAGATCCTGGCGTGATGCGTTCCGGTCCGGACCTCCGCGAGGGGGTCCGGACCGGGCCATCACCCACGACGCACAGGGACGACCAATGGCAGACGACAAGATCAGGATCCGCCTCCGGTCCTACGACCACGAGGTCCTCGACCGGTCCGCGCGTGAGATCGTGGACACCGTGGAGGCGACCGGTGCGCACGTCACGGGCCCCGTGCCGCTGCCGACCGAGCGCAACGTCTGGTGCGTCATCCGCTCGCCGCACAAGCACAAAGACTCGCGCGAGCACTTCGAGATGCGCACGCACAAGCGCCTCATCGACATCCACCTGCCGAACCAGGCCACCGTCGACAAGCTGATGGGCCTCGCGGTCCCGGCCGGTGTCGACATCGCCATCGAGACCTGATCGACGTCGCGGGCCCGCCCGCGATCGCACCGCCCGCATCACCCGCAGCAGCACCCGACGTTCGCAGCGCCGACCGGCGCCGCAGGAGATCGACGACATGGGCTCACGAGGGATCCTCGGGACCAAGCTCGGTATGACCCAGGTGTTCGACGAGGAGGGACGCGTCGTCCCCGTCACCGTCGTGCACGCGACGCCCAACACGGTGTCGCAGGTCAAGACCGCCGAGACGGACGGCTACACGGCCGTCCAGCTCGCCTATGGCGCCGCGAAGCGGACGACCCGTCCGCTCGCCGGCCACCTGCGCAAGGCGGGTGTCGAGTCCGCGCGCGCGATCATCGAGCTCCGCATGGCCGACGGCGACGAGCTCCCCGAGCTCGGCGCGTCGGTCTCCGTCGCGACGTTCGGCACCGGTGACCTCGTCGACGTGACGGGTACCAGCCGCGGCAAGGGCTACGCCGGTGTCATGAAGCGCCACAACTTCTCCGGCATGGGCGACGGACACGGCGTCAAGAAGAAGAACCGCCACCCGGGATCCGTCGGCGCCTGCTCGACGCCGGGCCGCACCTTCCGCGGGACGCGCATGGCCGGCCGCATGGGTGGCGAGCGCGTCACCGTGCAGAACCTCGAGGTCGTCGAGGTCGACACCGAGCGCGACCTCATCCTGATCCGTGGCGCGATCCCCGGCGCGGACGGCGGCGTCGTCCTCGTCCGCAGCGCCGTGAAGCACCCCGACCGCGCTCCGGCGCTGCAGGGAGGTGAGGCCTGATGGCCACCCGCACCGCGACCGACGCCGTCGCCGCGACCGTCGACGTCCTCGACCTCGCCGGCAAGAAGGTCGGCAGCGTCGACCTGTCCGCCGAGTGGTTCGGCGGCGAGGTCAACATCCCCGTCATGCACCAGGTCGTCACCGCGCAGCTCGCCGCCGCCCGCCAGGGCACGCACAAGACCAAGACCCGCGCCGAGGTCAGCGGTGGTGGCCGCAAGCCGTGGAAGCAGAAGGGCACCGGCCGCGCCCGCCAGGGCTCGACGCGCTCCCCGCAGTGGGTCGGCGGTGGCGTCAGCCACGGCCGTGTCCCCAAGGACTGGACGCAGCGCGTCAACCGGAAGATGCGCCGCAGCGCGCTCCGCTCCGCGCTCGCGGACCGGCTCGCCGGCGGCAACATCGTGGTCGTCGACCGCTTCGCCTTCGACGCGCCGACCACCAAGGGTGCGGTCGCGGCACTGAGCGCGCTCGACGCCGGCCCGAACGTGCTGCTCGTCCTCGCCGACTTCGACGAGGCGGCGGTGCTGTCGGTGCGCAACCTCGGCAGCGTGCACACGCTGCTCGTCGATCAGCTCAACACGCACGACGTGCTGGTGAGCGACACGGTCGTCATCGAGGAGGCCGCGGTCGCCCTCATCGGCACCGGGATGCGCTCCGGCGACGCCGACATCGAGATCGAGGTCGCGACCGGCGAGGAGGACGGACAGTGAAGGACATCCACGACGTCATCGTCCGTCCGGTCATCTCGGAGAAGTCCTACGAGATGATCGACGAGAACAAGTACACGTTCATCGTCGACCGGAACGCGAACAAGACGCACATCAAGCAGGCCGTCGAGAAGATCTTCGACGTCAAGGTGCAGAGCGTGAACACGATGAACCGGCGCGGCAAGGTCAAGCGCCGTGGCCTCATCGTGGGCAAGCGTCCCGACACGAAGCGCGCGATCGTGACCGTCGCCCAGGGCGACCGCATCGAGCTCTTCGACGCCGGGCTCTGAGCAGGCTGGAGACGTAGACCATGGGTATCCGCAAGTACAGGCCGACCACGCCCTCGCGGCGCGGCGCGTCGGTCAGCGACTTCGCCACGGTGACGCGTTCGCGTCCCGAGAAGTCGCTGCTCGCACCGCACCGCTTCCAGGCGGGTCGCAACACCTACGGCCGCATCACCAGCCGTCACCGCGGTGGGCAGCACAAGCGCCGCTACCGCCTCATCGACTTCCGTCGTGACAAGGACGGCGTCCCGGCGACGGTCGCGGCGGTCGAGTACGACCCGAACCGCACCTCGCGGATCGCGCTGCTCCACTACCACGACGGGGAGAAGCGCTACATCCTCGCGCCGCGCAACCTGCGCGTCGGCCAGATCGTGGAGTCGGGGCCGAAGGCCGACATCAAGGTCGGCAACGCCCTCCCGCTCGCGAACATCCCGGTCGGCACCGTGGTCCACGCCGTCGAGCTGCGCCCGGGCGGCGGTGCGAAGATGGGCCGCTCGGCCGGCACCGCGATCCAGCTCCTCGCGAAGGAGGGCGCGACCGCCGCGCTGCGCCTCCCGTCCGGTGAGATCCGGCTCGTCGACGCGCGCTGCCGCGCCTCGATCGGCTCGGTCGGCAACGAGGACCACGAGCTCATCAAGCTCGGCAAGGCGGGACGCTCGCGCTGGGCCGGTCGCCGTCCGCAGTCGCGTGGTGTCGTCATGAACCCCGTCGACCACCCGCTCGGTGGTGGTGAGGGTCGCTCGTCCGGTGGTCGTCACCCGGTCGACCCGTGGGGCAACCCGGAGCGCCGCACGCGCAGCAAGAAGAAGGCCTCGAACCGCGCGATCATCCGTCGCCGCGGCCGGAACCGGAGTCGCTGACCATGCCACGCAGCCTCAAGAAGGGTCCGTTCGTCGACGACCATCTCATGAAGAAGGTCGACGAGCAGAACGCCAAGGGCGAGAAGAAGGTCATCCGCACCTGGTCGCGCCGCTCGACGATCTTCCCGGAGATGGTCGGCCACACGATCGCGGTGCACGACGGCCGTCAGCACGTCCCGGTGTTCATCTCGGAGTCGATGGTCGGGCACAAGCTCGGCGAGTTCGCCCCGACGCGCGCCATCAAGTGGGGCGGCGCCGGTGAGAAGCAGTCGCAGAAGGGCCGCCGATGACGACCTCGACGAAGGAGACGCGCGCGACCGCGAAGTACGTGCGCATCAGCGCGTCCAAGGTCCGCCAGCTCACCACGCTCATCGTGGGCCAGTCGGTCCCCGACGCCGTCACCATGCTGCGCTTCGCGGACAAGGGTGCTGCGGAGCCGCTGCTCAAGGTCCTGCAGTCGGCCGCCGCGAACGCCGAGAACAACGACGGCTACGACCCGGACGAGCTCGTCGTCGCCCGCGCGTGGGCCGACGAGGGTCCGACGATGCGCCGCTTCATGCCGCGAGCCCAGGGCCGCGCGTACCGGATCCGCAAGCGCACGAGCCACATCACGGTCGTGGTCACCCCGACCGAGGAGGACTGACATGGGTCAGAAGGTCAACCCGTACGGGTTCCGCCTCGGCGTGACCACGGACTGGAAGTCGAAGTGGATCGCGAACCGCAAGGACTACGCGCGGTTCCTCCACGAGGACGACAAGATCCGTGGCTACCTGCGTGAGCGTGTCCGCCACGCCGGCGTCAGCCTGATCGAGATCACCCGCGACGGTGACAAGACGGACGTGGCGATGCACGCCGCGCGTCCGGGCATCGTCATCGGTCGCAAGGGGACCGAGGCCGAGCTCATCCGCGACAGCCTCGAGAAGCTCGTCGGCCGCAAGGTCAAGCTCAACATCATCGAGATCAAGAACCCCGACCTCGACGCCCAGGTGATCGCGTTCAACGTCGCCGAGCAGCTGCGCGGCCGCGTGTCGTTCCGTCGCGCCATGCGCCGGGCCGTCCAGTCCGCGCAGAAGGCCGGCGCGAAGGGCATCCGGATCCAGGTCGGCGGTCGCCTCGGTGGTTCGGAGATGAGCCGCACCGAGTGGTACCGCGAGGGCCGCGTCCCGCTGCACACGCTGCGCGCGAAGGTCGACTACGGCTTCGACGAGGCCCGCACCACCTACGGCCGCATCGGCGTCAAGGTCTGGGTCTACACCGGTGACATGATCGGTTCCGGCGAGGAGGCCGAGGCGCAGCGCGCGATGGACCGTGCGAAGGCGCTGGCTGAGGGCCGTCCGGTCGACGACCGTCCGCGTCGTAAGGCGACCCGCAAGGCCGCGAACGTGGCGAAGAAGGTCACCGGCGTCGGCGCGCCGCGTGCGGCCGCTCCGGCGGCGCCCGCTGCCGAGGCTCCTGCGGCCGACGCGGCACCGGCCGCGGCCGCGCCCGCCGAGGAGACCGTCGCTCCCGAGGTCACTGCTCCTGAGGTCACAGCTCCTGAGGCCGCCGCGCCTGAGGCCGCTGCGCCCGAGGCTGCTGCGCCCGAGGCTGCTGCGCCTGAGGCCGAGGACAAGGGGGGTGACGCCTGATGCTGTCCCCGAAGCGAGTCCGTCACCGGAAGCAGCACCGTCCGCGTCCGCTCAAGGGGCTGTCGACCGGTCACACCGAGGTGTACGTCGGCGACTACGGCCTCATGGCCACGACGCCCGGCTGGATCACCGCCCGGCAGATCGAGGCGGCCCGTATCGCCATGACGCGTGCGATGAAGCGTGGCGGGAAGGTCCGCATCACGATCTTCCCGGACCGTTCCATCACCCGGAAGCCGCTCGAGACCCGCATGGGGTCCGGGAAGGGCAGCCCCGACCACTGGGTCGCGGCCGTCAAGCCCGGCCGTGTGATGTTCGAGGTCGGTGGCGTCCCGGAGGAGCTCGCCCGTGAGGCGATGCGTAAGGCCGCGCACAAGCTGCCGGTCCAGACCAAGTTCATCACCCGTGAGGAGGCGTGAGCATGACAGCCGCCGAACTCCGTGAGCTCCCCGACGACGAGCTCCGTCAGCGCTACGCCGAGGGCAAGGAGGAGCTGTTCAACCTCCGCTTCCAGGTGGTGACCGGACAGCTCGACGACCCCCGTCAGCTGAGCAAGGTGCGGCGCGAGATCGCTCGCGTCCTCACCGTCATGCGCGAGCGCGAGATCGCTGCTGCGCGTGGGAGGGCATGAGCGTGACCGCAGAGACCCGTAACGACCGCAAGGTCCGCCAGGGCGTCGTCGTGTCGGACGTCCAGGACAAGACGATCGTGGTGCGCGTGCAGCGGACCACGACCCACCCGCTCTACAACAAGACGATGCGCGTCTCGAAGAAGTACCACGTCCACGACGAGGCGAACGATGCCAAGGTCGGCGACACGGTGCGCATCGTCGAGACTCGGCCGCTCTCCAAGCTGAAGCGCTGGCGCCTCGACGAGGTCGTCGAACGCGCGAAGTGATCCCTGCTCCACCTGCTGCACGACCGGCTCGACCAGAGAGAGAACGATGATCCAGACCGAATCGCGACTCGGGGTCGCGGACAACTCGGGCGCCCGCGAGGTGCTCGTCATCCGCGTGCTCGGCGGGTCCAACCGTCGCTACGCGTCGGTCGGTGACGTGTTCATCGGCACCGTCAAGCAGGCGATCCCCCAGGCGAACGTCAAGAAGGGTGAGGTCGTCCGCTGCGTCGTAGTGCGCACGCGCAAGGAGCAGCGCCGACCCGACGGTTCCTACATCCGTTTCGACGACAACGCGTGCGTCATCATCCGCCCCGACGGCACGCCGCGCGGGACCCGCATCTTCGGTCCTGTCGCGCGCGAGCTCCGGGACTCGAAGTTCATGCGGATCATCTCGCTCGCCCCGGAGGTGCTGTGATGGAGCGCATCCGCAAGGACGATCAGGTCAAGGTCATCGCCGGGAAGGACGCCGGCAAGGTCGGTCGCGTCGTGCAGGTCCTGCGCGAGCGTGGCCGCGTGATGGTCGAGGGCGTGAACTACGTCAAGAAGCACCAGCGCATGCAGACGCAGTCGGGCACGACCGAGGGCGGCATCATCGAGACCGAGGCCAGTGTCCACATCTCGAACGTCATGCCCGTCTGCCCGTCGTGCGGGGAGGCCACCCGCGTGGGCTACGTCTACGAGACCGAGGGCGACCGCCGCAGCAAGACCCGCAGCTGCCGTCGCTGCGCGGCCACGTTCTGAGCCGGCCCGAGAGGAACCAGCAGCCATGAGCACCACGACCACCGCGCGCCCGACGCCGCGTCTGAAGCAGCGCTACCGCGACGAGATCGCGCCTGCGCTGCGGACGCAGCTCGGGCTCGGCAACGCCATGCAGATCCCGAGGTTCGAGAAGATCGTCCTCAACGTCGGGCTCGGCGAGGCCATCAACGACTCGAAGGCGCTCGACGGCGCGATGGCGGACCTGGCGGCGATCACCGGCCAGAAGCCGCGCATCAACCGCGCCCGCAAGTCGATCGCGGCCTTCAAGCTCCGCGAGGGCATGCCGATCGGCATCAAGGTCACGCTGCGCGGCGACCGGATGTGGGAGTTCTTCGACCGTCTCGTCACGGTCGCGCTCCCGCGCACGCGCGACTTCCGCGGCATGAACCCGCGCTCGTTCGACGGCCAGGGCAACTACACCTTCGGACTCACCGAGCAGCTCGTCTTCCCCGAGGTCGCCTACGACTCGGTCGACAAGGTGCGCGGGATGGACATCACGATCGTCACCACCACCGAGCACGACGCTCACGCCCGCGCGCTCCTCGACGCGTTCGGGTTCCCCTTCGTGCGTGAGGAGGCCTGAGATGGCCAAGAAGTCGAAGATCGCCGCGACGAAGCGTGGCGCCAAGTTCAACGTCCAGAACTACACGCGCTGCGAGCGCTGCGGTCGGCCCCGTGCCGTCTACTCGCGCTTCAAGCTGTGCCGCATCTGCTTCCGAGAGATGGCCCACGCCGGCGAGCTGCCGGGCGTGACCAAGGCCAGCTGGTAGTCCGCACGACGAGCCGCACCCCCCTCATCACGATGGGAAGTACGGGGCGGGTCCCCGCAACCCCGATGGAGCCACACCGATGACCATGACCGACCCCGTCGCCGACATGCTGACGCGTGTCCGCAACGCCTCGCTCGCGCACCACGAGGCGACCTCGATGCCGTCCTCGAGGATCAAGGTGAACCTCGCCAAGGTCCTGGAGCAGGAGGGCTACATCCAGGGCTACTCGGTCGAGCAGACCGAGCCGCAGCCGACGCTGACGATCCGCCTGAAGTACGGGCCGAACCGTGAGCGCGTCATCACCGGCCTGCGTCGCATCTCGAAGCCCGGCCTGCGCGTGTACGTGAAGCGGACCGAGATCCCGCGCGTCCTCGGCGGGCTCGGCGTCGCCATCCTGTCGACCAACGAGGGGCTCGTGACCGACCGTGCGGCGCGCAGCCGCGGACTCGGCGGCGAGATCGTCGCCTACGTCTGGTGAGCTGAGGAGCCCCAACATGTCACGCATCGGAAAGAACCCCGTCCCGGTCCCCTCGGGCGTCGAGGCCGTCGTCGACGGCCTGCACGTCCGTGTGTCCGGCCCGAAGGGTGCGCTCGAGACCACCATGCCGGTCGGCGTCGCGATCAGCTCCGCAGAGGGCGAGATCGTCGTCGAGCGTGCGGGCGACTCACCGACCGAGCGTTCGCGCCACGGTCTGGTCCGCACCCTCATCGCCAACATGGTGACCGGTGTCACCGAGGGCTACACGATAACCCTCGACATGGTCGGCGTCGGCTACCGCGCCGCACTGAAGGGGAAGGACCTGGAGCTCCAGGTCGGCTTCTCCCACCCGGTGCAGATCGCGGCCCCCGACGGCATCACGTTCGAGGTGCCCGCCCCGACGCGCATCGTCGTGTCGGGCATCGACAAGCAGCTCGTCGGACAGATCGCCGCGAACATCCGGCGCGTCCGCCCGCCCGAGCCGTACAAGGGCAAGGGCATCCGTTACGAGGGCGAGGTCGTCCGCCGCAAGGCCGGCAAGGCCGCAGGCCGCTGACCCGGCGACAGGAGACGAGACCGAGATGGACACGATGAAGAAGCGCGTCGCCCGACGTCGCCGCCACCTGCACCTGCGCAAGCGGATCAGTGGGACGGCGGTCCGGCCACGCCTGTCGGTCTACCGCAGCAACAGCCACATCTACGCCCAGCTCATCGACGACACGAGCGGCCACACCGTCGCCGCCGCGTCGTCGCGCGAGCAGGGCGCGTCCGGCGACGGCGACAAAACCGCTGCCGCACGTCGCGTCGGTGCGCTCCTCGGTGAGCGCGCCAAGGCGGCGGGCGTCGCGGCCTGCGTCTTCGACCGCGGCGGGAACCGTTACATGGGACGGATCGCGGCCCTCGCCGAGGGTGCACGCGAAGCCGGCCTCGAGTTCTGAGGGCCTGAGGAGCGATCATGGCAGCTAACCAGCGAACGGGCGCACCGGGTGGACCGGGCGGGCCGGGCCGTGGCCGCGGTCAGGGCGACCGTCGGGGCCGCGGCGGGCGCGACGAGCCCCGCGGCGAGCAGTTCGACGAGCGCGTCGTCTCGATCAACCGCGTGTCGAAGGTCGTGAAGGGCGGACGCCGCTTCCAGTTCACGGCCCTCGTCGTCGTCGGTGACGGCAAGGGCACGGTCGGCGTCGGGCTCGGCAAGGCCCGCGAGGTCCAGTCCGCCATCCAGAAGGGCGTC
>Ga0181579_10004247_pt1 | contig 11175 bp, 11 predicted proteins | sample 071ome_24_FD_132996 | JGI IMG/M metagenome (GOLD analysis project Ga0181579, IMG submission 132996) | Coastal salt marsh microbial communities from the Groves Creek Marsh, Skidaway Island, Georgia - 071402CT metaG (megahit assembly) | ecosystem: Environmental > Aquatic > Marine > Intertidal... | reverse complement strand
TCGATCATGGCGGCATAAAGCGGTGCCTCGTCGACGACGATCTCAACCATCACTTCGGCATTTTTCGGCGACGGCCCCATAACGCGCAATTTTCGATTGCCGCCGCCCATCATGGTTTCAAAGGCCTGCAGGATCGACATGAAGAATCCGCTTCCGGCCAGATTGACGGTCTTGTCGACACGCGACGGCATATCGCCTTCGAGGATCAGCTCTTTCCTGCCCGCGCGGCGCAGCGAAATCGCCAGCACGCCGGCATGATCTAGCAATGCCGCCCGCATTTCCTTACCGACCATCTGGTCCTCGGGCACCAGCAGGGCGAGGCTGGCAAGATGAGAGGCCGCCACCTTCTGTTCGAGATAGCTTTGCCGAAAACGCCCGATGGATGGCGCATAGATCAGAACTTCGCTCAACATCACGAAGGAAATGGTCAGCACCAGCAGCCGGGCGGAGAGCCCGAACCGGATGGGTCGCCTTTTTCGCGCTGTCGGATCAGTCGCCATCTGTGCCTTGTCGGGTTTCGATCAACAGGGAGAATATGTCCCCTTCCACCGCATATACGCAATTATTCGCCGGGCGGAAATGAAAAACGCCGCCCGGCGATCCGGACGGCGTTTCCCCTAAACAGCCGATCAGGCTGTTATTTCTTCTTCGCGGCGCAGGGATTGCAGCCCTTCTTGGCGGCGCACGGGTTGCAGCCGCCCTTCTTGGCGGCACACGGGTTACAGGCCGCAATCTGGACCGGCTTTCTAGCGCTGTAATCGGCGGCGGCAGCCGGCATGGCCGACGTCGCGGCGGCAAGAGCGGCAACGCTGAGAACGGTGACGGTTTTCTTCATATCCATTTTGGTATTCCCTCCAGGGTCTGTGAGTTAAGTCCGGACGAACCGGATGCCGTTAAGCAATGTGTACTTAAGCACGGCCCCGGGGATCGCCAATTAAAACCCTGATCACCAGACCTCAACTTATCGTGGCTCTGCGGTCATCGTGGGTCGAGGGAAGACATTCAGCCGAACCGAAGCAGAAATCTCACGATCTTTTTCGTGCGGTCGCTGAACAGCGCCGGCGTAAAATAGGCGCCCGCGGCGCGCTTGTTGATTTCGCCAAGCGTCGGATAGGGAAAAATCAATCCGGCGATGTCCTTCATCTTCATTTTTTTAGCGATGGGCAACGCCCAGGACTGGATGACCTCCCCAGCCTTTTCGCCGACCATGCCCGCGCCGAGAATAACGCCGCTTTTGGAGGTCACGACCTTGAGCATGCCATGGGTTTCCCGTTCAGCCTGCGCCCGGTCATTTTCGAAGAATGGCGCCGTGATGACCTTGATGTCGCCGAATTTCTCACGCGCCGCCTTCTCCGTCATTCCGATCTGGGCCAGCTCGGGCGAGGTATATGTGACCCAGGGAAACGCCCTGTAATCGACCTTCGCCGGCATACGGAATAATACGTTCCGGATGACGATACCCGCCTGATATCCGGCGGCGTGGGTGAATTTGAACCCTTCCGCCACGTCCCCGATGGCAAAAACGCGCCGATTGGTGGTGCGGAGCCGGTCATCGACGAGAATACCGCCCCGGCCGGTCTTTATTCCCGCCTCTTCGAGCCCAAGCCCCGCCAAATTCGGTGAACGGCCGATCGCGATCAGAAGATGGCTCCCGGAGAAATTCGTTTGCGATCCGTCAATTTCCGCCACGACGGAAACGTTTCCGGCCGTGCCGGAGACTGATTTGACGAACGCCCCCTCGCGAAGGTCAAGCCCTTCCGCGGACAGGCGCTCCTTTACCACGGCGGCCAGATCGGGATCGTCATTTGCCAATGCCTTCATCGCCTCAAGGACGGTAACCCGTGCTCCCAGCCGGTACGCGGCCTGCGCCAGTTCAAGCCCTATCGGTCCACCGCCGACAACGATCAGATGATCGATTTTTTCGGAATTCTCAAAAATCGTCTCATTGGTAAAGAAAGGCGTGTCGGCCAAGCCGTCGATCGGCGGCACAACCGGCGAAGAGCCGGTGGCGACGACAAACCGCCTGGCGGTGATCTCCGTTTCGCCGGCCCGAACCGTCCCGCGTCCGGTGAATGTCCCCGCCTGGCGGATGACCCGCACGCCGAACCCCTCGAACCGCTCCTGGGAATCATGGTGGGCAATGGTCTCCACCACGCCATTTACGTGGTCGCGGACACCGGACCAGTCCACAACGGGCTCAACATCGGATATGCCGAACCGGGACACATGCCGCATCTGGTGAGCGGCGTGGCCGGCGGCGATCAGCGCCTTTGACGGCACACACCCGTAATTGAGGCAGTCGCCTCCCATTTCGCCGCGTTCCAGCAATACAACATCGGCGCCCATTTGCGCCGCGCCGGCGGCGACCGAAAGACCGCCCGACCCCGCGCCGACAATGCATATATCCGTGTTGATTTTTTCCGTCATGGATTGTGTCCCGTTCTGGTGTGCCAAATTAACGCGGCGCGCCTTTCCCGTCCCTGAACTTCTGATAGGCGATGGGCAGCAGCGCCAGCAGCGCCAATCCGACAATCGGCAAGAGAAAACGCGGCGCGAAGATTATACCCAGATCGTTATCGCCCCCCTGTTCCACGACCGCGCTGAACCCGTCGCCCAGAAGCGCATAGACAAGCGTGCCGGGAATGATGCCGATGAGAGTGCCGACTACATAGGTCATGAAACGGACCCCGAGAAACGCGGGCGCCAGATTAACGATAAAGAACGGAAAAACGGGAATCAGCCGCAGGAACAACATGTAGCTGAAGGCGTTACGCCGGAACCCGTCGCTCATACGCGCGATGGCGGCGCCGGCCCGGGCGCGCAACAGATCGGCAAAGGCATAGCGCGCGGCAAGAAACACGACCGCCGCCCCGACAGTCGCACCGATGACCGTGAGAACCGTCCCGAGGATCGGGCCGAACAGAAATCCGCCGGCAATGGTCATGATGGCGCCGCCGGGGATGGAAAAAGCCACCACGAGTGTATAAAGCGCCATATAGACGATGAAGGCCAACGCGCCGTTCGCCGCCACCCATCCGGCCAGTTCGGTCCGGTTTTCCTTCAACGCGTCCAACGAAATATAATCATCCAGCCCGAAAGCAAAGAATGCCGCCAGCCCGGCCGCCAATATCAGCAGCGGCAGGATTTTCTTTGCTGTCAGGCCGGTTTTCCCGTCGGTCACACTGTTTTCTGCGGGGTTCACCTGTTTCTCCTTTTACCTGTCATTTTCTGGCGACCGCCAAGCATGGGGCGGCCAAGTATGCCTTGTCCATGATTTAACCGCTCCCCATCCCTGGCACCAATCAACGCCACCGCAACTAAATGTGATGAAGCCGGGAAGCCTGGCGGAATGGCCGGAAAGATTGACTTATACGCCGCAAATCCTTATACAGCCCCAGATTTACTTCTCGCCTATCGGAGATTTGTTGTGAAACGCACCTATCAGCCCAGCGTTCTGGTCCGCAAAAGACGCCACGGATTTCGTGCCCGAAAGGCAACTGTCGGCGGACGCCGCGTGCTTGCCAACCGGCGTTCCAGGGGCCGCAAACGCCTTTCTGCCTGATCATGGCGCAAACGCTGCAGCGTCTCAGGCGGCGGCGTGAGTTCCTGAATGTCGCCGGCAACGGCCGCAAGTTCGCCGCGCCGGGGCTCGTTTTGCAGGCTTTGGACCGCACCGGCGATGCCGCCGGCCAGCCAAATGATGAGTCCGTAAGGGTGGGGTTTACCGTCACGCGCAAGGTCGGCAACGCGGTTATCCGGAACCGTGTGCGGCGCCGGTTGCGCGCGGCGGCCGCCGAAATCGTCCCTACCCATGCCCGGCAAGGGTTCGACCTGGTATTGATCGGACGCGCCGGAACGCGGAACAGGCGGTATGAAGACCTGACAGCCGACCTTACCGAGGCGCTGCGGCGCGTCGGCGCCAGCAGGAACGGCGACGACAAATAGCGGCGGCAAACATGCTCCGACAACTGGTCCGTTTTCCCTTCCTCGCCGTTATCCGGATATATCAATGGCTGATCTCGCCACTCTTCCCCATGACCTGCCGGTTTTCGCCAAGTTGCTCGCATTACGCGGCAGAAGCGATTACCCGTCATGGCCCTATCCGGGGGCTCGGTCTTTCTGTAAAACGCATCTGCCGGTGCCACCCTTGGGGCGGTTCGGGCTATGACCCGGTTCCCGGCAACCAGTCCGGGACACGGCAAACAGATTTGTAAGACGGGAAAAAGATGGAACAACGCAACCTGATCCTCGCCGCCATTCTTTCGATCGGCATTCTTCTCGTCTGGCAGTTTCTGTATGAAATGCCGCGTATGGAACGCCAGCGCGCGGAGCAGGCCCGCCAGGCTGAGCTGCAGAAGGAACAGCAGGCGGCAGGCGGCGGCCAACCGGGGGCCACCCAAACCCCCGCTCCCGTCCAACAGGGCAATATCCCGCAACCGAACGCCAGCGTCGCACCGGCCCCGACGGGCGGCACCGCCCAGGTACCGGGACCCGGCGCGCCGACGCTGCAGGGACCGTCCGCCACGGCCTTGAGAACCGCCGCGGTATCGACCGGCAAGCGTCTCAAGATAGAAGCGCCGCGCGTTAAGGGATCAATCGCGCTCAATGGCGGCAGGCTGGACGATCTGACGCTCCACGGCTATCGCGAAACCGTTGAACCCGACAGTCCTGAAATAACACTCCTGTCGCCGGTGGGCGCGCCCAAGCCTTATTATGCGCAGTTCGGCTGGACGGCGCTGGACAAGACCATACCCCTGCCCAATGACGATACGGTCTGGCGGGCGGACCGGGAAACGCTGACCGCGGAATCTCCAGTAACGCTGAGCTGGGATAACGGCCAGGGGCTGGTGTTCAAACGCACGATCAGCGTCGACGAGAATTATCTTTTCAACGTCACTCAAACGGTGGAAAACCGGACCGCCAAACCGGTCACGCTTTACCCTTACGGTCTGGTTTCGCGTACGGACGTGCCGGAAACGCTCGGATTCTTTATCCTGCATGAAGGGTTGATCGGCGTATTCGACGGCAATCTGGAAGAGCTCGATTACGACGATCTGGAAGACACCAAGACCGAAACCCGCAGCTCTACCGGCGGTTGGCTGGGAATTACCGACAAATACTGGCTGATGGCGCTGATCCCCAATCAGAAAGAAAAATTCACCGGCACTTTCCGGCACAACCTCTCCGGCAATCGCCATAAGTTTCAGGTTGACTATGTCGGTCAGGGACGGATCATACCGGCAAACGGATCGGCAAGCGCGTTCAACCGGATATTTGCCGGTGCCAAGGAGGTCAGACTTCTGGACCGCTATGGTGAGGAACACGGCATTGTCCGGTTCGATCTGGCTGTCGATTTCGGCTGGTTCTACTTTCTGACCAAACCGATTTTCTACGTTCTGGAATATTTTTACCGGCTTCTGGGGAATTTCGGCCTCGGCATCCTGCTGCTGACGGTCCTGATCAAACTGGCCTTCTTCCCGCTCGCCAATAAGTCATACCGCGCGATGAGCCGCATGAAACAGCTCCAGCCCAAGATGATGAAGCTGCGCGAGCGCTATCCGGACGACAAGCAGAAACTCAACGAATCCATGATGCGGCTTTACCGGGAGGAAAAGGTCAACCCGGCGGCCGGCTGTCTGCCCATCCTGATTCAGATCCCGGTATTTTTCGCGCTGTACAAGGTGCTATTCGTCTCCATCGAAATGCGTCACGCGCCGTTTTACGGCTGGGTCCAGGATTTGTCGGCGGCCGACCCGACCTCGATATTCAATCTGTTCGGCCTGATCCCGTGGCAGCCGCCGGAATTTCTTATGATCGGTATATGGCCATTGATTATGGGCGGCTCCATGTGGCTGCAGCAAAAGCTGAACCCGGCACCGGCGGACCCCATCCAGCAAAAGATTTTCATGTTTTTGCCGATCATCTTTACCTTCATGCTGGCGACCTTCCCCGCCGGCCTGGTGATCTACTGGGCGTGGAACAATATTCTTTCTATCGCCCAGCAATGGGTGATCATGCGCCGGATGGGCGTCAAGATCGGCGGCTGATCCGCCGCGCCCCGCCATGTCCGGCCCCAGTGAAAACGATGCGGACGATGCCGCGCTGATCGAAGAGGGACGGCTTCTGTTCGAACGGGAGTGCGGTTTCATCGCCGGCGCGACGAATGAAGCGGCGCTGCCGCCCGGCACCTTGCCGGAAGTCGCCTTTGCCGGACGGTCGAATGTCGGCAAATCCAGCCTGATTAACGCCCTGACCCGCCAGGCAAAGCTGGCCCGTACCTCGCAGACCCCGGGCCGCACTCAGCAAATCAATTTCTTCGATCTGGGCGGGCGGCTGATGCTGGTCGATTTGCCGGGGTACGGCTATGCGCGCGCATCGCGCACCAAGGTCGGGGAATGGAATGCGCTGATCCACGCCTATCTGAAGGGGCGCCCCAACCTGATGCGGGTTTGCCTGCTGGTCGATTCCCGCCATGGACTCAAATCGAACGATATGGCGCTGATGGCGGAACTGGACGAATCCGCGGTGGTTTATCAGATTGTGCTGACCAAGTGCGATAAATCCGGAACCGGCAAACGGCAACAGATCATCGACAGGCTGGCCGAGAGCTTTCCGCGACATCCCGCCGCCCATACTGTCGTTCACCAGACCAGCGCGCAAAACGGCGATGGCATCGCTGGCTTACGGGCCGAACTGGCGGCGCTGGCTGCGCCCGCGTAATTCGGATAAAGTCCGCGCCATGAGCAAGGAACCGAAAAACCGGAAAAAGCCGGTAAGCGATGCGGCCCGGGCGCGTTGGCTGGCGCAGGCCGCGACGCTGTCCGAAGCGCTGCCCTATCTGCAGGAATATGCGGGCAAGACGTTCGTCATCAAATATGGCGGCCACGCGATGGGCGACGAAAACCTGGCGCGGTTGTTCGCCAATGACGTCGTGTTGATGAAGCATGTCGGCATCAAACCCGTCATTGTTCACGGCGGCGGTCCCCAGATCGGCGATATGCTCAAGAGGCTCCGCATCAAGAGCTCCTTTATCGACGGGCTCCGGGTCACGGACAAGGAGACGGTGGAGATCGTGGAAATGGTGCTGGCGGGCAGCATCAACAAGCAGGTCGTCTCCGCGATCAACGAGGCCGGTGGCACGGCGATCGGACTGTCCGGCAAGGACGGACGGCTGATCGAAGCCAAGAAGCTGAGACGCAAGACCCGCGATCCGGAATCCAATATCGAAAAAGTCATCGATCTGGGTTTTGTCGGCGAGCCGTCAAAGGTGAACGCAGATGTGATCACCGCGCTCACCGAATCAGGCATCATTCCGGTGGTTGCGCCGCTCGGCGTAGGCGCGAATTCCACGACCTATAACATCAACGCCGACACGGCAGCGGGCGCCATCGCCGCCGCGATCGGCGCGGAACGGCTTCTGATGCTGACCGATGTCGCTGGTGTTCTGAACAAGAAGGGGGAACTGATCCCCGAAATGACGCGGGCGCAGGCGGCGGCGCGAAAAAAGGACGGCACCATCCATGGCGGCATGATTCCCAAGGTGGATACCTGTCTCGACGCGGTCAAGGGCGGGGTCGACGCCGCCGTCATTCTGGACGGGCGCGTGCCGCACGCGCTGATACTCGAAATCTTCACCGAACACGGCGCGGGCACGCTCATCCGCGGCGGAACCCAACGCAAGAAATAGCGTCCTGCCATTATGAACGCACCGCTGAACAGCGACGATTTCAGCCTTTTCAGCGGCGTTGTTTTCGATCTCGATGGTACGCTGATCGATACCCTGCCCGATATCCTCGCCGCCCTGAACCGTGTCATGTCTGAAGAAGGGTTGCGGCAGATTGATTACGAGGAAGGCCGCACCTTTGTCGGGGGTGGCGCGCACAACCTGATCGAAAAGGCATTTGCGGCCATCGGGGCCAATGCCGATGACCCGCGCATTGACCCGGCTTTTGACCGGTTTATCCGCTATTACGAGGAAGAACCGGCGATCCGCTCCACATTTTTTCCGGGCATAGAAGACTGTCTCGCCGCCTTTTCCGACGCCGGGGTAAAGATGGGCATCTGCACGAACAAGCCCATCGGGCTGACCCGGCAGATTATCGGTGAAATGAAAATCGCGGATTATTTTGGCGAGGCCGTACTTGGCGGCGACTCCCTGCCCGTTCGCAAACCCGACGCGGCGCATTTAAAGGAAGTTATCCGTTTGATGGATGTTCCATTGGACAAAACCGTGATGATCGGCGACAGCGAAACCGATGTCGGGGCCGCCCGCAATGCGGGCCTCCCGGTAATCGCGGTCGATTTCGGCTACACCGCACTGGCGCCGGAAAAAATTGGCGCCGACGTGCTGATTTCATCTTTTTTTGACTTGCCGGCGGCCCTTCGGCAGGTGGCCGCCTATTCGTAATGCAACGATTCCGCCGACGAGCTTCGTAGCGCCACAAGTGACGGATAAATTGCGGCGACCAGACAGGTCACGACACAGAGCGCTGAAATCAGCAGCGTGCCCGTCCCCGAAAACCGGAACGCGTAATCGAACAGGGTAAAATGGTCGAGAAAGGAAACGCTGACCGCCCCGAGCGCGTTTCCAACGACCGCCGCCAGCAACGCGCCGGCGAGTTCGGGCACCTTCATAACAGTGAATTTCAGCGTCTCACCGCGGTCCCGCGCCTGCTTTATCTGACGACTGGCCAGCTTTGCAAAGGCCTCTTTCTGCAGCAATCCGCTTTCCAGATCGCGCTCGGCATCGAATTCGCCGTCGATAGCGGCTTCCGGCGCGCCCACCCGGAATGCCAGATAAAACTGGCCCGGCTGATCCGGCAGATGATAACCCATCAGGGTCAGGGGCGCCGTCGGCCCGCTTTCTCCGGTCAGGCGAAGCTGGACCGGATCGATCCGCGCCCCGGGCGCGAGGCGGCTCATAACCTCTTTAACCAGCGCTTTATCGGCTTCGGTAAGAACGGAATCGAACTGCCGGCCGATAAGCTCCTCGGGCGGCACGCCGAGAAGGCTTTGCGCCGCGCCCGCGCAAAAATGAATTTTGCCGCCGGAACCGACCTCAACCAGCAAGTCCGCCGCGCAAAATGCCAGCGCCAGATAGCGGTCGCGATCGCGTTTCAACGATTCGACGTATCCGGAAACACCCGTGGCGGGCCCTCTCACGTCACTCATGGAACGACCATTTCCCTAGCAAGAGCAATTCAAATCCCGGAGACAGTAACGTTCAGGCATTAACGAATCTTTTTACAGAAAAGATTTCCGGAGACGCTTGCACCGCCACGCCGCAACCGTCACATTGGCGGAAATCCGCAACCGCCGCCAGCTATGACCCTTTCCGAACCGACCACTGATTTGAGCCACATCGATTACTGGATATTCGATCTGGACAACACGCTTTACCCGGTAACCGACAAGTTGCTGGCGCATATCGACACGCATATGTCGGGATTTGTCGCCAATTTTCTGAGCGTTGACGCCGAGGAAGCGCGGCGCATCCAGAAAAGCTATTTTCGAAAATACGGCCTGACCCTGCGGGGATTGATGATCCATCACGGGCTGGACCCGGTGCGGTATTTCGAGGAAATGACGCCGATGGATCTGACCGAAATCGACCCCAACCCGGCGCTTGGGGCGGCGATCGCAGACCTGCCCGGTCGCAAGCTGATCTATACCAACTCATCCCGCCACCATACGGAGATGGTGCTGGACCGGCTGGAATTCGGCGACATCTTCGACGGCGTTTTTGACATAACGGCGGCGGATTACGTTCCCAAACCGGCGGTAGAGGCGTATCGAAAGATGTGCGATCTGCACGCGATTGATCCCGCACGGGCCCTGATGGTCGATGATATCGCCCGCAATCTGGAACCGGCGGCGGCGCTCGGCATGACCACGGTCTGGATGCAGACCGGCGCGGAATGGGCGAAAGACGTCACGCCGGAAGCGCATATTCATTCCATGACCCGCGACATCATGGAGTGGGTTACGGATACCGTCGCCATCCGCAGTTGACAGGGCTTTCGGGGAATTTATTGTCGGCCCGATTTTGACCGGGGCGCCCCGCGCCGCGCAACCATTGAGGCATGAGAGAAAAATGACCCCTGCGGAACTGGAAAAGACACTCGACGATGCTTGGGAAAACCGGGACTCCGTTGGTCCTGACACGGCCGGCGAGGTTCGGGACGCCGTCGAAGCCGCGCTGGACGGGCTGGATAACGGCAGCTTCCGGGTCGCGGAAAAAGACGGCGGCGGAGACTGGACCGTCAATCAGTGGCTGAAAAAGGCCGTGCTGCTATCTTTCCGGCTTTATGATAATGCGCCGATGCCGGGTGGGCCGACCGATCCCAATCGCGGCGAGTCGCCCTGGTATGACAAGGTCGCGCCCAAATTCGCCGGCTGGGACGACGCGCGTTTTCGCGAGGCCGGGTTCCGTGCCGTGCCGAACTGCACCGTGCGGCGGGGATCCTTTATCGCGCCGGGCGTCGTGCTGATGCCGAGCTTCGTCAATATCGGCGCCTATGTCGATAGCGGCACAATGGTCGATACCTGGGCCACCATCGGATCCTGCGCCCAGATCGGCAAGAACTGTCATATCTCCGGCGGCGCCGGCATCGGCGGCGTTCTGGAACCGCTGCAGGCCGATCCGGTCATTATCGGCGATAACTGCTTTGTTGGCGCGCGTTCGGAAGTCGCTGAAGGTGTTATCCTCGAAGACGGCGCGGTCCTGTCGATGGGCGTTTTCCTCGGCGCATCAACCAAGATCATCGACCGCGAAACCGGCGAAATCCATATGGGGCGCGTGCCGTCGAACGCGGTTGTCGTTCCCGGCACCCTGCCCGGCAAGCCGCTGGCGGACGGTTCTCCCGGCCCGTCGCTTTACTGCGCGGTGATCGTCAAGCGGGTCGATGACAGCACCCGCGCGCGCACCTCCATCAACGATCTGTTACGCGATTGAGCGGGACCGTCGATCCGGTTGAGCTGGCCCAGGCGCTGATCCGCTGCGAAAGCGTCACGCCCGCCGATGGCGGCGCGCTGGACACGTTGCAGGCGGCACTCGAGGGGCTGGGCTTTACCTGCCACCGGATGGTGTTTGAAGACACCGACACCCCGCCGATCGATAATCTGTACGCCCGGCTAGGCGACAGCGCGCCCAATTTCTGTTTCGCCGGCCATACC
>Ga0181579_10004244_pt1 | contig 11177 bp, 9 predicted proteins | sample 071ome_24_FD_132996 | JGI IMG/M metagenome (GOLD analysis project Ga0181579, IMG submission 132996) | Coastal salt marsh microbial communities from the Groves Creek Marsh, Skidaway Island, Georgia - 071402CT metaG (megahit assembly) | ecosystem: Environmental > Aquatic > Marine > Intertidal zone... | reverse complement strand
ATGGCTTCGTCCCGCAACTCGGCGGCGGGCACGATCCGGCTAACAAGACCCGCGCGTTCGGCCTCCTCGGCGTCCATCATCCGGCCGGTGAGACACATGTCCATGGCCTTGGCCTTGCCGACGAACCGGGGCAGTCGCTGGGTGCCGCCGGCTCCCGGAATCGTGGCGATCGTGATCTCCGGCTGGCCGAACTTGGCGTTGTCGGCGGCGATGATGAAATCGCACATCATCGCGAACTCGCAGCCACCGCCCAGCGCGTAGCCGGAGACCGCCGCGATGATCGGCTTGCGGAGCTTGGCGATCTGCTCCCAGGTCGCGGTGATGAAGTCCTCCATATAGGCGTCCATGTAGGACTTGGACTGCATCTCCTTGATATCCGCGCCGGCGGCGAATGCCTTCTCGTTACCGGTCAAGATCAGACAACCAATCTCGTCATCGGCGTCGAGCGTGATCAAGGCCTCCTTCAACTCGCTTACCAGGCCGGCGGAAAGCGCGTTCATTGCCTTGGGGCGGTTCAGGGTGATTACCGCCACGCCGTCGTTTCGTTCGACGATGATGTTCTCGTAGCTCATCGGGGGTCTCCTGTTCGTGGAGGCGAACGGCGTCCGATCGCCATGGGGTGAGGCTATTCGGGAAGCAGCGAAAACCGCACGATCGTATCGGTCGCGTCCGCCAGATAATCGAAGTTCAAGATCTCGTCTTCCCGCGTGAAGGTATCCGTCGCGGTCTCGCGCCAACCGAGTTGCGCGAGCGCTGTCCGGTAAAAGGCCCGGATCGAGTCGGGCGCGACCGCCGATCTGGCGAAGGCGATCACGATGCGGCCCTGTGTCGTGTCGAAGGCGACGTCGGTGTCGGGAATCTCGGTCATGCCCTCCATCAACGGCAGATCGCTGAAGCCGGTGACGAACGCACCATCCGCCGAGCCTTCACGCGCGCCACCGGCGAGGACCAAGACGGCCAGCGTCAAGGCCATGATCAAACGGAAGGAAAGCAAAATCTTCATGGGCCGGGCTTCTACCTCAGCGTTGACAGCTTGGACAATAGAAAGTGGAACGTCCGGATTGGACGATCCGCCGCACGGTTCCCGAACACCCGTCCCGGGGGCAGGGGGCGTCCTCGCGATCGTATACTCTGAAGTTGTGTTGAAAATAGCCGAGTTCGCCATTGACCTGCTGGTGGTCCCGTAGGCTGGAGCCACCGGCTTCAATCGCGGTGGTCAGCACGTCCCGGATCGCCGTGGTCAGCCGCTCGGTCCGCTTGCCCTTCACATTCGCTGCCAATCGAAGAGGAGAGATACCGGACATGTGAAGCGCCTCGCAGACATAGATATTGCCGAGACCACAGACCACGCGCTGGTCCAGAAGCGCCGCCTTGACCGGCGAGCGTCGCCCATCGAAAGCCGCGGCGAGCATCGGGCCGCTGAACGCGTTGCCGAGCGGCTCCGGGCCCAAGCCGGCGAGGAGCTTGTGCTGGTTGATCGTTCCCGCCGTCGCGAGATCCACCATGCCGAAGCGCCGCGCGTCGTTGAAGCGAACGGTCGTGCCGTCATCGGTGGTGAAGACGAGGTGATCATGTTTGTCCAGCGTGGCGGGGCGCTTCTCGCTTATCTGAATTCTGCCGGACATGCCGAGATGCAGCATCATCACGGTGCCGTCGTCCATGTGCCAGAGCAGATATTTCGCCCTTCGTTCGAGCCGTTCCACCCGATGTCCGGTGAGGCGTTTGACGAAGCCACGCGGGATCGGCCAGCGCAGGTCGGGGCGTCGTTGCTCGACTTTCGCGAGAACCCGACCTTCCAGGACCGGCACCAAGCCGCGGCGAACCGTTTCGACCTCCGGTAGCTCGGGCATGTCGGTGGCTCCCAGCTGGTTATTCGAGCCGGCATGATGGCGTCCGATGATGCCGAGCGCAATCACGTGGGATGCCGCGGCGGCTTTCCTTGGAAGTTCAATCGGTTTGGGTTACCTAATGCGACCTGGGGATCGGGGCGCGCCCGCGGGTCGGTCAAATGTCGAGGATGGCGAGATGGTCATATCGGAAAGCGGGTCGGAGAACGGATCGGACAGCGCGGATTTTGGTTTTCGGAAAGTACCGGTCGCCGAAAAAGCCGGTCTTGTGCGCGATGTCTTCGATTCCGTGGCCGGCCGCTACGACCTGATGAACGATCTGATGAGTTTTGGCATTCATCGGCTCTGGAAGTCGGCTTTCCTGGATTGGCTGGCGCCCCGGCCCGGCGAGCTGTTGCTGGATGTCGCGGGCGGCACGGGAGATATCGCCGTGCGATATCGCGCGCGTGGCGGCGGCCCGGTCGTGGTTTGCGATATCAATCACGCGATGATGGAGGCCGGTATCGAGCGCGCGTCCCGCCGCGGCGACGGTGACGGCGTGTCCTGGGTCTGCGGCAATGCCGAGGCGCTTCCGCTGCCGGATCGGTCGGTCGACGCCTACACCATTGCCTTCGGCTTGCGTAACGTGACGCATATCGACAAGGCCCTTGCCGAGGCCCGGCGGGTGCTCAGGCCCGGTGGTCGCTTTATGTGCCTGGAATTCAGCCGCCCGGCGATCACGGCGATCGATCCCGCCTACGATTTCTATTCCTTCAAGCTTCTGCCCGAGATTGGGCACTATGTCGCCGGTGATCGGGACGCCTATGTCTATTTGGTTGAAAGCATTCGCAAGTTTCCCGACCAGGAGAGTCTGAAGGCGCGGATGGCGGCGGTCGGTCTTGAACGCGTCGCCCATCGTGATCTCTCGGGCGGGATCGCGGCGATCCATTCCGCCTGGCGTCTCTAGGCGGCGGCGATGTGGCGCGCGACACGTAACCTCCTGCGTCTTCTCGGTGTGGGCTGGACCCTGGCCCGGTTCGGCGCCCTGTTTCCGTTGGAGCAATTTCATCACGCGCCGGCCCTTGGTTTTCTGGCGCGATTGTCGCTCCTTGTTCGTCGGCGCGACCATGGACGGCTTCGCCCCGGTGAGCGCCTGGCCGCGGCGCTGGTGGCGCTTGGCCCGAGTTTCATCAAATTCGGCCAATCGCTCGCTACCCGCTCGGATTTGATCGGCGATGATATCTCCCGCGATCTTTCCCGATTGCAGGACAAGCTCCCGCCGTTTTCCCACGCGCTTGCCAAGGCGACGATCGAGCAAGAACTGGAAGCCTCGCTCGCCGAGAGCTTCATGAGTTTCGATGAGACGCCGATCGCCGCCGCGTCGATCGCCCAGGTGCATTACGCGGTCACCCCGGACGGCGCGGAAGTCGCGGTGAAGGTCTTGCGGCCCGGGATCGAGGCGTCGTTCGCCAGGGATATCGACCTCTTTCGCTGGATCGCGGGGGTTATGGAGGCATATCTGCCGTGGGTCCGCAGGCTGCGCCCCGTCGAGGTGGTCGAGCTTTTCGCCGAAACCGTCCAGGGCGAGATGGATATGCGGATGGAGGCCGCCGCCGCCGCCGAGCTGGCCGAGAATTTCGTCGACGATCCGGATTTCAAGGTGCCGAGCGTGGATTGGCAAAGGACCACCCGCCGCGTGTTGACATTGGAGCGATTGCGGGGGCATCGCCCGGATGATGTCGAGGCGCTGCGGGCCGAGGGCCATGATCCAACGGAGATTCTCCGCAAATCCGCCTGCATATTCTTTAATCAGGTGTTCCGCGACGGCTACTTCCACGCCGACATGCATCCCGGCAATGTGTTCATTCTAGAGGATGGACGTGTCGCGCCGGTCGATTTCGGCATCATGGGACGGCTGGACGTTAAAACGCGCCACTTCCTGGCGGATATGCTGATTGGCTTTCTTACCGGCGACTACCGTCGGGTAAGCGAGGTGCATTTCCGGGCCGGCTATGTGCCGGCTCACAAATCGGTGGACGCGTTCGCGCAGGCTTGCCGATCGATTGGCGAGCCGATCCTGGGACGGCCTCTGTCGGAGATATCATTGGCCAATCTCCTGGCGCGGCTGTTTCGGGTTACCGAGCAGTTCGAGATGCAGACCCAGCCGCAACTGCTTCTCCTTCAAAAAACAATGCTGGTCGCCGAGGGCGTTGGCCGCCAGGTCAATGATTCGGTCAATATCTGGGAACTCGCCCGTCCGCTGATCGAGCGGTGGATGATCGAGAACCGCTCCCCACAAGCCCGGGCCCGCCAAGCCGCCGCCGACGCACTCGCCTTCGCCGAGCGGCTGCCGGCGCTAACCGAACGGGCGGAACGGGCGATCAACGATCTCGCCGATGGCGGTCTGCGCTTGCATCCCGATACCGTGCGCCAATTCGCCGAGGCCAATCGCGGGCGACGATCTCTTGGTTGGTCGATTGTCCTGGTTGCTCTGGTGGTCTTTCTCGTGGTCGCGGTGGGAGTGGATTGAGTTTTCCTGTTAAGCGGGTTGAAGACCCTTCGAGCCGCGACCTCACGGCCGCTCCTCATGGTTAGGTCTCATTGTCCACTCACCCTGAGGAAGCACGAAGTGCTGTCTCGAAGGGGCTGGTCGCTCGCCTCGACATGTACCGTGCGGCAACTCTCGGGACTCAGATCTCAAGAACCAGCTTGCCGGTATAGTTCTTCTCGGCGAAGGCGGATTGCGCCTCGGTTATCTTTTCGAGCGGAAACACCTCCGCCACGAGGGGCTTGATGCGTTGCTCCTCGATGGCACGGACCAGGTTCGGGAATGTTTCCGGCTCCAATGCCGTGCAGCCGAACAGGCTGAGATCCTTCAGATAGAGCGTGCGAACATCCAACGGGACGATCGGCCCCGCGACGGCGCCGGCGACGGCGTTGCGACCGCCCGGATGCAGAACTTCCAGGAAGCTTGGCCACTGATCGCCCGCGACCAGATCGAGCACGACATCGACGCTGTTACTCCCCAGTGTTTGGACCAGCTCCTCCTGTCGCGAGACCGTACGGTCCGCTCCGAGCTCCCGGAGAGCCGCCGCCTTCGCGCGGAACTGGTCGCCGCGATGACCTCGGCGCCTCGTGCCTTGGCGAGTTGCACGGCGGCGGAACCGACGCCGCCGGACGCGCCGGTGACCAATACGCGGTCGCTGGCGGTGACCCGCGCCCGTACCAACATATTCTCGGCGGTGGAATACGAGCAGGGAAAAGACGCGAGTTCGACATCCGTCAGCGCGCAATCAACCCGCCAGGCGTGACGCGCCGCGACCCGGCAATACTCGGCGAAGCCACCATCGCATTCTGATCCGAGGAACCAGGGCTGGTCGAGTTCAGCGCCGTTTGCCTCGCGCAGGCAAGGCTCGACCAGGACTCGCTCGCCGATGCGTTCCGCCGCGACGCCCGGGCCGACGGCGACGATCTCGCCGCAAACGTCGATGCCCTGGATGCGGGGAAAGGCCAGCGGGGTGCCGGACCAACTCGCGTCCTCGCCGGCGCCATCCTTCTTGGAATACCAGGCAAGCCTGGTGTTGATGTCCGTATTGTTGACTCCCGCCGCCGCGACGCGGATCAGAACGTCGCCTGGGCCAGGACGGGGCACCGGAACGTCGTCTCGAAATTGAAGCATCTCCGACCCGCCATGACCGACCAGATGAACCCCACGCATCACTTCCGGCATGTCGGTGACCGCGCTCAATCCCATTTTCCGCCCCCGATCCATAGCGTGTCCCGGGGCGGGTATTTGGCGAGCGCGGCCTCGTTGATATCGGTTCCCCAACCCGGTGTCTCGGGGAGGATCAGCATGCCGTCCTCGATCACCGGTACATGGGTGAAGATCTCATCCTTCCAGGTCACGTCCTCATAATCGGTTTCGACAACGCGGAAATTCGGCACCGCCGCGCAGAAATGCGCGCCCATCAAGGTGCCGAGATGGCCGTTGAAGTTGTGAGCGGCGACGTTGATCTCGTAGATTTCCGCGAGATTGGCGACCCGGATCGACTCGGCGATGCCGTTCCAGGGCACGTCGACGATGCAGACATCAACCGCTCCGGCCTCGAAATAGGGCTTGTACTGCCGCCGACCATAAATCGATTCCAATGACGCGATCGACATCGGTGCCCGGTCCCGCACCGCCTTGAGCGCCGCGGGGTCGAAGATGTCCAACTCAAGCCAATCCATGCCGAGATGCCCAAGAGCCTGGGCAACGCGGATATAACCCTCGACCTTGAAATTGAAGTTGAGATCGAGCTTGAGGCCGATATCCGGACCGGCGCCGTCGCGAAACGCTTCCATCTGTTGGACGATCAGATTGATCAGCCAGGCGTCGCCGTTCAATGCCGGCGACCCTTGCGAGCGCCCGAAGCCCGGCATGTAAACCTCCGGCTCCTCGCCATCGAACAGGAAGATGTTGGTCTTAAGCGAGTTCACGCCGCTTGCCTTCACCTCGGCGCCCAGGGCCCGAATGTCGTCCAGGGATCGCGGCTGGGGCTTGCCCATCGCCTCGTGGTGGTTCAGGCGGAAGGTTCCGCAATGCGACCAGTACACCGGAAGGCGGTCACGATGCGGGCCGCCGAACAGCGCCGAGACGGGGATGCCCAGGTCCTTGGCCTTCACGTCGTAAAGCGCGTTTTCGAAGGCGGCGATCGCCTGTGCCGCCAGACCTCCCGGGACCGGACGCGTCACCGAACGCAGGGTCGCGACAATCCGCTCGACCGGGCGCGGGTCCTCGCCGATGACCAGCGGAATCAGGCGGTGAATGACGCCGGTCAGGCCTGGACTGCCGAAACCTTCCAGATACTCGGAATACCCGACGATCCCGGTGTCGGTGACGATCTTCAAGAAGTTCAGATCACGCCATCCGGCGCCGCAATGCAGGTCTTCAATGGCTTCTATCTTCATTTCATCAGATCCTATTGACGGGGAAACGCCTGGTCCTTCCCTCGACGCTCTCGACAGGATGGGCGCCGGGTTGTCTATTGTGCCGTGAACCATTCGTCGCTGTCATCCGCCGCTTTGTTCCGAGTCGGCTTTCCGGAGAGTCCGCGCAAGAATGCCGATCTGGTTGAGATACGCGCTTGGCGCCCAGGCCGGGCTGTTGGTCGGCATGGGGCTGGGCCGCTTCGGCTACTCCCCGATGATACCGGCGCTTATCCAGTCCGGCTCACTGGCCGAGGCAGAGGCGGGTTATGTTGGAGCGCTCAATCTCGGCGGTTACGTGATCGGCGCCTTGGCGACCTCGCGGCTGCGGCGTCGGTTCCATGAAGCCTGGATTCTGCGGGTTTGTCTGATGCTCGCCCTGCTTTCACTGGTCGCCAGCATCCCTCCTTGGGGCTTCGCCTGGTTGGCGTTCTGGCGGCTTCTGGTGGGGATCATCGTCGCGGTGATGATGGTGTTGGGCATTGCCTATGTCACCCGCTTCGCGCCGCCGGGACGCACCGCGTTGGCCACCTCGATCTCGTTTACCGGCGTCGGGATGGGGATCTTCTTTTCCGCCGCCGGCCTGCCGTGGCTGCTGGAGCTTGGTCTCGCCTGGGCCTGGGGCGGTAGTGCGGTGGTCGGCACGCTCGGCGTGGGGCTCGGTCTCTGGGCCTGGTCCGGCGCGCCGCGATTGGAGCCGCCGGGCGCCGAGGGCGAGACGCCGCCGACGCCTATCCCGCTGGACGGCAAGAAGCTCGTGGCGGCCCAGGCGATGTTCTCGGTCGGGCTGATTCCGCATTCGATCTATTGGGTGGACTATATCGTGCGCGGCCTCGGCGCACCGATGAGCGAAGGAGCGTTGCAATGGTCTCTGGTCGGGCTCGGAGCGCTCTTGGGAACCGTGCTCTGGGGTCGGATCGCCGACAGGATCGGTCTCAACGCGGGCCTGGTGGCGGTTTTCGCGGCATTGTCGGCCTCTATCATCTTGCCGGTTCTCCTGCCCGGCGCGGCGATCATCATCGCCTCGTCGCTGGTCTTCGGCTCGCAGCCGGGGTCGAGCGCGGTGATCGCTAGCCGGGCGCAACGGGCGATGGGGGAGGCGTCGATGGTGCCGCTATGGTGCTGGATGGTGGTCTCCGTCGGAACCGCCCAGATCATCGGAGGTATTGGTCTGGTGGAGTTGTTCAACCGTACCGGTGACTATCGACCTGTGTTTTTGGTCGGCGGCGTGGCGATGGGGCTGGCGGCGCTGCTCTGCGCCAGTTTGAACCCGGTGAAGGAAGATCGACGTTAGGCGGCGAGAGACTCCTGGCTCGCCGGCGCGTCCATGACGATGCATTTGATCCACTCGACCCCGGCATGCAGGCAGGCGGCGAACCGGTGATTGCCGTCGACGATCCGACCGCCGCGCACGGTAACCGTCACGCGGTCGAGATCGCCGTGCTTAACAAGCCAGGCAACGCGCGCCGCGTGCTGTTCGGCGGTCATCGGCAAATTGGGGTCGCGCGCGTCATCGGGGGGCATCAAGAACCCGTCCCGCAAGGCGGCGTCGATGTCCCCGGCGGTGATCCGGCGATCGCTGCTTGCCCAATGCGGATAATCCTGGATCCCGAACTCGAGCGCGAGGTCGAGGATGTCGCGTTCGCAGACACGAATGGCCATGTCCCGCTCCGTCCCGGCGCCAATACCCAAACGGGCCTCGGCGGGCCGGTCGAAAAGGGATTAAGCGCTTGTTATATTTAAGTTTTCTGATGTCGCCCGTCGCCGCCAACACGCCGCCGGACGCGCGCTTTTCGACTAAAATGACGAGCGGGACAAATGCGGAAATTCGCTACCCGATATGCAAAATACGCATGGCTCGACGGCGACCAAATCTTGTCTTTTTCTGCCATTGGAAGGGCTGCGGATCAGTCGCCGAAACGCCTGTTTTAGTGCCGATATGTATCGCTGGGTGTTCGCGCGTTGAGAGCTTGAACCCCCTAGGGCGAGTCGGGTATCGTCCGCCGACGGTAAACTGACGGTTCGTGAATTCTTCCAATGGCACCATCCCGACGTCGCGTCGTCTACTTGCCGATTGAGGAAACGAGCCGAGAGTTTGAGTCTCGCGTTCTCATTGCGTCCTGTCTCGCGGATGTGGGGGTCCACGCCGTATTGGCGCCCCAGGCGACGATTTGGCACTCTCTAACCAACATTCCGCTGGGCGCGGTTCTTTTCAAGGGCAACAACACTCGCCAGGCGCGTCCAATGGCCGCCGCGAAACGGGCCGGTCATTTCACCGCTTCAATCGAGGAAGAAGCTCTCGGCATCCGGGATCCTAGGGAGATAACTCGATTGTACGATGCCTCGATTCCGCATGTCTGCGATTTGATCTTTGTGCATGGAGCCAGCCAAGCTGAAGCGTTGAGAACCAAGTTTCCAGGCATTGACGAGCGCCTTTACTTGTCCGGCAACCCGCGAATCGATCTGTTGCGCCGGCCCCTTGATGAAGAAATCCGGGCTCAGGCCGCAGCTTTAAGGGAAAAGCATGGTCCGTATATCTTAATCAACACAAATCTAGCTTCGATAAACTATCGTGGTGAGGACATATATTCATATTACGAACTCTGTTGTGACGTCGGGGTGATCTCCGACGAAAGCGATTCTGATTTTCAGGATTTTAAGACGTGGTGTCGGTGGGAACATGGGAATCTTGCCGCCACGGTCGGGTTCTTGAAGGAGTTGCGAGAAACCAAGGTTCCTTGGACCGTCATTTTGCGTCCACATCCCTCGGAGGACATGACGCCCTGGGTGCGTGCGATCGGTGATGCCGATGATGTGCAAGTTATACGCGAGGGTAACCATCTCGCCTGGACCGCCGGTGCCGAGGTGCTGGTTCACACCAGTTGCACCACGGGTTTCGAAGCATTCATCCTAGGAACGCCGGCCGTGAGTCTGTGTACGACGGACAATCCATGGAATGACATGTTCGTCTCGAACCTCACTAGCACTGTATGCGATTCGGCGGCGGCGGCGGCCGCTCTCGTGCGCGCGCTCATAGCGGGCGAGGTTACCGGACTACCTGACCAGGACGAATGTCGAGAAAGGCTCGACCCGCACTATTCATTGTCCTCGCATGAAACGGCGGCGCGGCGGATTTCTCGTGCCTTGGAGGGCTCGTTCGAAAACGTGGATCCGAGCAATGAGCCTGTTTGCTATGGATTTTCCTCGCAGGAAGCACCCGAGACCAAGATTGACCTCGGCTTGCTGAGTCCTTCGAGCGTGAATCACGAGATACGGCGGCAGGGCTTCGTGAACGGTGGGGCCGTGGCCGTCGAAAGCCTGGGACAGGGCGCCGTGTTAGTACGACCGGCGAGTGGCCCGCCGGCACGCGTGATGCCAGTGGAAAAGCCAGGTGCTCGACAAGCTAGGGGTCGACCGAGCGACGAAATGGAGTTTCTAGCCGTGGCGCGGGATGATTTGCGCGCCCACCGATTGGGTTCCGCTCTCACCATGGCCAGGAAGGCATCCGTGATGTCTCCGAACAATGCCGAAGCCCCACAGCTGCTTGCGCGAGCCTTTCATATGCTGGGTCGGGGCGTGGCGGTCGGCGCGCAGCTGCGTTGGCTCGAGGTGCTGACGCCCAACCAGACAATGACCGCAATCGCGATCGCTCGTTATTTCATGGGCTCTGGAGAGATGGAGAAAGCGATCCACTGGGCCAGAAAGGCAATAGAACGGCATCGGGGCCCCGCGCCGGCTGAGCGTCTGCTGGACCTTGCGCGCGCTCTTCGCGCCGGTGATCGCGTCGCGGAAGCCGAGGAGATCCTCAACAAGCTCGTGGAATTGAACCCGGCTTATGGCAAGATAAGGGAAATCTTGGGCCTTGGAGCTACCCGAGCGGGCTTCTCGATGTTTCCCTCCGACGGCAATTGAACTTGAACGGGTGTCTTTCCGGCCAAGACATAACACGCGCGCGGACGTCTTGGTTGCGGCAGTCGGGCTTGCGAAAAAGGGTGACGCGTAACCCGCGACAGGGATCCATGCCTATCGTCGCGCCGATTATCTCGTACCGATCAGCTTGCTCGGATTGCGGGACATGGTTTTCTCCGCGCCCGAAAATTCGTTATTATCCGGTAAGTTCACCAACCCACTCGACTGCGCGGCGGAGCTCCCTCCATGTCCACTTATCCTCGCGACCTTGTCGGCTATGCCGACAACCCTCCCGATCCGCGCTGGCCCGGTGGCGCGCGCTTGGCGTTGAACTTCGTGATCAATTACGAGGAGGGCTCCGAGTACAACGTGCATGACGGCGACGGCTTTTCCGAGGCCAGCCTGACCGAGGCGCCGTCCTCGACGATCCCGCATGGCCAGCGCGATCTCGCCGGTGAGACCCTGTTCGAATAT
>Ga0181579_10004243_pt1 | contig 11177 bp, 7 predicted proteins | sample 071ome_24_FD_132996 | JGI IMG/M metagenome (GOLD analysis project Ga0181579, IMG submission 132996) | Coastal salt marsh microbial communities from the Groves Creek Marsh, Skidaway Island, Georgia - 071402CT metaG (megahit assembly) | ecosystem: Environmental > Aquatic > Marine > Intertidal zone... | reverse complement strand
CAGCTCACAGAGCGCCCGGAAATAGATTTGGGTCGAGGCGGCGGACATCCCGCCAAGAATGCCGATTGTCTTCATGGTGCCGTGGTCATGATGCTGTCGTCATGGTCTTGTCTTCATGGTGGGCATTGTCCTGCCAGAGACAATGCCAGGGCCACAGAGGGGCCGCATCTCATATATCCACCCTGTCACCATGGCTTGGCGGGGTCGAGGTGACGGTGAATACCAGATCGGACCGCTGCCGGTTGCTGATCCGGTGCGGCGTGCCCGGCTTTACGTGAATGCCGTGATGGGGATGAATGGTGAACATCTCGCCATCAATCTCCATCGTCGCGACGCCGGACAGGATAAAGAAGAATTGTTCCGCGCGATCATGGTAATGCGGTTTTTCAGCGGTATTGGGGGGCATGCGCTCCTGAATGACGCTCAGCCGGTTCGATGCGACCAGATGCCAGCCATCGCAGCCATCACCCCAGACATAATGCCCGGCCGTCCCGGCGCTTACCACTGGCATGCTTATTCCCACTCAATCGTTCCCGGGGGTTTTGAGGTGACGTCATAGACCACACGGTTGACGCCCTTCACCTCGTTCACGATGCGGGTCGCGGTACGGGCGAGGAATTCATGGCTGAAGGGATAGCTGTCGGCGGTCATGCCATCGCTGGAGGTGACGGCGCGCAGCGCGCAGACATATTCATAGGATCTGGCATCGCCCATCACGCCGACGGTACGCACCGGCAGCAGCACGGCAAAGGCCTGCCAGATCTCGTCATAAAGGCCGGCCTTGCGGATCTCGTCGAGATAGACAAGATCGGCGGCGCGAAGAATGTCCAGCTTCTCGGCAGTGATCTCGCCGGGCACGCGGATGGCCAGGCCCGGCCCCGGAAACGGGTGCCGTCCGACAAGCGTTTCGGGAAGGCCAAGTTCGCGCCCCAGTTCGCGCACCTCGTCCTTGAACAGCTCACGCAGCGGCTCGACAAGCTCGAGCTTCATATGGTCCGGCAGACCGCCGACATTATGATGCGACTTGATGGTCACGGCATCACCACCGGCGGCCGAAATGCTCTCGATCACATCGGGATACAGCGTTCCCTGCGCCAGGAACCCGGCGCCCTCGATACCGTTCGCCTCTTCCTCGAACACCTCGATGAAGCTGGTGCCGATGATCTTGCGCTTCGCCTCCGGGTCGGACACGCCGTCAAGCCGGCCAAGAAACAGTTCCGACACGTCGCGGTGAATCAACGGGATGTTGTAATGGCCGCCGAACAGCGTCACCACCTCTTCCGCCTCGCCGGCGCGGAGCAGCCCGTGATCGACGAAGACACAGGTCAGCTGTTCGCCGATGGCCTCGTGGATCAGCACCGCCGCGACCGAGGAATCGACCCCGCCGGACAAGCCGCAGATGACCTTGCCGTCACCAACCTGCGCGCGGATGGCCTCGATGGCGCGGGCCCTGTAGGCGGTCATCGACCAGCGACCCGAACAGCCGCAAACGCCAAGCGCGAACCGCGACAGCAGGTCCGCCCCTTCTTCAGTATGCACCACCTCGGGATGGAACTGCACGCCATAGAGGCGGCGCTCATCATCCGCCACGGCGGCATAGGGCGCGCCGGCGGACGTCGCGACAACGCGGAAGCCGGGCGGCAGCGCGGCGACATGATCGCCATGACTCATCCAGACGGTGCGGGACCCGCCAACCGGCCACAGCCCGTCAAACAACCGGCATTGGTCGGTGATATCGAGGGTGGCGCGGCCGAATTCACGGCTTGTGCCGGGCTCGACCCGGCCGCCAAGCTGCTGGCACATCGTCTGCTGGCCATAGCAGATGCCCAGAACCGGCACACCCAGATCGAACACCGCCTGCGGGGCGCGCGGCGTATCCGCCATCGCCACCGAATTCGGCCCGCCGGACAGGATGATGCCGCGCGGCGCGGCCGCCGTGATCCGCGCCGGATCGACGGTGCAGGGCAGGATTTCGGTATAGACGCCGACTTCACGAAGGCGGCGCGCGATCAGCTGGGTCACCTGCGAGCCGAAATCGATAATCAGCACATTGTCATTCACCGGGTCGCTCATCGTCCTGTCCTGTCGCTTCCTGTCAATATTCCCTAGCGCCGTTTCGCCTGCAGTACTGTCAGGAAAAACCCGTCAGTGCCGTCACGCCCCGGCAGCAACCGCAGCATCCCGCCGCGGGCCGGCGGGCAGTTGTCCGCGCCAATAACATCCTGCCAGATCGCCGCGATATCGGCGATTTCCAGTTCCGGCGCGGCGGCCAGAATCCGTTCGATCTGCGCCTCTCCCTCGCTGCGCAGAAGCGAGCAGCTAATGTAGATGATGCGCCCACCCGGGGCCACCATCGCCCGCCCCCGATCGAGTAGCGCCGACTGCACCTCGTGAAGCCCGGCGAGTCCGGCCGCATCGCACCGCCATCTGGCATCAACAGCGCGCCGCCAGGTGCCGGACCCGCTACAGGGCGCATCGATGACCACGCGGTCGAATTTGGCACGATATCTCTTGGTGCCCCAGTCGTCAGACACCGCCACCCGTTCGATATTGTGGATGCCGGCGCGCCTGATCCGCGCCGCGCCACGCTCAAGGCGCACCGGATCATTGTCCAGCGCCACGATCCGGCCACGGTTCTGCATCGCCGCCGCCATGACAAGCGACTTGCCAGCCGCGCCGGCACAGATATCGGCCACCTGCATACCCGGCTGCGCATCGCAGAGCAGCGCCGCGATCTGCGAGGCCTCGTCCTGGATCTCGAACAGACCGTCGCGAAACTCGCGGCTGTCCTCGACACGCACCCGTTTTTCCATCCTGATGCCAAGCGGCGAAATCCGTGTCGGATGACATTTCAGCCCGCGCCCGGCCAGCCGGTCACGCAATCGCCGCCGGTCATCAAGCTTCAGCGGGTTGATCCTTATATCGGTGCCGGCCTCGCCGCGCATCGCGGCAAGCTCGCCCTCCAAGGCATCGCCAAGGGCATCGCGCGCATCGGCAAGCAGGCCCTCCGGCCATTCCAGCCGCGTGGCCTCCGGCATCGTCGGATCATCGAGCGTTTTTCCGTCAAGCGTGGACAGAAGGGAGCTCTCGGCGTCTGAGAGCGCCGGCGCGGCATGCCGGTCATCACCGCCAAAGCGCGTTGCCACCGTTGCCGCATCAAATTCGTCGGCAAGCCCGAGAGCGGTGATCACCAGCGCCCGTGGCGATACCTCATGCCCCTGCCGTTCCAGATGCCAGGCAAGCCGCGCCGCCGCCCTGTGGACGGTCCAGAACAGCGCGCTGATGGCCTGCCTGTCGCCCGAGCCGGCATAACGCCGCTGTTGCAGACCGCGACGCAGCACCGACCCCGCCGGCACGCCTTCCGGCGCGTCGGACAGGATTTCGATCACGGCAGCAATGCGGGCTGCGGGGGTCATGCGCGGCGACGCTCCTGAAACTCAGACACGAGGCCGGTAATTCGGCTCTTCACGGGTGATTGTCACATCATGAACATGTGATTCCGTCAGCCCGGCGCCGGTGATGCGCAGGAATTTGGCATTCGCCTGGAAATCGGCAATTGTCGCATTGCCGGTATAGCCCATGGCGGCGCGAACCCCGCCAAGAAGCTGATGCAGCACATTCTCCACCGGCCCCTTATAGGGCACCTGTCCCTCGATTCCCTCCGGCACCAGTTTCAACGGTTGCGAGACCTCGGCCTGGAAATAGCGGTCGGCCGAACCGCGCGCCATCGCCCCGGTCGATCCCATGCCGCGATAGGCCTTGTAGGAGCGTCCCTGATGGAGATAGACCTCGCCCGGCGTCTCGTCGGTTCCGGCAAGAAGCGAGCCGACCATCGCACAGTCGCCGCCGGCGGCCAGCGCCTTGGCAAGATCGCCTGAATATTTGATCCCGCCATCGGCGATCACCGGCACGTTGGCGGCATGGCTGGCCTCGGCGGCATCCATGATCGCGGTCAATTGCGGCACCCCGACACCGGCCACCATGCGGGTGGTGCAGATCGACCCGGGGCCGATCCCGACCTTCACCGCGTCGGCGCCGGCATCGATCAGCGCCCGCGCGCCATCGGCGGTGGCGACATTGCCGCCAATCACCTGCACCTCGTTCGCCATCTTGCGGATCGCCGTGACAGCGGACAGAACGCCTTCGGAATGGCCATGCGCCGTATCGACAACGACGACATCAACCCCGGCCTCGACAAGCGCCTCGGCGCGCGCCGCGCCTTCCGGCCCGGCGCCGGTGGCGGCCGCGACAAGCAGCCGGCCGGCAGGGTCCTTCGCCGCCATCGGATGGTTGCGGGCCTTTTCGATATCCTTGACGGTGATCAGGCCGATACAGCGTGATTTCCCGTCGACGACGACAAGCTTTTCGATCCGATGCTCATGCAGAAGCCGTTTTGCGTCTTCCTGGGTTGCCCCCTCGCCGACGGTGATCACCTCGCGGGTCATCAGGTCCCAGACCTTCTGATTCATGTCACTGGCGAAACGGACATCGCGGTTGGTCAGGATACCGGCAAGACGATGCGGCGGCTTGCCATCACCGTCGACCACCGGAATGCCACTGATCTGATGCGTCTTCATCAGCTCCAGCGCGTCGCCAAGCGTGCGGTCCGGCGTGATCGTCAGCGGGTTCACCACCATGCCGCTTTCATATTTCTTGACGCGGCTGATCTCGCCGGCCTGCGCCTCGATCGACATGTTCTTGTGGATCACCCCGATGCCGCCGGCCTGCGCCATGGCAATCGCAAGGCGATGCTCGGTGACCGTGTCCATCGCCGCCGACAACAGCGGAATGCGAAGATTGATCTCGCGCGTCAGCCGCGCCGTCACATCGGTGTCGGCAGGCAACACGGCCGAGCGTGACGGCTCGAGGAGAACGTCATCAAAGGTCAGGGCTTCGCGAATTTTCATGGGGCGCCTTCCGCATGTCCGGTGGCGCGCCACTATATCTGAGGGTTGGTGAGAAAGACACCCCCAAAATAGGTCCCTGACAGGTCAAATTGCGGTCAGAATGCCTAGATCGGCGAATACCCGCCGGAACTGCCCGGCGGGGCCGAATCCACAGCGTCATCATGATCGTCATGAGGATTGTCGTCCGGGTCACCACCAGCCCGCCCGCCAGCCCCGTGAAAGCCGGTGGCAAGGACATAGCTTTCCACCGATTCCTGCCGGCTTGCCGCCGGTTTGACATGCCGCACCGTCTGGAAATTGGCCTGCATCAGCTCCAGCACGCTTCGCTCGGCGCCGCCACGGAAACATTTGGCAAGGAAAAATCCGTCCTCGACCAGCACCTCGATGGCGAAATCCAGCGCCGCCTCGAGCAGCGCCGTCGTGCGCAAATGGTCGGTCGGGCGATGGCCCGTCGTTGCCGCCGCCATGTCGCTCATCACCCCGTTGGCGCGGCCGCCAACCGCGGCGCGTACCTCCTCGATCATCACCGGGTCGGTCATGTCGCCGACAATGATATCGACCCCGTCCAACACATCGGTTTCCAGCAGATCGATGCCGACCAGCTTGCCAGTGCCGCGGCCAAGACCGATCCGGTCCGCCGTCACCTGCAGCCAGCCCCCCGGCGCGCATCCCAAATCGACAATCGCCATGCCGGGTTTCAGGATTTCATAGCGATCATCGATCTGTTCCAGCTTCAGCGCCGCGCGAGACCTGAAGCCGCGTGACTTCGCCTGCGCCACGAACGGATCGTTCAGCTGGCGTGTCAGCCAGCGTTGCGAGGACGGCTTGCGGCCGCGCATCTTTTTCGGCTGGCGTGTCAGGCCCGTATCATTGCGATAGCTGCGCCCCGAGGGACCGCGTGTCGAAGATCGTCCGGCTGGCTTCCTTGGCATATCCCGCTTCCATGACGGGGCAACCCGTCAAAATCCTTGCACCACAATAACCTACGCGATACCACAGTTGGACGCATTTTGACACTTCGGCATTCCGCCCGGCCCGATGGGCGGACTTCAGGGGACCTTATGGATCAAAGTGACCGGCGCCAGCCCGCCATCAGCTGGCGCGACCATCTGCGCTGGAACGCGCGGCTCGCCATACCGCTGGTCATCGGGCAGCTGGCGACAATCGGCATCTGGACAAGCGATACCATAGCCATGGGCCGCATCGACAGCGTCAGCCTTGCCGCCGGCGCGCTGGCGTCACGCTACTATCAACCTCTGTATTTTCTTGCGCTGGGCATTTCGCTTGCTGTCGGCCCGCTGGTCGCTCAGGGCATCGGCGCCGGCGACGAACGTCAGGTACGCCGTGCCTTCCGCCAGGGCATGGCGGTCGCCGTGCTGCTTGGCATGATCACGGTGCCGTTGCTGTTTGTCGGCGAAGAGGTGCTGGTGGCGCTGGGGCAGGATCCCGAACTGGCGCGGCGTGGCGAGCCGTTCCTGATCTGGTCGAGCTTCGGCATGCCCTTCATGTTCCTGTCCTTTGTCCTGAGGCAATATATGATCTCGCACCAGCGACCGCTGCCGCAGGTCATCGCCGTGCTGCTGGCGCTGGCGGTCAATGTCGGGCTGAACGAGGTGTTCGTATCCGGAATCGGCCCGTTTCCGGCCATGGGACTCGCCGGCGTGGCGCTGGCAACATCGATTGTCTATGTGCTGCTCTGCGTCGGGCTCATCACCTATATCGCCATGGTGCCGCCCTTCCGGAATGGCAGCCCGTTCCGCCGGATATGGGTTATGGATTGGGGCCTGACCGTCCGGCTGCTTCGCATCGGTGTGCCGATCGGCCTGACCATTGTCGCCGAGGCCGGCATGTTCATCGCCGTGACCTTCCTGATCGGGTTGTTCAGCACCGCCGGTCTGGCGGCGGCGGCGATCACCAACCAGCTGGCGGCGGTGTTTTTCATGGTGCCGATCGCGATTGCCCAGGCCAGCACCATCCGGATCGGCAATTTCGCCGGTGCCGGCGACCGCCTGAACCTGTCACGAAGCGCCAGTGCCAGCTTCTGGCTCGGCATCGGGGCGACGCTGGTGACAACGCTGATCCTGTTGATCTGGCCGCGGACCCTGGTCGGCATCTTCCTCGACAGCGGCGATGCGATGTTCGCCGAGGTGATGGCGCTGGCATTGCCGATGATGGTGCTGACCGCGCTGTTTCAGATGCCGGACGGGCTGCAGGCCATCGCCATGTCGATTTTGCGCGGCCTGAATGACACGCGCATACCGGGGACCATCGCCATTGCCAGCTTCTGGATCACCGGTGTCGGCGCGGGTGCTGTCTTCGGCTTCACCTTCGACATGGGTCCGACCGGCGTATGGGGCGGGCTGGCACTGGGGCTGACAGTGGCGGCCATCATCCTCAGCCTGCGCATGTGGCGGGCGATGCGGCGGGTTCGCGATGGCGGGCAGATCCTCGCCGCCTGAGGGGGCGGCATCCGCCGGGCATGCGTGCGGCCCGCGCATTTTGCCAAACACCTTGCTTTGGTTATTCTCTCCCCGATGACAAACGCACCACACACATCGCTGCCGGTTGCCGGTACCGCGCTGCCGCTCGCCGGTCATGCGGCCATTCTTCCCGAGCTGACCGCCTGGGCTGGCCAGCAGGCACCCGGCGGCAGGCTGACGCCGGCGCAGCTTGCCGCCATATTCGCCCATTCGCGGCATTTGCAGACGCTGGCGCGCGCGCATCCTGACCTTCTGGCTACCGCCTCCCGCGGCGACGGCGCGGCCGAGATCGGCCTTGCCATCGGGGCCTGCGAAAGCGATGCCGGCAGGCTGTCAGACGAGCCGCAGATGATGACGGCGCTGCGACGCCTGCGCCAGCGCAGCGCGCTGTGCGTGGCGTTGACCGACATGGCCGGAGCCGATGATGTCGAGACGCAGATGCGGTGGCTGAGTGACGCGGCGGATGCCGCGGTACGCTGCGCCGTGACCTGGCTGTTCCGCGACGCCGCGCGCCGGCGTCAGGTCGCCGATGCCGACACCCCGGCATGGAATGGCGGTGCGGGGTGTGGCTGGACCGTATTGGCGCTTGGCAAGCTGGGGGCGGGCGAGCTGAACTATTCATCGGACATCGACCTTGTTCTGCTCCACGACCCCATCGACAATCCCCTGCCCGACCGCGACACAAGCCAGCGTTTTTATGTCGAGATGGCACGCGGCCTTGTCAGGCTGCTGTCGACGGCGACACGTGACGGCATTGGCTGGCGGGTTGATCTGCGGCTTCGCCCCGACCCCGGCGCCACCGCCGTCAGCATCCAGCGCGAGGCGGCCATCGGCTATTACGAATCCATCGCGCGAACCTGGGAACGTGCCGCCTTCATCCGCGCGCGGCCGATCGCCGGCGATCTGGAGATGGGCCGTAATTTCCTGGCTGAACTACAGCCTTTCATCTGGCGGCGCACGCTGGATTACACCGTCATGGACGATATGAAAATGATGCTGCGCCGACCGGCTGCTGGCCTTGGATGGGAGGGCTATAACCTGAAGACCGGCCCGAACGGCATCCGCAGCATCGAATTCCTGACTCATGTGCTACAGCTTGTCGGCGGCGGCCGGGTGCCGGCACTTCGTGTCGGCAGCACGCTGCCGGCGCTGCGGGCGCTGGCGACGGAAAACTGGATCACCGGGGAACAGCGCGAACGGCTTGGCGCGCTGTATCTGGCGCTGCGCCGCGCCGAGCATCGCCTGCAGATGATTGGCGACGCGCAGACCCACGCATTGCCGAGAACGATGGAGGGCATTGACGAGACGGCGCAGTTCATGGGGCATGAGGGGGCCGAGAGTTTTCTTGCCGCACTCGCCGCCAGTCTCGACGAGGTTGCACGCCACACATCACATCGGCTGTTCGAGGAGATTACGGACGGGGCCGCGGACGATCGGGCAAAGGCGTCCACCAACCTTTCCAGCGACCAATCCGGTGTCGGGACCGCTGCCGATCCGGACGAGGCGCCGCTGTTCGATGATGAGGACAGGCTTGGCGGCTGGCTTGACGCACGCGGCTTCCAGCGTCCGGCCGACATCGCCGCCGTCCTGTCAGGCTGGATGGCCGGCAGAATTGCCGCCACCCGCGGTGAACGGGCCCGCACCCTGTTGTCGCGGATCATGCCGCCGATGCTGTCCCACCTGTCAGGCGCACAGGACCCCGACACCGCCTTTGCCGCCTTTGCCGGTTTCGTCGAAGACCTGCCCGCCAGCGTGCAGATTTTTTCACTTCTTGATCACAATCGCGACCTGACACGGCTTCTTGGTGACATCCTTGTTCTCTCACTGCGACTTGGCGACAGTTTGCGGCGCCATCCGATGCTGTTTGATCTGGTGCTGTTCGCCGCCTTCTTCGAACCGCTTCCCGCCGCCGCCGAACTGGAGGCGGAACTTCGCGCCTCCATCACCGATCAACCGACCGAACTGGCGCTTGATACAGTGACGCGGGTGACCCGCGAGCGACAATTTCGGGCCGAGGTGCAGCATCTCAGCGGCGTTGCGGACCGGCGGGCGCTCGGCACCGCCCTTGCCGATATCGCCGAAGCCGCCATCCGCGTCACCCGCGATCTGGCCATCGCCGACATGCAGCGCCGTCATGGCATCATCGAGGGCGATCTTGCGGTGCTCGCCATGGGCCGGCTCGGGCTCGGCGATCTGACGGCCACCTCCGATCTCGACCTTGTCTTTGTCTGGGATGCGCCGGCCGGGGCGAGTTCGACCGGGATCGAGGATGGCCGGCGCACCCTTGCCGCCAGCAGCTATTTCACAAGGCTGGCGCAAACACTGGCAAACTGGCTTGGCGGGGCGACAGGGGAAGGCAAGCTGTTCACCATCGATCTGCGGCTGCGTCCCGATGGCGAGAAATCCGGACTTGCCCCGTCACTGGCACGGCTGACGGCCTATTACCGTGACGAGGCCTGGCTTTGGGAAAAGCTGGCGCTTGGCAAGGCGCGGCTGGTGACCCCGGCGGCGGCGTGCGGCGCGGCGGTAATCGACAGCCTGGCCCAGATTCGCACTACCGCGCTGCCGGTCGACATCATCGCATCGCCGCTTCACGACATGCGACGCCGGCTTCGCGCCAGCTATGGCGATGCCGAGGAATGGCAGTTGCGAAAACACCCCGGCGGCATCGGCGAGCTTGACCTGCTGATCCAGGCGCTGCGGCTGCGGAATGCCGATCTGTTCGGCAATGCGGCATGGCGCGCCGACGCCATTCTCGAGCGCCTCGTCGAGGCCGGCCGGCTGGCACCCGAGCATGGCGAGGCGCTTGGCGCGGCGGAAAGCCTCTATGCCGACCTGCACCACGCGCTGCGCTTTGTGGTTGGCACCAGCGCGACCGACCCGCAGACCTTGTCCGCGGCGGCGCGGCAGTTCATCTGCGCCGCGTGCGACAGCCCCGATCTGGAGACGTTGCGGGGGCGCGTCGATTCCCACAAGGGCGTGGTCGAGGCTCTGTTCGACCGGCTTTTCCCGGCACCGTCCGGTTGAGTTTCCCGCAGACCCTGAAAATTTCGACTCTCTATCGTCAAAACGACCCGTTTTCGGAATTTTCTGGACAGACGCGGCGATATTTTGGTCGCAAAGAAGGCGCATACGGCCATGGCTGTTGGATGAGATTTCATAACATTTTCAAAACCGGTGTCGGGCAGGGTTGAAGGATCCGTTCCGGCGCCTGAACAGGGACCTGTTGATCCGCCATGCTGAGATCCGCCTTGGCATCATGGACACTGTTTTTCGGCCTGTTGCTGATCATGTCCGGCAACGGGCTGCAGGTCGTTCTGCTTGGCACCGAAGCCACCGAGGCCGGATTTTCCAAGGTCACCACCGGCTTTGTGATGGCAGGCTATTTCCTGGGGATTTTCTGCGGCTCCATTCTGGTGCCACGGATGCTCGACAATGTCGGACATGTGCGCGTCTTCGGCGCCATGGCGGCGCTGGCGTCGGCCGCCGTGCTGGTGGTGGCGGCGCTTGTCAATCCGCTGGTCTGGGCCCTGATGCGCATCCTCACCGGATTCTGCTTTGCCGGCATGTATATCGTCTGCGAAAGCTGGCTGAACGACCAGTCGACCAACGAGACACGGGGCCAGATGCTGTCGCTCTACATGATCGTCTCGATGGGCGGGCTGGCCATCGGCCAGCTGATGATCGGCGTTGGCGGCGAGAACAGCATCGGCCTGTTTCTTCTTGCCTCGGTGCTGGTGTCGGTCGCCGTCGTGCCGGTGCTGCTGTCGGTCGGCAAGGCACCGGCCTT
>Ga0181579_10004240_pt1 | contig 11180 bp, 8 predicted proteins | sample 071ome_24_FD_132996 | JGI IMG/M metagenome (GOLD analysis project Ga0181579, IMG submission 132996) | Coastal salt marsh microbial communities from the Groves Creek Marsh, Skidaway Island, Georgia - 071402CT metaG (megahit assembly) | ecosystem: Environmental > Aquatic > Marine > Intertidal zone... | reverse complement strand
TTGCTTGAGGGGACGTCGGGCGCCTCGCCGATCGGTAAGTTTGATATATCCGATCTTCCCGCGAAAATTGCCGCGCAAGTTGTTCGTGGCGACGGTGAGGGCGAGTTTAATTACGACGATTGGGTGACGCCCAAGGATCGTCGCAAGATGGCCGACTTCATCATCTTCGGGTTGGCGGCCGCCCAGCAAGCCATTGAAGATGCCAATTGGAAGCCTGAAACCGAGGAACAGCGTTATCGGTCCGGTGTCCTGATTGGATCGGGCATTGGCGGTCTCAACGAAATCGTCGAAGGCGCCGATACCCTGCGGGAGCGAGGACCGCGTCGGCTAAGTCCGTTTTTCATTCCGATGGCGCTGATCAACTTGGTGTCGGGGCACACTTCGATTCGGTTTGGCCTTAAAGGGCCCAACCACGCCGTTGTCACAGCCTGTTCGACCGGGGCCCACGCTATTGGCGATGCGGCGCGGTTTATCAGCATGGACGACGCCGATGTCATGGTTGCCGGCGGAAGCGAGTCTGCAATTTGCCGCCTTGGGATGGCCGGGTTTGCCGCCTCGCGGGCGCTTTCGACAAATTTCAACGACACGCCGGAAAAGGCGTCGCGACCGTGGGACAAGGACCGCGATGGCTTCGTCATGGGTGAGGGGGCTGGCGTCGTCGTTCTTGAAGAGCTGGAGCATGCCAAAGCCCGGGGCGCAAAGATTTACGCCGAATTGGTTGGTTACGGCCTATCGGGCGACGCCTACCACATCACCGCTCCCAGCGAAGACGGCAGTGGCGCCTATCGAGCGATGGAAATGGCGATGAAGCGCGCGGGGCTGTCCCCGAGCGACATCGACTATGTAAATGCGCACGGAACCTCCACTCCCTTGGGCGACGAGATCGAGGTCCAGGCCGTGAAGCGTCTGTTTGGCGCGGCGGCGGGTCAGATATCGATGTCGTCGACCAAATCGGCCATCGGGCACCTCCTTGGGGCAGCCGGATCGGTCGAGGCGATCTTCAGTATTCTGGCGATGCGTGACGGAATTGTGCCGCCGACATTGAACCTCGACAATCCTAGCGAGGGATGTGACATCGACTTGGTGCCGCACACCGCTAAGAAACGCGAGGTTCGTGCCGCGCTTTCCAATTCGTTCGGCTTTGGCGGCACCAACGCGTCGCTCATTTTCACGCAACCCAGTTAATGACCTCGGCCGATGAGCCGGAGGTCGATACGCTCTCTCACTCTTGGGCTCGTCGTCTTATTTGCGGCCGCAGCGGGGATGCTCGTCTGGGGCGCCTCGGCCTATGACGAACCTGGGCCGTTAGCCGAAGACGCGACTGTCGTCCTTCCACGCGGATCCTCCGTCGGGCGCATTTCGCGAATCCTCGAAGACAACGGCGTGTTGGCGAATCCCAATTTGTTTCGAATCGTTGTCCGGGCCTCTGGGCAGAGCAAGTCGTTACAGGCTGGCGAATACCTCTTTCCAGCACATACGTCGATGCGAGCAGTCACCGAGCAGTTGATTCAGGGCGATACGGTTGCCCGTCGTCTCACATTGGCCGAAGGCCTCACCAATCACGAAATTCTTCGGGTCGTCTCGGAAGCTGAGGCGCTCGTCGGTCCGGTGCCCAAGATCGGGCGCGAAGGTACGCTTCTGCCTGAGACCTATCACTACGCCTACGGCGATACACGCGAAGCCGTCATCGGTCGGATGCAGCAGGCAATGCGAGAACTGGTCGACGACCTGTGGCCTCACCGGGCTCCCGACCTCCCGTTCGACACCGCAGAGCAGGCTGTTGTACTTGCCTCGATCGTCGAGAAAGAAACGGCTATCGCGGAAGAGCGCGCGCGCGTCGCAGGTGTGTTCGTCAATCGTCTTCGCCGCGGCATGCGTCTTCAGTCCGACCCAACTGTCGTCTTCGCGGTTACCAACGGTGCGGGCCCGCTCGGGCGGCGTTTGACGCGTGAGGATCTATCTACCGACTCGGCGTTCAATACCTATCGGATCAAGGGGTTGCCGCCGGCGCCGATCGCAAACCCTGGCCGTGCCTCTCTTGAGGCAGTGCTACGTCCGGCGGCCACGGACGATCTGTATTTCGTCGCCGACGGGAATGGGGGGCATGCGTTTGCGAAAACGCTGAAAGAGCACCAGGAGAACGTGCGCCGCTGGCGGCAAATTCGCGACGAGCAGGACTGAGCGCTTGTTGGCGGGTGGGCTGGACTTTATAGATTGATCCAGACGCCCCTGTTCACTGATTCGGAATTCGTTCACGTGCCAGTTTCCAGTATGACCGGTTTCGCCCGCAAGGAAGGCCGGAGTGGTCCCTTTGAATGGGTCTGGGAAATGCGCAGCGTCAATGGCCGGGGACTCGATGTCCGACCGCGCCTCCCGAGCGGGTTAGAAGGCCTCGAAGCCTACATTCGAACAGAAGCGCCCAAACGTTTCACGCGGGGCAACGTTCAAATTTCGCTGCAGTTCGATCAGCGCACGCAGCAGGAACTGCGGGTAAACAAAGGTGTATTGGCGCAGGTGCTGAGGCAACTAGCGGACTTGAATGGCACGCCAGGGACGACGGATGCGACACTTGATGGCGTTCTCGCACTGCGCGGCGTTTTGGAAATGCAAGACCCCGAGATAGGGGCGGTCGAGATCGAGGGGCGGGACCAGGAGTTGCGATCTACCTTCGATGACACGCTCTCCGCACTGGATTTGGCGAGGCGTGAAGAAGGTCGCCGGATCGACGAAGCATTGCGCGATCATCTGAGGGTGATCGAGACGCTGGTCGCAAAGGCGGAGTCGATTGCGGCTGAACGCCCAGAGACTATGCGTGACCGACTTCGGAGCCAGGTTGACGAACTGTTGGCCGATCGCGCGAATCTACCTGAGGATCGATTGGCACAGGAACTCGCGCTCCTGTTGGTCAAAGCTGACGTGTCGGAAGAAATTCAACGCCTCAAAACACACATTCGATCAGCAGAAGACTCGCTGGCTTCAGGCGACTCCGTTGGCCGTCGCTTGGACTTCTTGTGTCAAGAGTTTAACCGCGAAGCGAATACGCTGTGCTCGAAAGCCGGAGACGTCGCGTTGACGGCTGTTGGTTTGGATCTCAAGGTCGAAGTCGACCGATTGCGCGAGCAGGTCCAGAACGTTGAGTAGGGAAAAACCAACCATTCGCCGCCGTGGCTTCATGCTCGTCCTGTCCTCGCCCTCGGGCGCAGGAAAAACGACGTTGGCACGGCGTCTTCTCGAGGACAATCCTGATTTTGTGATGTCGGTCTCGGCGACTACCAGGGCCGCACGGGACAACGAGGTTGAGGGTCGCGACTACTACTTCGTCAGCGCCGCCGAATTCGAGAAAATGGTTGATAGGGGCGAGTTTCTAGAGCACGCCGTGGTATTCGACCATCGTTACGGTACGCCCTCGACGCCTGTTTTCACCGCGCTCGACAACGGAAATAGCGTTCTCTTCGACATCGATTGGCAGGGCACCCAACAACTCACTCAAAACGTGCGCGAAGACGTGGTGACGGTGTTCATCTTGCCACCTTCGCTGCAAGAGTTAGGGCGCCGGTTGAAGTCACGCGGCCTGGATACCGCCGAGGTGGTGCGTGGTCGGATGGAAAAGGCGACGACCGAAATCAGCCACTGGCGAGAATACGATTACGTCCTCATCAACGAAGACGTCGACGAAACGATGAAACAACTACAGCGCATCGTCGATGCCGAGTGGCTGCGGCGGGAACGCCAAATCGGTCTTAGCGAGTTCGTGCGCTCGTTAGACTGACCGGTCGCGGCCGATTGCGCGCGCCAAAGCGCAGAATTGTTCGACGGAGAGATCCTCGGCCCGGTTGGTCTCGGCGATATCTAAGGCGTCTAGGACCCCGCCGGGGTCGTCAACGATTTGTTTGAGGCTCGACCGCAGCATCTTGCGACGTTGGCCGAAAGCAGCCGCCGTAACCCTTTCGAGATCGCCTGCTTTCACGTCGATCGGGTTTGCACGGGGCGTCAAACGAACCACCGTGGAGTCGACTTTAGGCGGTGGCAAAAAGGCGCGGGCCGGAACATCGAATGCCCGTCGGACCTCGCATCGCCATTGGGCGAGGACGCTGAGGCGTCCGTAAGTCTTGTTCCCGGGTGCGGCGATAATTCGGTCGGCGACTTCCTTTTGAAACATGAGCGTCATGTCGGTAAACGGGGAGGTGTCGGCCGTCAGCCACTTCACCAACAACGTGGTCGAGATGTTGTAGGGCAAATTAGCCACGACGATCGCGCCGTCGGCGAACAAGGTGGGCTCGTCGACCGTCAGAGCGTCCCCTTCGATGACTGTCAGCTTCCCGGGGAAGGAGGCGCCGAGCATGTCGAGCGCCGCCACGCACCGGGAGTCTGTCTCAACGGCGACCACCTGCGAACCGGCGGACAAGAGCGCGCGCGTAAGGCCGCCTGGGCCTGGTCCCACCTCATAAACGGTTTGGCCCGCGGTGATTTCGGCCGCACGCGCGATCCTTGCTGTCAAATTGAGGTCGAGCAGAAAGTGTTGACCGAGCGAGCGTCGGGCATCCAAACCATGCTGGCGGATGACTTCTCGAAGTGGGGGTAGGTCGGTGGTCGGAGTCACGCGGGATGGCCACGATTGTCGGCCATTGTTTGGGCGAGACGAATGGCCTCGATAAGGCTTGAAGGGTCGGCACAGTTGGTTCCAGCAATATCAAGCGCGGTCCCGTGGTCCGGCGAGGTGCGCACGAAAGGTAGGCCAAGCGTCGTATTCACCGCATGCGCGAAGTCGAGAGTCTTGATCGGGATCAGCGCTTGGTCGTGATACATGCAAATTGCGGCGTCGTAGGTTGCCCTTGCGGCGGGATGAAACAGGGTGTCTGCGGCGAGGGGGCCGCGAATGGTGATGCCTTCAGCGCGCAAACGCTCGACTGCCGGAGCAATGATGAGCTTTTCTTCAAACCCGAAAACGCCGCCCTCTCCGGCGTGCGGGTTGAGGCCGGTCATAACGATTCGTGGCGACAAAATACCGAAATCTTCACGCAACGACTGCGCCGTTGTTTTTCCGCAGTCGACCAGCAAATCGGAGGTAAGCGAATCGATCGCTTCACGTAGCCCGGTGTGAACGGTGGCGGGAACGACCCTCAGATCTTGCGAAACCAACATCATGACCGAAGAAAGGCCACCCGCGAGGTGCCCCAGGTAGTCTGTGTGTCCGCTAAAGCGAAAGCCAGCCTGGATGAGGGTCTCCTTGTGGATTGGGTTGGTTACCAGCGCATTGGCGCGGCCCTCTGTCGTAAGGTCTGTTGCTGTATCGATGGCCCCAAGGATGGCTGGAGCATGTGCCGGATCTGGCGTTCCCGCGACGATCCGACCGGTCAGGGGGCGGTGTAGCACGGGCAGTGCGTTAGCGAACGCTGCCGATGCTGCGCCGGGGTTTTCCAGCGGCGTGATGGGCACCGAAATGCCGGTCTCGGCGGCTTCGCGGCGAACGGCGTCAACGTCGGCGACTAGAAAAAAAGGTCCGAGACCCGCTTCTTGGCGTCGTGACCATGCCTTAAGCGTGATCTCGATGCCGATGCCGGCGGGATCGCCCATCGTCACGGCCGTCGCCGGAGCGAAGGCCGCAGCCATCAGCGAATATCCACGACGGCGTCGCGCCGGAGATCGCGAAGGTAGCGGCGTGCGAGCATCGAAAGACGCGCTTGGCCGATCGAGTTCTCGATCGCGCGACGGTCAGGCTCAGGTGCTTCAGGCTGCACGCGTTCGCAGACTATGAAGACATGAATGCCGGTGTCCGTTCGGACAGGCTGGCTGGCTTCGCCGACGTCGAGGGCGAGGATCGTCTCGCGGAATTGAGCTGGGGTATCGGAGACCTTGATCCTTCCCAAATCTCCTGATTCATCGGAGCCCATTTCCTGCGCCAGTGCTTCAAAGTCGTCGCAGCCGCGTACTGTTCCAGCGACGGTACGCGCCAGGGCCATTTGGCTTCCGATCGAGTCGTCGTCGGCGTCGGCCTTGAGGGGGACGAATATCTGCTTGAGCGCGACGGTAACTTGCTCTGGATCCACGCTGGCAAAGCGTCTTCGTTCCTTAACAAGCAAGATATAGACGCCGTCACGGGTGCTGATGGGCGAACTGACTTCATTGACCGTCAAAGTCTCAAGTGCGGCTCCCGCGGCGTCAGGCAATTCGGCACTTGTAATCCAACCGAGATCCCCACCGTCGGCGGCCGAAACGGATTGCGAAAACTGCTGTGCCAGAATGGGGAAGGAGGCGCCATCTTGTAGCTGACCGATGAGCGTACGGGCGTTAGCAATGACATCTTCACGAACGGCGGCGTTCTGGTCGCGAAAGGACAGGAAAATCTCGCTCGTAAGGTGTTCCACGCGTCCGCTTTTCTTAAGTCGCGTGACCAGCGTATCGACCTCGTCTTTGCCGACGACAACCCGAGGACGGAGGCGCCGCGAGATGACTTTGCTCCAAGAAATTTGGGCGCGGAGTTGATCGCGGAGTGTGACGATTGATGCGCCTTGCGACTCGAGTACGCGCGCGAGATTCCCTTTCTCCATCCCGTTCTGTTCTTCGATAAACCCGACCGCGCCAGTTATCTCATCTTCGGTTACGTCGATATTGAGGCGCCGCGCTTCTTGGATCTGCAGGCGCTCGTTTATCAGGCCTGTCAGAACCTGCGACTTCAGTTGGTTGGCCAATCGAGCGCTAGGCTCCGCGCCTGAGCTGGAAATAACGAGCCGAATTCGCTGATCCAGATCGAAATTCGAGATGATCTCGTCGTTGACGACCGCCGCAATGGTCTGAACGGACTGTGCCGCGCTTTGTTGCACCGCACCGGTTAGGAAAGCGAAACACGCCACGGCAAAGGTAATTCTACGTTTCACGGGACACCGTTCCGAATGACGCAACGTTCATATTTCACCTCTAACCAAGGTGCTTAAAGCGGACTCGGAATGAAACCGTCGTTGATGGTTCAACGTCGCGGTCCCGTGTGAAGTCCCTCTTGAAATCCACGCTGACGTTGAAGCATTCGTCTTCGTAGACCAAGCCTATGCCTGAGTTAATCGTCCCTCCATCTTCCGTCAAGTCGCGACGGGTGTGGGCTCGGAGGTCCCAATACCTGGAAAGCCGAGCCAGGATGGCGAGGTTAATTTCCTCGCGATCGGTCAGTTCGTCGGCGGTTAGCTCGCGACGCAGACGCACGTAGGTGGCGTTGAGGCGATAGCCCTCGGGGCCGGCATCCAGCGCGATTTCGTTTCGGCGCATGGCCAACGTATCTCGATCGAGTCGGACCCGTTCGTAGAAACGGAAAATTGGTGCGGGAGAAATGTCGATTCGGCCGACATAATCGGAATTGCGGGCCTCAAGCCCCGTTTTGTCGGCAAAGGTATCGTCGGCTTTTGGTCGTAGCACTTGACCTAGGAGTGCCGCGATATACCCGCCTTTGTCCCCATAGATCCCATAGCGGAATCCGTAGTTGAGCCGCGGCCCGCCCTCGATCCGGTCGATCCCTGGAAACCGGTTGTCGCTGAAGACATTGGTGTCGTCGAACTCGAAGTTGAGGCTGTCTTCGTTCGGTATTTCGCTGGGGTTGCCGCCATATGGGCTGATCGAGGCGTTGATAATAGGTTCGATCACCTGTTGGGCACCGCGCTCCTGTCGCGCCATGGGAAGTCGCCAATCGAACGTGAGCTGAGGCACAAGGCGTGCGGTCACTCCGTCGTCGTTTGGGGTCAGCGGCTTCTGGGCGTCGACCACGTCGCTTGTGAGGTAGCCGTCTGCCTTGATCTCGGCTTTGATTGTGCGCACGTCGCCGAGCCGGCCGATCTGAGGCAGTAGCCAATGTCCGCGAATGGAAAGTCGGTTGCTGTTCGTCCCTTGCTTGCGGGTGAGTGAGAGAAAGCTACTGTTGACTCGGAAGGAGCCACCAAATCTGTCGGGGCGGGTCACGAGGCTGTGTTCGAGTAGCGGCAGAATCAATGGCGTTTCGCCGGGATCGTCCTCGGCGCGGAGGCTCTGAAAGTAGTAGGCGTTCGCGGCGGCGTATGTCCGGTCCGAGAATCCTTCGACAAAAAAGTTGGAGGTCAGCGTGTCGGCGTCGCTGATTTGATAGCGACGGAGATAAGTATCGTCGCTGGCGATCTGACCATTGAAGCCCCAACGCCACGTCTCGTTCCAATCGAACGCGCCGGTCGCGAACAAATGGCTTCTTGTGACACGCTTGCCGGTCTTGGCGTTCAGGTCGTTGCGTGCATCTGGTCGGGTGATGCTTCCGTTCAGTTTGTAGGTCCCGCTGTCTAGACGTTCACGAAATTCCCCGCCGAGGACGATGCCTTCTTTGGAAGTGAAAATCGGACTAAACGTCGCATCAAGATTGGGGGCGATGTTGAAGAAGTAGGGCACTTCTACCGCAACTCCGAGCTGGGTGCTTTGAGATTGCGTCGGCACGAGGAACCCGCTTTTGCGATCCACGGTGGGGTCGGGGTGGGAGAAGTAAGGCGTGTAAAGGACGGGCACGCCAAACATCTCCAAACGCGCATTGGTGTACGACACCTGTTGTTTCGTCTGATCGTGGGTGACGCTTCCCGCGCGAATGCGCCACAGGGGTGTTGGCTCGTCTTCGCACACCCGGCATGGCGTGTAGACCGCCCGGCGCATTACGGTGAGGTTGCCGCTGGTGCGTCTTGCGCTTGCTGCGGCAAAGCGAGAGTCATCGGCTAACAGCGCCCGAAACCCCTTGATCGATCCGTTTCTCAACTGATCGCTGAGTTCGAGGTCGTCGGCGAACAGAACCGTGCCGTCGCGCTCCAGCAGGCTCACGTTTCCGCTTGCTGTGACGACATCGGCGACTTGGTCGTATCGCAGAATGTCGGCGTTGAGGATTCGACCGTCGGCCACGATTTCGACGTTTCCTCTGGCTGCGACCACGCCGCCTTCGGCGTCGTAGGTCACATCGTCTGCCTCCAGGAGAACACCCTTGTAGGCTTGCTCCTGTGCGCTAGCCGAACTGGCGACGGAAGTTATGACGAAGGCAGCCGAAAGACATACTGCGAAGAGGCTGGCGCGCATGCCTCTCTCAACCGTCTTCAAGGTGAAACATTAGCGAGAGGCCAATGAGCGTGCTGACGCCTGCGGGTGTCCAAGCTGCTAGAACGGGCGGTATTTTGCCGGACAACCCGAAGGCCTGGACGACATCCGAAAGGACGAAGAACAGAAACCCGGCCAGGATACCGCCGGTGATCAACAAGCCGGTGCCGCCGCGACGCGTCAGGCGCAAGGAAAACGTGGCGGCAATAAGCACCATCGCGAGAAGGAGGAGGGGGGCCGACAGGATCGTGTGCCAGTGAAGCCTGTGTTTGACGGCGGCAAACCCCGAATCGGTGAGCAGGGTGATGAACCGGGGCAGGGACCAAAAGGAAATTGTCTCAGGAGAGGCAAAACTATCTTGCATTTGTCCGAGCGTGAGCGTGGTCGGCAACTGATAGGTCTCGTATTTTTCGGGGCGCCCGTCCGCGGGGCTGATCGTGGCATCGGTGAGATCCCAGTAGCCTTCATGGAGAACAGCCGTTTTTGCGTCGACCCTGCCGGCATAGGTGTCGTTGGCTCCGACTTGTTCGATGATGATCACGTCTTCTAGCTCGACGCCTTGTTGGGACACGGCCCGCGCATGAAGAACGGCATGCCCGTCCTCGGTGGCGTGGCGGAACCATAGGCCGGTTCGCGTGACCGAAAGAAGGGTCGGGCGACCCTGGAAATACCGGGCGTCGAGCACTTCGTGCCGTTCGGCCATTAAGGCAGCCAGCGGGTTGAACACGGTCACGACAAACGTGCCGAAAAACAAGGTGATCACGAAGGCCGGCATCATGAATTGCCATACCGAGACCCCGGCGGCACGCGCTACCACCAATTCGTGCGTCCGGGTTAGCCGCGCGAAGGCGAACATCCCGCCGAACAATATGGCGAAAGGTAGAATTTTTTGGAGGAGGGTTGGCATTTGTAGCAACGACATGCTGAAGACGACGCCAAAACCGATGTCTTCCCCCGAGGCCCGTCGAAGCAACTCGATCACATCGAAAAGAAATACCAACGTTCCCAGGCCCAACAGAGCGATCCCGGCGCTCGTCAAAAACTGACGGCCGAGATAGATCGACAAGGTCCACGACAGCCTCATGCCACTCCGTCCGGTAGGGCTTGGCCGGTCCGCGATCTGGTGCGACGTGGTGCGAGGACCAACCAGCCTGCAATCGCGATCGCTGCGATCACATGAATGTAGAGAAGCGGCGTAAGGGAGGGTGTGGCAGTGACCAGAGGCCCCAAACCGAGGGCCACGAGTTCGAATGCAACCGCGCCGGCACCGGCCGCGGCGAGGCGGACCCAACGGCGACGCCGTTGGAACTCTCCTGAAATGACGCCGGCAAGCGCGATCATCGCAAGCGCCAGGCCGTAGAACGGCGTCACAAGTCGGCGGTGGCCCTCCGCGCGCAGTTTGTTCGCGTTGCGCACGTCGTCTGCGGTGTTGCCGGGGCTGAAAAGCTCGCCCAAGTAGCGCTCGCCAGCTTCCCGCCAGCGTACGCCTGGCGTCGAGGCGATCTCACCGAGGTCGAGCGTATATTGATTGAAATACAGCAGAGACACCTGGCCGCCCGTCCTGTCGATTTCCTGTCTGTTCCCACTCACCATTACGAAGCGCGGCCCGTCGTCCGTCATGACCAATTTGCCGCGTTCGGCCATCATGGTGACCGGCCGGGTTTCCTCACGACTGTCGTGAATCAAAAGGCCGAGCAGTTCTCCATTCGTCAGGCGCTGTCGCACATAGACGGTGACGCCGGCAATGAAGTTGTTGAACACGCCTTCTTGCACCAGTACCGGGGCGAAATTGTGTCGAACAACGAACTGCACGTCCTTAAAGGTCCGAAACCCAAGGGGCTGCAGGTAGAGGGTCAGGGCGAATAGAATGATGGCCAATCCCGACGCCATCCAAAGCACTGGTGCGACGAGCTTGATCTGGCTCAGCCCAGTCGCCCGCATGACGACCAATTCACTGTCGTTGTCGAGGCGGTAGTAGACGAACAGGATGGCGCAAAACGCGGCGATCGGCAGGATCAGTGTTAGGAAACCGGGAAGTAGCAGCAGCGTGAGGTAGAGGAACCCCGACGTCGACAAACCGCGGTTGATGATCAGGTCGAGGA
>Ga0181579_10004237_pt1 | contig 11181 bp, 8 predicted proteins | sample 071ome_24_FD_132996 | JGI IMG/M metagenome (GOLD analysis project Ga0181579, IMG submission 132996) | Coastal salt marsh microbial communities from the Groves Creek Marsh, Skidaway Island, Georgia - 071402CT metaG (megahit assembly) | ecosystem: Environmental > Aquatic > Marine > Intertidal zone... | reverse complement strand
TTTTCCTGAAATGAGCCTTTTCGGTGGGCGTTACCGAAGGAGGCATGCTGGCGATATCGTTCATAATAAGATCGGTTGAGGGATTTGAAGATTACAGTGAGATGGTTTGCTTTAACCGTGTCAAAGCGGTTAGAGCATTTGGGATACCAACCTTAGAAAAACCCTTTCAGGAAATGCGCACCAAATAATGCAGCATATTGTCCCCCAGTTATTTACGAATTCGCTTAAAAAATACCCCTTCTCCATATCATCAAAAAAATGATTAAAGGGTATCTCGCACATCAAAAAAACTCATCCAATCATTCAGACTACAACCTCTTCCCTTTGACCAGGCAACCCAAGGCTCATATTTTTCACAAGTGAATGCCTTCGTGATATTTAGAAAACCAAAAACCAAAACCTCCAAACAGATACTTTGGACTGAGTGACGTTTGAAACCGTCTATCCCCCTCTGAGTGAACCATTTTTTTTAACAAATGCAGCGCATTTGATTAAATGCTATTGGTTATTAATATTTGAAAATAAAAATAAATAAAAACAGAGCTACTAAATGGGATCCGCTGATGAGTGGGCTCAAAGCCCAAGAGACCATGATGGACTGAAAAGTGATTGGGTGAAGCTTTTAGTGGCGGAGGTGGCCTACCCGAATCTAGGCTATCGGACTTGCCTGAGTACCGTGAGGCATTTGGCATTTTGCTCCCGCGTTCCAGCACTGATTCGAATCCATTCGGGTAGCTGATAAGCGTCCATGGGTCTAACAATCACCCCCTGTTCCTGCATGCGCGCAAAAGTCTTCATGCCCTCCCCCACCCGAACCAGCACAAAATTCGCAAAAGATGGCACAAACTCCAAACCGAGTTCAGTGAAACCATCCTGCAGCTGTGTGACCCCTTGGCGATTCAGTTCGCGACTTTGCCGAATGTATTCTTGGTCATCCAGTGCAGCCAAGGCACCTGCCTGGGCCAAGGCATTTGCATTAAACGGTTGGCGGACTTTTTCCATGGCGCCGATGATATGTCTCGGGGCAACTCCGTATCCCAACCTAAGACCGGCAAGGCCATAGATTTTGGAAAATGTTCGCATCACGAGCAAATTGGAATACTTACCGGATTGAATATCTGAAATCAGATCAATCGGATGCTCCAGATACTCAATGTAGGCCTCGTCCATCACCACAAGCACTTCAGAGGGCACCGCTTCAAGGAATTGGTTCAGCTCCTCATGAGTCACCATCGTTCCTGTTGGGTTGTTCGGATTGGCAATAAAAACCGCCTTAGTCGCCCCATCAATCTGGTTGAGCATGCCCTTGAGGTCATGCGAGTGGTTTCGAGCAGCCACTGTCTTGACGCTCGCACCAAACATCCGAGCCACCAATGGGTAAATAGCAAAACAATATTGAGAGACCACAATATTGGATTCACTGTCCAAAACAGTATGCCCTACCCACTCAATCAACTCATTAGACCCATTGCTAAGGATAATGTTTGCGGGTAAAACCCCCAATTTGGAGGCAAGTTTTTCCTTGAGGTAGTAGGCATTGCCATCGGGGTAAAGGTGGCAACAGTCCAATACCTCCTTCATAGCTTCTACCGCCTTAGGGGAAGGTCCCAGGGGATTTTCATTGGATGCGAGCTTGATGATTTGCTCGAACGGCAACCCAAGCTCGCGGGCGACTTCCTCCAGGGGTCTCCCGGGTTGATAGACTGGCAAAGAAAGGAGATGTGAATGCAGTCGGATCGATTTAGTTTCCATGCGTTTGGAGAATAGCTTAACGAATTAGCGAATAGTACGGTCGACGATGTTCCCCACATCGACGTGGGTTTTAACCAGATCCCTGATCAAGGCAATTTTAGCTGCATCCCCGGGTCGGGTTTTAACGATGAGGTCATGCACAGTGGAGGCCACTTGATAGCTGTTTTGCGAGGTCAAATAAACGGGATAAGGCATACTTCGGACAATCTTGAGGACCCGGTTTGAGGGTTTCAGATCATCGGTGAGGATCATGCCTGATAGTTTGGTAGGCAGACCTGTCTCGCCAGCTGAAGCAGCTGTTTCAATCAACTCTTCACGATCAGCTGGAACGATCATGAGCGATCCAGGCTTAAAATGCTTGCGTGCATTAGCCGTGCTCATCGCCGCCACAACCACGTGGTCGATGATGTTGTTGAATTGATCCGAGTCATTGAGCTGACTGACCTCTAGCACATCTTTGATCAGCTCCATGGTTGGGCTTGAGAGCATCCGCTGATGCGGTATGACCCCAAGTAATTGCAGTCCCCTCCTTTCCAGGCCTTTACGCGCAAATTCGGTGATATAATCAAGCTTGTGCTGGATGACCTTGTTGAGAATAACCCCGATGATTTCAACCCCATCTCGTTCAAAAAGAGCCTGATTCAGGGCAATTTCGTCAATAGGACGACCGATCCCGCCCTGAGTGACCAGGATAACTTTGGCATTGAGGATTCTCGCAACCCTGGCGTTGGAAAGGTCAAAAACCGATCCAACTCCCGCATGGCCGGTCCCTTCGCATAGAACAAAATCCTTTTCCCATGCCACGCGATCAAAGGCCTGTTCCACACGACGAACGAGCTGATCGTTGTTGGCTGAGTTGAGGTATTTCTTGGTAAAATCAGAAGCCACAGCAATTGGGCTCATCTCAGGCAGCGGACAATTGAGGCCATAAACTTTATCCATGAGGAAGGAATCCTCATCGATCTTATGCTCCTGAACATCCACAAATCGCTGCCCGACCGGTTTAATGTATCCAATCCTCGGGTAATAGCGACGCAGTGCAGCAAGGAGTCCAAGTGAGGTCGTGGTCTTGCCGTCGTTTTGTCTGGTGGCAGCAATAAACAGCCTGGGTGTGACGATATTCTTCATGTGCGATCGATGCAAAATGCTGGATCAGGAGGAAAGCTTCAGTGATGCGGTGCCCCCGGAAGCACTTGACCAGCTCCTGGAAACAGAGCCTCATACTCAATGGACTGCAGTCCGACGATCGCAGCAACCCCTAGCACATCGTGGGCATTCGATCCCCGAGAGACATCGGCAGCTGGCCGATCGATACCCAGAAGAATCTGTCCGTAGGCATTAGCGCGAGCTATGTGCTTGAGCAATTTGCTGGCAATATTGCCTGCATTCAAATCAGGGAAAATCAGGACGTTTGCGGCCCCGGCTACATCCGAGCTCAAATCCTTGAGATCGGCCACATCGGGAACGATGGCTGCATCAGCTTGAATTTCTCCCTCGAATTGTGCCTTCAGCCCCAAGTCCTTCGCTCGCTGAGCGGCTAATTCAGTTGCTTGCTTGACCTTGACCACACTGGCATGTCGGGCGCTACCATGCGTTGAATAGGACAGCATGGCGATACGCGGCTCAACCCCCATCAAATGCTTGGCCAAATGCCCTGTAGAACAGGCGATCTCAGCCAATTGATCGGCTGTTGGATCGGGGATAACCCCACAATCGGCCAAGAAAAGAACCCCGTCGTTCCCAAATCGCGTATCGTCCACTTCCATGATCATGCAACTAGAGGCGGTTGAATAGTTGGGAGCCATTTTAATGATCCTGAACAGAGGCCTGAGTACGTCCCCGGAGAACTCTGAAGTCCCCGAAACCAAACCATCAGCCTGATGCATCGCAACCATCATAGACCCAAAATAATTAGGATGGCGCATGGCTGCAATGGCTTCACTTTCGGTGATACCGCGCTCCTTCCTGATTTGCAAATAACGCTCGGCAAAGGAATCAAGGTCTTCGCTCGAAGCCGGATCAATGATGCGAATGCCATTGAGAGAAAGTCCTAGCGCTGAAGCAGCATTCTTGATCCTGGTGCGATCGCCCAAAAGAATGGGCACTCCAAGACGAAGCGCCTGGAATTGTCTGGCAGCCTGTAGCACCCTTGGCTCCTCCCCTTCAGGAAACACCAATCGCTTGGGATGTCTCTGGAGTTTTTCAATGACGGTGCCAATAAACCTCATGAGATATTACTAACTGAATGATACAAAATATCAACTGGATCCCGTGGGTGTTCAGTCAACCCCATGGCGTGAGGATGAAGGGTTGGCCAGTCGAAGATAAAGCTCCTCGATCGCTTGCACCATGGTTTCGGTAGCAAAGTGGTTACGAACCCACTCCCGTCCGTGGGATCCCATCGACCGACGCGTTTCGGGGCTTTTGGCTAGTGAGACCAGCGCATGGAGCAATCCCTTGACATCATTAGGTTGAACCAAGTGGCCCGTTTCACCTTGCCGGCAAACCTCAGGGGCCCCGTCCAGCGCGTAAGCAACCACTGGCTTCCCTGCAGCCATAGCCTGAGGCAAGGCACGTGGGAGACCTTCTCGAAAGGACAGATGAACCAGAACGTCCATGATACCCACCAAATCAGGCACTGCCTCAGGCCTGACCAATCCGGTGAAAACCACACGGTCTCTCAGGCCCATGCTTCGGAGACGCGCTTCAAAACGATCAGCTAGAGGACCACCGCCAACAAGCAGAAGCTTGGCCTGTGGGATAGCCTTGACCAAAGCTGGCAGCACCTCAAAAAGCTGATCATGTCCCTTGAGATCAAACAGACGGGCAATTTTGCCCACGACGAAATCATTGGGCCCCAAGCCCAACTCAGCTCGCCTCTTCTGGCAGGGTTTGGCATTGAGGAAAGCATCCAGATCAAAACCGCTATAGATAGTCGAATATTGCGAAGGCTGACCGATACCAGCATCGAGGTATTGACGGCACATGGCATCAGCCACACCCACAAAGTGATGGGTTTTCGCACCAGCCAATCGTTCGGCAGCAAGAAAGGCCCTGTTGGAGAGCTTGTTTTGAAATGCCCCAAAGGATGGGCCATGGATTGTGTGAATGATGCAGGGAACCCTCGCACGACTGGCTGCCAGCCTTCCAAGGATGCCTGCCTTGCCACTGTGGGTGTGAACAATCATCGGGCGCTGCCGGAGGAACCTGCGATAGAGTGCCCAATAAGTAGCCCAGTCCCTCATGGGAGCAATTTGCCTGACCAATCCAGGTTCGATACTCAAGCACCCCGAAAGGCCACTAACTCGGGACTCGAGGGATCCTTCTGGCCAAGCTGGATCAGTGGGGCCCGCGATGAGCTCGACTTGTTCAAAGCCAGGCTTGGCACGCAATCCAAGGACGGTGGCAATGGTATTTTCCTGGGCGCCCCCAACAATCAAGCGAGTGATGAGATGAATGACTCGCATCAAAACCAGCCTTAATTCAGATCAAGGTTGGCGGAGCTGGTCCAGCCGCTGAGATACCTCCAGAAATTCCTCGGTACCCTGAGGGGCATGAATCAGATAGGTTTGATAATACTCGATAGCTTGAGCACGGTCTCCCTTCAGGCGCGCTATTTCTGCTAAGCCGAAGAGGACCGCGTGGTTAGGATCTGGGTTGAGTGCTTCCAGCATCCGGTAATCAGTCAGAGCAGCATCCAAATTTTCGAGCCGAAGATGGCTGATGGCGCGATTCATGATGAAGATCTGATTGTCCGGGTAAGTTTTCAATGCCACATCCAGCACAGGCAGCGCCAAGTCAAATTGCTCCTTGCGCATCAAGGCCACTGCCTTGGTCTGGAGCGCACTGGAGGATTTGCCATCGATCCTCAGCCAGTCATCACACAATTGGATAGTTTCATCGTATCGCTCAGAGAAAAAGTAGACTTGAGCCAGTGTATCCAGCATCAGCTCGGACTTGGGAAAAGCCTTACGACCCTCTTTAAGAATGCTTTCTGCCTCCAAATGTGCTTGTTTGCCTGCTTGTTCCTGACCTGTGGAGAGCATCCTATTGCCCTGTCCATAAAGGGCTAGGGCTTTGAGTCTTATCAATTCCGCCTCCTGGGTTGCTTCCAGGGTAATTGAGGAAGCTTGTATGGCTTCCACTTGCTCAAGCACCACCTCAGGAAAGCCTAGGTTGATGGTGGCATTGGCCCGAGCCAGCAGGTAGCGAGCATTCTCAGGGCTCAGCGAGCTGGCTGCGTCGAATCGATCAATCGCCTGCCGGAAATTACCCCCAGCAAACAGCTGAGCACCCAGATTATAGAGAAAACGCGGCGCGTTGACTTCGCCGATGGACTTGAGCATGAGATCAACCGAGCGGTAGGTGGTGATGAGTTCTTTCCACTGCGTGTCAGAAATCAACTCCTCCACCGATCCGCCAGCTTCGAGCAAGGCCTGAGCCTTGAGGTTATACTCCAAGGAAGCCAGTTTAGGGGCGTATCGAGCGGCTTGTTTGAGCAGCGAAGCCGACGCTTCCAAATAACCCTGGCGCTGCAAGGTCGTGGCGCGGTTGTTGATTTCCACAGCCAGCATGCCCCCGAGCACCTCAGCAGTGCTTTCTCCTTGATCGACTCCTTCGGCAATACTGGGAATATCCTTGTCCAGATCCTCCCAGAAGCCCACGACCTTGGCGACCTGCTCATCAGTCACTTTTGGTGGCAAGGGGTTCGTGTCCCCAGGCTGGAAAGCCCTGAGGCGCGCGCACAAACCTAGCGATTCAGGATAAAGATATTCGAAATAAACCCCGAAACTGGATTGCATGTAGTAAACGGGGTGGGACTTGATCAGGACAGCCACGACATTGAGAATCGAACCGATATCAATCGTCTGAGGCATTTGTGCCTGCCCCAGCTCCCCGGACCAAGCACGCTGGAGCGAGCCTCGAATCCAACCCTGGTAAAAGGTATTACTCAGGGCTGAAGTATCCACAACACTGTAGTCAGCTGCATTGTGTTGAGGGGACAGAGACAGCCCAAGGTTCGTCAACAGCCCACGGAAACTGTCGTCAACAAATAGCACGGCTTTGCCCGGGGCCACAGACTCCACCTGCTTCAGTGCGAGCTTTTCCAAAGCAGGTCCGTTGCGGAGTTTGAGAGTGGCTCCATTCTGCACAAATAAGCCCACCGGCACCGCCAGGGTAGCTAAATAAAGAAGCCCTCTGAATAAAGGATTAAGCCCGCTTGATCGATTCGATCGATGGCGCCCCCTGGAACCAGCTCGTTCAGGTGCAGGTCCAAAAACCAACAACACATAGCCCGAATAGTAGCCCACAGAAAGAGCACTCAAGTAGTAAAAGGATAAGAATGGAAGGCCCAGACCGCGTTCACGGGGGCTGAAGGCAGGGTCGAAGCAAACCCAGATACAAACGGTAAGAAAAACCAGATGCATCACCTTGAACATCAGGTTTTGCAACAAAGCCCCTGCTGCGCTGGTGTCCCCCATGGTTGAGGGCCAACGTATCCCAGCAGCCACCACAGGCACGAGGGAAGTCAGACTGAGCACCACGACCAAGGGCTTAGGGAAATTGACCAGAACGGATTTTTGGTTACCCAGCTGCAACTGCAGGTAATCAAAGAATGTGGCCGACTGGTCGTAATGGGAAGTGATCCACAGAGGGAGCACCAAGTAAAGAGAGAGCCCGGCCAGACCCAATCCCATCATGCGGAGCAAGAATCGCCCCTGGAGTTCGGAGAGACCACGGATCCATATCAAGGATACGGCAAAAACCGGGAAATAGGCAATCATCGCCCAATTGTTGGTCACCGATACCCCATAAAGGAGGGCGAAGATGTTGAGCCAACGATCTTGCCTGCTGAGGCGGAATTCCAGAAGGCACCGAATAAGTATCGAAAACAAAAGCAAATCAATCATTTCCCCGGTGGCTGCTGTGGCGTGCTCCCAAAAGGTCGATTGAAGCAGGCAGACCAGGCCAGCAAACACTGGCGGCAACCAAGCACTTTTCAGGCTCAGCAGGGAATAATCACTCTGCTCCCTGATCCGTTGATCGCGGGTTCGATCTTGAGGCAACAGGGCAACAGATCTCGCAAGCTGATAAATCACCCCGGCTGCCATCAACAGGGTCAGGTAATTGAGTGCGATAGCCTGATTGGAAACATCCACCCATAGGGCTATGGGGAGGGTCACCAGAAACATGAGCGGACCAGATACTTTGGGGGACCAATCCCAACCAGTCACCTTGCTAACCACCCCGAGGCTATCCAGCGTCACCGATTGGCTCATCGTCATGAGGCCAACCACCAAAGCAAGCATCAGCATCAGCCAGGGAAGGCCTTTCTGGGGAAACCCCAAACCGGATGACTCGTCATGGGCATTCATAGCCCTGTAGCAGAAACGATGTCACGATACTTGGCAAGGCTATCTTCAATTCAGGCATGTCGAAAAAATTTCTCTCAAGAAGAGCCCATGGCTTAACGGTAGCCTTGATTGGATCCCCCGCACCATCCAAGCAAAAAGGCTTCAACAAGCTGCCCCAGATCTTCGCTGTAGCCCCCCTCCAGCACCCCAAAAACGGGCCTGGAGAGGGCTTTAATCTGGGTTCCAATCCAATGATAATCATCCTTTTCAAGATGCTGCTGTGCCAGAGGATCCAGGCGATAAGCATCAAAACCAGCCGACACGCCCACCAAATCGGGATCAAATGCTGTCAATCGCGCCAATGCCTCAGCGAATGCTTCTCGATAGACAGCAGGCATGGAGTCCGTTGGCACAGGATAGTTGAAAATATTTGGAGAGCGATGTGCCAGCCCCGAGCCTGGATAACAAGGTGATTGATGCACGGAGGCAAACATGACTCCTGGACACCCATGCAGTATGGCTTCGGTCCCATTGCCATGGTGCACATCAAAATCAATAACCGCCACTTTCTTTGCCCCGAGCCTGAGGGCCTCCAACACAGCGATGGCCATGGAGTTGAGGTAACAGAAGCCCATGGCCCGTTCAGGCAGGGCATGATGTCCCGGAGGCCTCATCAAGCTGAAAGCCGGTTTCCCGCTTAATGCCACCTTCATAGCCCCTAAAGCGCCACCAGCCGCCCGCAGTGCATGATCATGAATCCCCGGATAGTATGGTGTGTCCTCATCAAAATCGGAAGTGCTCGAGGATAGGGCCTCATAATAAGACTGATGATGAGCCCTGATTGAAGCCGTTTTGCTGACCGAATCTGGCTGCTGCCAGATGATGGGTAAGTGCTGCTGTCGAGACAACCTCTCAACAGTCAGGATGACTCGCTCAGGCCGTTCAGGATGACCCGGATGACTGTAGGTGCTGCACCGCGGATCAAAAAACACAGTCAAGGTTTGTATTTTCGATTCTAAGATATTCATGGTTCCAAAACATTCTGGAATCCAAGCCCGACAGGCTGGGACAATGATGCGTATTTTCCTGCTGGAAGTTCCAGCAGATAAGGGATTAACTCAGGCTGTTCATGATGGTTCCAGACAAAGAACAATTTATTCAACTGGCAAGCAAAGGAAACCTCATTCCCGTGACCAAGACGATCCTGGCAGATTTTGAGACGCCAGTCTCGGCCTACCAGAAATTGCGAGGGAGAGGAGAGTCCTTTCTATTCGAATCGGTTGAGGGGGGCGAGCATCTGGGCCGGTATTCTTTTGTCGGCTGTCATCCAAGGTCCATCATCCGCCAGACCCAAGACAAGGTGGCAATCATCGAACAAGGAAGGGTCACCCAAGAGTTCAAGGTTGTGGGGGCGCTTGCAACCCCTGGTGAAGGGGAAGTCCGCGATGGTTTGGAGGCTGTTGAGAAGGTCATGCAGGGCTTCAACCCAGTGCCGACAAACACCCCAGCTGACACACGTTTTAATGGAGGAGCCGTCGGTTTTCTGGGCTACGAATTCATCCATGACGTGGAACCGGTGGTTCCGCGGCCTGAAAAAGATGATCTCGGGACACCGGTGATGTATTTCATGATTGCCGACCAGCTGCTTTGCTTCGACCGGGTGTCGCAAACCATCACTGTGATTGTCAACGTCTTGTTGGAAACGCCCGATCAAGCTGAGGCTCGTTACCTCGAAGCCTGCGAGGAAATCGATCGCCTGGTGACTCTGCTTGCTCAGCCATGCCAATATCAGCCGGCTCATTTTGCTGAACCACCTGCCTCCATGCCCTTCAAGTCCAACATGGAAAAAGAGACATTCCTTGGTCATGTTCACCGCTCAAAAGATTACATTCAGGCAGGAGATATCATCCAAGTTGTCGGCTCACAGCGCTTTAGCGCACCCATCAGTGCTTCCCCCCTGGACGTCTACCGAGCGGCTCGCTCCATCAACCCTTCCCCGTATATGTTCCTTCTGGAACTTGATGGATTTTCCTTGGTTGGAGCCTCACCTGAAATTCACGTCAGATGCGAGGACAGGCGAGTAGAAATTCGCCCTATTGCTGGGACCCGCCCTCGAGGTGCCGACAAGGCAACCGATCAGGCTAATGAAAAGGAACTCCTAGCAGACCCCAAGGAGCGGGCCGAACATGTCATGCTGGTCGACCTAGCCCGAAATGATATAGGCAGGGTCTGCGACTACCAGAGCGTAGAAGTCAAGGACCTCATGATCATCGAGCGCTACAGTCATGTCATGCACATTGTTTCCCAGGTAGAGGGTCATCTCAGCAACGCCCATTCTCCCTATGATTTAATCCGAGCAACCTTTCCGGCAGGCACCTTAAGTGGAGCCCCCAAAATCAGGGCGATGCAAATCATCAGTGAGTTAGAACAAACCGCTCGCGGTCCCTACGGCGGTTGCGTGGGGTATTTCTCCTTCAATGGGAATCTGGACTGCTGCATTACCATTCGAACGGCCCTGATCAAGGACGGTGAAGTGCACGTGCAGGCAGGTGGCGGTTGGGTCAGTGACTCGATTCCTGAGGATGAGTTCATGGAAACAGTCAACAAGTCCAAAGCCATGATCAAGGCCATCACCTTAGCAGAGTCTTGGAAAAAATGAATCAAGATACCCCTCCCAACAAACGCACAGGATGGCTGAGTTTTGGGGTCATTGTGGCCGGTGCTGCCCTAGCCTATCTGCTTTACAGCACTGGCCCCGGTATTGCCATAGAGGAAGAGATTCGGGCTGCCAAAATCGTCAAGGTTAAGGCCATCAGCCCCGATCGCTACCCTATTTATGTATCGGCCTACGGCATCATCATCCCCGCACGTGAGGTGACCATAGAGCCCGAGGTTGCGGGTCGCGTCGTGACACAACACCCACAACTCAAACCAGGTGGGAAGATCAACCAAGGGGAACCCCTCTTTGGCATGGAAACCACGCTGGCAAGCATTGCTGTTGAGGAGGCCTCTGCGTCAATGGTGCAAGCTGAAATCAATCTCGAGGAAGCCAGAAGGCGGCACAATGAGGCAA
>Ga0181579_10004236_pt1 | contig 11184 bp, 9 predicted proteins | sample 071ome_24_FD_132996 | JGI IMG/M metagenome (GOLD analysis project Ga0181579, IMG submission 132996) | Coastal salt marsh microbial communities from the Groves Creek Marsh, Skidaway Island, Georgia - 071402CT metaG (megahit assembly) | ecosystem: Environmental > Aquatic > Marine > Intertidal zone... | reverse complement strand
GGCAATGGAAATAATGCCGGCAGCGATGATGCTGGCGCTACCGACGGAGGCACTACCGACGGAGGCACTACCGACGGAGGCACAACAGGCGGTACTAACGACGGCGCCTCAAGCGGCAATGGCAACAGCGGCAACAACAGCAATGCCGGTGGTAGCGGCAATGGAAATAATGCCGGCAGCGATGATGCTGGCGCTACCGACGGAGGCACTACCGACGGAGGCACAACAGGCGGTACTAACGACGGCGTCTCAAGCGGCAATGGCAACAGCAACAGCGGCAATAACAATAATGCCGACGGTAGCGGTAATGGGAACAGTGGAAATGGAAACAGTGGCAACAGTTCCAACACGGTATTACTCGACGCCAGCAACGTCGATTTCGGTTCATTGTCGGCTAATCAGCGCATACAACTCGCCTCAGTCGGGCTGACATCAACCTCTCCGCGGGTCGAAGTCAACATCAGTGAACTGCCAAATTCCATTGTCAATCTGCTGGCAAATCTCGGCATCAGCACTGTTTCAACCCTCACAACAGCTGATTATCATGCCCCTGTTGAGACTACTCAAGAATACAGTATTTCCTGGGGCAAATGGGAAGCCCCCCTCGACGACAACTGGGTTGTAGTGCAGCAGATTGAGGGAGAACTGGTACGACTTAACACCAGCAACTACTTTGCAGACGTAACGCCAACACCAATAGCTAACATGAAAGGAGCCTACGATTACCGCACCGGTATCGCCTCAGAGTTTATCGGTCAGAGTAATGTGGGTGACATTAATAGTCTGTTTGCCAGCATGAGTGTCGACTTCGACACCGGCGTAATAAGTGATGGAAATCTAACTCTGCTCAGCGGCAATAATGCCTGGTCAGTGGACTTTGAAGGCCTGGTTAACCAGGGACTGGTGGAGTTGGACGCCAGCAACGGCATGCTGGTCAATCAGTTCGACATCATCAGCAATAACATCGAAGCTGATTTGGGCGGGGTATTCACTGGCAATAACGCCGATGCCTTCGTCGGTGGATTTGAACTGCTAGATGCCAATAACCCGGCTAACTTTGTTGAGGGCATCTACACTATTGAAAGATAGTTTCGGGTGCTTTAAGGCTAGATCAAAAAAGGGTAGCCAAGTGGCTGCCCTTTTTATTTCCTGGGTTAGCTGAATAGGGTAAGCAGCGAAGCCTCAAGTCATTTAGTAACCACATCTGATATAGGAAGAACGCCAGAGCGAGGCACCAAGCAAGATAATTTCTCAACATAATCAATCTCAAGCAGAACTTGGGTTAAACTCCGTAGCTTTCCAAGCTGGACTTCGATTTTGACTCTTTTGACTCTAGGTCTCTTAATAAAAAAATGCCCAGAACTTACAGCAGACGCGCATGGCAAGAGATGCGGGCAGTTCGCGGAGGAACAGTGTACTCCGCCGCAGCCAACTGCCTCATCGTAACCGGAATCACCTATACACGCAGCGCGATAACAATAAACAGGAATAACTATGGCCACAGAGAAGCCACAAACTCAGCCACTGGAGTTTCACTCCAAACCCCAGGAACAGATGCAGGCAGCGGCCAGCGCATTCTACGACATGGTGCGCACCCGCCGAACAGTCAGGGATTTTTCCGACAAGGCGGTTCCCCGTGAAATCATTGAAGATTGTGTCCGCGCTGCGGGCACTGCTCCCAGCGGGGCACATCGCCAACCCTGGCATTTCGCGGTAGTCAGCGACCCTGAACTCAAACACAAGATTCGAGAAGGTGCCGAAGAAGAGGAACGAGAGTTCTATGAGTCGCGCGCGCCGCAGGACTGGCTCGACGCACTGGCGCCGCTCGGTACCGACGCAAACAAACCCTTTCTGGAAATTGCCCCTTACCTGATCGTCATCTTCGGCGAGAAATTCAGCAAGGATGAAGAAAACAACAAACAGAAAAATTATTATGTGAGTGAATCGGTGGGCATTGCCACCGGCATCCTGATTACCGCCTTACACAATGCCGGGCTGGCGACCCTGACCCACACGCCAGCACCGATGAAGTTCCTTAACGAACTGGTTGGAAGGCCCGCCACAGAAAAGCCCTATATGATTCTGGTTACCGGATATCCGGCAGAGAATGCCGAGGTTCCTGCTATCACCCGGAAATCTCTGGGAGAAATCGCCAGCTTTAAGGGTGACGACTAAAGCCGCAGTACTGGGGAATCGGCGCATAACATCTTGATTCAGCCGGAATCCATGTCTGATTGAGAAATCGCCTAATCTGATAAGGTTAATGATTTGCCTTGCCAGGTTCTCACCCCGCAGCTTCGTACTGGTATAGTCGGCACAAAAAAGCCCGGATACTTTTCAGTGTCCGGGCTTTTTTAGGCTAGCACAGTCTATTGCGGTGGATTACCGATTGGTGTACCTGCCTTTCGATATTCGCCGTACAGATATTCTTCAGCGAACTCTGCACACTTGAATTCCAACAGCTGATAGTTTTCCGCCACATGACGGTAGAGTGGGAGACTCACAGTCCAGGGCTGCGTGAAGGTATTGGGATCGGTAATGGTTGCCTCATACTGTATGTGATTGGGTCCCATCGGCGTGTAGCGTTCTTCTACTACCATCTCCCAGCTGTGATGGTTACCAGCACGGTCAAACCAGGTGTCCGGCATCTGGCCAGTCACTGTCACTACCAGGGTATCGCCATCCCAGCTCGCGTTAGAGTGACCCATCCAGGCATCAACCTGCGATTGAATCTCGGGCTGATCCACATAGAGAATGCGGTTCGCTTCGGCAAACTCGTAAGCAATGAGGATTACATCGGTAGACTGCACAATCTGAAACGGGAATGGCAGGTAATTCGCCCTTGGCACGCCAGGCATATAGCACTTCGTCAACGGGTCATTGTCGATTGCATTGATGCGGTTTTCATCGCGTTGACGCAGCGCGGTTACGGTGTAGGGAATACTTCCGCCTTCCACAATACCCTGACTGCCTGGGATCGCTGATAGCGCACCCATCCTGTCGGGGTGTGGGCCGTAGGCCGCCGCGTGGGGCTCTACATCGTAGTGCGCCTTAGTCATGGCCTGCCAGATTCCGCTGAAATCCGGCTTGCCCGAAGGTGTGCGTGGAAACTCATCCAGTTGAGCCGTCGCATTTGCTGCGAACAGGCTGACCATCAACACACCCATCAATTTCTGTTTGAAATATTTCATTGCTAACCCTTAATTCTATAATGCCAAGTTAATTCGATTAGTTGCCTTCTTCAGACTCGCGCTGCTCTGTCATGCGCTCGCCGCGGAGAATATTCACCATGCCATAGTTACCTTCATGACAGGCGTACTCATAGATCTGCCCTGCCACCTTGGTCATAGGCACGATCGCCGTAATCTTATCGGTAAATGTCGAGGGATCATCGATGGTAAATTCGTAATCCACGGTGTCGTAAGCAGTGCGTGTAAAGCGCTCAGTTAGCACCATATCGTAATTGGCACCGGTACTGGCGAAAGTCTGACGATCGCCATTAAAGTTTTTGGTTTCCACCACCAGGGTATCACCGTCCCACCAACCGCGGGAATCGCCCGACCACATGCGAATGTCCTCATCCAGCGACGGCTTATCACCCATTTGGACTATGCGAGCATCATGAATCATCTCTGTGAAAATTACTGCAGTATCACGATTCTGAATGATCTGCATATTGTTGTTATACAGACTGGGTACAAAGGGTGGGCCCGAGTTGAAGCCCACGATGCAGCGCTCTGACAGGCCGCGATCCTCTGGACCGTCTTTGGCGATGCCACCCACGGTATAGCGAACAGGCCGTGTGCCAGGAATATCGGGACCCAGCCCACCGTAGGCACGCGGCGCGCCTTCCACAGCCTCTGGGACGCGGCCATTTTCCGGGTAGACAATGTGAGAAGTACGCACGGTGTCGCCGATACCCGCCGATTCTATCCAGAAATCATTGTAACCACCGGGGTTATTGGAAACGGGAGGTGCATCCGGATCGACTACTCGCGCTGCGGCAGCAGCTTCTGCCGCTTCTCTTGCAGCCTCCTGGCGCGCGATCGCTGCCTGGATTTGTTCCTGAGTCAGGAATTCCTGGGTGCCATAACGGGTAGGTCGCTGCATCGGCGTATTAGAGCTAAAGTTCCAGACGCCCTGAAGATCAGGTTGTCCCCATTCGGTGCGCGGCACGTCATAGTCTGTCTGGGCCTGCACAGACAGAGCCAGCAGCGAGCTGCACGCTATTAATATTAGGGAAGAAATTGATCGCTTATTTTCAATAAACATAATGTCACCAATGGCTCTCAAAGCAGAACGCGTAACTTAGTAGTTTGCTTACTATTAATCAATAGAACGGCGTTGGTTTTGTCGCCTCTGGCCGCACTCTGGCCGCACTTTGGCCGCACATTGGCCGAGCGTCTGGTAACAAGCCTGCTATCCCAGTTCTGCAGGCTTAGCGACGGGTATACCGCGTCAACAGGCTAGAGGTATCCCATCGCCCACCACCCATCTGCTGAACCTCTTCATAAAACCCGTCAACCATTGCGGCTACTGGCAATTCCGCGCCATTTTTGGCGGCCTCAGCCAGGGCGATCCCCAGATCCTTGCGCATCCAGTCCACCGCAAAGCCAAATTCATATTGATCCTTTAGCATAGTCTGGTAGCGGTTTTCCATTTGCCAGGAGCCGGCGGCACCTTTTGAGATAGTCTCGATCAGGGCCTCGCCGTCCAATCCCGCTTTCATGGCGAAATTAAGCCCCTCAGTAAGTCCCTGCACCACACCGGCAATGCAAATCTGATTCACCATCTTCGCCAGTTGGCCATTTCCAGCCGGGCCCAGTAGCTTACTGAATTGGGAATAGCTATCGATAACGGGCTTGGCAGCAATATAGCTTGCCTCCTCACCGCCAATCATCACAGTGAGCGCGCCGTTTTCAGCACCGGCCTGGCCACCGGATACCGGTGCATCAAGAAACTGTTTGTTCTGGGCTCTTGCAGCTGCATCCAACTCCCGTGCCAGCTCGGCTGAAGCCGTGGTGTGATCGATCAGAATAGCGCCTTCTTTCATGGCCGCTAGCGCTCCGTCGTTTCCGAGCACGACCTGACGCACATCGTCATCGTTACCAACGCAAACCAGCACTACGTCACAATCTCCGGCTGCTGCTGCTGGAGTAGGTGCCATGTCGCCCCCATAGTCCTGGCACCATTGCTCAGCCTTCGATGCCGTGCGGTTATAGACGCAGACTTCCATCCCGGCTTGCTTTACATGACCCGCCATGGGATAGCCCATGACACCGAGTCCAATAAATGCGACCTTCATGTCGACTCCTTAATCTGTGTTAGCGTTGAAATATTGACTTACCGCGGGCAAAGGTTTCCAGCACGGAAACTTCCCCCAGCTCTGAAGTGGCTACCGTCAGCGGATTATCTTCCAAAATTACCAGATCCGCGCGCTTGCCTACGGTAATACTCCCCTTTTCGTCTTCTTCAAAGTATTGGTAGGCTGCCCCAAGGGTTATTGCATGTAGCGCCTGCATTACCGAGGCGCGTTGGTCCGGCCCCAGTACGAAGCCGCTGCGAGTCTCGCGATTTACGGTAATCTCAACCAGCCGCATCATATCCGGCGGCACGATAGGTGAATCGTTATGGACAGTAAACGGGATGTCCCTGGCTATGGCTGCCTGCACCGGTGAGATAAATCTCGCCCTCTCCTCTCCGAAACTAAGCCGGTGCCAGTCGCCCCAGAAAAAAGGATGCACTGAGTAAAAGGAAGGAATAATGCCAAGCTCTGCCACGCGATCCAGTTGGTCCTCTCGAATCAACTGGGCATGAATGATTACGGAACGGTGATCGGGCACGGGACCCGCAGCAATCGCATTGGCCACCCCATCAATCATCAACTCGATGGCGGCATCGCCGTTAGCGTGAGCCAACACTGGCACCCCTCTCTCCAATAGCGGGCCAATTCGATTCAACCAGGCATCGGGATCATAGCTGGGATATGCCACATAGTCCGCCGCTGCGCCGGGCGGGCCCGCATTATAGGGTTCAGACATCCACGCCGTGCGTCCCTGCGGTGAACCGTCCAGAGTGAACTTCACTCCGCCGTTGCGGACACCGCCCGTATAGCTGGTGTCTGCTGCGACGGTAGCCAGGACGTCGTCGGGAAGTGGATTGCCCATGACGAAAGTCACAATGTCGGCGGCATATTCCTGCTCCAGTCCCTCAGCTTTTAGCCGGTCGACATATGCCTGGCTTACGTTGCTATCCTGGATAGTGGTAATGCCGTATCCGGCGTAGATCTGCACCGCTTCCCGGCGCAATTCACTCTGCCGCTGGGGCGTAAGCAATTCACCAGTGCCAGGAAAAAACTGCATGGCGGTTTCTTCCATCACCCCATCAGGCTCATCGCTGCCGGGGCGACGCCGGATGATACCCCCGGCAGGATCTGCGCTGTTCGCACCAACCCCGGCTTCCAGCAGCGCCATCGAGTTGGCTGCCAGCAGATGGCCCGATACGTGCCGAATGACAATGGGATGATCTGAGGAGGCACGGTCCAGATCGTCGCGATCCGGGTGGCGCAGTTCCGCCAGCAAAGAATCGTCGTAGCCGTAGCCATAGACCAGTTCACCTGGCGGAATATTGAGGTTTTCAATGCGGCGCTGGAGCTTGCGAACAATATCATCAACGCTAGTGACGTCGCCCACGGGAGGCGACGACAGATCCAGCATATCCACATAGCGAGCCACACCAGCAAAATGACCATGGGCATCGATAAAGCCAGGCAACAGCGCGCGCTCGCCTAATTCGATCACGCGGGTGCCTTCACCCTGAAGTGCACGCGCGTCCTGTTCGGAACCGGCCACCACAATACGATCTCCGCGTACTGCCACTGCGGAGACGTTACTCGCGTCCATGGTGATGATGTTTTGGCCAAGGAAGATCAGGTCCGCGTCCTGGGCTGCGCCTAATGCACCGAGACTACTGAATCCGATTCCCAGCAAGACTTTAACGAAAACGGGACACTGCATTCTTACACTCTAGATTCTCTATTTTTATTTTCGATCTCTTTTTGTCTGCCCAATTACCTTGACCAGAATTGTCCATACAAACCCTTGACCTTCGGGTTGAGGGCTTTAATGGAGTCTTAGCTTGTAAAGCGGGATAACTCGGTCTGCCAATTCTGCTGCAGGAGTATCACCATTTCTTCCATTGATTGAAACCTGTCCTCCGGGTTTTTGCTCAGACACTTCATTGCCACATCATTAAGCAGGCGAGGCACGACTTGAGAAGACACTTCGGTCGCTTCCGGTGGCTGGTCGTTAAGGACAGATTCCACAACCTCGTGCATCTTTTCACCAGCTGCCGGTTTGTTGCCGCAGAGTATTTCGTACAGCACTGCACCGAGGCTAAATATATCGGTGCGGTGATCGATGCTCGGATCAAGGTTTAGCTGTTCCGGCGACATGTAATGGATTGTGCCCTGTGCCTTTCCGTGCCCGGTCAGGGAGATATCTTCAATGTGCGGCGCTTTGCTGGATCCGCTATCGCCCTCACTCGCGCCGCGACCATCGGGATGCCACACCTTGGCCAGTCCCCAGTCCAGCAGCAGCACCTCACCATAAGGACCCGCCAAAATATTCTCAGGTTTTATGTCACGGTGCGCGACGCCATGGATATGGGCGTACTGCAGGGCATGCCCAACCTGCACCACCAGTTCAACCAACTGCGTTAAATCGTAGCGATCCCGATAGTCCAGAATCTCACGCAAGGTGTATCCGTGGACCAGTTTCATAGTGAAATACGGGTAGCCCCGCGCATCCCGGCCCAACTCATAGGTAGGGATCGTGTTGGGATGTTGCAACATGGCCGATACCCGCGCTTCCCGAATCAGGCGCTTTTGCTCTATTTCATCATCGGCAAACTCAGGCTTGAGCGTTTTGTAGCAGACAAATCGAGACAGATGTAAATCCTTGCATGACTTGATCAGGGACTTTCCACCCTTGGCGATGGTGCTGAAAAAAGCATAACGAGTGCGCGGATCAATCTTCTCCGGCAGGGGCTTGTCGGTTTCATCGAGAAATACCGAACTGTAATTCTTGGGCGGCTCGGGAAAATGCAGCATCTCTGTCTTTTAATTCCTTCTTACACAAGCGTACACCAGTAATTTCGGGGCCACGATTAACTGATCGCCTTCCCGATAGAAAGTTAGCATTGGAGCGTCGTGAATTGCACGGATTATGTGGCCACAAGCTACTGCCGAGTTTCGGTTATACTAGCGTTCCGACCACGAATTGAGCGATCCCGCGAGAGTTCTCATGCCCAACTCAAGCCCTGACACGGTGCTGGAAACCGAGTTTCCTGTGCGCTACGCCGAAACCGACGCCATGGGTGTCGTGCACCACGCAAATTACCTGGTGTATTTTGAAGAAGGCCGCAGCCAATACATGCGCGATCTAGGCAGCGATTATGCCGAGGTCGAGGCCAGTGGATACCAGCTGCCAGTTACCGAGGCGCAATTGCGCTATGTCGGCAGCAGGCGCTATGGCGATAAGATCCGCGTCAGGACCTGGATCGAAGAAAACCTCAGTCGACGCGTGACGTTTCGTTACGAAGTCGTCGACCCTGACAGCGGCAACGTACTGGTTACCGGATACACCCGACACGTATGGACCGACGCCGCGGGTAGAGTGACTCGCGTCCCGGACAGCTGGAAACGGATATTTGGCTGAGACATTGAGAGCGTAAATATATGAATATTAGAATCATCATTGGTCTGCTAACTGGCTGTTTCGTGGTCATCGCTGGCCCGGAAGTTATCAGCCCTGACCTCAGCGCCCAGGAGTACCCTGCGGTCGAAGAAAACGTTAGTTTCGAGCAAGTCCTTGCGCTGCCGACCCGAGAGCCCCAGGCTGAAGTTGCCTACGGCGATGACCCACTGCAGTATGGTTTGCTGTGGACGCCGGATACTGCTGAGGCGGCGCCTCTGGTGATCCTTATTCACGGTGGCTGCTGGCTCAATAGCTTCGATGTAAATCACAGCCGACCTCTGGCCTCAGCCCTGAGCCAGGCAGGCTTTGCTGTGTGGTCTTTGGAATATCGCCGCACCGGCGATTCTGGTGGCGGCTGGCCTGGCACACTGGCGGATATCCGGCTGGCCCTATCTCGGCTAGACCGCCTCAAGCGCATAGAGAACCAGTCCATCGATTTATCCCGAATCGCCGTCGCGGGCCACTCAGCCGGTGGACACCTGGCCTTAATGGCGGGCGCAGAGTTGCCAGCGGCCCGCGCGATTATCGGTCTGGCCGCTATTGTAGACATGGAAAGCTACAGCCGGGGCAACAACAGCTGTCAGCAGGCTGCCCCACTATTCATGGGGACGCCCCTGGAGCAATCCCGGGAACTTTACGCCCTGGCCAACCCAGTCAAACAGCCGCTGCACCCCCAAAGCCTGTTGCTGCACGGCGGCAGCGACGACATCGTGCCGCTGGATCATTTCGAGGCAGATGTGCTGCCAACTTCAGTAGTCTCCGGCGCCGGTCACTTCGACTGGATTCACCCGGGCACTGCGGCCTATCGTCTCTTGCTCAATACCCTGCATAATAGACTAACGCCATGACAGAAATTGACATCGCAGCTCTGGATGAGGCGGATACGCTGGCGTCTTGCCGAGATCTGTTTGACCTGCCCACCCAGACGATCTACCTCAATGGCAACTCACTGGGTCCGCTTTGCCATGCCTCTGCCGAAACGATGCAGCGGGTAGTGTCGGAGGAATGGGGACAGGACTTGATTTCCAGCTGGAATAAACACCGCTGGATTGATTTTCCGCTGCGCGTCGGCGCCCGCATCGCCCCGCTACTGGGTGCCGCTCCGGAACAGGTTTTGTGCTGTGATTCTGTCTCGGTCAATTTGTTCAAACTACTCAGTGCAGCCCTCGCGCTGAGCAAGACTCAAAAACCGATAATCCTGAGTCATCGTGACAACTTTCCTACCGATCTCTATATCGCCGAGGGACTCAGGGACCTGTTACAACAGCATGGCGCCCAGGCCGAACTCAAGCTGGTGGCAACCAATGCGCTGGAAGCCGCAATTGCGGAAGGCCCAGCCGTACTGATGCTGACTCACGTTGATTTCCGCACGGGTCGAAAACTCGACATGGCAAAGTTGACCCGTCTCGCCCATCAGCACGGTGTCATAGTGATCTGGGACCTGTCACACAGTGCTGGAGTAATTGACCTGGCTCTGGATGACTGTCAGGTAGACTTCGCCGTTGGCTGTGGCTACAAGTTCTTGAATGGTGGGCCTGGCGCGCCGGCTTTTCTGTATGTTGCTTCACGTCATTTGCAGCAGATCAAACAACCCCTGCAGGGCTGGATGGGACATAAGGCGCCTTTCGCATTTAATCCAGACTATGAAGCCGATCTGGGCATCAATAAATTTCAGACCGGCACGCCATCAGTACTGGCCATGTCGGCCCTAGACGCTGCGCTGAGCTGCTTCGAAGGGGTCAGTCCCGCGGACCTGAATCGGAAAGCCTCTGCACTGAGCGAAGCATTCCTTAGCCTGGTCGGGGCGGAGCCAGCGCTGGCTGAGCTGCGGCTGGTCTCTCCCCGCAACCCCGAAATTCGAGGGGCACAACTAAGCTTCTCCCATGAGCAGGCCTACCCAATTAGCCAGGCACTTATCGCAGCCGGCGTAATTGTCGATTTTCGCGCCCCCAACCTGCTCCGGCTCGGATTTTCCCCACTTTACCTCTCGTTTGCGGACATTGCCGCCAGCGCTTCTATTCTGAAACAGTTAATTATTGAAAATATCTATAAAGATCAGAGATTTAGAGAACGTAAAAGGGTTACTTGATGCCCTCTACCCAAATTGCGGTTAGAACGGAAAATGGGTCACAAACCGGGAAAATTACGCCCGTTAATACCCTGTAAGCACTTGAAATTAGTTTAGAATTACCACGGATTAAAAAAGCGAAGCGGAGTTACCTGTACTGGTGCCAAGCTTCCCGCTAATATCAGTAAATACTGTTCTTAAAGGGAGTAGTCTTGCCCAGCAGCAAACTACCCCTGCATGAACCGGCTTAGACCATAAGAGCATTAATGAAAGAGCATCTGGACAAAGTAAAATTTGCAGCGTCGAAGGCCCTCACTCGTTTGGTGGTGAAAGCCCTCGATGATGCGCGCCTGCAAATAG
>Ga0181579_10004225_pt1 | contig 11196 bp, 9 predicted proteins | sample 071ome_24_FD_132996 | JGI IMG/M metagenome (GOLD analysis project Ga0181579, IMG submission 132996) | Coastal salt marsh microbial communities from the Groves Creek Marsh, Skidaway Island, Georgia - 071402CT metaG (megahit assembly) | ecosystem: Environmental > Aquatic > Marine > Intertidal zone... | reverse complement strand
GGGTTTGCAACTGTTTCCATGGCAGTGTTCTCACACCGGTCGATATCTGTCCTGACGGTGCCAAATTAAGCCACAGACAGCAATGATCAAATCAATCCACAAAGGCCAAATCAGATGCCAGATCAGACAGCAACCCCCGGCACGGGCACCAGAGCTGTCGGAGAACATGTCAAAGGAATATATCAAGGTAAAAGTCAGGTTAAAAAAACCTCCGAAACCGCAGGCTTTCAGAGGTGTTGGCATCCCGTACGAGATTCGAACTCGTGTTGCCGCCGTGAAAGGGCGGTGTCCTAGACCCCTAGACGAACGGGACGCTGTGCTTGACACGTTGTTTAGTCAAAAAGACGAGGCAAATCAACCCGATTTTTTCCAAGATAACACCACCGCAACATATCCCGACAGACAGGTCAGGACAGGCGCGGCGCGGCGTCCTCAATCTCCATTTGCATGGCCTGTCCACCACGGAAATGGTCGCGCCGTGCCCGTCCCAGAATGTGCAGTGGTGTGCCGTCACGCGCCGCCAGCAACGCCTCGCCAAGCGGCGTGCCGCCGGCCTGGAACGCGATCGCCGACAAGGTGCCGCCGCTGCCGTCATCGAGACGGCAGGAAATATGCGCCCCGTCGCGTCCCACCGCCTTGGCATAGCCGATCCGGCAGTCGGGAAGAGCAAATCGCGGTTCCGGATTGCCACTTCCGAACGGGCCCAACCGATCAAGCCAGTCGGCAAGTTCAGGCAGGACACCGGCGGTGCTCAACAGGCCTGCCACCCGGCGCACCGGACGCGGCACCTCGGTGCCAATCTCGGATTCAAAACGCTGGCAGAGAAAGTGATGAAACTCCGCCATGCGATCCGCCTCGACAGAAAATCCGGCCGCCATGTCATGCCCGCCCCCACCGGCAAGAATGCCGGCCTGCTGCGCCGCGATCACCGCGCTGCCAAGCCTGAACCCGGGGATCGACCGTCCGGACCCCTTGCCGATATTGCCGCCGGCGGCATCGCCGAGCGCGACAACACAGGCCGGCTTGCCAAGCGCCTCGCGAATCCGCCCGGCGACGATCCCGATGACGCCTTCATGCCAGGCATCGTGACCGACAAGAACCACCGGACTGGTATCCTGCTGCGCCGCCAGATCCATCGCATGGGCGCGGATTTCCTGTTCGATCTCGCGGCGGCGGCTGTTCAGCTCATCAAGCGACGCGGCGATGGCCCCGGCCTCGTCGGCGGCGCGCGCCGACAACAGACGCACGCCAAGGTCGGATTGCCCAATGCGTCCGCCGGCATTGATTCGCGGCCCGAGAAGAAAACCGAATGTATGGCCGCTAGGCGGCGCGTTGAGGCCAGCCTGATCGGCAAGGCAAGCGAGGCCGACATTGCTGCGCTGCGCCAGCACTTTCAGCCCCTGCCCCACAAAGGCGCGGTTGACCCCGGTCAGGGGCACGACATCACAGACGGTGGCAAGCCCGACAATATCGAGCTGGCGAATCAGGTCCGGCGCCGGCCGCGCGTCTGTGAAAACACCCCGGCCGCGCAATTCGCGCAACAGCGCCACCAGAAGGATGAAGGTGACACCTGCCGCGCAGAGATGGCCATAGGCGCCGTCCTCGTCCAGCCGGTTCGGATTGATCACGCTGTGCGCCGGCGGCAGTTCGGGCCCGGCCAGGTGATGATCGACGACGATCACATCGATGCCGGTCTCGGCAACGGCGGCAAGCGGCGCATGCGCGTTGATCCCGCAATCGACAGTGACAATCAGCCCGGCACCGCGTTCCTGCAGCGCTTGGAGGGCGGCCGCATTCGGGCCGTATCCCTCGCGCATCCGGTCGGGAATATGAACATCGACCGGCAGACCAAGCATGCCAAGAACATTGACCAGCAGCGCCGCCGCCGCCGCGCCGTCAACATCGTAATCCCCGAACACCCCGATCGGCGTGCCGGCCTCGACGGCATCGGCAAGCCGCGCCGCCGCCCGGTCCATATCGCGAAAGCGTGACGGGTTGGGCAACAGGTCGCGAAGCTTTGGTTTCAGAAACTGGTCAATCGTCAGATCGCCAAGATCACGGCCGGCGAGGATCCTGCTGACCGGCAGCGGCATGTCGGTGAATTGCTGGGAAATGGCGGCGGCGCGGCGGTCCAGATCATCTCCCTGCAAGATCGATTGCGCGGGCTCCCACCGCGCATTTGTCAGCGACGATTCAACTCCGAGAAAAGCCGTACTGCCGTCCAATCACCCCTCCTGATCGGCGATCAGAACCGGCATCGCCACCGGCGGTGCCTGGACACAGGACAGGGCCTCGATCTCCTCCAGCGCTTTCATCAACCGGTCAACCGACACTTCATGCGTTGTCATCACAAGCGCCACCACATCCTGCGGCGCGCGCCCCTGCTGCAGCAGCGATTCAACCGAGATGCCATGGGTCTGCAGAACCGAGGTCACATCGGCCAAAACCCCGGGCTTGTCGACCACCATCAGACGAACATAAAAAGGGGTATCAGGCCCACCGCCATTTTCCACCTTGCTGCCATCCAGCAGCGATCCGACCGGCCGGCCGAAACTATGGGGGATCCTGCCGGCGGCGATATCGACAAGATCGGACAGCACGGCCGACGAGGTCGGACCCGCCCCGGCACCGGGGCCGGTCAGGACAGTGGCGCCGACCGGTTCGCCCTCGAAGGCAACGGCATTGAGCACCCCGTCAACCTTGGCAAGCTGGGTCGAGATGGGAAGCAAGCAAGTCTGCATCCGCGGCATCCGTCCGGGTTCGGCGACCCCGACAAGCTTGATCCGGAAGCCAAGTTGCGCGGCATAGGCAAAATCCACCGAAGACACATCACGGATGCCGGAAATCGCCACATGACCGAATTGCGGTGTCTGGCCAAAGGCAATGGCGGCAAGAATGGTCAGCTTGTGGGCGGCGTCGATTCCATCAACATCAAGCGATGGTTCGGCTTCGGCATAGCCAAGCTTTTGCGCGTCGGCAAGGACATCCGCGAACGCCTCGCCGGTCCGTTCCATGCGGGTCAGGATATAATTGCAGGTGCCGTTCAGAATGCCGGAAACGCGGCTGATGCTATTGGCGGCAAGCCCCTCGCGAAGCACCTTCACGGCCGGGATCCCGCCGGCGACCGCGGCCTCGAACATCAGACCAACATGGTTCGCTTCGGCAAGCTCGGCAAGCTCGGCCCCGTGATGCGCCAGCAGCGCCTTGTTGGCGGTGACAACATGCTTGCCGGACGACAGCGCGCCGCGGACAAGCTCCAGCGCGACCCCCTCTTCGCCGCCGATCATCTCGACAACGATATCGACATCGTCCCGGGTCGCGATCTCGGCGGCATTCTCGACCCAGGCAATGCCGGTCATGTCAAAGCCGCGATCAGTATTACGGCTGCGGGCGCTGACGGCGGTGATGGCAAAGGGCCTGCCGGCGACAGCAGCGATATCGGCACCGCGATGGCTGAGCTGGCGTGCCACTTCGCCGCCAACGACGCCAAGGCCGGCAATGCCGACGCGCAGAGGTTGCTTGGGGTGTTTGTCAGAGGACATGCGTGTTATTTCCACGGATCAAGAAAGCCCGTCAGATGTAGCCTCTGGCGCGCGAATATACAAGCCGCTGCGGGACCGGCTAATCCATCGTCAGAATGACAGCACCGTTCCGGTTGCCGGCCTCGATCAGCTGATGCGCTCGCGCCGCCTGATGCAGTGGCAGGATTTCCTGCACCGGCACATCCAGAACCTGCCGGGTCAGCATATCGCCGATGATGCCGGCATGGGTGGCGGCTTCCTCGTCCCGCAGCAGATAGACAAGGATCGACGACAGGGTGATGTTCTTGAACATCATTTTCAGGAAGGGCAGCTCCGGCACCGGCTGCTGAACCGACCCATAGCCGACAATGACGCCCCTTTCGGCAATGATGTCGAGGCTTGTCGCGATGTTCATGCCGCATTCGGGATCGATGATCCGCGTGACGCCGGGTGTTCCGGCCGCCCTCGTCGCCATCTGCACGAGATCAGGGTCGTGATAGTCGAAGACATGCGCCGCGCCGGCCTCGATAATCCTGTCGGCGCGCGCCATATCACCGGTTGTCGCGATCACAGTGGCACCGCATTCGACGGCAATCTGCACAGCCAGCCGCGCCACGCTGCCGTTTCCGCCATGGACAAGGATTGTCCGACCGACAACCGGTCCGTCCTTCAGAACCGCGCAGGCCGCTGTCAGCGCCGGAATCCCGAGTGCGGCACCGATCTCAAAACCGACAATATCGGGCAGTGGATGCACGCAGCCGGCCTCAACCGCGATGAACTGCGCCGCCGTCCCGAAGGCGCGCCACCACTGCCCGTTGCGAACGAACACTCGCGAGCCAACCATCGCCGAATCAACACCAGCACCGACAGCCGCAACGATCCCGGCGCCGTCACTGTGCGGAATGACCCGGGGAAAGCCCATCGGCCGCGATCCGGCGCGCGCCTTGACATCCGACGGGTTGACGCCGGATGTTTGAAGCCGCACCAGCACCTCGCCGGCACCGGGTGCGGGAACAGGCATCTCGCCGCTGACAAGCACATCCTCGGCGGCGCCATTGGCCTCATACCAGACAGCCTGCATCATTCCGGTCATCCGCTTTCTCCCGCGATCACAGGTTGGTCGCGCTTCGTGCCGCCTGGTCATACAGCCCCGACAGCACGCGCAGCTGGCGTGCCAGTTCGGACAGGCTGTCGGCATCAACCTCGCCAAGCGCGGAAAAGGCGTCGACAAGGCAGGCCTCGCGAATCCTGCGATAACGCCGGATCAGTTCCTGCCCGCGATCGGTTGTCGAATAGAGAACTTCCTTGCCGTGTTTCTCGCCGCTGATCAGCCCGGCCCTGATCAGTTTTTTCAGGGCATAATTGACGACATGCGTGTCCTCGACATTCAGCTTGAAGCAGATATCAGCGAGTTTCTTGGCGCGCCCACGGTGATTGACCGAATGCAGACACAGAATGTCGATCACGCCAAGATCGGCCATTTCCGGAAAATCCACCTGCGCCGCCGCGGTGCCGCGCACCATCCACAACCCGAAGGCATTGCTGGCGACGATCAGGCCATATTCGACCTCGCTCAGTTCGGCTGCCTTTTCGGACACTAGATGCGCCGAGGACACGATCCGCTGGTCATGCTTTTTGCCAATGCCCATCTGTCCGCCCCCGCAATCAGTCTTCGGCACAGCCGAACCCGCCACCACCCGGCGTTTCGATCACAAAGACATCCCCCGGTGCCATCTGGCGAAGATCGGTCGCCGTCAACTCTTCAACGCTGCCGTCGGTGCGTTCGACCCAGTTGCGGCCGACCGCCCCGTCGCCGCCACCAGCCATGCCGTAAGGCGGCACGATGCGGTGGTTGGCGAGAATGACCGCCTCCATCGCTTCAAGGAAGCGGGTGCGCCGCCGCACACCGTCACCGCCATGATGCCGGCCGTCACCGCCCGATCCGGTGCGAATCTCAAAACTTTCAAGCAGTACCGGATAGCGCCATTCCAGCACCTCCGGGTCGGTCAGGCGGCTGTTCGTCATATGCGTATGGACGGCATCGCAGCCGTCGAAATCCGGCCCGGCGCCCGACCCGCCACACAACGTCTCGTAATATTGATAGGTGTCATTGCCATAGATGAAATTGTTCATCGTTCCCTGCGCCGCCGCCATCACGCCAAGCGCGCCATAAAGCGTGTCGGTGACAATCTGCGAGGTTTCGACATTGCCGGCGATCACCGCCGCCGGATACCGGGCCTGCAGCATGCAATCCTCGGGAAGGATTATGGTGACCGGCTTCAAGCACCCTTCATTCATCGGAATGTCATCATCGACAAGCGTCCGGAAGACATAGAGAACGGCCGCCCGGCAGACAGCGGCAGGCGCGTTGAAATTATTCGCGCCCTGCGCGCTGGTGCCGGTGAAATCAACCGTTGCGGCGCGGCGTTCGCGGTCGATGCTGATCTTCACCTTCACATGCTGGCCATTATCCATCGGATAGGTGAATTCGCCATCGCTGAGAACATCGATCACCCGCCGCACCGATTCCTCGGCGTTGTCCTGGACATGGGTCATATAGGCAAGCACCGTGTCGAGGCCAAACTGCGCGACCATCTTCTGGAGTTCCTGGACGCCCTTTTCATTCGCGGCAAGCTGCGCGCGCAGATCGGCGATATTCTGTTCGGCATTGCGGGCCGGATACAGCGCCCCCTCAAGCACCTCGATCATCTCCGCCTCGCGATAGGTGCCCTGATCGACAAGCTTGAAATTGTCGATCAGCACGCCTTCCTCGTCGATATGCGCCGAATCCGGCGGGGCCGATCCCGGCGTCTTGCCACCAACATCCGGATGATGCCCGCGACAGGCGACGAAAAACAGGATCCCGTCATTCTCGAACACCGGCGTGATGATGGTGATGTCGGGAAGATGCGTGCCGCCATTATAGGGGTTGTTAAGCACATAGGCATCGCCCGGTCTGATGCTGCCCTCATTGTCGCGAAGCACCGCCCGCACCGATTCGCCCATCGAGCCGAGATGAACCGGCATATGGGGGGCGTTGGCGATTAGCGAACCGGTGGAATCGAAAATGGCGCAGGAGAAATCGAGCCGCTCCTTCACATTGACCGAAAGCGCGGTGTTCTGGAGCGTATAGCCCATCTGCTCGGCGATCGACATGAACAGGTTGTTGAACACCTCCAGCATAACCGGATCACAGTCAGTGCCGATGGCGACCCGCTCCGGCCGAGCCACAACGCGCCGCAGCACCAGATTGCCGATCTCCGTCATCTCGGCCTGCCAGCCGGGCTCGACAATCGTCGTTGCCGTCGTCTCGATGATCAACGCCGGCCCGTCAACCCTGCCACCAACCGGAATGGCGTCGCGGTGATGGACGGGTGCGGTGACGCTCTGCCCGCCCATATAGGCCTCGACCATGATCTGCGGGCCGTCCGCATCGGTCTTCGCGATATGCGGCGCTGATTCCAGATCAAAGGTCAGGCCAATTGTCTCGACCGAGATTGTCGCGGCAATCACCTTCTTGCCGGGCATGATGAAGCCGAAGCGCGATCTGTACGCACTTTCGTAATCTGTCGCCATTCGGTCAACCGGCCCATAGGGAACCTCGAGCGCGGTGTCCGATCCGTCATAACGCAGATGTACATAGCGCCGTGTCTCGGTGCGGTCGGCGGCGATCCCCTGGCCGGCCACCTCGGCCTCGGAAATGGCGGCAAGCTCGTCAAGCTCGCGCTCAAGGCGCAGCACCAGATCATCGGTCAGTGGCGCCTCGACGGTCCGCTCGCGAAGCGCCCGCACATCGGCAAGCCCCATGCCATAGGCCGACAGCACGCCGGCAAAGGGATGTACAAGAACCGTGTTCATGCCAAGCACATCGGCGATCAGGCAGGCATGCTGGCCGCCGGCCCCACCAAAACATTGCAGCGCATAATCGGTGACATCATAGCCGCGCTGAACGGAAATTTTCTTGATGGCGTTGGCCATGTTCTCGACCGCGATCCGAAGAAACCCTTCGGCAAGCTCCTCGGGCGTGCGGCGGATGCCGGTCGCCGCCTCGACCTCATCGGCCATGACGGTGAATTTTGTCCGCACCGCCACCGCATCGAGCGGCGCGTCCTGATCCGGTCCGAAGACATGCGGAAAGAAATCCGGCTGCAGCTTACCAAGCATGACATTGCAGTCGGTGACCGCCAGCGGCCCACCGCGGCGATAACAGGCCGGTCCCGGATTGGCACCGGCACTTTCCGGCCCGACGCGAAAGCGCGCACCGTCAAACTGGCACAGCGACCCGCCACCGGCGGCAACCGTGTGGATCAGCAGCATCGGTGCCTGCATCCGCACGCCGGCGACAACTGTCTCGAATACGCGCTCATAACTGTTTTCATAATGCGCGACGTCGGTCGAGGTGCCGCCCATGTCAAATGTAATGACCTTGTCAAAACCGGCCTGTTCGGCGGTGCGTACCGCACCGACGATGCCGCCTGCCGGCCCCGACAGGATGGCGTCCTTGCCCTGGAACAGGCTGGCCCCCTTCAGGCCGCCATTCGACTGCATGAATTGCAGGTTCACGCCGCCAAGCGCGCCCGCGATGCGGTCGATATAGCGGCGCAGGATCGGCGACAGATAGGCATCCGCCACGGTGGTGTCACCGCGCCCGACAAATTTGATCATCGGGCTGGTATCATGGCTTGTCGAAATCTGGGTGAAGCCGATCTCGCCCGCCAGCGCGGCAATCCGCATTTCATGATCGGGTACGCGATAGGCATGCATCAGCACGATGGCGATTGACCGGATGCCATCATCAAAGGCCACCTGCAGGCGTGGGCGCAGATCATCAAGGTCAAGCGGCGTCAGGACACGGTCACGGGCGTCGATACGCTCGCGCACCTCCTCGACCCGCTCATACAACATCTCGGGAAGCGTGATCTGCATGTCAAACAGGCGCGGGCGCGCCTGATAGGCAATCCGCAGCTGGTCGCGGAACCCCTCGGTCACGACAAGCAGGGTCCGGTCCCCCTTGCGCTCCAGCAGCGCGTTGGTGGCCACCGTAGTGCCCATCTTGACCGCATCGATGGCGGATTCCGGAATTGGCGCGCCATCGGACAATGCCAGCAGATAACGAATGCCCTGCAGCGCCGCGTCCTCATAGGCTTCGGGATTCTCCGACAGCAGCTTGTGCGTATGGAGCGTACCGTCAGGTGCGCGGCCCACCACATCGGTAAAGGTACCGCCGCGGTCGATCCAGAATTGCCACCCCGCCCGGTTGACCTCTTCAGCTTTTGCCGGTGCGCCGTCCATGATATTCCTGCCCGATAATGTCTGTGTGTTGATCCTTAACGCTGATAAATTATCGACAATTTGTCAACGTTAATTCAATCCGAGATCCAGCCGCACGGCGAATCGGGTCCGTAAAGCCGCCAGGTGGAGGAACGCAGATGCCATCAGTGAATATTGCCGACAAGCTGACCGGAGTGACCGACCACTGGGCCCCGAAAATCATCGCCTGCCACAATGACCATGACATCATGGTGGTCAAGGTTCAGGGGAAATTCATCTGACACAGCCATGATGACACCGATGATTTCTTTTTGGTGCTGAGCGGACGCCTGACGATCAAAACCGGGCATGGGGATGTGGACCTTGCGCCGGAAGCGCTGTTTGGTGTTCCCCGCGGCGTGTCGCACTGTCCAGTGGCTGAGGAGGAAACGCATCTGCTTCTCCTTGAGCCATCGGGAACGCCGAATACCGGCGATCCCGCCACAGCCGTGACAAAGCTGGAAATCTGATATGTCGCCGGAGCTGTGTCTTTCCTTCCTCATCGCCACGGCAATCCTGCTGGCAACGTCGACGACTCACGGGGGCTGGACTTTGGCCTGGCGACCTCGGTGTTGCTGATCTCGGTGATGACCGCCACCCTGCGCCGGGCCTAGCCAAGTGGTCCGCCGCCCGTCTCGAGAATTTCGAGGAACAATGTCGCGCCTTTCGCGACATTGGCGCACCAGTTCGCGGTGGCGTTCTCGTCGGCGAGATCGGTGACGAATTTATAGCACTCGAAGGGCCTGCCAGCCCGATGGCAAGCCTTGGCAAGCGCATAGGCCTCCATGTCGACAATGTCGCTTTGCACCTCCGGCGGGCTGGTCACGAAATTGTCACCAGTGCTGAGCCGGACACCTGTGCCGCCAAGGTCGATTTCACCGGCGAGAGGCCCGTCCTCGAACGGCGTGGCGCCAAGCGGCGCGAGGGGCCGGGCGTCCATATCACGCTGGACGATCCTGCCCACCCGCACAAGCCGGCCGGCCAGCGCCGGCACCAGGCTTCCCGCGGTCCCGTAATTGATCACCCGCTGACAGTCAGGTCGCGCCAGAACGCCTGCCACTGCCAAAGCGGCATTGACCTTGCCAACGCCGCAACATGTCACCCGCACCGCAGGCGGCAGCGTGATATCGGCAATTTCCATCTCAAGCGCGACGATCAGGTCAATCATGCCAGCACTCACCGGTTTGTCTGATTTCATCCGGCATCATCGCGTCATGTCCCGGGCATTTCAACCAGACATGTCTGTCCCAGAGACCCGATCCGACCGACAGGTTAACAACCTTAATATGGTGCGGGAAAGGGAACACGATGTTTGATCTGATGGCGCTGGCACGGTTCGAACAGCAGCTGAAATGGATGGCGCTCGGCCTCGGTATTCTCAGCACCGTCGCCATCATCCGTGACTGGTACCCGTGGACGATGTTCATCGGCCTGCCATTCTGCCTGATCTGGGCCTATTGCGCCTGGTTGCACAATGAACGCCAGCTGAAATGGATCAATCTGATTTTTCTGGCGCTCTACGGCTATGGAATCCTTGATTATTTCCTGTGACCCATCACGCACAAGCCTGTTCAGCCCGGCACCTCACGTGGACGTGAATGGACCGGATGCCAACTTGCCTGCATTCTGGCCTCGCCTTGATCGGGGGGCCGCCTTAACTTGGAAATATTGTCATGATGCTCGTCGGAACATCTTCATCACTGTTCATGATGCCGGTTTTCTGGCTTGTCGTCGGGGTGCTGTTTCTCGGGCTTGAACTTGTCAACAGGCGGATGGTCTATTTCCTGCCGGGATGTGTTGCGGCTTTTGCTGTCGCCCTGCTGATGATCCTTCATCCCATGCTTCCGACCTTTTTGCCACAACCGCCGTCTTCACCGGGGGCAGCATTGCTTATCTGGACGGTGTTGAGCTGTGGTGGCAGCGCGGTGTTCGCGATGTTGCGTCCACGTATCCGGCGTCGTAACCGGCGGCGCAATCGACGTCAGCTGTTTACCAGCTGACATATTTGGTGATGAATATGTGGCTCAGACTGCAAGTGCCTTGCGGAAATAAACCCGTTCAAAGCCATTTGCGACCCCTCTGCGCGTTTCCACAAAGCCGGGCCGTTCATACCAAACGATATTTCGCGCCATCTTCACATTGGTGTAAAGTTGGTAGCTGGCCGTGCGGCCGGACAAATACGCCTCGACATGGTTGATGAGGCCGGTTCCGATCCCCAGGCCGTTGCTGGTTGTTGCCACCGCGATATTCTCCAGCCAGACCCCGTCCGCCTTTTCGGTCAGCACGGCATAGCCAACAACATGATTTGCCGGCTGTATCACCGCGACGAAAACGGTGTCGTTTCGCAAATGATGATCAAAATCGG
>Ga0181579_10004220_pt1 | contig 11200 bp, 9 predicted proteins | sample 071ome_24_FD_132996 | JGI IMG/M metagenome (GOLD analysis project Ga0181579, IMG submission 132996) | Coastal salt marsh microbial communities from the Groves Creek Marsh, Skidaway Island, Georgia - 071402CT metaG (megahit assembly) | ecosystem: Environmental > Aquatic > Marine > Intertidal zone... | reverse complement strand
ATAATAATATTAGATATCGAAATTTTCGTTGGTACGGCAGAGCGAAAAGTTCATGTATTACGCGCAGTTACGGGCCTTCCACGCGGTCGCGACGCACGGCGGCTTCACCCGCGCCGCAGACAGCCTGGGGCTGACCCAGCCGACCCTGTCGGATCAGGTGAAGCGCCTGGAACGGGATTTCGACGTGGCGCTATTCACACGTGCAAAAAGACGGGTTCAGTTGACCGAAACCGGTCAGAGATTGTTCGAGCTTGCCGACGCCATGCTCGACATGGAAAACCGTGCCGTCGAGTTGCTGGCCGAGACACGCGAACTTCGGACCGGCAATCTGACCATCGCCGCCGATGCGCCGTTTCACTTGCTGCAGGTGATCGGTGCCTTCCGGCGGCGTTACCCGGACGTCTCGCTGGCGGTCAATATCGGCAATTCGACGGAGGTTCTGGCGCAGCTTCTCGACTACCGCGCCGATATCGGCGTGCTTGCCAACACGCCGGACGATCCGCGACTGAAATCAATCATGCTGCGCGACGACCCGCTGGTCGCCGTCGTGCCGGCGGATCACGCCTGGGCGCGACGCGGCGCCGTACCGTTTACGGACCTGCTGGGAGAGAGCCTCGTGCTGCGCGAAGTCGGGTCCACCACGCGGCGCCTGATCGAGGACGAGTTTCGCCGTCGCAGCCAGCCGCTACCGGCGGTCATCGCGGTCGAGGGGCGGGAAAGCGTGCGTGAGGCGGTCGCGGCGGGGATCGGTATCGGCTTCGTCTCCGAGGCGGAGTTCGGCTACGACGCGCGTCTCGCCATGGTGCGCCTAAAGGACTGCGACCTGCGCATGCGGGAATTCCTGGTCGCGCTCGACGCGCGGCTTCGGACTCGTGCCGTCGCGGCGTTCTGGGCGGAGGCAGAAGGGCTGGAATAGCTGCGCTTAGCGCGACCGCCAGGCCTGCGTGCGGGTGATCACACCCCGGCTCAGCCCCAAGTGCACGAGGCGCGCCAGCGCGTTAGTGTAGAAGATCATCATGCCCATGGCGGCGGCGGGCGCGATGTCGCCGGCGTCGTCCATGTTGAGCACCGCGACGGCGGCGAGCGAGGTGTCCGGCGTGTAGAGGAAGATTACCGCCGAGACGGTGGTCATGGCGTTGACGAAGAGATAGACCGAGATATCGAGGACCGCCGGCAGGCAGACCGGTACGGTGACCTTGCCGAACAGCCGCCAGACTGGTTGCTTCAAAGACGACGACACGGCCTCGAATTCCCGGTCCATCTGTTTCAAGGCAGTCAGAGCCGTCAGATGTCCAACGGTATAGAAGTGCGTGACGGTGCAGACCACGAGGATCGTCATGGTGCCGTAAAAGACGTTCAACGGATTTCCCGGATCGTTGAAGAAAAAGATGTAGGCAAGGCCCAGCACCAGGCCCGGCACGGCCATCGGCATCATGGCGAAGAACTGGAACATGCTACGTCCGAAGGCGAAACGCGGCATTTTCTCGACAAGGTAGGCGCCGCAGAAGATCACCCCGGTGCCGAGTGTCGCGGTCAGCAGCGCCATGCGGATCGAGTTCCAGTAGGATTCCCAGCCGCCACCGTCCATTCGGTCGAAGTTGTAGTTGTTGAGCGACAGTGAGAGGTTGTACGGCCAGAATTTGACCAGCGCCGCATATTGGCACATGCCGAGCAACCCGATGATGAAGGTCGCGACCAGCAGGCAATAGACCAGGCACATGGTATCGAAGCGGCGGTTGGGCTTCGGCTCGTAGACCACGGAGCGTGCCGACAACAAGGCCACCTGGCGGCGCTGGATGATGCGGTCGACGGTGAAAGCGACCAATGCCGGCACCAGCAGGATGACCGAGACCACCGCGCCCATTTCGAAGTTCTGCTGGCCGATGACTTGCTTGTAGACGTCGACGGCGAGCACGTTGTATTGCCCGCCGATCACCTTGGGAAGACCGAAATCGGTGATCACCAACGTGAACACCACGAAGGCCGCCGAAATCAGGCCAAACCGCGCCCCAGGCAGGGTCACAGTGTAGAAGGTCTTCCATTTGCTGGCGCCGAGCGACGACGCGGCTTCATACAGCCTGGCGTCGGCGACGTAGAGCGCCGTCTGGATGATGATGAAGGCATGCGGCAGGGTGTAGAACACGGACCCGATGACGATACCTATAGGTCCGTAAATCGATTCGCCCATCAACAGCCCCTTGATGACGCCCTGGTTGCCGAACAGGTAGACCAGGGCGATACCGGGCAGCAGGCTCGGCACCAGGATCGGCACCATGACGACTAACCGGAACAGGCCCTTGAACGGCATGCAGCTCCGTTTGAGCGCGTAGGCGAAGGCAAATGCGATAGCGACGGTGAAGATCGTGCTGATCGATGCGATGAAAAGCGAATTGTAGATCGAATAGAACAGCGAAGGCGTCGAGAAATAACGCACGTAGTTGCTCAAACCGGCGCTCTTCACCGGTCTCAGCACGACGCGGCGGAAATCGTTGCTGGAGTATTCGTGCCATTCCGTATCCTCGACCCGTTCCGATCCGAATAGGAAGGCGACACCCGGTTCGGTCGCGCGAATGCGATACTTGGTGGGCGCCAGGAAACTGAAGTCCGGGAACAGTGGGACGATCGAAAGCCGTGAATCGTTGGTCGCTTCCAAAGAGTCGGCGTCGAACGCCTTGACCTGGGCGTTCAGCTCCTCGGCGGATGTGGCGGCGCTCCAGCCCGCGCCCTTGTCGACCTGAAGTTCGAACTTGGAAAGATCGATGCGGTAGGACGAGAACGACTTCACCAGCATGGTGCCGAGCGGCAGTACCAATGCGGCGAAGAGGTAGACGCCGATTATCAGCATGAACAGCCGCATGCTCCAGCCGTCGCGGCCGACGCGCGGCTTGATGCGCGGGACGGAGCGGTTGTTGATGGCGTCCGCCGTTGCCGTCATGCGTCAATCCGCTCCGGCGGCGAAGGCGCGCAGGCGCTCCGGCACCAACTGGATGGAGATATCCATGTCTTCGGTGAAATTGAATTGGCGCGCGCGGTTGATGGAGACGCTGGCGGTAAGCTCGCGCCCCGAGAACGCCGGGCAGTCGAGGTGGATGCGCCAGTTATCGCCAAGAAATTCCAGTTCCTCGATGCGCCCGGGGAAGTTGTTCGGCGCCGATGCGTCGGTGCCGGGGTCGGATAGGACGATGTCCTCCGGCCGGACCACCAGAACGCCGCTGGTGTCGCCGGAAAGTCCGCTGACCGGGCAATCGAGTTCGATATCGCCGACGCGGAACTTGCCGGGGGCCGGTGCGCGGCCTGCAAGCTGGTTGGTCTCGCCGATGAAGTCGGCGACGAAAAGCGAGGCTGGCTCGCGGTAGATTTCCTGTGGTGAACCGATCTGCTCGATGACGCCGTGGTTCATCACGACGATACGGTCGGCGACCGCGAGCGCTTCTTCCTGGTCGTGGGTCACCATCACGGTGGTGACGCCGAGGCGCTCCTGCAGGGATTTGATCTCATGGCGTAGATGTACGCGCACCTTGGCGTCGAGTGCCGACAGCGGTTCGTCGAGCAGCAACAATCCCGGCCGCGTCGCCAGCGCGCGCGCCAGCGCGACGCGCTGTTGCTGGCCGCCGGATAATTGTGCCGGATACTTGCTTCCCTGGTCCGGCAGTCCGACGAGTTCAAGCAACTCCGCAACGCGTTCCCGGATCTCGGATGAGGGCCGCCGGGCATTCTCGAGGCCATAGGCGATGTTGCGGGAAATGGTCAAGTTGGGGAACAGCGCATAGGACTGGAACACGATTCCGAAGTCGCGCTCTTCCGGCGGCAGCGCGGAGATATCCTTGCCACCCTGGTGAATGGTGCCGGCGGTCTGGATATCGAGGCCGGCGATGGCCCTGAGCAGCGTCGTCTTGCCGCAGCCCGAGGGGCCGAGGAAACACACGAACTCGCGGTCGGCGATATCGAACGAGATATCGCGAAGCGCGGTGAAGCTGCCGAATTGCTTCGTCAGGTCGCGAATGACCAGATAAGGAGTGTCCGCTTCACGTTGGGTCATGGTTTCACCATCGTTAGGGAACGACACATGAGCGCCGTGAGTCGACAATTATTTTTAAGAAGGCACCGGCCGGCGGCAACCTTGTGGCTGCCGCCGGCTCGGGCTGGTCCGATTAGTCCGATGTTTTTACTTCTTGGGTTCGGACTTGGAGTCGTAGCGTTTCTGCCACTCTTCGAGGATGCGCTTGCGGTTGTTGGCGGCAAACTCGAAGTCGTTGCTGATCATCTTCGCCAGCAGGTTCTCGGGGAAGTGCTTAACCGGCTTGGCGACGCCCGGCATGGCGACGACCGCATAGCCGGTGTTGTACATCACGTTGGCGGTCTTGGTGATCGACCAATCGACCAGCGTCTTGGCAGCCGCGAGCTTCGAGGTGCCTTTGACGATGGCGGTCGCTTCCATGTCCCAGCCCACGCCCTCTTCGGGAACGATGATTTCCAGCGGTGCGCCGGCGGCCTTGGACTTGGCGCCGCGGAACGCGAACGAGACGCCGATCGGAATCTCGCCGGCGGCGGCCAGCTTGCACGGCTTCGAGCCGGAGTGGGTGTAGCGGGCGATGTTTTCGTGCAGGGCATCCATGTAGGCCCAGCCCTTTTCCTCGCCGAATATCTGCAGCCAGCTAGAGACATCGAGGAAGCCGGTACCTGACGAATTCGGGTTCGGCATGATCACGTGACCCTTGTACATGGGCTTGGTCAGGTCGGCCCAGGTCTTCGGCGGGCTCAGTTTGGCCTTCTTCGCTTCGACCGTGTTGTAGCAGACCGAGGCGACCCAGGCGTCCATGCCGACCCAGGTCGGCGGGGTCGACTTGTCGACGAACTTCTTGTCAAGCATCTCGACACCCTTCGGCGCATAAGCCTCGAGCATGCCTTCGCTCTTCAAGAGCAGCAGCGATGTCGCTGCAAGGCCCCAGACCACGTCGGCTTGCGGGTTGTTCTTCTCGGCCAACAGCTTGGCCGTGACGATGCCCGTGGAATCGCGCACCCACTTGATCTTGATGTCCGGGTGATCCTTGTTAAAGGTCTCGGCGTAGCGCTTGAGGTCTTCCGCTTCGACGGCCGTGTAAACCGTCAGTTCGGTCGCCGCCTTGACGCCGGTCGACGCCGCCATCGTGAGCGCGACAGCCGCCACCGTGCCGGCGAAAAGATTTCTCGTCGTGGTCATTTTCATTTTTTCCTCTCCTGAACAGAACGCCGTTCGTTGGCGTCTTCCGTGGTCACGTTTGTAACAGAAGTTTGTAACAGAAGTATGTCAGTTTTGTTACATCATCTTGCGGGAGAATCCGTATCCGGTCTAGCCCTTCGTCTTCGCCGACTGCAAATTGGCGTCAACGAGACGCTGCAGAAGTGGCGCGTAGTGCTGGAAATCCGGGGTCTTGCGCCCGGCCACCTTGGCGCCTTCATCCCAGCGGCGCAATCGCACGGCGTCCTCGAAATCAGGGTGGCTTTCGAAGTCGGCGACCTCGTCCGCGGACATGACGCCGCCCTGGAACTTCAGTGTCCGCACCGAGGCCTTAGAGAGTTTTCCGAAATAATCGGCCTCGACCGCGCAGAGATAGCGTTTTGCCGTGACGTGGTTGGCGACGCCATTGACCACACGCTTGGGGAAAAACGGAGCAAGTACTGCGGCGCCGCCTTCGTCGTGATGGTTGTTGACCTCGAGCGCTAGTTCTTCAGGGAACTCGCCCGTGTAGTGGCCGATGTCGTGCAGCAGCGCGGCGGCGACGAGTGCGTCGTCGGCGCCTTCGTCCTCGGCCTGAAGCGCCGCCTGCAACATGTGTTCGAGCATGGTCACGTCCTCGCCGAGATACGAGTCCCCGCCGCGCCGTTCCAGGATGTTACCTAGGTAGGCGACAATATTGCTATGGTCGAGTTCGGCAGTCTTCATGGTCATGCGGCCGCTCCGGTTTCCGCTTCAAGGGCGAGCAAGGTGGAATAGAGCCCGTCGATATCGGCGTAGCAACCTTCGAGCAGGCGGTTGCCACCGCTGTCGAAGGCGGTGCGGGCGTGAAGCACGCGGCGGTTGTCAACGATGAACATCTCGCCCGGTTCGAGGCGGAAGGAGACCTGCATGGCAGGGCGGTTGATGATGGCGCTGAAATGACGGTAGGCGCGATAGTAATCCGGCATGTGATCGAACGGAATGTCGGTCAGCGCCGCGACGGATCGGCTATTGAAACGGACCTGCCGGAGTGCGCCGTCGGGACCGAGTTCGATCATCGGTCGCCTCGCGGTCAGCCGAACCCCGGCTTGTCCTGCGTACTCGTAACGTGCCGGGTGCTTGGCCAGGCGTTGGAAGTTCTCCGGCGCTTCGGCGCGCAGAACCTCTGCCGCATGGAAGCCATCGACCACGGTGGAAAGGCCGCCGGTAACCGAATTCTCCAGGCAGGCGAGCAACTGCAGGGTCGGTGCCGGGTCGCGGTAAGGGTTGTCTGTATGCGCCTGCAGACCGGCGTTCGTATAAGCAAGGTTGCTCGGCGAAACTTCGGCGCGGACCTGAAATACCGGCCCGTAGTTGGTTTCGCGCACGTAACCGAAAAGCCGCGCAGTTTCGGCCACCGCGCCGGGACGTAGCGGCATGCCGGAAAGGCGCGCGACGCCCCAGCGGCGCACATCGGCGAGCCAATCGCGTTTCGCGGCGGCGTCGGCGGTGACGGCGGCGTGTTCGTGCACGGCGAGCTGACTGGTTAGGCCCGCATCCCAGGTTTCGATATCGGCATCGACCAGCATTTCCGGTGCGGGGTGGTCGTAGATGTGGCGTTTAAGCCAGACGGTATCGAACCGAACCGTCCGTCCGCCCGCAAGGACCACCGTAAGAGCGCCGTCCGCATGCCCGGCGGTTTCAATGACATTTTCGGCCGGTACTTGATCGATGGTGATCAGGCGCTGGCCGTTTGCCGGGTCGCGGACCGCCGGTCCGGGATCGTTGTCGTATAGCCAGAAGGCATGGAACCGCGCTTCGGTGCCGTCCTGCCAGCCGACGCGAAGCGTGCCGCCTCCGTCGATGATTTCCGTATTGATGATCATGATCGTTCCTCGTCCCAGTCGGGATGTCTCAAGGCGGAGAAAACCTACAGCATTCGGTGGCCGGATTGGAAGCGGCCGTTTCGTGGATGATTACGGTTCCGTGCGCGGCCCGAGAAGATCCGCCAGGTAGCCGACATCGGCGACGACATGATCGGCATGCGGCGCGAGATCTGCTTCGCCGGAAGCGCCGCTGAGGACGCCGATCAGCAGCCCGGCGCCGCCACGCCGACCCATTTCGAGGTCGTGCACGTTGTCGCCGACCATGGCCACCGTTCCCGGTGTGAGACCGAGCGCCGCACAGAAGGCGTTGAACATGCCCGGATCCGGTTTGCCGCCATATCCGCTGTCGCAGCCGACCACGAATTCAACCTTCGCTGCCAGGCACTCCATGGTTTTTCGTGCGCTCACCTCGGAATCGTTGGTCGCGACGCCGATACGGAAACCGAGGGATGCGAGGTCGGCAAACAGCGCAGCGATATCGACGATGGGCTTGGCATTGGCGACAGCGCCTTCCTGGAAAAGCGGCGTGATGATGCTGAGCGCTGCGCCGGTATCGACGCCATCCAGCCGGGCGGCCCAATCGGCGGCGATCTCCTCATAGCTGCCGGCCGCCAGCAGCGTCCCCGGTGCGAAGCTGCCGTCGGCGGTCATGCCGCCGTCGCGAAGCGCCCGGGAGACGGCTTCTGCGTCCCCACCGAACAGCCGTTCGGCGGCGGCGAGGTAGGTCGGTCCCCAGGTTGCCTCGAAGTCGACAAGCGTGCCGTCCTTGTCGAAAAGTATCGCCTCGATCGCCGGCATGGTCGCCGCTCCTGCTCGCTTGTCCGCCGGGAAGCAATGATCGATAAAGGGGGCCTTGGCAAGGGAACGTATCGCGGCATGGAATTCGATTTCATCATCATCGGCGCGGGTTCGGCCGGTTGCGTACTCGCCGACCGGCTGAGCGCCGACGGGCGCAACCGTGTGCTGGTGCTGGAGTATGGCGGCCGCGACTCGAGCGTCTTCATTCAGATGCCGACGGCCTTGGGTATTCCCATGAACATGCCGAAATACGATTGGGGCTACTGGACGGAACCCGAGCCCGGCCTCCACGGAAGGCGCATTCATCAGGCGCGCGGCAAGGTGCTCGGCGGATCTTCCTCGATCAACGGCATGGTCTACGTGCGCGGCCACCCCGGCGATTTCGCCGAATGGCAGGCGCTCGGCGCGACGGGGTGGAGTTATCCGGACGTGCTGCCTTATTTCCGCCGCGCGGAGTCATGCGTCTACGGTGCCGACGAATTTCGCGGCGGCGACGGGCCGCTCGGCACCTGCAACGGCAACGGTATGAAGAACCCGCTCTATAAAGCCTTTGTCGAGGCCGGCCATGCAGCCGGATATCCGCTGACCGAGGACTACAACGGTTTTAGCCAGGAAGGCTTCGGACGTATGGACATGACCGTGAAGGACGGTCGGCGGTGTTCGGCGGCAAACGCCTATCTGAAGCCGGCCATGGCGCGGTCCAATCTGAAAGTCGAGACCGGCGCGTTGACGACCGGCGTCGTGTTCGACGGCAGGCGGGCCACGGGTGTCCGATACCGGAAGGGCGGGCGCGACTTTGCGGTATCGGCGGCGCGGGAGGTCATCTTATCTGCGGGCGCCTTCGGTTCGCCGCAGCTGCTGATGCTTTCGGGCGTCGGCCCAGCCGCGCAACTTCGCGAACACGGTATCGAGATCGTGCATGACCTTCCCGGTGTCGGTGAGAACCTGCACGATCACCTGGAGGTTTGGGTGCAGCAGGAATGCACCCAGTCGATCACGTTGACGAGCGCGCTTAATCCGATCTCCAAGGCGTTGATTGGGCTGCGGTGGATTTTGTTCAAGTCCGGGCTCGGCGCGACCAACCATTTCGAATCCTGCGGCTTCATCAAGAGCCGCGCTGACGCGCCATTTCCCGATATCCAATACCATTTCCTGCCCGCCGCCATGAGTTACGACGGCAAGACCGCGGCGGCCGGGCACGGCTTCCAGGTGCATGTCGGTCATAACAAGCCGAAAAGCCGGGGCCGCCTCCGTCTAAGGTCAGCGGCGGCAGAGGACGCGCCGGAAATGTTTTTCAATTACCTCGCCGAGGAGGAAGACCGCGCCGGGTTCCGGGCCGCCGTGCGGCTGACGCGGGCGATCTTCGCAACCGATCCGCTGGCGCCTTATCGTGGCGAGGAGATCGCGCCAGGGCCTGACGTGACCGGTGACGACGAGATCGACGCCTGGGTCGCCGAGACGGCTGAAACCGCCTACCATCCCTGCGGCACCTGCCGTATGGGCGCCGATGCGATGGCCGTGGCGGCACCGGATGGGCGGGTGCATGGGCTGGAAGGGCTGCGCGTCGTCGACGCGTCGCTGATGCCGACGGCGACCAACGGCAATCTCAATGCGCCGACCATCATGATGGCGGAGAAGATTTCGGATGCGGTGCTGGGCCGGGAACCGTTGCCGCCGTCCGTGGCGGCCTACGACGCGGGTTAGCGGCAGTCGAAAATTTCGCCATTCGCTTCGAACGAACCTTCCGCCAACTGCACGAACACCTCCGTGACCTCGTCTGGCGATTTGACGCTCAGCGGATCTTCGCCGGGCATGGCTTGGGCGCGCATGGCGGTCCGGGTGCCGCCGGGATTGATCAGGTTGACGCGGACGTTGGACTTGGCGTTTTCAGCGGCATAGATGCGGGTCACCATTTCGAGCGCCGCCTTGGAGACGGCATAGGCCGCCCAATAGGCCCGCGGCTCTGCGCCGACCGTGGATGACACGAAAATCGCGCGTCCCGCGGCCGAGCGCTGCAACAACGGATCGAGCGAACGAATGAGCCGCCAGTTGGCGGTGACGTTGACCGCCATGACCTGTTCCCAGACCTTCGGGTCGATGTGGCCAAGCGGACTCAGTGTGCCCAGCATGCCGGCGTTGCCGACGAGAATATCGAGATGCCCGAACCGCTCAAAGAGCGCCGCGCCCATTCGGTCGATCTCGTCGTAATCGGTCAGGTCCATGGGAACAAGGGTTGCCGGTTCACCGGTTATGGTCTGGATCTCGTCGTCCAGTTCCTCGAGCGCGCCGGTGGTCCGCGCCACCAGCACAAGATGCGCGCCCTCTTGGGCATAGCGCCTGGCCACGGCGGCGCCGATGCCGCGCGACGCGCCGGTCACCAACGCGATCCGGCCGGCAAGCCGGCCGCTCGAAGCGCCCGGTCTGTTCATCAGGCTTGTTCGTCCAGCAGGGAGAGCAGGTTGGGCGAACTCTTCTGGTTGCGGTCGGTAAGGCCGATCGGATAGTCGCCGGTGAAGCATGCATCGCAGAATTGCGGACTTTCGGCATTGCGGCTCGGCAGGCCAACAGCGCGGTAGAGGCCGTCGAGGGAGATGAAGGCGAGGGTATCGACCTTGATCTGCTTGGCCATGCCTTCGACATCGTAACGGCCGGCGAGAAGTTCCTCTTTCTTCGGCGTGTCGATGCCGTAGAAGCAGGGATCGGTAGTCGGCGGCGAGGAAATGCGCATATGCACTTCCTTGGCGCCTGCATTTCGCACCATCTCGACAATTTTCAGGGACGTCGTGCCGCGGACGATGGAATCGTCCACCAGAATGACGCGCTTGCCCTTGAGATGGGACATGTTGGCGTTGTGCTTGAGGCGCACGCCGAGGTGGCGAATTTGATCGGTCGGCTCGATGAAGGTGCGGCCGACGTAATGGTTGCGGATGATGCCGAGTTCGAAGGGAATGCCCGCTTCCTGTGCGAAACCGATGGCCGAGGGTACGCCCGAGTCCGGCACCGGCACCACGACATCGGCATCGACGGCGCTTTCGCGCGCCAGTTCGGCGCCGATATTCTTGCGCGCGTCATAAACGGAACGGCCCTCCAGAATGCTGTCGGGCCGGGCGAAATAGATGTACTCGAAGATACAGAAGCGCGACGGACGCTTATTGAACGGTTTGATGGAATGCAGGCCCTTTTCGTCGATGACGACGATTTCGCCTGCCTCCACGTCGCGGACGAACTCTGCGCCGATAATGTCGAGCGCGCAGGTCTCCGAGGTCAGCACGTAGGAATCGCCGAGGCGGCCCAGGATCAGCGGTCGCACACCGTAGGGGTCGCGCGCGCCGATCAGCTT
>Ga0181579_10004209_pt1 | contig 11214 bp, 10 predicted proteins | sample 071ome_24_FD_132996 | JGI IMG/M metagenome (GOLD analysis project Ga0181579, IMG submission 132996) | Coastal salt marsh microbial communities from the Groves Creek Marsh, Skidaway Island, Georgia - 071402CT metaG (megahit assembly) | ecosystem: Environmental > Aquatic > Marine > Intertidal... | reverse complement strand
GGGCCAATGCTGCGCTGACAATCCTTGATCAGGCGTTAGATTATTCCGCGAATAGTCAGGCAGAGCTGAGTGCGGTCAGCCGTTCCGTCGGGTTTCGTCTGCAGCGATTGCTGGACGGCTCGGTGCAAATGGAAAGCGCCCAAGGCAGAGTAGTGGACGCAGACTACGCGTTGGAAAGTGCGCGCTTGGCCAGGCAGCAAATGATCAATCAACTGGCAGGTTTTGTTCTGACCAATACCAACGAAATACTGCGCTCCTCTCTGGGTATGCTTTTGCGTTGAACCCCGGGTGACTGATTTAATGCATTGCTAATTTAATGGCTGCATAGCCTTGCGGAAAACGTGCGAAACCCAAGCAAAGAAAAAGCGACGAGGCCCGGCGCTGGCCGAGGATCTGAAATTTAAGGAGAGCACGCATTACGTCAAATGAAAACGGTATTGCTCAGCCGAATCTGAGTCTTGGAACAAAACTGGCCTTTGGCGTTGGCGCAACCGGCGAGGCGGTTTACCTAGGTCTGTTCAATACCTTCATAACCATTTACTACAACCAAGTAATGGAACTGAATAATGCGCTGATCGGCATAGCCATCATGCTGGCTATGATCGGTGATGCCATATCCGACCCAGTGGTGGGTATCGTGTCGGATCGCTGGCAGTCGCGGCTTGGACGTCGCCACCCCTTCCTTTGGCTGGCTCCAATACCACTAACCCTGACCCTGTATTGCGTCTTTAACCCGCCTCAGGCGTTGCTCGGCGAGGCCAGCGCTTACGGCCAATGGGGGCTTTTTGCCTGGCTAACGGTGTGGACGATATTGAGTCGCTCGTCCTTAACGCTTTACAGCGTGCCGCATCTGGCCTTGGGTGGCGAGCTATCGAAGAATCAGCACCAGCGTTCTCAGCTGTTTAGCGCCAATACAGTGTTTGCCTATGTCGCCGGTGCGTCTTTTGCTTTTGTGGCGTGGAGTTTTTTCTTTGCGGGTGAGCGAATTAGAGAGGCGGACGGTTTGTTGGTGCCCGGACACTTGGCAGCGGAAGCCTACGGGCCACTGATTCTCACGGCTTGCGCATTAATCGTGGTGTCGATCTGGGCTTGCGCGGCAGGCACCGCCAGTCACATACCTTATTTGTCCGAAGCCCAACGAGCAGAGAATCGTCTGACGGTGGTGACGTTGCTGCGCGAGATTTTGAGTACGCTGAAAAACCGTAACTACATGATTGTCCTGTTCGGTTACTTCTTTTTCATGATTGCCAGCGGTATCTACGACACGTTAAACGTCTTTATCAACACGTACTTCTGGGAGCTGCCGCCTGACAAAATACGCTGGCTTGGGTTAATCGGTGCACCCTCGGCCATGCTTGGCGCGCTGTTGTCTCCGGTGCTGATGCAGCGGTTTGATCGCAAGCCGGTCATGTTAGGGGCATTGGCGGGCATTACGCTGTTTGCTCAGTTGGTGGTTAACCTGCGTCTTTTGGGGTTCCTGCCTGAGAACCATGACCCCATGCTAATGCCTTATCTGTTGTTCAATGCGGCAGGTTTCACCTTCTCCCTTGGGCTTGGCACGGTGGCAATTTTGTCCATGCTTGGTGATATCGTTGACGAGAACGAACTGGTGACGGGAATCCGCCAAGAGGGATTGTTTTATTCCGCGAGGGCATTTTTCGCCAAGGCGTCCTATTCATTTGGGCACTTCTTTGCGGGCATCATGCTGGAATATTTTGTGCGACTGCCCTTTAAGGCGGTACCCGGTGAATTGGACCCGGATGTTCTGATACGCCTGGGCATCACTGCCGGGCCTATCATGGGTATTTCGGCCTTGGTGTCGCTGCTCGTTTACAGCCGTTACAACCTCAGCAGAAAACGCCATGAACAGATCATGGCTGCTTTGCGTGAGCGCCCGGGTCAGAAGAGCACGGGTTAGGGCAGACGGATTTATAGGGCGAGAAGCCAGCAGGCGATAACGGTGTCGAGGCTGTTTGAAGTCTTAACTGCGCTGCTAGCAATGGCAACGATCTGGGTTTGCAGTGAATTTGCTCAGGCCTTGGCCGTGGTGCGGCGGCGAATCCGCCGGCGGATCTGTGGCGCCTCGTGTCTCTGCCCCTCGGGATTCTGCCCCGGCCGGTGGCTGCGTTTTCATGGTTTTTGGTTACACTCTCTTAACTTACTGGGGAGAAGCAGGCATGAAAATTGTTGACTCATTTGAGCCGGGCCAAACAGTAGCGGGTGAGCGGGGTCAAAGCGCGCACCCCGAGACTATTGCCCACAGTCGGCGTCTTGTGCGCAAGCTCTATCGGGTAGGCGACAAGGCGTGGTCCTTGGTGGGGAATGGGCTGTCCAATCAATCCTTCGTTGAGGGCCCTGAGGGGCTGATCGTTATCGACACGGGTGAGTGTAACGAGGAGATGGCAGCGGCGTTAGCCGAGGTGCGTGCCGAGACCGATGCGCCTGTGGCCGCCTGTATTTACACGCATTTTCACTATGTTGCTGGTACGCAAACCCTACTCAATGAAAAACCTGACTTGCCCATTTGGGGGCATTCGGGGATCGACGCAAATCTGAATCGGTTTGGGGGCGAAATAGCGCCGCGGGTGACTCGAGGATTGGTGCATCAATTCGCCATCGCCATGCCAGAGGAGGGCCCGGACGGTGTTGTAAATGTCGGGCTGGGCAATTTTTTCCGCAATCCAGACCATGCGCCTTTTACCCACGGCTATGTCACTGCCGGGCATACCTTTGATACGCCCACCAAGGCGACAATCGCTGGGCTGCAGGTTGAATTTTACCCGGCACCGTCGGATGCCACAGACTCGGTGACGATTTGGTTCCCTGAACTAAAGCTCGCGGTGAACAATCTGCTGTGGCCGACCCTTTTCAACGTCTTTGCCATTCGCGGCGAGGAGTATCGGGATCCGCGTATTTTGCTTCGTGGTCTGGATGAACTGGGCGCCTTGGGCGCTCAGGACATGATTGGCGCTCACGGGCCGCCCATTAGCGGTAAGGAGGAAATCGCCAAAGTTATACGTGACTACCGAGATACCATTCAGTTTATGTGGGATCAGACCGTGCGCTGTGCCAATCGTGGTTTGACGCTAAATGAGACGATCGCGGCCATTGAGCTACCCGTGTATTTCAAACGGCACTACACGACCCAGCAGTTTTACGGCGTGGTAGAGCACCATGTCCGGCAGATTTATACCGGACTGTTTGGATGGTTCGATGAGGACGAAGCCAACCTGTTTCCCGTGCCGGCGCCAGAACGCTCGAAAAAACTCATTGCGGGGTTTGGTGGTGTAGAAAGCGTGCGGCGGGCCGTAGACGATGCCCTGCAATCGGACGATTACCGCTGGGCCATTGAGCTCGCCTCTTGGCTGGTGCGATCTGAGGTGAATAGCGAAGGCAGGGCTGATGCCGGTGCCCAAGAAGATCGCAAGCGCCTCGCCCAAGGCCTGCGCGGTGTCGCGTATTCCACTACTGCGGCGAACATTCGAAATTGGTGTCTGACCCGCGCATTGGAACTTGACGGCGCAACAAACTTGGATCGTTTCCGCGGCCATCGTTTTCAAAAGCGCGAGTTGGCACGGCGGCCGGCCGCTGAATCATTAGGTCTGCTTCGAGTGTTGCTGGTACCGGAGCGAGCCAGTGAGCGCGAGCAGGAGATCAAAGTGATTTTTACGGACGGTGGTCAAGCCGGCTTGACCATTCGGCACGGGGTGGCCGTGCCAACGGATGGCGAGAATGCGCAGCTGTCAATTACGGTGAGCAGCGATCACTGGTTCAGTATTCTTGGGGGTAAGCTGAATCTGGGCCAGGCCATCAGCGATGGCGCGGTGCTGGCCTCCGATGCTGATCAGGTTGCCGGCTTTTTCGCCTGCTTCGACCTCGATACTCTGAACAGCTAAAACAAGCCATGACAGATATACCCAAACCCACGCCGGCCTTTGGCGGTCGCATTGATCGTTTGTTTCAGGACGCCACTCCGAGTCCGTTGAAGCTGAATAAACAGGCACAGGGTTCACCCAATGTTTTGTTGGTGATGCTGGACGATGTGGGCTTTGGTACCTGCAGCACCTTTGGTGGTCCTATCCCCACGCCGGGGGTGGACAAGGTTGCCGATGCGGGGCTGAAGTACAACCAGTTCCACACCACCGCGCTTTGCTCCCCCACCCGGGCGTCTCTGCTGACTGGCCGCAATCATCACAGCGTGCACATGGGCGGCATAACCGAGATTGCCAACAGCTTTCCGGCCTACGACAGCGCCATGCCGCCGGAGTCAGCGACTATTGCGGAGATACTCAAACAAAACGGGTATTCCACAGGCTGCTTCGGTAAGTGGCATCTGACCCCGTCCTGGGAACAAAGTCCTGCGGGTCCCTTCGAGCGTTGGCCCACGGGCATGGGCTTTGAACGCTTTTACGGCATCATTGGCGCCGAAGCGTCGCACTGGGAACCGCCAGTGTACGATCAAACCACGCCGGTAGAGCCACACCGAGGCAATCCCGATTACCACCTAACCGAAGACCTTGCAGAAAAAGCCATTGAGTGGATCGCGCGTCAGCAGGTGTCCGCTCCCGATAAGCCGTTCTTTTGTTACTTCGCCCCGGCAGCGGTTCATGCGCCCCATCACGTTGCGCCTGAGTGGATCGATAAATTCAAAGGACAGTTCGATCAGGGCTGGGATGCGTTGCGAGATAGTATTTATCGGCGGCAGCTAGAACTGGGTGTGATTCCGCCGAAAACTGCGCTGACTCCTCGACCAGAGCAGGTGCCCAGCTGGGACGAATACCCGGATCGCTACAAACCGGTGGCGGCCAGGTTAATGGAAACCTTTGCTGGCTTCATGGCCCATACCGATGCGCAGGTCGAGAGAATCATTGACTACTTGGTGGATGAAGATGTTTTTGACAACACCTTGGTCATCTATTTGACCGGTGACAACGGAGCCTCCGCCGAAGGCACTGTGCACGGCGCCTGGAGTGCACCGTCATTTCAAAATGGTGTCCACGAGGACCCCGAGTGGTTGTTAGAACATATGGACGACTTTGGCACTGACCGATGCGAAAACCATTTTAATGTGGGTTGGGCTTGGGCACTGGACTCGCCCTTTCAGTGGATGAAGCAGGTAGCCTCTCACTTCGGCGGCACGCGCAATGCCTTGGCAGTGTCTTGGCCCAAGGGCATTGAGGCAAGGGGAGAACTTCGGCAACAATTTCACCATGTCATCGACCTGTTCCCAACCTTGCTGGAGGTAACGGGTATCGCGATGCCGGAACGGGTTAATGGCATCAAGCAGGACCCGGTTCACGGTCACAGTATGCTGGACAGTTTTCGGGAAGCGGCGGGGATAAGTCCGCACACGACTCAGTACTTTGAAATTTTAGGTAACCGGGCGATTTATCATGATGGCTGGATTGCCTCTTGCTTTCATGGACGCCTGCCTTGGATTCGCTTCGCCGGTTACGAATTCGACGGCGAGCAGGAGGTTTGGGAACTGTACAACATTGCCGACGACTTCTCTCAGAGCGTGGATTTGGCGGCAAGCCATCCTGAAAAACTTGCCGAGATGCGTGCGCTCTTTGAAAGCGAAGCCCAGCGTTATGGGGTCTACCCGTTACGGGACGCTTCCGCTCGCCGCGGTGGCGACTACGCGCCGCCTCATTCCTTGGAGGGGCACAGCAAGATGACTTACGGACCCATGCATGTGCGGATGCCAGAGCATGGTGTGGTGAACCTAAAGAATACCTCTTATCGGATATCGGCTGTGATCGAGGTTGATGGACCAAGTCACGGGGTGATTGCCTGTCAGGGCGGCAACATGGCGGGCTGGAGTTTGTACATCGACGAGCAGTCCCGGCCCACGTACGTCTACAACTGGTTTGGTCACGAATTCACCACGGTGGTGGGTAAGGAGCTAGGCCCGGGGCAGCACAAGGTCTGCGTGCATTATGAGCACGAAGGTGGCTTTGCCGCCGGCGGTGTGTTGACGTTGGAGGTGAACGAAGCCGTTCTTGGCGCCGCGCGTATTGAGCGCACAGTGCCGGTGATTTTCTCCATGAGCGGCGAAACCTTCGATGTGGGTAGAGATACGGGTTCGCCGGTAGGCGCCTATCCCCACGACTTCGCATTTACGGGCAGGATCGTCGGGGTAACTCTGGAACGGGTGGCGGAGCCCAGCGCAGAAGTGAAGCGGCAAGAGCGTAAGGGCCGGTTTAATGCTGGGCTGAGCTCTCAGTAATTGACGGCAAGATTTAGATTCAGTCGCCAATTGCCGTGGCTGCATTTTTAAGGCCGCGATCGCCGAAAGACACGTAGAGGGTTAAGGCGGTGCGCAGGCTCATGCGCTTCCAGTAAAAATCCATCAGATCCAGCTGGGATACCGGTTGACGTTTGAGCCGTCCAACAGCGGTACCGTCACTTTCATACAGTGTGCGGTTTTCATCCAAATTGAATAACGCATCTTCCTCGTGCCAGCATTCTTCACAGACAGGATCGTGGAACCGATAGGTGTCACTGTCTTTGCCATCGTCGTATAAAAACGCTGCAGTCTTTTTAGAGTAATAGGCAATTTTATTTTGCTTCATCCAGAGGTCGTGGTTGCGATCGATAACCGTCACGAACCGGCTAACGGCTCTGGGTTTTATGGTTGGGGCGAGGGCTGCCAGCGCCACGACAACCAGTATCGCCCGAGACAGAATGCTGCCTTCCATCAGCAGGGCACCCAGCATTAAAATTGCCCAAGCCAAATAGAACCAAGACGCTCTTCCAACTTGTTGTTCAAAGTCCGCCTTACTCTCTTTAAAGCGTTTAACTTTCAGTAAATTGCTTCTTGTCAGACCGGCCATCGTTCGTGATTCCTCCAGACGGGTAGATCGTTCCGCCCTAGCATCATGAATGTTTCGATGCGATCACGCAAAACCATCCGGGCACCCGAGTCTGACCAAGTGGTTAATGTGCCGTTAAGGTTTGCCAGTCAGCGAACATTCTTGCTGAAGCGGCGGAAGCAAATTAAACCTGCTATAACTGGTGTGTTCACTGGGTAAGCGCGCGCTACTCATTCAACAAAAACCAATACAACAAGAATAAGAAGGATTCCAATGAAGCAATTTATTTCAGCAGCGTTACTAATGGTATGGAGCCAGTTGGCCATGGCAGGCCATCACGAGGGCGGCTTGAAGCTAGAGCAGCGACAGGCACCGTCGGTTCTAGGTGTCACCTCGGTTACGCTTGGTGAGGTCACAACGATTAATGCCATGGGTGATATGGGCGAATACGGCAAAGTCTACGTTACCTACAACCTAACCCGGACGTCGCCTATTAGCGGCACGGTGACTGGCGAAGGGCGAGGGGTGCAAAACAACGAAATCGTCTTCGGCAGCTTCTCAGGGTACTACCAACGCGAGGGCGCGGTAATCACCATGCGAAACGTCGTCCAAATTAGCGACGGTTCTCAAAACTTAGATGTAGTCACTCTGGAGCCAGCGAAGGGCGAAGCTCGGGTTGAAGCCTACATCCTGAAATAACTCCAGACTTTCGAAATCAATAAAAAGGAAAAATCATGAAAAAATTAATGACTACGCTGCTGCTTGCTCTGGCGCCAATGACCGCGGCCCTGGCCAGTCCGTCGATTACCGTGCCCGAGGAATCTTTTTCTCTCAAAGGCAAGATGCTGAATGTGGAACTCACGGAAACTGCCGGGGTCGTTACGGTGCAGGGCATTGCCGGTCGCTACGGTCGCGTGTTTCTGACCTATAACATGACCATGAACCCCAATTCCGACAGCCAAGGCGCCTTTACCGGCCGGGGCATGGGTATCAATGACGAAGGGGTGAGACAAGCGGGCTCACGCCAAGGCGTATGGAAGCGCGAGGGCACGGTTATTACCTACTACTCCTTAGACGACGTATCGGACGGTAACCAGAACCTTTGCAAATCGGTCTTGGATATCTCTACCGGCGAATTTGAAATGACGTTCTATCCGCTCTAGGAACCCTAGATCGGTGGCTTGCCCTAGGCAAGCCGCCGATTGCCTACCCGGCACTTCTCCTAACGCTCCTGTCTGCTTGCTGCTGCTCCGCGCCCTTGGCACAGCACCGATCTGCGTTAACGTCATAAGTGAATCAGGCGTTCAGGTCACGGCATTTCAGGGGGTTCGTGAAACGGCTAATCTATGGCGAAAGCTAACTCGGAGTCCAAATCCTCGTGATTGATATTAACGGCATGGCCCACGTGATCTTAACGGTCACTCAATTTGATAAAGCCCATCGTTTTTATAGTGCCTTGCTGCCGGAATTCGGCATGACCAAGGTGAATGATGGCCCTGACTTTTTGTACCACGTGGGTGCGCGAACGGCGATTGGCATACGCCGCTGCGATCCGGAATTTGCCGAAGAACGCTTCGAGCAATATCGAGTAGGCTTGCATCACATTTGCTTGCGCGCGAAAAGTCCGAAAGACGTTGATGAGACGGCTGCGTTAGCCGAAAGACTCGGTGCGAAAATGGTCCGTGGTCCTGAAGAGCGGGATTGGGCCCCAGGGTACTATTATGTGCTTTTTGAGGATCCAGACGGCATTCGGCTAGAAGTGAACTACGTTCCCGGCACCGGCTTGCTCAACTCCGGCGCCAGTTTCGGCTCCGCGGACGACTACATCCGCGAGAACGGTAAAGATCTCGTCGAACGGGACGGTGAATGAGCCGATTACTGGTTTGGCGGGATCAATTTCGGTATAAATCCAGTTGACACATATTCTCATTTGGACAGTTTTTCACCATCGACGCAAATGCGGGAGGCTGGTCGACACAGATCAGGCCAAAAAACGTAACGGCAGCGGTTTTCCGGTAGTCGAGTTTCTCAGCGGATGCGTAGCATAAACGTGCGGCGAAAAGTGTGAGCGTTGAACGTCGCAAAGAACGCAATAGAAAAATAACAAGAGCGCGGAGCTTGGTTTAGATGACGTCGATAAACGAACTGTTGGCTGAATTAGAAGGAAGCAGTGAGGTAATAACCTTGGCTGCCAATGACTACTTTGATTTCAACGCCAAAGACCGGGCTATTGTGATCGAACAAGGGGAACTGCTGGTTGTCGGCCAAAAAGATCCGAAAACCGGTCGGGCTGGTCGACAGATATTCAAAGATGGAGACCCTATCGGCCTAGCGGAATCCATTGCGTCGCGCACCAGCGACTACGATTTTAACGTCAACACCGATATGCGGTTGCGCGTCTTCGACGGTGCGCTACTGCGCAGTCACGTGAACAAGGCCGGTGTATTTGCCAGAACCATCGTGCGCTACAGCCTGAAACGTATATTCGAGGACGCAAAAAAAGATGCGAAGGCCAGCATCGTTTTTGAGGATGAGTTCATTTACAAAAACTACGAGGACTTACGAAGCGTTGAGTTCGCTGCCGAAACCCAGATTTTTAAAGCGGGCGCTGAAGCAGACAAAATGTACTTCATTGAAAAAGGTCAGGTTGCGATTAATTCCGAGCAAAACAAACACATTGCAACCCTAGGTGTCGGCGAGTGTTTCGGTGAGGGAGCCTTGATGGGCGCTGCGACCCGCAATGCTTCGGCGGTGACCGAAACCGACGCAGAGCTTGTAATTATTGAAAGTGAGATGGCCGAGCAAGAACTTAAGAAAGAACATCCCATGACATGGTTGGCCACACTGCTGCTGCTCAAGCAGGTCGGGCTGATGAATCAGTTTCGGGGTAAGCGCTAAAATTCTCTGCGACAGTCCGCTGCCGGCCGGCTCCAAAATGGCGAAATCGTGGCTGGGGCCGCCCAAGGTCGGCTCCCTTAAGCCTGTATTTTCTGCAAGCGCGATCATAGTCTTAGGTGCGTGGAGCGGGAGGATAAAGTGGAAACACAAAAGACTTATTTTTGGGGGGCAGGCACCATGCGGACGTTTCGTCCGCTGTGGGTAGCAGAGGAACTGGGTTTAACCTACGAACTGTTTGGTATCGGTCCGCGCACCGGCGAGACTCAGACCGACGAGTACACCCGGCGCAATCCAAAACAAAAGATCCCCTATATGCAGGACGCTCACATGGGCCTGTCAGAGAGCGTCGCCATCAGCCGATACTTGATTGCCCGCCACGGCAGCCCTGAGTCCCTGTGCCTTCCCGATACCCTTGAAGGCCGAGCCAGAGAAGATGAGTGGGTGTCTTATGTCTATGGCGAACTGGATGAAACGGCCTTGTATGTGATGCGTCGTCACGGAGATCTGGAAACCATTTATGGCGAAGCGCCGGCGGCTGTGACCTCGGCGAAAGCCTATGCTGAAAAACATTTGGGAGTGATTTCCCAGCACTTGCAGGGCAAGGAGTTTCTTGCTGGTGACCGCTTTGGTTTAGCGGATGTGATGTTAGTTTCTTGCTTGGATTGGGCTGTGCGCTACCGCTTCGAATTGTCTGATGAGCTGGCGCGCTATCGAGACGCACACCAGCAGCGTCCCGCCTATCAGCGAGCGTACGCAGTAAATTACCAGAATGCGGCAAAAGTCTAGGCTTGGTCCATTGAGGCTGGAAAGTTAAGATCAGCCAAGAAGTTGTATTGAGGAGTACAGGTGTGAGTATTCGTCTGAACAAAGAATGGCAGGCAGCGGCGGTCGCCACGTCGCGGCTAGGGGGGAGCCAGGGTGTGTACCAGTTAGCCGATCAGGCCCAGCGCATTATCTTTATCGGCTATGCCGGGGGCAAAAGTCAGTTTGGATTGAAAGGCGAAGTGGCGGATGCGTTACAACAAACTCCAGCTGCAGAATTTGTGCGCTGGGAGGTAAATACCGCCTATATGAGCCGTTACAAGGAGCTTCTTATGATTCATCTGCACGATTACGGCCAACTACCGGTGGCAAACGAACCCGGCCCTGACGAAGTCACGGCCAACGAACTGTCGGCTCTAGGTCGGCTGAGGCCTGCAGGATGAATTTACAGCTAACCGAGGAGCAAGAACTCGTCATCTCGATGGTGCGCCGTTTTGTGCGGGAAGAGATCCTGCCGCTGGAGCTGACCCTTGATCCCGATGCTGAGGAGCTTGCAGCAGAGGATAACGCCAGACTGATTGAGAAAACCAAGGCGATGGGTCTGTATGGGCTGGACATACCCCCGGAGTTTGGTGGCCCGGATATCGATTTAGTGACCCGCACGCTGATTGCCGTGGAAATGGCCCAGCACCGGGGCGGACTCTATGTGCCCTGTTACGGTACCTTCGGTGGGGCAGGG
>Ga0181579_10004207_pt1 | contig 11219 bp, 12 predicted proteins | sample 071ome_24_FD_132996 | JGI IMG/M metagenome (GOLD analysis project Ga0181579, IMG submission 132996) | Coastal salt marsh microbial communities from the Groves Creek Marsh, Skidaway Island, Georgia - 071402CT metaG (megahit assembly) | ecosystem: Environmental > Aquatic > Marine > Intertidal... | reverse complement strand
GACATGATCACATATCGACGGATTTTATCGTCGCGGATCACCGGGACGCCGAGCGGACGCATTTCGTAAACGACCGTTTCTGCCGGCTCGACCGGCTCCTCGACCTTGACCTCGGCGACTTCTTCTTTCTCGCCACCACCGCCGACAAGAGACATGCCGACCGCAGCAACAACGACCAGCAATATGATGCCGACACCCAGAAACAGGAGTTTCTTCACGGATTTCTCTCAGTCTTATTCGAAGCGGTCACGCTACGCCGTCGGCGCATAGCGGACAAGCTTAGCTTCTTAGGGCCGCAATTCCGTCAGGTCTCCGCCGGCACACCCTTAGCTGCGGCTCCAAGGCTCAAAAGTGCGTGTGGCCCGCGCGTGGAAGGACGACGGGCGTGCTGTTTTCATCGATCACCGTCACGTCGTGCCCGGAGGTGATCTCGCCGATCGGAGTCACCGGGACATCGAGTTCTGCTCCGAGGGCGATCAGAGCGTCATGCGCCGTCGGTGGCGCGCAAAACAGAAGCTCGTAGTCGTCGCCACCGGTTAGAGCATCGGGAAGCGAAAGAATGTCCCCCGCCATCGCCGCACGAAGGGCCCGGGACAACGGTACATCGGCGGCTTGCACCGTGGCGGCGACCGCAGAGGTCTCGCAGATGTGCGCGAGATCGGCGACAAGCCCATCCGAGACATCGATCGCCGCGGTGGCCAAACCCACCAACCGCGGCCCGACCGTCACGCGCGGTTGCGGCAAACGATACCGCGCGATGAGGGCATCAGCATTCGGAACATCCGCAGGGTCGGTCAGCAGCCGCAGACCGGCCGCGGCATCGCCGATCGTTCCGGTGACGTAGATCCCGTCGCCAATCTGTGCATTGCCGCGTTTCAGGGCGCGACCGATCCGCACCTCGCCGATTGCGGTGACCGACACCGTCAGAGGCCCCGGAGTGCGCACGGTATCGCCACCGAAAAGCGTGATCCTGTAGATCGCCTGATCCGCGGCGAGGCCCGCCACAAAAGCATCGAGCCATGCGTCCGTCGCGGTTTCGCGAAGCGCAAGGTTCAGCAAATAGCCCTGCGGGACCGCGCCCATCGCGGCGATGTCCGAAAGGTTGACCCGGAGCGCCTTGCGCGCGATGTCGCCCGGCGGATCATCGGGCAAGAAATGAACACCGGCGACCAGCGTATCGGTGCTGAGCACAGCGGTCCGTCCCGGCGCCGGCGCATAGAGTGCAGCGTCGTCGGTCAGCCCGAGGCCGCGCGCGGTGTCGCTCAGCGGCGCCAGGCTCTGTGCGATGACATCGAACTCGCCGCGCCTGATCATGCTGGGTTCCTAGGCGGCGCCCTTTTGGGTCTGACCCGACATTTCGCCGGATCGCACCTGCCGGGCTAATTTGTCGAGCACCCCGTTCACAAATCCAGGCTGCGGCCCATCGAAGAAGGCGTGGGCCACATCGACGTATTCGCTGATCACCACGCGACTCGGCACGTCGATCCGCGTCAGGAGCTCGTACGCGCCGGCGCGTAGAACGGCGGCGAGGATTTTTTCCAATCGGTCGAGATCGCGGTTTTCGAGCACCCCCTGAATCTGCGTGGTGATTTCCGCATCGCGCACCGTAGCGCCGCGAACCAGGTCTTCGAAGAACGCACGGTCTGCGCCCTCGTAAACCAGGCCGTCGATTTCGCGACCAAACCGATGTTCGACAAACTCGCCGATCACCGCGTCTGCCGATACGTCGGTGATCGACATCTGATAGAGCGCTTGGACCGCCGCAAGCCGTGCCGCCGAGCGTCCGCCTGAGCTTGACTGTCCGCCCGCCATGACCGGGCTAGCCTCCGTTGCGGAAGGCATCACGCACCGCAACGAGATCGAGCGCGGCATTGGCCGCTGCGGCGCCCTTGTTGCCCTGATCGACCGCCGCGCGCGCCCAAGCTTGGTCGCGGTTCTCGCAGGTCAGGACGCCGGTGCCGATCGCCAGCGAATGGCGTAGGGCGAGTTTGTGCAATCCGCCGATGCTTTCTTGGCAGACATGGTCGTAGTGGGTGGTTTCCCCACGGATCACGCAACCCAAAGCGACAAATCCATCGAAGGTGGTCGCCGTGCCGGCCGCGGCGGCATCGACCGCAAAGCGCACGACTAATGGAATCTCCATGGCGCCCGGCACGGCAATGCGCTCGCACACGCCGCCACGCGCCTCGACCGCCGTCGTCGCACCCGCAACGAGTTGGTCCGCAATGTCGTCGTAGAAACGTGCCTCGACCAGCAGAATGCGCGGGGTGTCGGTCATGACGCAGACTGCATGTCGTCGATCGCGCGCCGATCGACAATGGAGAGGCCATAGCCCTCGAGACCGACGACCGGGCGCGGCTTATTGGTCAGCAAAATCATGTCGCGTACGCCGATGTCGCGCAGTATTTGGGCCCCGACCCCGTAGTCGCGCAGCGGACCGGGCGCATCCTCGCCCAATTCGTGGCGAATGCGGTCCACCAAGCTGGTGGCTTGCGCCTCGCGAATGATCACGACCACGCCGCGACCTGCCTCGCCAATCTGGCGCATGGCGCGATACAGCAAACCGCCGCGCGCACTCACCTCGCCGAGCAGATCGTTGACGACGTTGAACGGATGCACGCGCACCAACACCGGGTCGGCGCCGCTAATGTCGCCCTTGACCAACGCGATGTGCTCGGCGCCGTCGACGCTGCTGGTATAGACCGAAAGAATCCAATCCCCACCGTGAACCAACCGTAGAGGCCGCGTGACAGCGCATTGGACCATCTGTTCGTTGTGACGGCGATGGGCGATGAGATCCGCGATACGCGCGACCTTCAGCCCATGCAACTGCGCGAACTGAACCAGATCGGGCAACCGCGCCATGGTGCCGTCGTCGTTCATGATTTCGCAGATCACGCCCGAGGGGTTCATACCGGCAAGCCGCGCTATGTCGACTGCCGCTTCGGTGTGACCGGTACGGACCAACACCCCGCCTTTGCGCGCGACGAGCGGGAAGACGTGGCCGGGCGAGCCGATGTCCGCTCTGCCCTTCGTCGGATCGATCGCGACTTTGATAGTTTGGGCACGGTCGGCGGCTGAAATACCGGTGGTCACGCCTTCGCGTGCCTCGATCGAAATCGTGAACGCCGTTTCGTGACGCGACTGGTTCTTGCGAGTCATGAGCTCGAGCCCGAGCTCGTCGCATCGGTCTTCGGTCAACGCAAGACAGATCAAACCGCGTCCGTGCTTGGCCATGAAATTGACCGCCTCCGGCGTCGCTTTTTCCGCCGGGATGATGAGATCCCCTTCGTTCTCTCGATCCTCGTCATCGATGAGAATGATCATCTTGCCCTTCTGGACATCATCGATGATCTCGTCGATCGACGAGAGATAGTCGTGCAGCGAATTGGTGGTCAGCGCGTCGGCCATTAAAGCGTTTCCCGCAACCGGTCGACGTAACGCGCCAACACATCGATTTCGAAATTGACGCGGTCGCCTGGCTGGAGGTCGCCGAACGTCGTCGCGGCCTGGGTATGTGGAATGATGTTCACGCCGAATTGGCTCCCATCGACTTCGTTGACCGTCAACGAAACACCGTCCAGGGTCACCGACCCTTTGGGCGCCACGTAGCGGGCGTATTCTTTGGGTGCTTCTAGCACGAAACGCTGGGAGTCACCTTCCGGGGTCACGCTGATCACGACCGCAATGCCGTCGACATGGCCGGTCACGATGTGACCGCCCATTTCATCACCGACCCTCAGGGCGCGTTCGAGGTTGACCCGCGTCCCTTTGGCCCAGCCACCCAGCGTCGTCTTGGACAGCGTTTCAGCGGAGGCATCCACCGCGAACCAGCCGTCATCCTTGTCGGTCACCGTAAGGCACGGCCCGGCGCAAGCGATCGAAGCGCCGATTTCGATCTCATTGGTGTCGTAGGCGGTTTCGATTACCAACCGCGTATCGCCGTTGATTTCGACCGACCGAACCCGACCTACGTCGGTAATGATGCCTGTAAACATGGGGGTTAATTAGTCGGCTAGGTGGAAAGTTTCCACCACATCGTTGCCCACCGCCCGGATAGCGGTCCTATGTAACGGAAAGTTCTGGATCAGTTTTTCGACGCCTAGGGGGCCCGTCATCGCGATGCCGTCGCCGCCCAGCAGCATCGGTGCGCGGTAGAGGACGAGGTCATCGACCAAACGGTCGCGCAAGAGCGCACTGGCCAACATGCCGCCGGCTTCGGCCAACAACCGTGTGATTCCGCGGTCCGCAAGGTGCCCGAACGTTTGCCGCAAGTTCACGCCATGTCCCGAACCATCCGTCGCCACCGTCACGTGCTCGGCACCGGCGCGTTGGCGTTCCTGAACTTGCGGATCGTCGGCAGGGACCGCACTGAAAACCCACAACGGCACTTCGGTGGCCGACGCATACAACTTGGCCGTAAGCGGGACGCGCAAATGCGCATCGAGGAGAATACGCACCGGCGAACGATCCGACATACCGGGCAAACGACAGGTCAGAACCGGATCGTCCGCAAGCGCAGTCGCCGACGCGACCGCGATGGCATCGTGATCGGCGCGCAGGCGGTGCGCGTCCGCCCGGGCTTCGGCACCGGTGATCCATTGGCTTTCGCCGTCGGCGGTGGCAATGCGCCCATCGGTCGTGATCGCGGTTTTCAAAGTGACGAGAGGCAAATGATCCGAGAGCCGTTTGAGATAGCCTCGGTTGAGGGCGTGTGCTTGATCAGCGCAGACCCCGACATCGACAACGATGTTGGCCGTGCGAAGCTTGCTAAGCCCCTCTCCGGCGACACGGTCGTCGGGATCTTGCATTGCGACCACGACGCGCGCTACGCCGGCCGCGATCAGGGCATCGGCGCAGGGCGGTGTCTTGCCGTGGTGGCTACACGGTTCGAGCGTGACGTAGGCTGTGGCACCCTGCGCGGCGTCCCCGGCCCGGTCGATGGCTTCGGTCTCGGCATGGGGTCGCCCGCCTTTTTGGGTCCAGCCGCGCGCGACGACGCGGTCGTCTTTCACGAGGATGCAGCCGACGGCGGGGTTGGGCCAGACTCGGCCGAGCCCACGTCGGGCCAGCGCCAAGGCCGCGCGCATGTGCGCGCGATCGACCTCAATAGTCGTCTTCGACACTCCCGCCCATCTCGCCGATAAAGGCTTCGAAGTCGCGGGCCTCGCGGAAGTTTTTGTACACGGAAGCAAACCGCACGTAGGCAACCTGATCGAGGTTGGCCAACGCCTCCATCACCAGCTCGCCGATCGTCGTGCTGGAGATTTCCGACTCACCCAAGCTTTCCAGCCGTCGCACGATGCCGTTGATCATACGGTCGACCCGTTCGGGTTCCACCGGGCGTTTGCGGGTGGCGGTAATGATCGATCGTGCCAACTTGTCGCGATCGAACGGCACGCGCTGGTCGTTCTTTTTCAAGACGGTCAGTTCACGAAGCTGAACCCGTTCAAAGGTCGTGAACCGCGACCCGCAAGCCGGACAGAACCGGCGGCGGCGAATCGCTGAGTTATCTTCTGCAGGTCGCGAGTCTTTGACCTGGGTGTCGTCGTTTCCACAAAACGGGCAGCGCATTCTAATTCCCCAAGCCTAACGGACGGCCGTCTAAAACCTTATCTCGGATAAATCGGAAAACGGGCACAAAGCGCAAGGACGCGTTCCTTGACCGCGGCTTCAACCGCCGGGTCGCCATCGGGGCTCGCGGCAAGCGCGTCCAAGACTTCGACGATCATGGCGCCCACCTCCCGGAACTCCGCGACGCCAAAGCCCCGCGTCGTGCCGGCCGGCGTGCCAAGGCGCAGACCCGATGTCACCATCGGTTTTTCCGGATCGAACGGGATCGCGTTTTTGTTGCAGGTGATGAAAGCGCGCTCGAGCGCCTGCTCGGCATCACGGCCCGTCAAGCCTTTGGGTCGGAGGTCGACCAGCATCAGGTGGGTGTCGGTGCCGCCGGTGACGATGTCGAGCCCGCCTTCGACGAGGCGTGCCGCGAGGGCCTGCGCGTTGTCGACGATGGACCGGGCATAGGCCTTGAAATCCGGCTGCAATGCTTCTTTGAACGCCACAGCTTTGGCCGCGACCACATGCATCAGCGGGCCACCCTGAATGCCGGGAAAGATCGCCGAGTTCACCTTTTTGGCGATATCGGCGTCGTTGGTCAGGATCATGCCGCCCCGCGGGCCGCGCAGCGTCTTGTGCGTCGTCGTGGTCGCGACATGGGCGTGCGGGAACGGACTGGGATGCGCGCCACCGGCCACAAGGCCCGCGAAGTGCGCCATGTCGACCATCAACAGCGCACCAACCGAATCGGCAATCTCGCGGAAGCGCGCGAAGTCGATGATCCTGGGGATCGCGGAACCGCCCGCGATGATGAGTTGTGGTTTGTGCTCGGCCGCCAATGCTGCGACTTCGTCGTAATCGATGAGCGCGTCTTGGCGCCGCACGCCGTACTGCACCGCGTTGAACCACTTGCCGGATTGGTTGGGTTTAGCACCGTGGGTGAGGTGGCCACCGGCGGCAAGCGACATGCCGAGGATGGTGTCGCCCGGTTTGATCAGCGCCTGAAAGACGCCTTGGTTGGCTTGCGAACCGGAGCTCGGCTGCACGTTGGCGTACTCGCAGCCGAACAATTGCTTGGCGCGGTCGATTGCGAGATTCTCGGCCACGTCGACGAATTCGCAGCCACCGTAGTAGCGCCGACCGGGATAGCCTTCGGCGTATTTGTTGGTGAGCACCGAGCCCTGTGCTTCGAGAACGGCACGGCTGACGATGTTTTCCGAGGCGATCAGCTCGATCTGGTTCTGCTGGCGGCCCAACTCGTCCTGGATGGCACCGAACAGTTCGGCGTCTTCGTCGGCCAAACTTGTCGTGAAGAATCCGTTGTCTTGATCGCTTAGTGCCGCACTCGCAGTTGTCATCAAACAGCCTCTTTCGTTTGCACTTGATCGATTTTGGCGACGCGACGGGTATGCCGGTCGCCACCGAAGGGGGTATCCAGGAAGGCCCGCAGCGCGTCGCGCGCAACTTCGACGCCGATCACGCGTGCGCCCAACGCCAAAATATTGGCATCGTTATGCTCGCGCGACAGCCGGGCCGTCGTTGCGTCGTGGCATAGCGCGGCGCGGATGCCTGGGTATTTGTTGGCGGCCATGCTGATCCCCAACCCGGTGCCGCAACAGATCACCGCCAGGGTCGCGCGGCCGTCCAGGACCGCTTCGGCCGCCGCATGGCCGAAGTCGGGATAGTCCACCGATGCCGTGTCATGGGTGCCGAGATCGAGCACCGTGTAACCCAGCGCGCGCACCTCTTCGGCCATGATTTCCTTGAGCGGAAATCCGGCATGATCGGCGGCAAGCGCAATGACTGTTTGAGACATGGTGAACGTTTTTTCGGGGCCCGTTTCGGGGTCGCCTTCGTACCATATGTGGCAACGCCGTACCAGCGTTCTACCACTTCTCGGATGCGGTTGAGTTTGCCCCCACAAACTGAGGCACATCTAGTAAGTGCCTGATTTTCAACATGTTGTTGCGCCGCTACCAGATATAGCGGTACCGCCGGTCGGTCGGTTTGGGTCTGTTTAGCCGGCGCGGGCCCGGCGGCGGGCCATCTTTTGGACCAAGGTGTCGGCGACCCCCGGACGGCTCCATGGGCACACCGCGATGCAGATGCCGCAACCCTTGTTCTCGTTGAAAAAGGGGAGGCACTTGTCGAAATCGACGTACCACTTTTCGACCCCACGCACCCATTGCTTGGTGCTCGACAAGGCCTGCGGCGGGCAGGCATCCGAGCAGACCCGGCAGTTGGTGCAAAACTCATCCGCGCCGAAGACATCCTCGCCGGTTTCTTCGAGGGGCAGGTCGGTGAGCACCAACGCCAATCTAAAATTGGCGCCGAACGTGCGGTGGATCATCGAACCGTGCCGACCGAGTTCGCCCAAGCCGGCTTTGATCGCGGCCGGGATCATCACCATCGACCCGGCCATCGGGCCACCCTTCTCCTCGGCGGCCCAACCTTGGTTCCGAATCCACCCCGTGAGGTCTTTCACGACCTTTAACGCGCGGCCGTATTGGTTGACGACTTCAGTCGCGGCGGGATCTTTCGGCGCGGCCTTGAGCGCCTCGTAATCATGCTGGACCGCAATCGCGATCGCCCAGGGCCAGGTGCGTTGTTGGTGCCCCTCGAAAACCCAACTCGGGTCCATGCGCGCGACGCCGACATCGTCGGCGCCAAAAGAAAGCCCCGCCTCTTTGACCAATTCGACCCAGCGCGCGGGTGTTTCGCGTCGTTGCGTTTCCGCAACCTCCGGCAGCGGTCGGTCGATGATCTCTTGCCGCCGCGCTCGTGCGGCCGCCACCTCGGGCGACTGGGTGTAGCGACCGTAAAACCAATTCTGCAACGGTCCGTGCGGGATCGTGTCAGGCTCGTGCCAATAGACCGGACTGGGCGGACGCGGTTCGGTTTCGCCGAGGCCGTTGATCGCATTGCCCGAGACGTCAGGCCACAGGGCCATCTGATCGGGGTCCGGGACGTAGGGCGCGGGCGTGTTGCGGTTGTCCATCTCGCGATCTTAACGCGAATGTCGTCGTCGCGTGACGCCCCGTGCGATCAAAATTGGTGCCCGGTTGCGATCCTCGTACCCCGCCGCCTTATCGGCTAAGGTTTCCGGCAGCATGATCGAGTTCATCAACTTCTATCTCATTCCCGGACTGGTCCTGGGCTGTATGTACGCGCTAGGCGCGATCGGCGTATCGATGCTGTTCGGCATCTTGCGCTTTGCCCATTTTGCCCACGGCGACATCATCACGATGGGCGCTTACTTGGCGCTCTTCTTCGTCACGGCGCTCGGCTTTCCCGTCTTGCTGGCCCTCCCGGTGGCGATCGTCTTGACCGCCGCTATCTCGGTGTTGCTCGATCGGGGCTTTTACAAACCGTTCCGCAATAGCCCGACGATTTATCTGGTGATCGCCTCGTTCGGGGTCGCGTTGATGATCCGCTCGTTGGTTCAACTGATTTGGGGCGTGAAGGTCGAGTCCTATTCCGCGGGCACCTTTAGCAAGCCGATCATCTTTTTCGATACGTTGCGCCTGGCCGACAAACACATGTGGATCGTCGGTTTGACGATCGTCATCGTCGTGGGACTGCACTACTTCCTGTCGCGCTCGAAGCTCGGCAAAGCGATGCGCGCCATGGCCGACGAACCCGATCTCGCGCAAGTCAGCGGCATCCCCACCGAAAAGGTGGTGCGCGCGACCTGGATTATCGGCGGCGGATTGGCTGCGACTGCGGGTGTCTTTCTCGGCATGGACACGCAACTTCACACCAACATGGGATGGGACCTGCTGCTCCCGATCTTTGCGGCGGCCATTCTGGGTGGGATCGGCAGTCCTTACGGCGCGATCGCGGGTGGACTGGTGATTGGGCTAGCCGAGGAGTTGTCGAGCTACCCGTGGATCGGCGTCGAGCCCCTGCTCTCCCCCGGCTATAAGACCGGGGTGGCGTTCGCGCTGATGGTCGCGTTGTTGATCTGGCGCCCGAGCGGACTGTTTCGTGGGCGGGTGTTCACATGAGTAGCGAACTCGCACTCGGCCTCCTGCTTTACGCGGTCTCACTGCTGACGATGGCGGGGATTTACGGTGTGCTCGCCATCGGCCTCAACATTCAGTGGGGCTATACCGGGTTGTTCAACGCCGGCATCGCCGGGTTCTTCGCGATTGGCGCCTATGTCAGCGCCATCCTGACGGCGGCCAGCTCGGACAATTTCATCGGTGGGTTCGGTTGGCCGTTCCCGGTCGGCTTGGTCGCAGCAATGGTTGTGGCAGGCGCGATCGGCTATCTCGTCGGACGATTATGTATTCGACTTAGATCGGACTACCTCGCCATCGCCACCATCGGGGTGGCGGAAATCTTTCGTCTGATTCTCAAGAACGAGATTTGGGCGACCAACGGGCCGCGCGGCATTTCCAACATTCCGCGCCCCTTCGAAAGCTTGAGCCAACCTTGGTCGCAGATAGCGTTCCTCTTGGTGGTCGGCCTTGTCGTGTTGATCGCCTATGTGCTGGCGGAACGCGCCGGGAAGTCGCCTTGGGGCCGGGTGATGCGCTCGATCCGCGACAACGAGGCCGCGGCCGCGGCGATCGGCAAGAACGTCACCGGGTTCCGATTGCAAGGATTCGTCATCGGCGCGGCCCTGATGGGCCTCGGCGGTGCGCTGGCCAGCCACTTCTTCAAGTTCATCGGCCCCGAAGCGACCGAACCGTTGATGACGACATTCCTGGTTTGGGTAATGTTGATTATCGGTGGGAGCGGCAACAACCGTGGCGCCTTGTTGGGCGCGCTCGCCGTTTGGACCCTGTGGTCGGCGACCGAATTGTTGACCTCGCAGCTCCCGCCGGAATGGGCGGTGCGGGCCACCTTCCTACGCATTTTCCTTATAGGCCTAGGATTGCAGATCGTGTTGCAGCGCTACTCGAAGGGGTTGCTGCCGGAGACCCTGCCCAAGGTGGATCCGTCGGAGTTCGAGACGCCACCCGGCCGCGCGCAAGAAAAAGCCCCGGCCGCCGAGTAGCGGACGGGGCGATTTCGGAGGCCTCGACTAGTCGATGTCGATGATGCCCATTTCCTTGAAGGTGTTGCCTTCGATCCCGTATTCACCGATGACGCCGGCAACGTCGCCCGCCGCATCGAAGTTGTGGGAACCCGCCGCACCTTCGTAGTCGATGTCCTGCCCGCGCGCGAGCAGATCGACGGCCTTTTTCCAGTCGCCCGGACCGACCTTGACGCCCGGCGGGCCCGCAACGGCACGAAGCGCGTCTTTGATCGCCACACGTTCCGTGCTGCCGGCCTTTTGGATGGCCAACGCGATCAGCATGGTCGAATCATAGCTTTGCTGAACGAAGATCGAGTTAGGATCGCCACCAGCGGCCGCGAAAGCGGCGTCGAACGCATCCTTGGCCGGGTTGGCCTTGGACGTCGGCTGCGTGATCAACAGGTTGTCCTTCAATTCGTCCGCACCGAGCTGTTCGATGAGGATGTCATCGCGCATCCCGTCGGCCCCAACAAACTGTTTGAAGAACCCGTTTTCGAGGCTCTGGCGCAGAATGGTGACACCCGAGGTCCCGGCATACGCGAGGACGACCAGCGCGTCGGGCTTGCCCGATGCCAAGGTCGCCAACTCAGACCGGTAGGAAGACTTCTTGTCTTCATGGACCTGATCGCCGGTG
>Ga0181579_10004200_pt1 | contig 11243 bp, 12 predicted proteins | sample 071ome_24_FD_132996 | JGI IMG/M metagenome (GOLD analysis project Ga0181579, IMG submission 132996) | Coastal salt marsh microbial communities from the Groves Creek Marsh, Skidaway Island, Georgia - 071402CT metaG (megahit assembly) | ecosystem: Environmental > Aquatic > Marine > Intertidal... | reverse complement strand
CTCGTCGAACACACAGAAATCCGTGAATGTCCCGCCGATGTCGACCCCGACCCGGTATCCCATGGCATTCCCCAATCCAGAGGGCCCCAATTCAGAGGGCCCCAATCCAGAGGGCCCCAATCCAGAGGGCCCCAATCCAGAGGGCCCCAATCCAGAGGGCCCCAATCCAGACGCCCCTAACGCCGGATCGGCGGGGACTCCCGGATTGTTTGCGCGGGGCACCGGGCCGCGTCAAGCGGCGTGCGCCTCAAGGGCGGATTGATCCGTCGCCGGGTATTTGGGTCAGGTATCTGGGTCAGGTATTCGGCAGCGCGTCGAGAACCACCGCCGCCTGCCCCCCGGCGCTTGCCACGTCGACACCGTCCATGGACCGGCCCGTCAAATCGCGCAAGGCGCGCGACGTCTCGTCCGTGAATATCACCGCGCCGTCCGCCTCGATCGCCGCGATCCCGTCCCAGGGTAGCGAGGCTTCGTTGGCCGCGACGGCTTCCTCGCGGCTCCATGCCTCCGCAAGATCGAGGCTGATGGATTTTCCGTCGATGACCACGGGGTAGCCGCCCGGCAGCCCCAGGATACCCGGCAGGTGCGCGCGGGTCGGCCCCGGCTCGGCGAAGGCACGCAGCGCCGCGAGACAGGCCGAGGCGGTTACCCGATTGAAATGCAGGTCATAGGGAAACGGAAACGGCTCGCGCAGCACCGCGTCGGCGATGTCGCTGACATCGCGGCCCCTCACCCTCGCCTCGAGTAGATAGGGCGGCAAGGTCTCGGACGGCTCCTCGCGCATAACGTAGTACTCGAAGGCATGCTGAGCCACCAACCGGATATCGACATCACTCGGATCGGCACCGACCGTCTCGGCGACACCGTATTGGATCTTGGGAATCGGCTCCTGAACATTGCCGACACCGCAATCCGGACCGAAGCCCGAGCGGACGAGGCAGGCATTGATGACATCGGGAAAGGAGGCGCCGATCCAGAGACCGGGTAAGCCCGCATCGGCCATCCGCTCGCGCAAAACCGCCATCGGGGCCAGGTGCAGGCTCATCAAGGCGGCGAAGGGGAGCGCTCCGGTCGCCGGGTCTTCCGTGCGCCACCACGGTCGCAACGAAGGCGCGCTGAAGATCACGTCGGGATTGACGGATCTGAGGATCGCGACGCAGGCCGGATCGTTGAAATCAAGTTCCACCGCCTCCAGAACCGGGAAAAAGCCGTCGAGGCCGGCGCCGATCCGGGTGGCGTTGGCCCGCGCCTGGGCCTTGGCGCCGGAGCGGCTGGCCACCACGATACGCCGGAACAGCCCGCTTCGCGCGACCGCCTCCAGGACGTTGGTTCCAAGCTCGCCGATCGACAGGACCAGAAAGGTATCCAGCATCGGAGTCCTTGACGCGGGCGTCATGTCGCGGTTTCTCGCGCATCGCCGGTCCGGAGCATTTCCATGTGTGGAATGCCGTCTTCGTCATTCGGCCCCCTGACGACTGAATAGCCGAGGCTCTCGTAAAAGCCCTGGAGATGTGCCTGGGCGTTCAGTCGAGCCGCGTCCGCGCCGAAGGTTTCGCGCCCGTATCGATGCGCCTCTTCCATCATCGCCCGCGCCGCGCCCGTTCCACGGGCCGATTTCGCCACCAAGACCCGACCGATCGCGGGCTCGGAATAGTAGTCACCCGGCGCGAATACCCGGCAATAGGCAACGATGATCCCCGCGCCGTCTCGTCCCACCAGATGGTGCGCCATCGGGTCGAGGCCGTCGATATCCGGGTAGAAACACTCCTGCTCTAGAATGAAGACGTCCTGGCGCAGGTGCAGGATCTCCAGCAGCAGCCCCGCCGCCATCTCGCCCAGGCGATGCCAACTCCAAGTCAAGCCGGTCACGGTTTCACCATGACCTGATGATGCCGGCCCAGCCGTATCCGGGCCACCGCGCTGATCGGCGCCAGGCGCGCCGATCGATGCGCGAGCTCGGCGATCCAGTCCTCCAGCACGGCCAGGGTCGCGTCCCTGGGGTGGCCGATGGCGATCGCGGTGCCGTTGACCTCGGCGATCTTCTCGGTTTTCAGGAGGCGGAACCAAACCTCGTCCTCGCTGTCGACATCGTCCAGGAACACGTCCCGCGCGATCGCAGGCACACCGGCCTCGGGCCCGAGCTTCATCGCAACGGCGTCGCGGGTGGTAAGGCTGTCGAGAAACAAATGGCCGCTTGCCCGCATGGCGTCAAACACAAGGCTCATCCGCCGTCGGTCCGCCGTGAAGCGGCTGCCCATGTGGTTGTTGACCCCGACAAAACCGGGAAACCGACCCAGCGCGAAGTCGATCCGCTCACGCAGTTCGGCATCTCCGAGGCGCATCAACAGGGCACCCGGCCCGGGATCGGCGTCGCCCTGTGGCTCCATTGGCAGATGCAGCATCAACTCGTGCCCACGCGCCCGCGCCGCGCCGGTCTGGGCGATCAGGTCGTCGGCATAGCTGAGATAAGGCAGGGTCAGTGGTCCTGGTAGGCGTGTCGCGCGTTCCGAGCGCCGCCGGTCAAGCCCCATGTCGTCCAGCACAATCGCGATCAACGGCGTTCCCGGCGGCACGGTGAAGGGCAGCGCGTTTGCCTCCCACTTCCAGGCGTTCTCCGGCATCCCGGGCGCCAGATTCGGCGGCGGCGCCAAGGTAATGCGTGTCGGGCGTGGCGCTTGCGCCGGCGCATGACGGTGACTCTCCAGCGGCGGCGCGAAGGCGCGATTTACCGCGCTGGTCTGTTGTTCAGTTCTCGGCGCGGCGCGGGCGATTTCCCGAGATTGACGAGACGCGGCGCCTTGGTCTTCGTCGCCAAGCAAGAAACCCACCCCGATACCGGCGAAAAACGCCAGAACCGCGGCCCCCAAAAGCCCACCAACGCGCCAAGACAAGCGCCCCGACGATTTCGGGCGGGCGGCCTTTATCCGATGGTTTACGCGTCTCGCCATAGGATCCCCTGGGGCCTCTCCCGACCCTCGCGCGGACGATAGCCGTGTCTACACAAGGTCGCTCTCTTCCGCCACACCGACCGACTTGATATAAGAAGGTGACGCGGCTCTATCGCAACCTCAAGAACGCACTATAAGTGATTGAAAATGTTTCTACTAGTCGATAATTATGATAGCTTCACCTACAATCTCTGGCATTTCCTCGGAGAGTTGGGGGCGGAGGTCGACGTCCATCGCAACGACAAGATCAGCGTCGCCGACGCGTTGGCCTCGAAACCCAGCGGCGTGATCATCTCGCCAGGGCCGTGCGATCCGGACCGCGCGGGCATCTGTCTTGATCTGATCCGCCAAGCCCCCGCCGACCTGCCCATCCTCGGCGTCTGCCTCGGCCATCAATGCATCTGCCAGGCCTTTGGCGGCACGGTTATCCGCGCGCCGGAACCCATGCACGGCAAGATGAGCGAGATGCGCAACCAGGGCGACGGTATCTTCGCCGGTCTTCCCGAGAGTTTCGAGGCTACGCGCTATCATTCCCTGGTGGTCGACAGGGCCAGCCTGCCGGGTGACTTGGTGGTGACGGCGGAATCCGATGACGGCCTGATCATGGGTCTCAGACACGCCGAGAGACCGATCCATGGGGTTCAGTTTCACCCCGAAAGCATCGCCTCTCGCCACGGCTATGGCCTGCTGGCGAACTTCCTTCGCATCGCCGGTTTCGGCGCCGCCAACCAGAACCGTATCGAGGCCTTGGAGGCCAATCTTCGGAAAACCGCGTCATGACCGATACCATCACCGATCTCAAACCACTCATCGGCCATGTCGCCAATGGCGACACACTGGACGAAAGCCAAGCCGAAAAGGCGTTCGATATCATTATGTCCGGTGACGCGACCCCGGCCCAGATCGGCGGGTTTCTCATGGCGCTCAGGGTACGCGGCGAAACCGTCGCCGAAATCACCGGCGCGGCGCGCACGATGCGGGCCAAGGCAGTAAAGATCAACGCCCCGGACGACGCGATTGACACGGTCGGCACCGGCGGCGACGCCTCTGGCACCTATAACATCAGCAGCGCCTCGAGCTTTGTCGTCAGCGGCGCCGGTGTCCCGGTCGCCAAGCACGGCAACCGGGCGCTATCGTCGAAAACCGGCGCGGCGGATGTACTCTCGCAACTCGGCGTCAATCTGGATTGCGACATGAGCCTCGTTGAACGGGCGGTCAACAAGGCCGGCATATGCTTCATGATGGCGCCGCGTCATCACAGCGCCATGCGCCATGTCGGCGGTCCGCGCGTCGAGCTCGGCACCCGCACGATTTTCAATCTTCTGGGTCCTCTCGCCAATCCGGCATTGGTTAAGCGCCAACTGGTCGGTGTGTTCTCCCGCGATTGGGTGGAGCCGGTGGCTCATGTCCTGAAGGCCCTAGGTTCGACCCGCGCCTGGGTGGTGCATGGCTCCGACGGGCTGGATGAGATCACCACGACCGGAACCAGCATGGTTGCCTCGCTGGAGGACGGCGCGGTCGAGACCTTCGAGATCCAACCGGGCGACGCGGGCATCCCGATCGCCGCGCCCGAGGGAATTCGCGGCGGCCTGCCGGAGGAGAACGCCAAGGCCCTGGCCGCGGTTCTCGCGGGCGAAAAGGGCCCCTATCGCGATATCGTTCTGCTGAACTCCGCCGCCGGACTTATCGTCGGCGGCAAGGTTTCAAACCTACGCGATGGAGTCACGCTGGCCGCCGAGGTGATCGACAGCGGCAAGGCACGAGAAAAACTCGACGCCCTGGTCGCGATCACCAATTCCGGAGCATGAGAGCGCGATGAACATCATTGCCGGGGTGATTGCCTCATCCCTCAACCACAGTTCTTCACCGTCGTCCTGGCGCAAGGCAGGACCTCGGCTCGCTGTCACGCCAAGGGGTGGATGTTTGTCCAACTACACTAACCATCATAAGGTCCTGCCATACGCCAGGACGACGGCATTGGTTTCTCGGGCTATCCGAAAGGCTCCGCGATGAGCGACATCCTCGCCAAGATCTGCGACGACAAACGAGAACACGTTGCCCGGCGCAAGCAGTCGATCTCCCTCGGTGACCTGGAAAGCCGGGCCAAGACGGCGACGCCCCCTCGCGGCTTCGCCAACGCCTTGCGGGGGGCCTCGGCCAGCGGCTACGGCCTGATCGCCGAGATCAAGAAAGCCTCTCCCAGCAAGGGACTTATCCGCGCCGATTTCGATCCACCTTCCCTCGCCCAGGCCTATGCGGCGGGCGGCGCGACCTGCCTTTCGGTGCTTACCGACGAGCCGTATTTCCAAGGCCGCGATGAGTACCTCGCCGCCGCCCGCGAGGCCTGCGGGCTTCCGGCGCTGCGCAAGGATTTCATGATCGACCCCTACCAGATCCCCGAGGCGCGGGCCTTGGGAGCGGATTGTATTCTGCTGATCATGGCGGCCCTTGACGACGCCCTGGCCGCCGAGCTCGAGGCCGCGGCTTTCGAGCATGGCATGGATGTATTGATCGAGGTGCATGACGAAGCGGAGATGGAGCGCGCCCTACGGCTTGACTCGCCCCTGCTCGGCGTGAACAACCGGAACCTTAAGACCATGGTCACGGATATCGCGACAACCGAACGGCTGGCACGGCTTGCCCCGCCCGACCGGTTGCTGATTTCCGAAAGCGGTCTGAACAACCCCGATGATCTTGCCCGGATGGCGGCGATCGGCGCCCGCGCCTTTCTGATCGGCGAGTCCCTGATGCGCCAGGAAGACGTGACGTCGGCGACCCAGAGCTTGCTGGCGAACCCCGCCCCGGTCGCGAGCGCCGCGGAATGAGCGGCTTTACCCATTTCGACGACCAGGGCGACGCGGTCATGGTCGATGTCTCGGACAAGGACGTCACCAGCCGAACCGCGACCGCCGCCGGCAGCATCTACATGCAACCCGAGACCCTGGCGCTGATCATGAATGACGGCGTGGCCAAGGGGGACGTGCTCTCAGTCGCGCGGCTCGCCGGGATCATGGGCGCCAAGCGGACCCCGGATCTGATCCCGCTCTGCCACCCCCTGGCGCTCTCGTCGGTCAAGGTGGCGCTTGCCTGCGATCCGGATCGCAACGCCGTCGACATCACCGCGACCTGCAAGCTGAACGGCCGCACGGGCGTCGAGATGGAGGCTCTGACGGCGGTCGGCGTCGCCGCGCTTACGGTCTACGACATGTGCAAGGCGGTGGATCGGGGCATGCGCATCGGCGATATCCGCCTGCTGCACAAGGCCGGTGGCAAGTCGGGAGAATGGCGTGGCGGCTGATCCCCTGCTCCCGGTCGCGGACGCGCTCGCGCGGATCCTGGCCGGTGTTCCCCTCATGCCGGGCGAGGAGATCCCCGTCAGCGCGGCGCTGGGTCGGGTCACGGCGGAGCCGGTTCGCGCCCGGCGCACCCAGCCGCCGGTCGCCATGTCCGCCATGGACGGCTACGCGGTGCGCGCCGAGGACGTGGCCACCGTACCGACGACCTTAACCAGGATCGGAGACGCGCCGGCCGGCGGCGCCCATGACGGCACCGTCGGCCCCGGCGAGGCTGTGCGTATCTTCACCGGCGGTCCGGTACCGAGCGGCGCCGACACGATCGTCATTCAAGAAGACGTGGACGCGGAATCGGAAACCGACGGCGCGCGGATCACGGTTCGCGAGGGCGCGCCCGCCGGCAAGTTCATCCGCCCCGCCGGTCTCGACTTCAAGCCCGGCGATATCGGGATCGAGGCCGGGCGCGCGATGACCGCCCGCGATGTCGGGCTCGCCGCCGCGATGAACGTGCCCTGGATCATGGCGCGCCGCCGTCCCAAGGTCGCCATTCTCGCCACCGGCGACGAGATCGTCCGCCCAGGAGAGCCGATCGGCCCGAACCAGATCGTCAGTTCCAACAGCTATGCCCTCTCGGCCCTGGTCCGCGCCTGCGGCGGCGAGCCGGTGGTGCTGGGCATCGCGCCGGACACCGTCGAGGGTATCCAGCAACTGGTGCATGGCGCGCGCGGCATGGACCTGGTTCTGACCACCGGCGGCGCCTCTGTTGGCGAGCATGATCTCGTGCAAAAGGCGCTCGGCACCGAGGCCTATGGGCCGGGAGGCCTGGAGGTCGATTTCTGGCGCATCGCCATGCGCCCCGGCAAGCCGCTGATCTTCGGCAAGGTCGGCGGGATCCCGATGCTCGGCCTGCCGGGCAACCCGGTTTCAACCCTGGTCTGCGGCATGATCTTCGTGAAACCGGCGATCGAGGCGATGCTCGGCCTCGTCAAGGCGGAGGAACCGCCGCTCCGCGCCCGTCTCGGCGCCGCGCTCGGTGAGAACGACCAGCGCGAGGACTATCTGAGAGCGACACTGTCCTGGAACACCGAGGGCGAGCGCGTCGCCACCCCGTTCAGCCGCCAGGACAGCTCCATGCTGGCGCGTCTCGCCCAGGCCGACTGTCTGATCATCCGCCCGGCCCACGACAGGGCCCGCGCCGAGGGTGAGTTGATGGATATCCTGCCGCTCTGGGGAAGTCTGGAAAGCCTCTAGGCGGCGATAAAACCCACACCCCCGCGCAATCCGACATTTCGCCTTATTGACAAAATTAAGCAAAAGGCAATGATTTCCGATAATCGCCAATGCGCTTGGCCTTTTGAAATTTTCAAATAACGCTCCGCATGTCGAATTTTCCTTCAAGTTTTAAAGTTGATTTGGAAACGGCCACGCTCAGCGCGACCAGCCGGGTGGCGTATGACTATTGGCTCGAAAAAAGAGGCGGCGCCTGTTTCCCGCCGACCAGCGCGCTGGACCCGTTGGAGATCCCGCGGGAAGTGCTGACAAACTTCACCGTGATCGAGGTTCTCGAGCCCGGGCCCCGGTTTCTCGTGCGCCTGACCGGGGCGGCGGTCCGCGAGGCGGCTGGGCGGGACTACACAGGACAAATGGTTGACCAGATGCCTGGCGCGGAGGAAGTCGGAGAGCGTTTCGCCTGGTGCGTGCATCACCGCAAGCCCTATTGCGTCCGCTCCAGATTGACCTGGTCGACGAACGATTTTCGGAACTATGAGGCATTGGTCCTGCCGTTCGGCGAACCGGGCGGCCCGGTAAGAAAACTCGCTTCGGTAATCGCCTTGGTCAATGCGAACGACGGCCCCGATCATGGGTCGGTTAGTCGTTTATGAGGTGATCGCTCAAAGTCCGATCACTCATGAGATACCGTATGAGCCCCGCCTTTCGGCGAAATGTTTTTTGCTATGCTCACCTGATCGTGGGCCAGTTGGCCGAGAATCCGCATTAGGAGAGAGACATGTCCGGTGATGGCGCCTCCCTGTTGGAAACCCGTATTCCCTCGCCAAACGCCGAATGGCTGGCCCAGATCAACGAGGAGATCCTGGAGCCGGATCTGCCGATCGTCGATCCGCATCACCATCTCTGGGACATGCGGGGCAAGCGCTATCTGCTGGAGGATCTGCTGGAGGATCTGAACAGTGGCCACAACATCGTCGCCACCGTGTTCCTGGAATGCGCCTCCATGTTCCGCAAGGACGGGCCGGAGCATATGAAGCCGATCGGCGAGACCGAGTTCGTCAACGGCATCGCGGCGATGAGCGCCAGCGGCAAATACGGCAAGACCAAGATCTGCGCCGGGATCGTCGGCTTCGCGGATCTCACGATGGGCGCGGCGGTCGAGGAAGTGCTGGCCGCGCGGGTCGCCGCCGGCAACGGGCGGTTCCGCGGCACCCGCTACGGCGCCGGCTATGATCCGAGCCCGGATATCAACAACAGCCACACCAATCCGCCGGCGCAGATCTATCTGGACCCGAAGTTCCGCGAGGGTTTCGCCAAGCTCGCGGATTTTGATCTCTCCTTCGAGGCATGGCTGTACCACACCCAGATCGGCGATGTGTCTTCGCTGGCGGACGCGTTTCCCGACCAGCGGATCGTGCTCAATCACTTCGCCGGCCCCATGGGTATCGGGCCCTATGCCGGCAAGCGCGACGAAATCCTGCCACAATGGAAGGAAGATATCCGCGAGTTGGCCAAGCGCCCCAACGTGCATGCAAAGCTCGGCGGACTCGGCATGGTGCTGAACGGCTACAAGTTCGAGGACCGACCGACCCCGCCCGGCTCCGAGGAACTGGCCACGCTATGGCGTCCCTATTTCGAGACCTGCATCGAGGCCTTCGGTCCGGATCGCTGCATGTTCGAGAGCAATTTTCCGGTCGACAAGGTGACGTCCAGCTACGCGGTCTATTGGAATCTCTTCAAGCGGATCGCCAGCGGTGCCTCCGCCGACGAAAAGAAGGCGATGTTCCACGATACGGCGGCGCGCTTCTATAAACTCGATCTGTAGCCTGGACAGCCCCGTAAAGCGCCAACTTATCCCGGCTTGACGTCCGAATAGAACTAAAGTAGAACAATCGTTAATGTTTTGCTTTTGTTCACTCGCGTCGGGAAACCGCCATGCTCACCCGGAAACAGCACGAACTGCTCCTGTTCATCAACGCGCGCCTGGAGGCTACCGGGATATCCCCCTCGTTCGATGAAATGAAGGAAGCGCTGGACCTCAAGTCGAAATCCGGTATCCATCGTCTGATCACGGCGCTGGAAGAGCGTGGCTTCATCCGACGACTCGCGCACCGGGCGCGGGCGCTGGAGGTGGTGAAATTGCCGGAGACCAGCGCCGCGGCCAAACCGGCCATTCCGGCGCGCGAGGATCGCCCGGCCCAGCGCGGCTTCTCGCCGAACGTCATCCCCGGTAACTTCCCCCGTTCGCGGACGGCGGAGCAAGCCACCGACGCCAGGGACACCAGCGGTGAAGAGGCCGGTGAGACGGTATCCCTGCCCCTTTACGGACGGATCGCCGCCGGCACCCCGATCGAGGCCTTGCGCGATTACACCAATACCGTCGCGGTACCGCCGAGCCTGCTCGGAGGCGGAGATCACTACGCGCTCGAAGTGGCCGGCGATTCGATGGTCGATGCCGGCATTCACGACGGCGACACCGCGATCATTCAACGCTGCGATACCGCCGAGAACGGAAGCATTGTCGTGGCCCTGGTCGAAGGCGAGGAAGTCACGCTCAAGCGTATTCGCAAACGCAACCACGCCATCGCGCTGGAGCCGGCCAATCCGATCTACGAAACGCGTATCTTCGGCCCCGATCAGGTCGCCGTTCAGGGCAAGCTCGTGGGGCTGATACGGAAATACTAACTCGGGCGACATCCGCCCCCGCAAGAGTCTGGGAGGTCGGCGGCTGCTGCCGTCAATCGGCGCCCGCGAGAACGCCGAAGATCTTGCTCATATCCGCGACCTCGACAGTCTTCTCGCGCGACTTGGCACGATAAGAGAGCCGTTCCTCATGGGCCTTGTCCTCGGCGCTGGACTTGATGCGCCGGTGATTGGCGGTCGAGATCTGACTGAACATCATCTGAGCCCATTCGTGCTTGGAGGGATCGTCATCGATCGCGGCTTTCTTGATCGCGACATAAGCCAAGCTGCGCGCGCCGATCACATCGGATACCGCGTCCGCCAGGATATTCATCGCTTTCTGTCGCAAACCGGACATCCGCCTACCACCTCTCCAAGGCCGTTTCTAGACCCGTACGGACTACCTGTTCCGACCAGCGTCGCGAATCGACAGGTACATACTACAACTTATTTATATAAATTTTGAAGGACTTTTTGCGCAGCAATCGATTTTCTAGCTCCAGGGCCGCTTTCCCGCGCTTTCCCGCATGCCCTCCACCCGCAATTCGCCGCCGTCGACCCATATGGCCACGCCTCCCGCGCGAGAAAGCGCGGCCTGATCATATACCCATCTGGGACCGACACATGACGGCGTGAAATCGGTGGTGATCACAACCGTGGCCCGTCGACAATCATCGGCGAGCGCCCGTCCCGATCCCCCGAAGGCCACGATCGCGCCGTTCAGGGTCAAGGCGCATCCCAGATCATCGCAACGGGGGCCGGCGGCGTCATCGCGCCAGCCGACAGTCTCGGCCCCGCCGGCCCGTCGTCCCCACAATTCAGCGGTGAAGCGCTCCCGACCGGTTTCGGAGAGCAGCAAACGACCATCGGTGGAGAGAATTCCCGCGAGCCGACCATCACCGGTTACCAGCACCCGGGGCTCCGGCGACCAGATAACCAGAACCATCGCCACCGCCACCGCGCCAACCCCAGCGATACGCCAGGGCCTTCGCCAAAGACAAAGCCAAGCCCCCGCCATCGCGATCAGGGCCAAGGTCGCGGCGGGCCACGCGGCGACCGGGACCACCACGCCCGGCCACCCCGACACCGT
>Ga0181579_10004199_pt1 | contig 11245 bp, 11 predicted proteins | sample 071ome_24_FD_132996 | JGI IMG/M metagenome (GOLD analysis project Ga0181579, IMG submission 132996) | Coastal salt marsh microbial communities from the Groves Creek Marsh, Skidaway Island, Georgia - 071402CT metaG (megahit assembly) | ecosystem: Environmental > Aquatic > Marine > Intertidal... | reverse complement strand
TATGTATTTAGGGACGACGAAGGCACCATCACCGCGGTCTATGCGCACCCCCAGGACTTCGCCACCGAAGAGGTCGCGCCCGACGATCCCGAGTTGCTGACTTTTTTGTCGGGCCAGGGCGAGCAGGATTTCCTGCGCTCCTACCTCACCGCGACCGATGCCGAATTGCTCCGCGTCGTCGAGGATCTGGTCAACGTGCTGGTCGAAAAAAACATGCTGATGCTGGCCGACTTTCCCGAAGCGGCACGCAAGAAACTGCTCAACCGCAAAGCGGTGCGCGAACGCCTTCAATCAGTGTTGCTCTAGGCCCCTTGGTCGCGCCGCGCGCGGCACGATCCATTCGCTAGGCCTGGGTGTCGACCTCGTCGCCGGCCTCGGCCGGGGCAGCTTTGGGCGGTTTTTTGGCGACGCCGACCATCGCCGGGCGCAGCAAACGCTCGCCGATGACGTAGCCCGCTTGGGCCACTTCGATCACGGTGCCGGGATCGGCACCAGGGGTGTCGGCCTCGAACATCGCCTGATGCAGATTGGGATCGAACTTTTGCCCCATCGGGTCGACCTTCTTGATGCCGTGGCGTTCCATCATGCTCAGCAACTCGCGTTCGGTCAGCCCGACGCCTTCGGACAGCGCCTTGAGGTCTTCGCTGGCCTCGGCATTTTCGGGCACGGCATCCAGCGCGCGCTTTAGATTGTCGGCGACGGTCAGCACGTCGCGCGCGAAATTGGCGACGGCGTATTTGCGTGCATCTTCAAGTTCGCGCTGCGCGCGGCGGCGCGTGTTCTCGACCTCGGCCAAGGCACGCAGCAGCTGATCCCTGAGCTGCGCGATTTGTTCCTCCGGCGTTGCTTCGGCATCCGCCGATGCGTCCGCGGCCTCGGGCGCCGCGTCGTCGGGCGCGACAGCCTCTTTGTCGGTGTTGTCGTTGGAGGCCGGTGCGGTGTCGTCACTCGTCGTCATTGCTTTTCCTTCGTCACTAAACTCAGCGGGCGATCTTGTTGCCGAGCACACGGGCCGTGTAGTCGACCATGGGGATGATCCGGGCGTAGTTCAATCGGGTCGGGCCGATCACGCCGACCGCGCCGATGATTTGTTCGCGGCTATCGGTATAGGGCGCAACGATCACCGAACAGCCCGCCATGTTGAAAAGATTGCTTTCCGAACCGATGAAAATGCGCACGCCTTCGGCGTCCTTGGTGAGGTCGATCAGGCTACCCAACCCGGCTTTGGTTTCCAGCGCATCGAACAGTTCGCGCACGCGTTCGAGATCTTCGACCGCGCTGACGTCTTCCAAGAGGTTCGAGCGCCCGCGCACGATCAACGTGGCGCGCGCGTCTTCGCCGCTCCACGTCGCCAAGCCGTCGGCGACCAACCGGCTGGTCAGATCGTCGAGCTGCGTGCGGATGCGCTGTTGTTCTTCCTTCAGTTCGGCCTGCAGTTCGGCAAAGGTGCGGCCGCGCAAGTTCATGTTGACGTAGTTGGTCGCCTCGACCAGCGAGGACGGCGTCCAACCGCCCGGCGTTTCGAGAACGCGGTTTTCGACCTGGCCGTCTTCGTTCACCAACACCGCCAACACGCGGGTCGGCGATAGCCCGACGAATTCGACATGGCGCAGCGGGGTGTCGTGTTTCGGCGCTACCACCAGCCCGGCGCAATGCGACAGCCCGGACAGCCCGTCGATCGCCTCGGTCAGCAATTCTTCCATGCTGCGCCCGGTCGCGGCGCAGGCCGCATCGATGTTCGCACGGTCCTCTTCGTTGACGTTGCCGACCTCCAACAAGCCATCGACGAAAAAGCTCAGGCCCACCGGCGTCGGGATGCGCCCCGCCGAGGTATGCGGCGAATACAACAGGCCGGACTCCTGCAAATCGGCCATCACGTTGCGGATGGTGGCCGACGACAGCTTGATGTTGAGACGCTCAGCCAGGCGCGCCGAGCCCACGGGCTCGCCGGTTTCCATATACGCCTCGACGAGGCGGCGGAAAATATCGCGATTTCTCTCGCTAAGCTCTTGAATCATCTCAATCTTTCAAAGAAGCGCCACGCCTTGGAGCGCGCTTGAATTTAGTATCGCGCGGGCGAATGTCAACGAAACCGGGCGCTGCGCTGGACCTAAGTGCGACAGGCCGTTAGAACGCCCGGAACGGCGGGAGGCCTTCCATGACAGACGAAAACACGGCGCAACGTCCTTCGGGGCGACAGCCCGACCAACTTCGACCGATTTCGATGGAGCCCGGCTGGGCCAAACACGCCGAAGGGTCGTGTTTGATCAAAGCGGGCGACACCCACGTCATCTGTACCGCCAGCGTCGAAGAGCGCGTCCCGCCCTTCTTGCGCAATACCGGGCAGGGCTGGGTCACCGCGGAATACGGCATGTTGCCGCGCGCCACCGGCAGCCGCAGTTCGCGCGAAGCCGCCCGCGGCAAGCAAAGCGGCCGCACCCAAGAAATCCAGCGCCTAATCGGCCGCTCGCTGCGCTCGGTCACCGACCTCAAGGCACTCGGCGAACGACAGATCACCGTCGACTGCGATGTCTTGCAGGCCGACGGCGGCACCCGCACCGCCTCGATCACCGGCGCCTACGTCGCGTTGCACCAAGCGCTGCAAACCTTGATCGCCAAGGACCTTCTCAAGGAAATGCCGCTGCACGATCAAGTCGCCGCCGTATCGTGCGGCATCTACGAGGGCACGCCGGTGCTCGATCTGGACTATGCCGAGGATTCGACAGCACAAGCCGACGCCAATTTCGTCCTCACCGCCAGCGGCAAGATCATCGAAGTGCAAGGCACCGCCGAAGGATTGCCCTTCGCCGAGGAACAGTTCCACGAGCTGTTTCGCTTGGCCAAATCCGGTATCGCCGATCTGGCCAAGATGCAAGACGAGGCGATCAAGCAGGGTTAGCCGCGATGGCGCGACGCTTTGACGACCCCCGCCTCGTGATCGCGAGCCACAACGAAGGCAAGGTGCGCGAGATCCGCGACCTCCTGAGTCCCTTGGGCCGCGACGTCGTATCGGCCAAGGAACTCGACCTGCCCGAACCCGAAGAGACCGGCGATACCTTTGTCGCCAATGCGCTTCTGAAAGCCCGCGCCGCGGTCGCGGGTTCGGGCCTAGCCTGCTTGGCCGATGATTCCGGGATCGAGGTCGCCGCATTGAACGGCGATCCCGGCATTTACACCGCGCGGTGGGCCGGTCCGGATCGCGATTTCATGGTCGCGATGTCGCGCGTCAACGACGCGCTGGGCGATGCCCAAGACCGGCGCGCCAACTTCACGGCGGTCCTCGCGTTGTGCTGGCCCGACGGCCATTGCGAAACCTTCGAGGGCAAAGTGTTCGGCACGCTGGTGTGGCCGGTCCGCGGCGACAAAGGCTTCGGCTTCGACCCGATGTTCGTGCCCGACGGCTACGACATCACCTTCGCCGAAATGGACCCCGCCAAAAAACACACCATCAGTCACCGCGCCGTGGCGTTCCAGAAGCTGTTGGATGCCTGTTTCGGTGGCGCACCCTAAACCACCGTTGGCGGCCGACCCGGCGGCAGGGTTCGGCCTCTACGTCCACTGGCCCTATTGCGACCGCATCTGTCCCTACTGCGACTTCAACGTGCGCCGGGCGCGGCCCATCGATGCCGCCGAGTGGCGCACCGCGTTTCGCGCCGAAATGGCGCATTGGCACGCCCGCCAAGGCGACGCGGCACAAACCCTCACCAGCATCTATTTCGGCGGCGGTACGCCGTCGTTGATGCCGCCCGACCTCATCGCCGGTGTGATCGAGGACGCGACAGACCTGTGGGGCCTCGCCGCGGCGGCCGAGATCACCGTCGAGGCCAACCCGACCTCGGCCGAGGTCGATCGGTTTGCCGCCTTTCGCGCAGCGGGCGTCAATCGTCTATCGCTCGGCATCCAGGCCTTGGATGATGCGGCGCTGCATTTCTTGGGGCGCAACCATACCGCGGCGGAGGCGCGCCGGGGCCTTGCCCACGCGGCCGAGGTCTTCGCGCGCACCTCGTTCGATCTGATCTACGGGCGACCCGGACAAACCTTGGCGCAATGGGCAACCGAACTGCGCGACGCGCTATCGATCGCCGCCGGTCATGTTTCGCTCTATCAGCTCACGATCGAAGACGGTACCGCGTTCGCCGCGCAACAGCGCCGCGGCACCCTCGTCGCGCCCGACGATTCCGTGCTGGCCGACCTCTATGACGCGACACAAGAGATCATGACGACGGCAGGTCTACCGGCCTACGAGGTCTCGAACCATGCGCGGCCCGACGACCGGGGCCGTCACAACCTGACTTACTGGCGCTACGGCGCCTATGCCGGGATCGGCCCCGGCGCGCACGGGCGGCTGATCGTCGACGGCCGCCGCCTCGCCACCGAAAGCGCGCGCGATCCCGAAGCGTGGCGCGCCGCAGCCTTGTCGGGTGCCCCGGAGGTCGGCCAAGAAACCGTGCTTGATGCGGAAGCATGCAGCGACGAATTGTTGGTAACCGGCCTGCGCCTCACGTCAGGCATTCCCGCCGACCGCTTTGCCGCGGTGACGGGCTATGCGCTTGCGCACCTCGCCACGGCGCCGCGCACGCAAACGCTGCTGTCTGAGAATTTGATCGTCCTAGAGCCCGATCGGTTGGCGGCCACCGGGGCGGGCCGTCGGATACTCAACGCGGTGACCGCCGAAATCGCGACCGATCTCAATTGGTTGGCGGATCGAACGACACCGGCGCGGGACTGATCACCTTCACCCCGTCGGGCCGGACCTCAAGAACCGCGAGGCCGCGCTGGGACAACCCGTCGCTCTGAAACCGGAAAATTCCGTCGATCCCGGCAAAGCCCGCGGGGTTGGTCAGCGTTTCGGCGCCGTAGTAGGGCGGGGTCCGGGTACGCGCGAGAACCGCCGCCAGGGCCGCCGCGTCATAGGCCAAGCTCGCGATCCGCGGCGGCAGCGTGCCGAACAGTTGTTGGTAGCGGGTGCGAAATTCCGTACTGGCCTGGGGCGTAGGGCCGGCGAACCAACCGCCCACCAGCGAGGGCTCTCGCCCAAGGCTCGGTTCGTCCCACAGACCGGTCCCGAGAAACCGAACCCGCGCAGGATCGACATCGTAAAACGGCAGCAACGGCGCCAGCGCGCGCAGCCGATCGCCGCCTTCGGCCAGCATTACGGCCTCGAAGCCGACCTCGCTCACCGTCTCGCGACCTTCCAGTCGCGCCAGCGTGCGGCGCGAAACTTCGTCGTCGCGCACTCGCAATTGCGCCCGCACCGCGTTGAGCTCATTTCGTCGTGCCTCATAGTCGGCCAAGACCTGCACCGACTCTTGAAAACTGTCCGGGCCGCCGGTCAACACTTCGAGCTTGGTCAGCGCCGCACCCTCGCGCGCCACGACATCCTGCATCGCACTGAGGACCGTATCGCCGTAGGCGTTGGCCGGGACCAGCGCGGCAAAACGTTGAAGTCCCTGGCGGGCCGCATACGTCACGACGCGGTCGACCTGCTGTTCGGGCATGAAGCCGATGAGATAGACGCCATCGCCGGCGACGCTGCGATCCGTCGAAAAGGCAATCATGTTGAGCGCGCGGGCGCGCGTGACCTGTGCGGCGGCCTGAACCGACGCACTGAACACCGGCCCCAACACGATTTGCGCGCCGTCGGCGACGGCTTGCTCGACCGCATCGATCGCCCCTTCGGGCAACCCCTCGGTGTCGCGCGGCATCAACATCAAACGCTCGTCGCCGATGTCGTAAAGCGCCATCAACGCGGCATTCAGCAAGCTCTCGCCCAGCGCGGCGGAGGGCCCGGTCAGCGGTAGCAAGAGCGCAACCCGGACCGGCCCGTCGGCATCCACGGCGGGCGGGGTCAAGGCAATCTCCGGCGTCGGCGACGGCGCGGGCGGTTCGATCGGCGCCACCGGCGTCGTACGCCGATCGGCGAGCGGCGGCCGCAGCACCGGCGCGGCGGCCGGGGGTGCGGCGGGCTCGATCCGGCGCGGCGCCGCCGGATCGTCCGTCGCCGGCGCCGCAGCTTGCGGCGCGGGGGCGGCCGGTTCGGCGGGCGGGGCGGCGTCCGTGCGGTCCGGCGGCAGAGATGCCGTGCGCGGACTATCGGTTAGGATGGTGGGAAGGCGTAGATTGGTGTCGGCGCAGGCGGCAAGAACAACCGAAACCGCGAGGGCTAAGATGAGACCGCGAACGCGGTGGACTGGGCGCCGGCCGGAAACGGTCTGTCGGTTGGTCAAATCATCGGTCCCTGTCGATCCGCGCCAGGAGAGTAACGGTCACTGAATGGCAAGTAAATTGAGCCCCGGTCTGTACGTCACCTCAACCCCCATCGGGAATTTGGGCGATATGACCGACCGCGCCCGCGACGTACTCGGCCAAGCCGATGTGGTGATCTGCGAGGACACACGAGTGACCGGGCGGTTGCTCAAGCATTTAGGCATCACCGCCACGTTATGGGCCTATCACGACCACAATGCGGCGACGGTGCGGCCAAAGATCGTCGAAAAACTCCGCGACGGCGCCGTCGTGGCGCTGGTTTCGGACGCCGGCACGCCGCTGGTCTCCGATCCCGGCTACAAACTGGTGCGCGACGTGCGCGCCGCGGGCATCGCGGTCAACAGCGTGCCCGGCGCCTCGGCACTGACGGCCGCCCTTTCGGTTGCCGGGCTACCGACCGACCGGGTCTTGTTCTCGGGGTTCCTCGCCAGCAAGGCCGGTCCTCGCCGCCGCGCCTTGGAAGCCATCAAGGCGGTCGACGCGACCTTGGTTTTCTACGAACGCGGTACGCGGCTTGCCGCATTGCTGGCCGACATGACCGCAATCCTCGGCCCGCGCGAGGCATCGGTCTGTCGCGAACTCACCAAAATGTACGAAGAGGTCCGCCACGGCACCCTCGAAGCGCTGGCCGACACCCCGGCCGCGGAAACCCGCGGCGAATTCGTCGTCGTTGTCGGCCCCCCGGCGGCGGTCGAGGAGCTCGACGACGACGCGTTGGACGATCTGGTGCGCGCCGCCCTGGCCGACGCCTCGCCCAGTCGGGCCGCGGCCCAGGTCGCCGAACAAACCGGCATCTCGCGTCGCCGGGTGTACCGCCGTGCCCTCGCCCTGGCCGAAAACGCGTGACCCGCCGTGACGCCGAAGGCTGGGGCCGGCGCGCCGAAACGATTGCGGTGTGGTCGTTGCGTCTCAAAGGCTATGCCGTCTTGGCGCGCCGCGAACGCACGCCTGCCGGCGAGATCGACATCGTGGCCCGTCGCGGTCGCACGCTCGTGCGGTGGAAGTGAAAGCTCGGCGCACCGATACGCCGTTGCGCGACTTGATCGCCGAGGGCCAGTGGCGGCGTATCTGCCGCGCGCTCGAGCTTTATGCCGGGCGGCGTCGCCTTGACCATCTTCGGCTTCGGTTCGATGTCGTGTTTCTGCAGCCCGGTCGATGGCCGCGCCATGTCACCGATGCGTGGCGCCCGTCATGACCGGGTGCACGCGCGCCGGTCCCTCGTGTAACATGCCGCCACGTCGCGCCCGGTCGAACAAGGAGGTTCCTAGGTGATCCGCACGTCTTTCCACTTGCCGTTGCTTTTGCTTGTTGGTGCTCTGTCGCTTAGCGCCTGTGCCGGGGTTGTCGTCGGTGGCGCGGCGACCGTCGGGGTCGCAGCCGTTCAGGAACGATCGGTGGGCGATGCCGTGGACGACGCCTCCATCGAATTCCGCGTCAAGGACAAGTTCCTCGAACAAAGCGACAAATTGTTCACGCGGGTCAGCGTCGATTCGGTCGAGGGGCGCGTGTTGCTGAGCGGGACCGTCGAATCGCCCGACGACCGCGTCGACGTGGCGCGCATGACCTGGCAAGTCGAGGGCGTCAAAGAAGTGTTCAACGAGGTCGAGGTGCGCGATCGCGGCGGCTTGATCGACTACTTCAAAGACGTCCGGATCGCCAACGAGCTGCGCTTGAAAATGCTGACCGACAAAGAAATTTCCGCGTTGAACTATTCGGTCGAAACCGTCAACAGCGTGATCTACCTGATGGGCATTGCGCAAAACCAACCCGAACTCGAACGCGTCACCGGCCATGCCAGCAATATCAAAGGGGTCGAGCGGGTCGTCAGCTTCGTGGTGCTTAAGGACGATCCAAGGCGCGGTTCGTGAGCGAACCGGCGCTTGAGCCGCAAGACCTGCGCGCCTGCCTCGCCGAACTCGGCGCGGCCGAGGACGAGGCGATCGAGGTCGGCCGCGCCGCGTTGTGGCTCGGCGCCCTGGATCAACCCCAGGTCGAGCTTGCGCGCTACGAGGATCACCTTGCCGAACTCGGGCACGCCCTCGATCCCGCGATCGACGATATGGCCGGCAAGACCGAGGCTTTGCAGCGGTTGATGCAGGACCACGGCTATGCTGGCGATGCGCAGACCTACGACGACGAACAAAACGCCAACCTCCTCCGCGTCATCGACCGTCGCAAAGGGCTACCCGTCAGTCTCGCCATTCTGCTGATCGATGCCGCCGCGCGCGCGGGGTGGCGGGCCGTCGGCCTGACCTTCCCCTATCACTTCCTGATCCGTCTCGATCACGGCACCGAACGCACCGTGCTCGACCCCTTCAACGGCGGGCAGGTCGTGACGACGGCGCACATGCGCGAGCTTTTGAAATCGTTCGACGGCAATGCCGACCTAAGGCCCGCGCATTATCAATCGATCGGCAAGCGGGCCGTTTTGCTGCGGCTGCAAAACAACATGAAATCGCGCGCCGTTCAGCATCGCCGTTTCGACCGCGCGGCGGACATTCTGGACCGCATGTTGTTGTTCGCGCCGCACGAGGCCGGGTTATGGCGCGAACTCGGCGTCCTCCAGGTCGCGTGCGGTCGCGTCAAAGACGCGGTGGAGTCGGCAGAACGCTATTACGGGATGGCCGACAACGAAGAGCAGCGCCACGACGCGGCAATGCTGATACAAAAGATCAAATCGCGCCTGAACTAGTCCCGCCGCCACCGCTACCGGAAAACCGATATGAGCCTTGCCGTCGCCATCCAAATGGATCACATCGCCGGTATCGATATCGCCGCCGATTCGACCTTCGTCCTTGCGCTCGAGGCGCAAGCGCGCGGCCACGGTCTGTATCACTACCTGCCGCGCGATCTGTTCTTGCGCGAGGGTCGGGCGTTTGCCCGCGCGCAACCGCTTGAGGTGCGCAACGAAAAGGGCAACCACCACACCCTCGGCGCGCCCGAAGTGATCGACCTCGCGACCCTCGATGTCGTGCTGATGCGGCAAGATCCGCCGTTCGATATGTCCTACATCACCGCGACGCACATTCTCGAACACGTCCATCCCGATACCCTGGTGGTGAACGATCCCATTCATGTGCGCAACGCGCCCGAAAAACTGTTCGTCACGCATTTTCCCGGCGTCATGCCGCCGACTCTGATCACCTCGGACATGGACGAGATCAAGGACTTTCGCACCAAGTACAAAGACATCATCGTCAAGCCGCTGTTCGGCAACGGCGGGGCCGGGGTGTTCCGCCTCAAGCCCGACGACGAGAACCTGTCCTCGCTGATGGAAATGTTCACCGAAATGTTCCGCGAACCGGTGATCGTGCAGCGCTACCTGCCCGAGGTCCGCGAAGGCGACAAGCGCATCATTCTGGTCGACGGGCGCGCCGCGGGCGCCATCAACCGGGTCCCCGCCCAGGGCGAGGTCCGGGCCAACATGCATGTCGGCGGCCAGCCCCTAAAGACCGACATCACCCCGGCCGAAATGGAAATCTGCGAGGCGATCGGCCCGGCGTTGCAGGAACGCGGCCTGATTTTCGTCGGCATCGACGTGATCGGCGAGAAATACCTCACCGAGATCAACGTCACCTCGCCCACCGGCATCCAAGAGACCAACCGCTTCAACGGGGTCAAATTGGAGGCCCAGATTTGGGATGCCATCGAGACCCGCTACCACAGCCGACACACGGGACGCGCGACCTAGCCCTAAGATCATCAATTTCGGCTCTTTGAGGCCAAAATTTGTGGTCAAACCGTGCCCAGGGCGGTTGTCGGGCCGGAAACGGAGCCTATATAACCCTCGGCCATAGCGGATATTCCCGCAGGGGATCCACGCCTGGGCTGCCGAAATTGGGGCCCCAAGACGGATTCGCCGAATTAGGAGTAAGAAAATGAGCAAAGTTATCGGAATCGATCTCGGCACCACCAACTCGTGTGTCGCGATCATGGAAGGCGGCGATGCCAAGGTGATCGAAAACGCCGAGGGCGCCCGCACCACCCCCTCGATGGTCGCTTTTACCGAAGAGGAAGAGCGCCTGGTCGGACAGGCCGCCAAACGGCAGGCCGTCACCAACCCCGAAGCCACGCTGTTTGCCATCAAGCGTCTGATCGGCCGCACTTTCGCCGATCCGGTCACCGCCAAAGACAAAGAGATGGTGCCTTACAAGATCGTCAAGGGCGGCAACGGCGACGCCTGGGTCGAGGCCCGCGGCGAGAAGTATTCGCCCAGTCAGGTTTCCGCTTTCATCCTGCAAAAGATGAAAGAGACCGCCGAGGGCTACCTCGGCGAGACGGTCGAGCAAGCCGTGATCACAGTGCCGGCCTACTTCAACGACGCCCAGCGCCAAGCCACCAAGGACGCGGGCAAGATCGCCGGCCTCGAAGTGCTGCGCATCATCAACGAGCCGACCGCGGCTGCGCTGGCCTACGGCCTCGATAAGAACGAAGGCAAGATGATCGCGGTCTACGATCTCGGCGGCGGCACCTTCGACGTGTCGATCCTCGAGATCGGCGACGGTGTGTTCGAGGTCAAATCGACCAACGGCGACACCTTCCTCGGCGGCGAAGATTTCGACATGCGGCTGATGAACTACCTCGCCGACGAATTCCAAAAAGAGCAAGGCATCGACCTGCGCGGCGACAAGCTCGCGCTGCAGCGCCTGAAGGAAGCCTCGGAAAAAGCCAAGATCGAATTGTCGAGCTCGGCCCAGACCGAAGTGAACTTGCCCTTCATCACCGCCGATGCCTCCGGGCCCAAGCATCTGACCATGAAGCTTACCCGCGCCAAGCTCGAGGCGTTGGTCGACGACCTGGTCCAGCGCACGGTCGATCCGTGCAAAAAGGCCCTCAAGGACGCCGGCGTCAACGCGGGCGAGATCGAAGAAGTCGTTTTGGTCGGCGGCATGACCCGCATGCCCAAGGTCATCGAAACGGTGAAGAAATTCTTCGGCCGCGAGCCCCACAAGGGCGTCAACCCCGACGAAGTGGTCGC
>Ga0181579_10004198_pt1 | contig 11246 bp, 12 predicted proteins | sample 071ome_24_FD_132996 | JGI IMG/M metagenome (GOLD analysis project Ga0181579, IMG submission 132996) | Coastal salt marsh microbial communities from the Groves Creek Marsh, Skidaway Island, Georgia - 071402CT metaG (megahit assembly) | ecosystem: Environmental > Aquatic > Marine > Intertidal... | reverse complement strand
GAAAGACGATCTCGTCACCACTCAAGGTGGGCCAGACGATCTGCCTCCCCGAAGGAGCGCGTCGACCCACGACCACGACGACGACCACTCGTCCGCCACAACCATCAGGATCGTCAGGATCATCGTCCTCGTCGAACGACATGCGCCAGATCCCCTACGACCCGACTCGCACCTACACCCGCACCGAAGTCGAACAGATCGTGCGCGACGTCTGGCCCGACGAACTCGAGAATGACGCACTCTTCGTGGTGCAGCGAGAGAGCCGCTTCAATCCGAGTGCTCGTAATTACTGCTGCCTCGGCCTCTTCCAAATCAACTGGAGTTCGCACAAACGGTGGCTGGCCAATTACGGCGTGACTGACCCGACCCAACTACTCGATCCCGAGGTGAACGCCCGCATGGGCCTTGTCACGTGGCAACGTTCTGGAAGTTGGCGCCCGTGGTGCACCTCGTCGTGGTGCCCGCCCTCCTGACCAGGGGTGCCGGATCTTGACCGTTTTCGGTGGGGAGCAGGGCTTTCGACCCTAAACTTGCACCCGCTAGCGCTCGTAGCTCAATGGATAGAGCATTTGACTACGGATCAAAAGGTTAGGGGTTCGAGTCCCTTCGAGCGCGCGAGATGACCAGCGGTTTCCCACGGGAGACGCTGGTCTTTTCTTATGTAGCCGACCCTGTGTCATCAGGAACGTTGCCACATCAGTTCGCACCGCGAACCGGCATCGTCCTCCGCACCTTCGACACTCATGATCTGCACCAGCCGGCGATCGACCACGCGACGGCGATGCGTCTCAGAAGGCGACCCGATCGGACCTCCAATGAGGACGAGCTCGTCATTGTCGACGTGAGCAGTGAACGACACCGGGCCGCTCGGGCCGTCGACAACCGTCGGTGTGACTCCGTCGAGCGAATAACGCACTTCTGTTCGCGTACGGCGTAATTTTCCGCGAACCTTGGTCGACCACACGAAGGTGACACTCGCGCCATCGCTCTCGATCTGCAGGACAGTGTGATTCACGAGAGCATCAATATTGGTAGTCGCGTCGTCGGGAGTTGCCCCTCGATGGGTCAGCCACTCGTGGAATCCTCGCTGTTCGATGAGTTTCCACGAACCAAGCCACAGTTGGTCAGGGCTGGTCATCTGCAGTTCTTTCGCTCGGGCTCCATGACGGAAACGTACACACCGAGACGACCGCTCTGCGAGACATCCGCGTGCCTCTAGGCTCGCCCGATGCCCGAACGTGACCCGAGCCGAGAGTCCCATTTCCCGACGATCGAGAAGAAGTACGGCAAACCCATGTCGCACTGGCATCGCCTCATGAAGACGGTCGCCGGGCGCAAGTACGACGAACAGATGGCGTTGTTGATGGGTGAGCACGGATTCACCCGTGCCCATGCCAACGCTCTCGTGATGTACTCACGCGGGTCGACCACCACTCGCAAGTTCGCCGATCCTGAGGCCTATTTCGCCAGTCTCGACGCCGTGAAGGCTCGCACGATGCGAGCCGTCTTTGCGTCACTGCACAAGGACTTCCCCGACCTCGAGTTGGTGATCGCCTGGAACCAGCCGATGTTGAAAGTCGGAAAGCGATACGTGTTCGGGGCCATGGCCGCCACGAACCACATCTTGTTGGCCCCGTGGGACACATCGGTACTCAAGAGCCTGAGCCATCGACTCGAGGGATACGAAGTGAACAAGAAGACCGTGCGGGTTCCAGTCGACTGGAAAGTCGACAAGAAGCTCCTTCGCGACATGGTCGGACCACAGCTCGACTCCTGACGGGTCGCTAACCTGACCGATGCGGCGTCCGTAGCGCAATGGATAGAGCATCTGACTTCGGATCAGACGGTTGGGGGTTCGAGTCCCTCCGGGCGCGCCAATATCTCGTGAACGCGTCAGCTTTTGGCGAGTGAATCGTCGAGCGCCCTGATCGCCTCGGTCGGTTTGGCGGCGTTCAAGCCATCGGCACCGAGGGCTAGTAACTCCGCGTACAGCTCGTAACTCTCACCACCGTTCGGCCACACCCACGTAACCAACCCGGCCGCCTTCGCCGCTTCCACGTACGCCGGCGTGAAGACCTCGATCCCTTCGTACACCGGTGGTACTTGCAAGATGCGAGCCCACTCGGGAGGCACCACACCACCGAGTGCGAAGGCGGTCGTCATGTCGAGACCGGGTGTCATGGCAACGGTCGGTGCGATCTCGTGGAAGTACTCGACCACGCGGTCGTCGAACGAGGTGACGATTGCTCGGTCGAGGGCGTCGTACTCGGTGAGGAGTCGCGCCAGTTCGTCGGCTGCTTCGAAGGCCTCGGGTGCCCGACGCTTGATCTCGATGTTCAGAATCCAGCCCGGGAAGGTCTGCAGCACTTCCTCGAAAGAGGTAATCGCAAAATCGTCGGTGGTGAAGCCATCGGGGGCCGGTTGATCGCCAGTACGCACGCCACGCCACACGTAGGCATCGTCTGGCTGATCGGTGCACGTACAGGTATCGGTGAACCAGTAGGAGTTGTCGAGTGAATGCACCTCGTCGAAGGTCGCTTCGTGCACGACGAGGTCTCGGTCGGCGGTGCGACCAGTGTCGTCGTCGTGATGTACCACGAGAACGCCGTCAGCGGTGAGCCTCACGTCGAGATCGAGCGCGTCGACACCGGCGATCGCCGCGCTGATGAAGCCGTACATCGAACTGTGCGGATGCTCTTCCTCACCGCTCGCGTGAGCCAGCACGATCGGTCGAGCCAGACCGAGAAGGTCGTCGACGGTCGACGCCACCGGATCAGGAATCTCGCCGCGGGCCGAGGTCTCGGAGACTGGTGTTGTCGTCGTCGCCGCGACTGTCGTCGTGGTCGGTGCAGTCGTCGTGACCATCTCGGTGGTGATCGGTGTCGAATCGTCCGACGAACCACAGGCGCTCACGGCGACGAAAGCACCGACCAGAAACACGGATGTGAACTTCATGTCGAGGCTGCCAACGTACGACGGCCACTCAGGAACGCTGCGGTGTACAACAACAGAGCCACGATCAGAAGATTTCGGTATCCGAGGACGAGTGCGGTGTACTCGAGCACACCTCCCACCATCGCACCGATCAGGTTGGCGGCAAAACCAGTCATCGAATCTCCCGCATCGCGGAAGCGCTGCGAGAAGATCACGTTGGCGATGAAGATCGGCGCGAAAGCGATAGCACAGGCCGCGAGCAGACGAGGCCAGAAGCCGAGTGGCAGCAACGAGTTCTGCGGAATCAGCCAGCCGATGACGATCGAGATGGCCAACAGCCCGTACATCAGATTCAGATTCTTCACGCGCACGCGCTTCGACACCACCACCGCCAGAAGCACCGACGCGATCACACCCGAGAACACGAGGGCGTTCACGAACCAGGTGGTGCCGAACAACAGCGCGAACTGCACGATGTTCTTTGTTTCGAGCAACATGAACGCCACACCCATGAAGAAGAGATCGGCGTAGCTGCGCATCGCTCCCATCGGCCCGCCGACGAGACGTACCAGTACCACCGAGGCGAGCAGGATCAATCCGAGGGCCACGACGTAGAAGGTCGGGATCGACGGCGTCTTGAGGTACGGGAAGGGACGATTGTCGGAGACTGGTTCTGGAGCGTCGACTGATGCCACCCATTGCTCACCGGGAGGACAATCGACCGCTGATGGATCGACGCCCACCACGAGAACCGCCACCGTGCCTTCGAGCTTCGTCATACACGGTTCGTGACCGAAAGCATCGGTGAGCGTCTGCGCGTACCGATCGACAAGCCAGGACTCGCGGTAGAGGTTGTACATGGCGAACACACCGTCGTCAGTCAGATGCTCGCGGTAGGCCTCGGCAGCTTCGACTGTGAACAGGTAGCTCTCGAGTCGAATCGACGACGCGCCCTGAACGAGCGTCAGCGAGTCGGGAAGCGCAAGCACGATCTGATCCCACGATTTGTCGGCTCGTTCGAGGTACGCACGGCCGTCGTCGACATGAGTATCGACACGAGAATTCCCATAGGGATCGTTTGGGTGGTACTTCTTCGCCAAATCGAGGAGTCGGTGATCGATCTCGACCGCATCGACGTGCTGCGCCCCATTGGCCAGAGCCACCGCGACGTCGTTGCCACTACCCGACCCGATCACGAGGAGATCTTCCACGGGATCAGACGACGCCCGTCGTTCGTAGAGAGTCAGATAGAGCGGCCAGTCTTCGTCGGACGTCTGGAACCAGTGCGGGACTCCGTTCACCAGTACGCCGGCGCCGCTGTCACCAAGCAGATAGTTGGCCTTGTAATACGGCGTCCAGAGAACATTTTCTTCTCGAGATTCGACCCCCCACGTGGCCAGCAGGATGAGGAGCGGAATCGCCAACAACGCGCCATCGGCGATCTGTCGCGGCCACAGCGTCCACACGAACACGACGGTGACGATGATTCCCCAGACGATCGGTGGCGCACCGACGAACGACAGCACGGCGAATCCGACGATGCCGATGAGTGACCCGATCAGGTCGAACTGATAGGCGTCGAGATTTTTCAGCTGCCGAAAGGTATGGGCGATTCCGTTGCCGATGCAGGCGAGGATGAACGCAACGGCCAAAAACACGGCCGGGAGCGCGAGTTCTCGGGGTGGTCCCGACGGTTTCAGTTCGGCGCCGAAGAAGATGAGATCGCCGCCGGTCGACACCACGGTGACCGGCACGTTGTGCACGAACACGACGAGGGCGGCCAGGGCCAGCGGAGCGAACTTGTAGATCTGAACCTCGGAGCGCTTGGCCCAGAGAAACCCGAGCCCGATGCCCAGAAAACTGCCGAGCAGAACGATGTTCGAGAAATAGGCCAGGTAGAGGACGTTGCCGCCGAGCCAGCGAATGAGAGCCAGCTCGACGAAGAGCATGAGGAAGCACAGAACGACCAGTCGAATGCGAAGGAGACGGGCGTTCGAGTCCACGGCTCGCCCAACATAGTGGCTTGTGCGGGGGTGCCTGCGGATCGCGAACCTAAAGAGAGGGGCTCAACGAACTTCGCGTCCGGCGACCCGCCGACCATCGACCCATACGTTGGTGATGTCACTCGATGCGGCAACTCGCACGATCTTCTCGAAGAGACGCGCTTCGTCGTCGACCTCGTCCCACTGACGAAGTACTGAACCAGGAGTCTCAAGGTCGACGCTGAAGGCATCGAATTTCCGCCCGACTTCGAATGACCCCACCGGGATGCCGAGTAGTTCAGCCCCGCCCGCAGTCGCCACATGAAACGCCGTGACTGTGTCGATCCGTGACTCAGGCACACCGCGCTCACCGGCTGCACGACGCGGGTCGACCCCATCTTCCAGCATCCTCGACACGGTCACTGCGTGCGAACACTGGGGAAGAAGTCCGACCGTCGGACCTCCGGCCACATCTGACCCGAGACCGACTCGTACCCCCCTGTCGAGGGCCCGTCGAAGGGGAAACACGGCATTGGCGAAATACGAGTTCGACAGCGGACAGTGGGCGACACCCGCAGCGCGCGCACGCACGCGATCCATGTCGTCGTCAGTCAGATGATCGGCATGCGCGAGAACGGTCGACTCGCGTAGAAGTCCGAAACCTTCCAACACTTCGGAGTCGGTACGACCGAATCGTTCGAGTACGTAACCGTGAGCCCAGTCGGACTCCGAGCAGTGCGTCTGGACGATTTGTCCGGTGCTGGCCGCGAGATCGCCGAGTCCGCGCAACAACTCATCGGTACACGCCGGAACGAAACGCGGCGTCACGATCGGACGAACACGCGTTGGATCGGCCCCGAAACGTAGAACGTCATCGATCGATCGCGCCGATGCATCGATACCGGTAGTCGCCGTGACGTCTCGGTACCACTCGGGAGTTCCTTGCGGGTGATCCATGGCCACCCGGCCGACGAAGGCTCTCTGGCCGAGTTCACCGCACACTTCGGCCAGTCGTCGAGTCGAAGATTCGTGAATGCTCGAGAAGTACACCGCCGTCGTGGTTCCATGGGCCAACAGAGCCGGCACCATGTGGCGCCACACTCGATCGGCGAACACCTCGTCGGCGTAGCGAGCCTCCAGCGGAAAGGTGTAAGCGAACAGCCACTCCTCCAGTGGGAGGTCGAGGCCGGTACCAAGTTGCGGCCATTGCGGCGCGTGGATGTGCGTATCGATCAATCCAGGTAGGAGTCGCTCTGAGCCAGCAAGGCGCACGACATGCCGGGCCGTCGCCAAGATCTCTCTGGCCCTGCGCCCGTTCTCTGGAACGACGTCGACGATCACACCTGCCGTATTCACGGCAATCACCTGGTCGGAGAGAACGTCGAGTCGGTCCACCCGTGGCGTGTGATAACCCGTTCCCACCACTGCGAGATCGACGTCGTCCGACATGCGATGAGCGTAGTCATGCCGTCGTTTCGCAACCGTTTCGCGACAGTTTCTCGGAATACACGAGATGTCGGACCACCCAGTCCTAGTTTCGAAGCATGATTGCACTCACCCGAGACGAAGTCGTGTCCTGGCTCGGGGACATTGCCGTTCCTGCTCTACGAATTCTGGTGGTCGTCATCATGGCCGAGGTGGCGGTGATCGTCCTGCGCCGTACCACCCGCGCTGCGTTCCAGAAACTCGTCGAACGTGGTGACAGCCCGCTGGTCGGTTCCCGATTGGTACTCGAAAAGCTCGGTCTGGCCGACGGCGAGGCACCACCTCGAGAGCTGACGGCCAACCGCAACCTCAAGCGGGTCGATGCTCTCTCCGACATCACGAACAATCTCATCAAAGTCGTGGTTTGGCTCATCGCTGTCTTCATGATTCTCGGAACCCTCGGAATCAACCTCGGGCCACTCGTGGCCGGAGCCGGTATCGCCGGTATCGCCCTCGGCTTCGGAGCTCAGAGCATCGTCAAAGACTTCTTGAGTGGCATCCTCATGTTGGTCGAAGACCAATTCGGAATCGGCGACGTGATCGACGTCGGTGAGGCATCAGGGGTCGTTGAATCACTGTCACTGCGAACGACCCGCCTCCGTTCGATCGATGGCACCGTCTGGCACGTTCCCAATGGTGAAATCCGCCGAGTCGGCAACATGAGTCAAGGATGGTCGCGATCGGTGATCGATGTCGGCATCGGATACGGCTCCGACATCGACACGTCGTTGGCCATCATGAAAGGTGTCGCCGAGGGCATGTCGAACGAAGAAACGTGGAACACCAAGCTTCTCGAGAAGCCTGAACTCCTGGGGGTGCAGGAACTCGGAGATTCATCGGTCGTGCTTCGGATGTGGGTGGTGACCGAACCCGCTGCACAGTGGGACGTCTCGCGTGAACTTCGTCGACGAATCAAGTACGCGTTCGATGCCGCAGGCATCGAGATCCCGTTCCCACAAATGACGGCACACCTTCGACGCGATTGAGGACCGACGTCCCTCGGCGAGCTGTGAACTCGTCCATAATTTGAGAACGTGGTGACGGACACGAACGAAGCGATCGTCGTCGATGGCCTGACCAAGAACTACGGACGCCATCGAGGCGTGGAGGACGTGACTCTCACCGTCGCGTACGGGGAAATCCTCGGCTTTCTCGGCCCCAACGGTTCGGGGAAGACCACGGTGTTGAGAACGATCATGGGTCTCCTCCAACCCACACACGGACGAGTGTCCGTCGGTGGTGTTCCCGTGACCTCCGACCCGCGGATCTGGCGCGCCTCCACGGGATACCTACCTGGTGAACTCGAGCTACCCCCCAACATGACGGTGTGGAGATACTTGGAATTTCTCACGCGCCTTCGCCGGCTGAGCTGCGACGACGAGATCGACCGTCTGGCGCAGCGCCTTCGACTCGATCTCACCGCTCGTATCTCCGGTCTGTCGAAACGCAATCGACAAAAGGTGCGGGTCGTACAGGCGCTCATGCACCGCCCGAGCATCGTCTTACTCGACGAACCCACGTCGGGCCTCGATCCGATCGCCCAAGAAGAGTTCGCGCAACTCCTCGACGAACGTCGACAAGAGGGCACGGCAGTCGTGCTCTCGACTCATGTTCTTCATGAGGTCGAAGCAGTCGCTGATCGTGTCGTGATTCTCGACGAGGGACGGGTGCTCGCTGTCGACACGGTCGATCGACTGCGAGAGCGAATTGCCACTGAGATACGCCTGAGCTTCGAGAACTCGGTCGATGCAGTCCGCTATCAGACTTGCGCCGGAGTCACCAGCGTGAGCGTCGAGGGCCTCGACGTGATCGTGCGGGCAACAGTTCCTCACACTGAAGTTCTCCGCCAGGCCGTTGGTGACGGCGTGGTGAAAGTCGTGTCGCACGAGCCCACTCTCTCCGACGTCTTCATCGCTCTCACGAGGTCGAACCATGATTCTTGACGCGATCGTCGGACGGTCACTCCGAGACAGATGGCGAAGTCTTGTGGCCTGGCAAGTCGGACTTCTTGCTCTCGTCACGGTTCAGATGGCGGTGTATCCCACCGTGCGCGATACCTCGACCGATTGGGAAGGTGCCGTCGAGTCCTTTCCAGAAGCTCTCCGAGAGATCCTGCGCCTCGAGGACTACACCTCGCCCACGGGATACCTCTCCACAGAACTTCTGTCCTTCGTCGTTCCCTTCATCTTCATGACCCTGGGTGCCACATGGGGTGCTCGCGTCACGGCCGAAGAAGAAGAGGGTGGAACCGCCGACATCACATGGACACTCCCCATCACCCGACGTGAATATTTGGCCAGTCGATGGACCACCGGGATCGTGGTTCTCGTGATGACGGCGCTCGTCTTCACAAGTGCGCTCTGGATCGGCAACCTTCTCCTCGACATGAAGATCTCCATCGGTCACTTCGGCAACGTGGCTCTCATGCTGTTTCTCACCGGACTCACCAGTTTCGCTCTGGCCGGCACGGTCGGAACGTCGACGGGACGTCGCAGTGTGGGTCTTGGTGTCGCCATGGTTGTTCTGATCACCGGATTTGTCTTCTATTCGCTGGCCCCACTCGTCGACTTCTTCGCATCGATCAATCCCTACAACCCTCTGCAGTGGATGCTCGGGGCCCGCCCTCTCACCTCTGGGGTCTCGATCGGCTACGTCGCGCTTTTGATGACGCTGTCAGCCGTCGGATTCGCCTCCAGTGATGAGGCTTTCCGGGGTCGCGACATCCGGGTCTGAATGGTGACGCCGGGATATTGTGCCGCCATGGCTGACAACCCACGTAACTGGACATTTTTGAGCAACCATGCTCACGTCCTGGTGTGCTTGGCCGCCGACCCGAACTCGCGCTTACGCGACATTGCAGCCAAGGTGGGTATCACCGAACGCCGGGTGAACGGCATCCTCGCCGACCTCGAACAAGCAGGGATCGTCACCGTGTTCAAAACCGGTCGGCGGAACTCCTACAAGGTCGAACGTCGAGCCCGTCTTCGACATCCGCTAGAGGCCCACAAATCGGTCGGCGACCTACTGAAAGGCGTCCTCTAAACGAGTCGGCCAGTATTAATAGAAATTGATTTCATGTAATATATATCGCTAGTTTCTCGTCGTGCCCCTTTCCGAGTTGGTCATCGACAATCTCACCTCCCCAGCGGTCCTCGCCTTCGTCCTCGGTGTTCTGGCCGTTGCCGTACGCGGCGATTTACGACTTCCCGAGCAGGTCTCCTCGCTGATCTCCATCTACCTGCTGCTGGCGATTGGCATCAAGGGAGGAACCCGGCTCCGCGAAGCCGAGTTCACCGACATCTGGGCACCGATCCTCGTCACACTGGCCCTCGGTGTGATCACCCCGATCGTGACTTTCGTAGCCGCACGACGAATCGGTCGCCTCAACACCACGAATGCGGCCTCACTCGCTGCCCACTACGGCTCGGTGTCGGCCGTGACGTTCACCGCAGCCGAGGCTTTCAACAAGAACTCGGGAATTCTGGACGAAGGCTTTCTTCCCGCTCTCGTGGCCATTCTCGAGATTCCAGGAATCGTCGTCGCACTCGTGATCGCCAGTCGCCATCTCGGCTCGAGCGTGAGGACCGCCCTGCACGAAGTGCTGACCGGAAAGAGCATTCTTCTGCTCGGCGGCGGGCTGTTGATCGGCGGAATCGGATCTCGTGACGCAGTCACCGCAGTCGAACCCTTCTTCATCACATTGTTCCCAGGCTTCCTGTGCCTCTTTCTTCTCGATCTCGGAACTCTGGCCGGACAGCGATTCACCTACATCCGGCGGGCCGGGACCCGACTGGTAGTGCTCGCTATTGCTCTGCCGGTTTTGTTCGGAGTTCTCGGGACGATCGCCGGAACTGTGGCAGGCCTGTCGACCGGTGGTGCCGCAGTACTGGCAATCATGTCGGCAAGCGCGAGCTACATCGCCGCTCCAGCGGCAGTGCGCGTAGCTCTTCCGGAGGCCGACCTCGGTGTGAGTCTCGGCGCGGCCATCGGTGTCACCTTCCCCTTCAATCTCATGATCGGTATTCCACTGTTCAGCGAGCTCGCACAGCGAATCGCCTGACGTTCGTTGCTCATCGCGGGGCGAGAGCCACTCGAGATGACGATCGGAGCACGGGAAAATATGCGCATGCCTACACGCACACACGAGAAGAAGCCCACGACTCCACCCGTCTACCGCATCGACGTCGTCGAGCGAATCGACGATTCACCACGACGGCGTCCCGACCTTCCATCGCTCGATGTCGGACTCACGATCGCCGAACCCGGCCCTCAGCTCGATGTGGTCTGGGATCGCAGACGCAACAAGAATCCCGACCGCTGGGGTGTGATTCGCTACGACCTCATGGACGATCGATGCTTCGACGACCGCCTTCTGGCCAAGGATCATCAGCACATCGTCATTCGGCGACTCACCCGCGCCGGGCACGCCGTGAACGGCCGCTCGACCATCTATCGCACGTATGTGATCGAACTCGACGGCTCGAGGAAGCCCCACCATCACGGCTGGCTCTACGTCGGCCAGACCTCGAAGTCGTTCGAGGAGCGCCTGGCCGAACACCTCGACCCCGACAGTCGCCTCGGAAGCCCCAAGGTTCGCAAGAACTTCCTACGACCTCGTCTCGACCTGGCCGACACGAACGTCCTGTTCGACCAGGGGGACGCGCTCATGGCCGAATCCCGGCTGCGAGTCCGCTTCGAGAAGCTCGGCTATGCAGTGGATGGGGGCCAGGAGTGCTACGAGCGTGCTCTCGACGAGACCTGAAAGACCTGTTCAGAGGCGCTTTTCTCATAATTCGTTTGCGGACTCGTCGTTGACGTGGTTTCCTTCGAGACCGTTATGTCCAT
>Ga0181579_10004183_pt1 | contig 11266 bp, 10 predicted proteins | sample 071ome_24_FD_132996 | JGI IMG/M metagenome (GOLD analysis project Ga0181579, IMG submission 132996) | Coastal salt marsh microbial communities from the Groves Creek Marsh, Skidaway Island, Georgia - 071402CT metaG (megahit assembly) | ecosystem: Environmental > Aquatic > Marine > Intertidal... | reverse complement strand
GGGGCGCGCTCCGCCCTGCGCCGCCAGCTGGGCTTGCAGCTGAAAGGGGATGCGTATGAAAAAACCTATCTCATTGCCGATATAAGGATGAAGACGGACCTGCCGGTTGAAAGGCGAGTCTGGTTTGACCCCCAGACCAATCCTGGCTCTACCGTTATCCTACATCGCCAGCCTGATGATATTTTGCGCATTGATTATCAGCTGGGGCCGGATGAAGACCCGCAGGCAGAGCTGGAAGAAGACCGGGTGCTGGCCCGTCTGCAGGCCCATCTGGACTATATCGGCTATGGGCAGGAGCCTTGGGAGCTGGTCTGGAAAAGCCTGTATAATGCGCGCGCGCTCTCGCTGGACAGCTACCATCACGGGCGCATCCTGTTTGCCGGGGATGCCGCCCATCTGGTGCCGATTTTTGGGGTGCGCGGGATGAATTCGGGCATTGATGATGCGTTCAATCTGGCCTGGAAGCTGGCGCGGGTGGCCAAGGGAGAAGCTGACCCTGCCTTGCTGGACAGCTATACCGAAGAGCGGCGCGGGGCCTTCGTTGAAAATATCGCCGCCGCACGCCTGTCCACTTTTTTTATGAGCCCGCCCGGCCCCGGCACCAGCCTGATGCGCGATGCCGCCCTGGAACTGGCTTGCAGCGAGCCACAATTCCGCCCGCTGATAAATCCGCGGCAATCATCGGCGCATTGCTATCGCTCCCGCCTTATTCAGGCGAACAATACACAGCCAGACTGGCCAGAAGGCACCGAACCAGGCTGGCCGCTGCCGGATTTGCCCTGGCCGGATGGCGGCAGCCTGAATGATCGGCTAGGCCCGCATTTGACCCTGATCCGCTTTGGTGAAAAAGGGCCCGGACCTGCTGGGCTGCCAGAGGAGACGCAGCTGATTACCCTGCCCGATGACAGCACCGCCGCCAGCCTGTGCGGGGCCGGGCCGGGCGACTGGCTGCTGCTCCGCCCGGACCATCACATCATGGCCCGCGGAACAGCTAGGACAGCCGGGTTTGCCGCGTCCAGCTATCTTGATCTGTTCACCCAAAAGGCGGAGGCGGCAGCACAATGAGCCAGAAACAACCTCCCTTGAACCCTGCTGAAATGCGCCGTCAGGATGCCAAAATGGAGCGGCTATTTATGCATTTGTCCGGCACGCTGGACAGCCTGCCAGAAGAACGCCAGCCTATTTTCCTGGCGAAATTATGCCTGTTGCTGGCTGATCGGCTGGATGATCAGCCGGCTTTTACCGAGATGGTTTCCCAAGCTGTTGAAAATCCGAGGAGGATAAAATGAGCACTGCATCATCTGACCGGCCCGCCCCACTGGCGCGCCATATGCACCATGTCGCGCTGGAAGTGGCCGATATGGACCAATCAATTGAATTTTATCGCAAATTCATGGGCATGAAGCTGACCGAACGGCACGCGGCCGGAGAAAACCCGGCGATTCCGGTTGAGCTGGCCTTTTTGCGGCTGCACAGCCAGCATCATGATCTGGTTCTGGCACATGATCCGGGCCGCGACTATATCGCCCGTGATCGCAAGGCGGGGCCGGTTGGCATCCACCATTATGCCTTTGAATGTGCAGACCGGGAAAGCTGGCTGGGCCTGCTGGATCGGGCCACTGAGATGGGGCTGAAAGTTGTGCGCGGACCGGTGTTGCATTCCGCCAGCCAGCCCGGAGGTGATGGGTCCTGGGGCGAGAATGAGAGCTTTTATGTGCTGGACCCGGATGGCCACCGGATTGAGCTGTTCTGCGAGATGGGATTTGTCGACCGGCAGGGCCAGTTTGAGACAGTCAGGCACGAAAAAATTGCTGACAGTTTCGCTGATGAGGTTTAAGCAAAGCCCGGTCAACCAACTCCTTTTGCACGGAAAGCCCAAATTACCATGAATGAAGTTATCTCGCTGCTGAAAGCGCATCGCTCAATCCGTAAATTCACCGACCAGCCGATTGATGAGGCCCTGCTGGCCGATATGATCCGGGCTGGACAAGCCGCCGCCACCTCCAGCTTTTTGCAAGGGGTCACGGTTATCCGGGTAACTGACCAGGAGAAGCGGGCTGAGATGGCGCAGCTGGCTGGCGGGCAGCCCTATGTTGAGACAGCAGCCGAATTCCTGGTCTTTTGCGGCGATTTGCGGCGCGCCTCCACCTGCTGTGACTGGCATGGCGCGACTGCGACCGAAGGCTTTACCGAGCAATTCATCATCGCCACCGTGGATGCCGCGCTGATGGCCCAGAATGTAGTAATCGCTGCTGAATCAGCCGGGCTGGGCATCTGTTATATTGGCGGGATACGCAACAACCCTCAGGAGGTTTCTGAGCTGCTGGAATTGCCGCGGCTGGTCACGCCAGTCTTTGGCCTGTGCCTTGGCTGGCCTGATCAGGACCCGGATTTGCGGCCGCGCCTGCCGCTGGCGGTGATGCTGAAGGAAAACCGCTATGATGACAGCGCTGACCGCGATTTGATCGAAGCCTATGATGAGGAGGTGCGCGCCTATTATCAGAACCGGGCCAAAGGGCATGACGGGGCGGTCAAGGTGATGAGCTGGTCTGAACAAATGTCTGGTATGCTCTCGCGTGAGGCGCGCCCGCATATGCGCAGCTTTCTTGAAAAGCGCGGCTTTGCCACAAAATAAAGCACCGCTCGGCTGACCATCTCACCTGCAGCTGAAACGCAGCTCGCTCAGCTGTTGATAGGGCTGGTCCGGGGTCAGACGGATACTGGGGAAATGCGGCTGATTCGGCGCATCCGGCCAGGCTTGCGGCTCCAGACACAAGCCGGCAAAGGGCCCCAGCTGGCGGCCATTTGCGCTGCGCAGCCCGGCTGGAATATTCGTGCCGGTGTAAAATTGCAGCCCCGGCTGATCTGTTGAGATCTCCATTGCAATGCCGGACCGGGCACTTGTCAGCCGGGCGACAGGCTGGCAGGGGCGCTGTTTTTCAGCCAGACAAAAAGGAATATCCACCGCAGCCGCCCGTCCGCCGGCAATATCGGCAAGCGATCTGGCCTGGCGGAAATCCAGCTCGGTTCCGGCAACCGGCAGCACCTCCCCGGTCGGCAGATTATCTGCATCAACAGGCAGATAGCTGTCTGCCAGAATCTGCAGGCTGTGATCGGCAAAATCAGGCCGATCATCCAGACAGAAATAGGGGTGAAAGGCCAGATTGCAGACGCTTTCAGCATCGCTGACAGCGCCCAGCTCCAGCCGCAGAACGCCGCCCTCCTCCAGCTGGTAACGGCAGGTAAAGCGCCGATTGCCCGGAAATCCCAGCTTGCCGTCCGGCTGCTCCAGAACCAGCTCAACAAAATCTTCTGCCTGTGCCTCTATTTGCCAAATTTGCCGACCAAGACCGCCAGACCCGCCATGCAGGGTTGTGCGGCCATTTTCATTCCGCTCAAATTCATGGCGCGCGCCAGCTATGACACAGCTCCCGCCGCGGATGCGTCCGGCTACCGGCCCGGCGATAGCGCCAAAATGCTGATCATCTGAGGCAAAATCAGCCAGCTCCAGCACCAACGAATCTTTATGACCGTCCAGATAGAGGCTGGCCAGAGAGGCCCCGCGGCTGAGGATTTTCGCCCGCATACCGCTTTTTTCCAGAAACACATTCTGCATTATCAAGACCCTTGATCTGACCGGTTCTGGTGCCCACAAAGGCAGTCTTGCCCAGCTTGCCCCGGCCCGGCCAGGCAAAGCAAATATTTTGTTTTTTTGGTGATGGAAAAAACACCAGCCTATTGCTTGACCTAACAACAGATTGGGTTCTAGCCTGATCCTATGACAAGCAACCAAAAAGCTGAAACCAGCTCCATTCTGGAGCAGCTGAGAGAGGAAATCGCCGCCCGGCGCGAGGCGTTGATCAGCACCACTTGTGATCTGCTGGCGATACCGACGCTGAACCCGCCCGGCCAGCATTACCGGGATATTTGTGACTGGCTGGACAGACGCTTGCAAAAATCCGGGTTTCAGACCCATTTGCTGCGCGCGACCGGAACGCCCGGCGATTCAGATAAATATCCGCGCTGGAATATCATTGCCCGCCATGAAGGCAAACAGCCCGGCCAGACGGTGCATTTTAATTCCCACACCGATATTGTCACGGTTGGCGAAGGCTGGACAAAAGACCCGTTTGGCGGTGACCGCGAGGGCGATATTATCTGGGGACGCGGGGCCTGTGACATGAAGGGCGGTCTGGCCGCCTCTATCATCGCTGCTGAGGCGTTTATTGCCCGTTTCCCTGATTATCATGGTGCGATAGAGATTTCCGGTACTGCTGATGAGGAAACTGGCGGCTATGGCGGGGTGGCCTGGCTGGCTGAGCAGGGCTGGTTCAACCCGCAACGGGTGGATCATGTGATCATCCCGGAGCCACTGAACAAGGACCGGATTTGCCTTGGCCATCGCGGGGTCTGGTGGGCTGAGATTGAAACAAAGGGGCGTATCGCCCATGGCTCAATGCCGTTTCTGGGTGATTGCGCGGTGCGCCATATGGGTGCGGTGCTTGAAGAGATGGAGGCCAGCCTGTTCCCGCTGCTGGCCAGCCGCACAACTGAAATGCCGGTGGTGCCGGAACAGGCCCGCCAATCTACCCTCAATATCAATTCCATTCATGGCGGGCTGCCGGTTCCCGAAGCGGGCTATACCGGCTTTCCGTCTGCCTGTGTGCCCGATAAATGCGTGATCACCATTGACCGGCGCTATCTGATGGAAGAAGAGCCGGACCGGGTGCGCGGCGAAATTGAACAGATGCTGGACAAGATAAAGTCCGAGCGACCCGGCTTTGACTGGGAGATTCGTGAGCTCTGGCAAGTGCATCCGAGCATGACCGAAAAAGACGCCCCGGTTGTCGGGGCGGTGGGCCGCGCGATAGAGGCGGTAATGGGCCAGCCGCCTGATTTTGTCGTCTCGCCCGGCACCTATGATCAAAAGCATATTGACCGGATTGGCAAGCTGAAGAACTGTATTGCCTATGGGCCGGGTATTCTGGAGCTGGCGCACCAGCCGGATGAATGGATTTCGATAAAAGATATGATGGACAGCGCGGCCGTGATGGGCCTGACGCTTGCAGATTTGCTGATCCCGCAAACGGGAGGGTAAAACAAGAAAAAGAAATGCTGATCCAACAGCATCACCATGAAAAAGAACAAACTGGCAAAATTTACATAATGCCAAGGAGGAGAAGACGGATGAAACTGAACAAACTGTTTATCACAGCAGCGGCAAGCCTGTGCTTGAGCCTGTCTGTTGCACAAGCCGCCCAAACTTCGATCACCGTGGGTATGCAGCTGGAGCCGCCCAATCTGGATCCGACCGGCGGGGCTGCCGCCGCGATTGATGAGGTGGTTTATGCCAATGTCTTCGAGGGGCTGACCCGCTATCAGGCGGATGGCTCCATTGCCCCGGCACTGGCTAAATCCTGGACCATTTCTGATGATGGGCTGGTTTATACTTTCCAGCTGAACAGCGGCGTACAATTCCATGATGGCAGCGCGATGGATGCAGCCGATGTGAAATTCTCGCTGGATCGGGCGCGGGCTGAGGATTCCACCAACGCCCAAAAGCGGCTCTTTACCGGCATTGCTTCGGTAGATGTGGTGAACCCGCTGACTGTAAAAATCACCTTATCAAACCCAGATGGCGGCTTTATCACCAATCTGGCCTGGGGGGATGCGGTGGTTGTTGCCGAGGAAAGCATTGGCAGCGCGGCAAACAACCCGGTCGGCACCGGGCCGTTCAAATTCTCCCGCTGGGTTCAGGGGGATCGTATTGAGCTGGTGCGCAACCCAGATTACTGGGGCAAGGCCGTAGCACTGGAAAAGGCAACCTTCAAATTCATCTCAGACCCGGCAGCGGCCTTTGCGGCGATGATGGCGGGCGATATTGATGCCTTCCCGGGTTATCCGGCTCCGGAAAACCTGCCTCAGTTTGAGGCTGACCCCCGTTTTGCCGTGATTGTGGGCTCGACCGAGGGTGAGACAATCCTGTCCACCAATAATAAGCGGGTGTCTGACAAGCGGGTGCGCCAGGCGATTGCCCATGCGATCAACCGTCAGGAAATTATCGACGGGGCGATGTTTGGCTTTGGCACACCGATTGGCACGCATTTCGCGCCGCATCACCCGGACTATGTCGATCTGACAGGCAATTCTGCCTATGATCCGGCTAAGTCAAAGGCGTTGCTGAAAGCAGCTGGGGCCGAAAACCTGACCTTGTCATTGAAGCTGCCACCGCCATCCTATGCTCGCCGCGGCGGTGAAATTATCGCCGCCCAACTGCGCGAGGTGGGCATCCAGACAGAGATCGAAAATCTGGAATGGGCACAATGGCTGGAGCAGGTATTCCGCGGCAAGGATTATGACCTGACCATTGTCTCGCATACTGAGCCGATGGATATCGGCATCTATGCCAACCCGGAATATTATTTCCAGTATGACAATGCGGCTTTCCAGAAGATGATCGCGGATCTGAAGCTGGCCAGCAATCCAGCTGACCGCACAAAATTGCTGCAAGCTGCCCAAAAGCAGATCGCCGGTGATTATGTTAATGGCTATCTGTTCCAGCTTGCCAGAACCGGGGTGGCCAATGCCAAAATCAAGGGGCTTTGGAAAAATTCCCCGACACAGGCCAATGATCTGACCGGCGTGAGCTGGGCTAACTGATAAGCGGCCTTGTGCCTTTCAAATTTTTTCCGGCAGCCGGGTAACTGGCTGCCGGGTATTTTTGCCCAAACTGTTTTTATCCCCATTATTTTTGCCCCATTATTTTTGTAATGACTATTTTTGAAATGACTGACAAATAGAGAAGCTGAACAGGCACATATGCTGCGTTTTATTCTGTCAAGAGCCCTGACCCTCGCCCTGTCGTTGCTGGCGGCATCGCTGGTGATTTTCGCCGTGATAGAGGTGATTCCCGGCGATCCGGCAGCCTTTATGCTGGGGCTTAATGCAGAGCCGGATACGGTGGCGGCGCTGCGCACCGAGCTGGGTCTGGATGGCAGCCTGCCGGAGCGTTATCTGCGCTGGGTCGGCGGAATGCTGACCGGCGATTTTGGTATTTCCTATACCTATCAGGTGCCGGTAGCTGAACTGGTCGGGGCGCGGCTGGGTGTTTCCTTGCCGCTGGCACTTTTCGCCCTGTTGCTGTCCACCGTGATCGCCTTGCCGGTTGGGCTGTTTGCGGCGGCCCGCCGGGGCCGGCCGACAGATTGGGCGATTATGGGGGCAACGCAATTCGGCATTGCTATTCCGAATTTCTGGTTTGCCATGATTCTGGTGGTGATTTTTGCTATTCAGCTGCGCTGGTTTTCAGCTGGCGGTTTTCCCGGCTGGGATCAGGGTTTCTGGATAAATATAAAGGCGCTGCTCTTGCCAGCCATTGCGCTGGCCTTGCCGCAAGCCGCCATTCTGGCACGGGTGATGCGCTCAGCAGTGCTGGAGGTGCTCTCACAGGATTTTATCCGCACCGCGCGCGCCAAGGGGCTGAACCAGCGCCAGACCCTGATCCATCATGCGTTTCGCAACGCGCTGATCCCGGTGCTGACCATTATCGGGCTGCAATTTTCTTTTCTGATTGCCGGGGCAATAATTATTGAGAATGTATTTTTCCTGCCCGGTCTTGGCAGGCTGATTTTCCAGGGCATTACCCAGCGCGATTTAATTGTGGTTGAATCAGTCGTGATGTTGCTGGTTTTTGCAGTCATTCTGGTGACTTTTCTGGTTGATATTGCCTATGCGCTGGCCGATCCGCGGCTCAGGAGACCGGAATGAGGAGGCCGTGATGAAATGGCCCGTTGCGCTCATTATCGGCCTGGGTCTGACCGTGGTTTTTGTGCTGGCGGCGCTGCTTTCCTTTGTCTGGACTCCGCATGAGGTTGAGGCGCTGAATATCGCAGCCAAGCTGCAAAAGCCCGGCTCTGCCCATCTTTTGGGCACCGATCATTTTGGCCGTGATATTCTCTCCATGTTGATGGTCGGGGCCAGAACTTCGATAGCGGTGGCGGTTGTCGCGGTGGGTACCGCTATGGGGCTGGGGGCGCCGCTACGCCTCCTGGCTGCTGCCCGCCATGGCAGCTGGCTGGATGATCTGGTGATGCGCGGCAATGATCTGGTCTTTGCCTTTCCCTCGCTGGTGATTGCCATTTTGATCACAGCTGTGTTTGGGCCGTCTGCCTTAAATGCGATTATCGCGATTGGTATTTTCAATATGCCGGTCTTTGCGCGGGTGACGCGGGGCGGGGCGCTCTCTGTCTGGACGCTGGATTATATTCTGGCAGCGCGCGTCGCTGGCAAGAGCAGGCTGCGTATCTCGCTGGAACATATCCTGCCCAATATTGCCAATTTGCTGATTGTTCAGGGCACTATCCAGTTCAGCTTGGGCATTTTGGCCGAAGCCGGTCTTAGCTATGTCGGGCTGGGCGCGCAGCCGCCGCTGCCCAGCTGGGGGCGGATGCTGGCTGACAGCCAGACGATGATCAGCTTTGCCCCGCATCTGGCGATCTTTCCGGGGCTGGCGATTATCGCCACTGTGCTGGGGCTTAATCTGATAGGGGACGGTTTGCGGGACCTCCTGGACCCGCGCATCCGGCGGGAACGCTGATGGCTTTGCTGAAGATAGAAAATCTGCATCTGGATATTGGCAGGATTCCGATCCTGCGTGATATCAATCTCTCTGTTCAGCCGGGAGAGATTTGCGGGCTGGCCGGTGAATCCGGATCGGGCAAATCAATGACCGCGCTCTGTGTGATGAATTTGCTGCCTGCGATGGCCCGTGCCAGCGGTCAAATTACCTTAACGGACACCGATCTGACCCGGCTTTCTGAAGAAGCGATGTGTGCGGTGCGCGGCCAGCAAATCAGCATGATTTTTCAAGAACCGATGACAGCGCTGAACCCGTTGCGCACTATCGGCGATCAGGTTGCGGAAACCTTGCGGCTGCATCGGCGGGCCAGCTGGCCAGAAGCGCGTGAGATAGCGGCTGAAAAGCTGGCCCGGGTGGGCCTTCCTGCCAGCCGCTTTTCGCCTGACCTCTATCCGCATGAGCTGTCTGGTGGGCAACGCCAGCGCGTTATGATAGCCCAGGCCATTGCCTTGAAACCGGAACTGCTGATAGCCGATGAGCCGACCACCGCGCTGGATGTGACGACCCAGGCCGGTATTCTCTCGCTGCTGCGCGATCTGGTGGAAAGCGAGGAAATGTCGGTATTGCTGATAACGCATGATCTGGCGGTTCTGGCGGATATGGCCGACCAGATCAGCATCATGGAAAAAGGCCGTATTGTTGAGCAGGACAGTACCAAAAGCCTGTTCCGAAATCACCGCCACCCCTATACCAGAAAGCTGTTTGCCGCCTCTGGCCATGTGCCGGAAAAACTGGCGGCGCAGTCGGACCGGCTATTATTGCAGGCGCGGAATATCGGCGTAACCTACCGGCGTAAATCCGGCCTGTTCAGCAAGCCGGAGGAAACCGAGGCGGTGCGCGGCCTGTCCTTTACCTTGCATGAAAATGAGAGCCTTGGCCTGGTTGGGGAATCCGGCTGCGGGAAATCCACCTTGTCACGTGCGTTGCTGGGCTTGCAGCCCCTGTCTGCTGGCAGCATTGATTTTCTGGGCATGAGGCTGGACAGCTCCAGCCAGATGCCGGCACAGATGCGGCGGGCCATGCAAATCGTCTTTCAAGACCCCTATGGCTCCTTTAATCCGCGCCACAAGGTCGCGCGCCTGCTGGCGGAGCCGTTTCACCTGCAGGACCAGCCTGTTATTGGCCTGCAGCGCGAAAAGCTGTTGGACAAGGCCCTTGAGGAGGTCGGCCTCAGCAGTGCCGACAAGGATAAATATATCCATGAATTTTCCGGCGGCCAGCGTCAGCGCATCGCTATTGCAAGGGCTTTGGTGCTGAAGCCGAAGCTGATCATTCTGGATGAGGCGGTCTCAGCCCTTGATGTCTCTATCCGCGCACGAATTCTTGATTTGCTGGCTGATTTGCGCCGTTCGCACCAGCTTTCCTATCTGTTTATCAGCCATGACCTCCATGTTGTGCGCGCAATCACTGACCGGGTGCTGGTCATGCGGGCGGGCCAGATTGTTGAGCAGGGGGCAACCGAGAGGGTGCTGGCCCGGCCCACCCACAGCTATACCAAAGAGCTGATCGCCGCGACCCCGCAAATACCGGCTGAATGGCAGCAGCCGGCATAAGAACCAAGAGGGCTTGCCATCCGCCCGCCTGGTTCAGCATACTGACATTTGAAGGAGATAAATATGAGATTGGCAGGCAAAACAGCGTTAATTACGGGCGGCGGCTCTGGCTTTGGGGCCGGTATCGCCCAGGTTTTTGCAAAAGAGGGCGCGCGTGTCTTGCTGGCCGATATCAATGGGGAGGCAGCGCACGAGGTGGCTGCCGGGCTCGGCGGTCATGCCGAACAGGCGGATGTCTCTGACAGCGCCTCTATGGCCGCGCTGGCCAAGGCCGCAGAGGCACATTTCGGCACGCCCGATATTCTGGTCAATAATGCCGGTATCACCCATCTGCCCGCCCCGATGGAGGAGGTCAGCGAGGAAGATTTTGACCGGGTGCTGGCAGTGAATGCCAAATCGGTTTATCTGGCGGCGAAAGTCTTTGTTGGTGCGATGAAACAACGGGGCAGCGGAGCGATTTTGAATGTTGCCTCTACCGCAGGTGTGTCGCCGCGCCCTAATCTGAACTGGTATAATGCCTCCAAGGGCTGGATGATCACCGCGACCCGGGCCATGGCGATTGAACTGGCCCCGCATGGGGTGCGGGTTAATGCGATTAATCCGGTGGCGGGCGAAACCCCCCTGCTGAAAAGTTTTATGGGCGGCGAGGAGACCGCAGAGGTGCGCGCCCGCTTTCTGGCAACCATTCCGCTGGGCCGTTTTTCCACGCCCGAAGATATGGGCCATGCCGCCGCCTTTCTGTGTTCTGATGAAGCCTCAATGATAACCGGCGTGGCCATGGAAGTGGATGGCGGGCGCTGTATCTGAAGATAAAGGAGGGCAGCGATGCAGCCCGGCAAGCGCAATCTGATAACTGATATTGACGGGCTGCTGGTTGGCAATGCCGATGAGCAGACGCTGAAATCAGGCAGCACCGTGCTGACTGCTGAGCGTCCCTTTACCGCAGCGGTGCATATTATGGGCGGGGCGCCCGGCAGCCGTGAGACAGATTTGCTGGCCCCGGACAAGCTGGTTACAGAAGTGGATGCGCTGGTGCTGTCTGGCGGCTCAGCCCTTGGGCTGGATGCTGCCTCTG
>Ga0181579_10004179_pt1 | contig 11270 bp, 6 predicted proteins | sample 071ome_24_FD_132996 | JGI IMG/M metagenome (GOLD analysis project Ga0181579, IMG submission 132996) | Coastal salt marsh microbial communities from the Groves Creek Marsh, Skidaway Island, Georgia - 071402CT metaG (megahit assembly) | ecosystem: Environmental > Aquatic > Marine > Intertidal zone... | reverse complement strand
CTTCGATCGCGGTCGTCCTGTCGGGGGATTTCTTCACGCTCGCCGAAAACGAAACCTCCGCGAGACGCGCGCGCTCGCGTGCGCTCGCGTGTGACGCCGCGCGCGCTCTTCAGTCCAGTTCCGTCCAGTCTGTGTTCAAAACCGAAAACATTTACTTTGAGTCACACATGCAAGAGTAGATAGTGTTTACATGATTATAATACTGGTTGACGGAGTCGCACCCAAATGTCCGAATGTCTACACCTTAAGCCGTCCTCTTATCCACAGTCGACGTCACAACAAGCCGCTGTCTGCGACGCGACCGACGCACGGCGCCGACGGTCGACGGAAACGCGCGCGAACGCACGAGTTTGACGAAGGACGACAACGATGCAAACGACGGGAGCGCTCTCCGCGCGCCAGCGCGTGGGCGCTAACGCTGAGCTTCGGTCGAACCTGACGATGCGAGGAGCGAGACAGCAGAGCGGCGGCCGCCGGGCGATGCGCGTCGTCGCCAAGGATTACCCGAAACCGGATAACATTGATAAGACGGATAACTACCGCATCGCTGGGGATCTGTCTCGTCGGTTTAAGAGTGACCTCAAGGTGGGTGGCGACGGGGAGAAGAAGAAGGTGGCGATCGTCGGCGGCGGGTTATCCGGCTTGGCGTGCGCCAAGTATTTGTCTGACGCGGGACACGAACCGATCGTGCTCGAGGCACGAGACGTGTTGGGCGGTAAGGTGAGCGCGTGGCAAGATAAGGATGGGGACTGGATCGAGACTGGCTTGCACATCTTCTTCGGAGCGTACCCAAACATGATGAACCTCTTCAACGAGCTCGACATCGAGGACCGTCTTCAGTGGAAGGTTCACAAGATGATCTTTGCCATGCAAGAGTTGCCGGGTGAATTCACGACGTTTGATTTCGTCAAGGGCATTCCGGCGCCGTTGAACTTTGGTCTCGCGATTTTGCTGAACCAAAAGATGTTAACCTTGCCGGAAAAGTTGCAAACAGCTCCGCCGCTCTTGCCAATGCTCATCAAGGGTCAAGACTTTATCGATGAGCAAGACGAGCTCTCCGTGCTTGATTTCATGCGCAAGTACGGTATGCCAGAGCGCATCAACGAGGAAGTTTTCATCTCCATGGCCAAGGCGCTCGATTTCATCGACCCGGATAAGCTTTCCATGACCGTCGTGTTGACGGCGATGAACCGCTTCTTGAACGAAACTGATGGTTTGCAGATGGCCTTCTTGGATGGTAACCAACCGGACCGCTTGTGCGCGCCGATGGTTGACTCTATTACGAAGAACGGTGGCAAGGTTGAGACGAGACAACGCCTCAAGGAGTTTGTGCTCAACGAAGACGGCTCTGTGAAGCACTTGCTGATGGCCAACGGCGACATCGTCGAGGCTGATGAGTACATCTCCGCCATGCCGGTTGACGTCATGAAACGCATGATGCCGAAGCAATGGGGCCAAATGCCGCACTTTGCCCAGCTTAAGGAGCTCGAAGGTATCCCGGTGATTAACATTCACTTGTGGTTTGACCGCAAGCTCAAGAATGTCGACCACTTGTGCTTCTCTAGATCCCCGCTTCTCTCCGTGTACGCCGACATGTCGACGACGTGCAAGGAGTACTACGACGAAGAAAAGTCCATGCTCGAACTCGTCTTCGCTCCGTGCTCTCCGCTTGCCGGTGGTAACACCAACTGGATCGCGAAGAGTAACCAAGAAATTGTCGACGCCACAATGAAGGAGCTCGAACGATTGTTCCCGCTCGAAATCGGACCAAAGTCTCCGGATGGCGTCGGTGCCAAGCTGCTCAAGCACGCCGTCGTGAAGACGCCGCGTTCCGTGTACGCCGCTATCCCGGGTCGTAACAAGTTCCGTCCGTCTCAAGAGACGCCGATTAAGAACTTCACCTTGGCGGGCGACTACACGTCTCAAAAATTCTTGGGTTCTATGGAGGGTGCGGTGTTGGCTGGTAAGCTCGCCGCTGAAGTTGTTGCTGCTCGCGCCAAGGGTAAGCCGACGGCTGGTTTAAAGCCGGTGCAGCAATCTATCATCAGCGGTCTCAAATCAGCTGATGTTAGCGAGCCAGAAGGTGTCATTGGCGACAGCGAGTTGGCGTTTGGTGGTGGAAAGGTGATGGAGGCTGTCGACGAGGCTGAATTGGAAAAGTTCGACGCCGAACAATTGGTCAAGCTCGACGGCTGGACCGGCTCCAAGCAAGCTACCAGAGCGCGTTAATTATTGCACCATTGTTTCGAACGCGCACGCGTTTTGTTATATTACACGACAATTTTACACAGGCACTCGAGTCAATCTCAACTCATCTCAATACACTAAAAATGTTTCATCCGCACAGTAACTCAAAGCCAGAGCGGTTCCCGATTCTGTTGGCTGCGTGAACGCGCACTCCTTTACGGGAACGATGTAACCCAAAACCATGTTTGCGCGCATAGCGTTCAGCATCATGCGCGCGTAGCCTTTTCTACGCGTCGACGGATGCGTCCAAATCGCTCGCACGCCGCACGCTGCTTGTTCCTCCACGCCCCCATGCGTGACGACGGTACCCTCGGAAGCGCTCAACGTGTTCTTCACGTCAGCCAACGTTCTGAAGGCTTTGGAGACCTTTTCGGCGAATAGCGCACCCACGATGCGATTGCCTTTTTTAGACACGCAAACGAACGTTTTAGGCGTGCTCGACGCGGCGTTCAAAATCCAATTCTCTGGCATGGACAGCTCCTTCTCAATGCCCCTAGCGATGCGCTCGACGTGTCCCTGCGTGGCCTTACCCCCTTCAAAACACAAACAACGAACATCATCATTCTCGTTCACCACATTTTGCCCAGCTCCCGGTTTAAGCGTCATCGACGCACCCCCACCGCCGCTCGCGATGAACTTTTCGTGATACTGCGCGTGCGTCCGTTCGTCTTCGGGATCTCCCTGCGCGTACACCAACCCACATTTAACGCACGTCACGTGCCTCAGACTAGCCTGACCTAAATCTAAACACATCTGCGTTGTCTTTGTCTTTGACTTCTTCTCCGCCCCCGCGTTCGCATCGCTCGGGTCCTTCTTTCCGTTCAACTTTAAACCGCCCTCGGCGTCTCTTCGTTTTCCCAGCGTCTCCCTCGTCTTCGCCTTTTTCCTCCTCGTGTACGTCACCAACCCCGCGCTCGGCCTCGCCCGGCCTTTGCTCGACTCGAAATCATCCTCGCCCTCCGCCGAGTCATCCGTCTCGCGCGCACCGCCCGCCGTCTCTCCCGCGTCGCGCGCCTCGACGTTTGAAACGGATGATTCAAACAGTTTCTCGTCTGGCGACTCGCGCGTCGTCGCCACCGTCGCGTCGCGTTGCGGCGCACCGCGTCGGTTCGCCGCGGCGAAGAAATCGCGTATCGACATCCTTCGACGTTTCGTCGCGGTCGGTTCGATGATCGGATCGACGACGACGCGCGCGAGGTGAAGTGTGACCGTCGTCGTGGTTTGCAAAATCTTCACTGTGCGACGCGTTGCGAACTGGAGGACGGTTTTGATTGAGATCGTTCGGCGACGGTGAGGTCAGAGGAGGTGCGTGTCGCGGCGACGGCGACGGTGACGACGGAAAACGGTGAATGGGTCGATCGATCGTCAGATCGTCGATGCGTGGGCGTCCGGGCGATGCGCGTGAGCGAGAGTTCGTTCATTCGTTTTAGGTCAATCGAAATCGAATCTCCGTTTTGTTTCTTCTTCAATTCTTTCTTTCGTCGCCGCTGACGCGCTCGAGACGGGTTTCCGATGAGGAAGTCAATGATATACTTTCGTTCTTCCGAATAGTCCATGTACTTTGCGGAATAACATCACCTTGGAGAACCGAGGAAACCCGTTTGGACGCGCGCACGGTTTTGTTTTTTTTCTTGGGGTGTCAGGCGTCGGGCGTGGGTCGGCGGGCGTTGAGCGCGCGCGTTTGCGCCGTGAGTTTGCGTTTCTAGTGACGATAAAACTTTGTTTGGAGACCTGATCGTAAACTATACGTGGTGTCGATAAAACATTGGAGACCTGAACTGAAGAAACAGAGAGACGCCGGCGTTGGGACGCGCTCGCTCGCGGTTGGCGGCTTTATACTTTTCTCCTCTTCTTCCTCGACTGTGCGCTCTACGAGGAAACTGACGAACGCGCGTTATTCTTCTCACTCGCAGAGTCGCAAGTATGGGGGTGTTTTTTAGCCGGTTGTTTTCGTACTTCGGCGACAGGGAGGCACGAATCCTCGTGTTGGGTCTAGACAATGCCGGTAAGACGACTATTTTGTATCGTCTTCAAGTTGGCACCGTCGTGAGCACCATTCCGACGATTGGTTTCAACGTGGAGACGGTGACGCACAAAAATGTCAAGTTTCAGGTGTGGGATTTAGGTGGACAGACGTCGATAAGACCTTATTGGCGCTGTTATTATCCAAACACGCAAGCTATCATTTACGTGGTGGACAGTTCCGACGTGGAGAGAGTCGGCACGTCTCGCGAAGAGTTTCACGCGTTGCTGGAGGAGGACGAGCTTAAGGACGCGATTTTACTAGTGTTCGCCAACAAGCAGGATCTCCCGGGTGCGCTCTCGGACGCGGAAATCACCGAACAACTCGGCCTGAGTTCCATCAAGAACCGCACCTGGGCCATCTTCAAAGCGAGCGCTCTCAACGGCACGGGTCTGTTTGAGGGGCTCGATTGGCTCGCCGACGCGTGCTCGGCGGCAAAAAAGTAGTCGAATAGCATACGTAATCGCGTTTTCCTATAGCCGCGCGCTCCCTATGTTTACAATGTAATTTTATGCAACGAAAGACAGTTGACCTCGTTCCTTCACAACTCGGCTCGCCAATGCCTGAGAACACCGACAGCGAGGACGACTCCGATGCGTCGTCCGATCGCCCATCGCGTGACGGCAATACGCGTCACCGCGCCGAGTTGTTGGACTTTTTGACGCGAGAGACAAAGATGCCCGATTTGCTCAAGTTTGAAGAGCTGCTCGTCGCGATTCGCGAGTTACACGAGCGTGACTTTGAACGCGACGAAAATTTATCGCCCGCGTCCGACGTCGCACGCTTGCCGATAGGAAACGGATACATCGATGGCGTGTATGCGCTTGCGCCGCAAGAGCGCGCGCGTATCGTCCCGCGCTGGCCGTTGTTGACGCGTTCAAAGTCAGAAGAAGGCTCTGACGAACGCGACTCAAACGCCTTGAGACGCGGGAGCTTTGATGTGCGGGAGCACGCCGAGCGACACGCGAGGAGGGTGGATGGGTCGTGCGCGGGTGATACAAGCTTCGTGCTGGGATACTCGAGAATGGAGCTGGTGACGCTCGGGAACGTGGAGAAACGTCGAGCGTTCGGCGACGTGTACAAGGAACCGTCTGCTTGCGTGCGTCACTTGTGTATTCCGGGGCGCATCTGGGAAGGGAAGATTGCGATCCCTGGTACAACGAGCATGAATGAAGTCGATGGTCAAACACCTTACGCACTACAAGTGATGTGGTTTGACGCGGCGGCGGGGACTTTTCTTATCTCTCACACGGCTCACGGCGACGAGCAACTTTGTCACCTGACGCTCGACGACGACGGATCGACAGGGAAAATGGGCTTGTCGTTTTCCGATAACGAAACCTACTGCACGGGAATTATAGATGGACAAACTGGGGTCATCTCGGGAACGGTTGGACAATTGGTCAGGGCGGACGAAGGTTTCTTCGAACCGTCTGACGCGGCGCAAAACACGTTTACGCTCGCTCCTATTGATTTCGACGTGCGAAACGTAGACACGCACATCAAAACGGATGACGAAGTGCAAGAGTTGAGAGTGTACGAGCGAAGAAAGTTAATTGCACAGTGGAGCAGAAGTCCTAACGTGCTCGCGGCGACATATGAAGCGGTTGAATTCCTGAGGGAAAACATCAAAAGTGAACACATGTCAAGCTATCTCTTACGCAGAATCGCACGCGAGACACCGTTAATCGATTTGGCCAAGTCAAAATATGACACCGCATCTCCGTTATCGATAGAACCCGAGTCATTGTTGCAGAATGACGAAGGTTGCGAGACTCTCCTGCGTTTGCGCCAGGAGTCGCAGCACCGGCTCGGGCTGTGGATGTCGTTTCCAGAGATTGAAAAGCCCTTGACTGTGACGGAGGACATGTGGAGAAACATGTGGTTTATCGAGCAGCTCAATGCGGAACTTTTGAGCTGCAAGTTCCGACTTTACACTCGTCTGCTCAGAGCACGCGTTTTCCAGAGTATGAAGGAAAAAACTCAATACTTGAGCGAATTCGACAATCTTCGTTCAGAATGCCACGCGAGCATGAACAGGGTTCTAAACAACATGAACGTGCTTCTTTGGCGGATCTTTTACGGTGGAGAAACGACGAAGGGCACGACTGCAATCTATTCCAGATACATGTACACGTCGATGCGCGTAAAAGAACATCGCATGGCTGTCGCATATGGTGGGGTAGATAGGGCGCTGCGTGAATGCGACGCTCGTTTACCATTGGAGAGTATTCAACGTTTGGTTCGCGTTGCAGGAGATGATGCATACATGTGTTCGATATGTTTGCTAGAGGTTGGAGCTGGCGAAGAGAGTCTCGGCCTGGAGTGTGGGCATAATTTCCATCCCGCGTGTTGCTCGCAGTGGCTACACACTCATGCGACGTGTCCTAATTGCCGCAAAGTTCTCAATCCTTAGCGAGGTCTTTCTCGGTTTCCTACAACAGCGTTTTTATAGTGTAATAACAACATTCTTGAGTGTACTTGTATACTTGACTAAGTGTCTACGCATTGTCCTCGCCCGAGTCTAAGCCGTCTCCACCGTGAAGCAGTTGGAGCTCTGATTGAAGATGGCTGTTCAGACGTCGCAACCGAAGATACTGAGAACGCGCCTTGACTGATTGCATCACACTCTCGATCCGAGCGTAATTGCTTTGGATGGTATCTTCATCCTCGGAATCGGTATGCGCTTCATCGCCCTTCGGTTTCGATGGATCTGAAGTGGTGTTCTCGGGGCTAATTTTTGCGACGAGCCGCTTTGCACGTACCGTAGGCCGTCTCACGCGCGCAACACGGTCGGCGTGGGCCGGTTCGAGCGTGTTCTGTTTCAAATAACTCATTTGAGCGTCCATACGACGCGTCCGGCGCTTGCCTAGATGCGCATCGACGAGATCCGAATTCTGCTTCAGGCTTCGTAGCATCGATTGTAATTTTTTCCTCGCACTCTCGGCGCGTTTTACGATGGATACCGCCTCTGTGTCAGAGTCGACTTCATCCGGCACATCCAGAGACCTCGCCAACTTGCGTCTATGTACGCTATTCCGGCGAACCGTTCCGTGTGGTTTCAACGTTTCGTTATCCGAATCTTCGCTATCGCTCGGAAGAGTTCTACGAGTGATTTGGAACCCAGTTTGCAACGGCTTTCGTAGGTTCATGTTGTTCAGCGCGTCAGACAACGTCGCTTCACTAATGTACGCAGCGATGCCTTCGTGACCGCAATATATAGCCAACTCGGCCGGTGTAAAGAACTTACCATCCCATTCTGCGACACAACGTGTCTTTGCGCCGGCATTCAAAAGTGACGCCACAATCACTTCGTTGCCTCTCACCACGGCCCAATGCAGCGCGGTGCGCTTGCGTGAGTCTGTGTGATTGAGGTCGACACCCGTTGCACACATTGCTTTGACGGCCCAATCGATGCCAAGAGCCGCGCAGCAGTGGAACATCGTCATACCAATGCTATCCGTCTTTCTATACGCGCTCGGTGCCAGAGCAACGTTCATCAGCGCCCCTTGAGTCTCTTGCGTCTTTTCGACGACGAGCTCAACCAAACTCTCATCCTTGACGAGACCAGCCTTTGCAACTTCTTCAACTTGTGACACCGCGACGGCAGCCGACGGCAGAGCTAACCTTGCCTTCATACGCCGATTTTCATGAACAATAACTGATCGCAGACGCGACTTGAGCATCGTGCTAAGCAAAGTGGTGAGAGCCTCGTCGCTGGTGTCCTCTACGTTGTATGGATCAATATTCAACCTCGCAGCGGCGCGCAGAGCGCTCAATGCGTTCATGTGCGTCGACGAGTGCAATGTAAACGAGTTGCTAGTGACATCATCGCAATACCGCGTATCGTTGTGTGCGTTATCCACCCCGATCGTTGTCAAGAGTTGTACGAGACGAATCTGAAAGTCTCTCTCCGTCATGGCGAGCGCCGGATCGGTGAGCGTCATGCCTCCTTGAGACTTGCTTTGATGATCTTTGCCGGATAAACGGTACTCAAACGGAAGAATCTCGCTTATTGGGTGCCTGCTACTTGTCGTTGTTGTGAGATACATGGAAACCTCTCCAGCTGGATGCGGCGGAGCGGTGCAACGCAAGACATTCGGCGCGATCAAATCAACCGGAACAGCCTTGGTTCCGAAAACCACGCGAACCTCCATAGAGCTGTCGAAATCAACCACGGGCTGACCAGTGATAATCACCTTTGCGCCGCCTTCGCACCCATCCCAGGATGGTGTGTAATCTAAGATTGACCAGAGAATGTTGGCTCCCGACGCGGATGCGGGAATGTATCGAGTCGCGACGCCTCCGCCCGCGCGTCCGGGGCCGTTTTCGCTCGAAACGTTTGCAGATTCGTCGCGTCGATCACCCGAAGTCTCAGCCGTCGCCGTGTTCCAGTTTCCGTCCTTGTGTTGACGCCTCGCTACTGTGTTCGTGTTTGCCTCCAGCTGAGCCAATTCTTGAGAAATCTCTTCGAGTTCGGCGTTATTCTCGTGATGCACCCATCTCGTCCGAATGTCGTTAATCTTCCGCTCGAGCTCCTCCAACGAATGGCTGAGGTTTCTCGGCATCTGATCGGACGAAGTCGTCGTCGGTCGATCGTCAGACGGCGTCAGATCACGAATCGATCCAGCATCGTCGTACTCGTCGTCTTGCGCTCGGAAATCCTTCATGAGTTGCGACAAAGACGGCGCCTCTTCTAGACTCCACCTCTGGAAAATATCCATCCCTTCGTGGTACTCGATGGACGGATCGTCCTCCAGCCCGACGCCAGAGGCTTCAAAAATGTGCGCCAAGTCCTCTTCATCGCGGTCCAAAAGCTCGTTCACCTCGTCCGAGACCCAATTCTTACCCGCGTACCCGCCTCGCAAAAAGTGGTCCAACTCGTCGTTGGTTCGACTACCTCTGCGTCTACCGCTCGTCGACGACCCTTTCCCGCTCGCCCCGGGTTGTCGCTGTTGCTGTTGCTTCTTACCTTCTCTAGGGGACCCGCTCGGACCTAGTGGAGTGAACCCAGTCTTTTTCACCACGCCCCCAACTTTTTTCGCCGACGACGCCCCGATCGGTCTCTCTCGACTCTCTGACAAACTTCTCGCCGGAATTTGCTTGACGCGCAAATAATGCACCAAGACGGCACCCTCGTCGAGATTGAGCAACCAGTAACACCGCCTTTGAAACCTCGGGTCTTCCTCGCTGTGTGTGTAATAACAGTTAAGCAACTCCGTCATCCCAACTTTAAGTTTTTCGTGCGTCTCTCGCACCGTCCTCCCATCCTTTTTCTTTTGCCAGTTGTGTCCATCTTTTCGGTAAAAACGAACGGCGCGTCTATCGATGAGAAACAACGTCCCCGGCCCCGGTTTCGACGGCGCTTCGAGGCTCAACACGAAATCATACACGGAATAATTCAACAGAATATCACACACTTCGGTGTTTTTCAACCACCGACTCCGTCCTTGTTTGATGACATCCGCCGCGCGCTGTCTCGCCGCGGCGTCTTCGCCCGCGATTGATTTCGGCTCGAGCAACGGCTGCGCCGCGCCGCCGCCGCCGACGCCACCGCCCGTCGACCCGAACCGCGCTCCAGCCAACGCCGACGCCATCCCTGAGGCACCACTCTGACCACCACCGCCGGATGTCACACCGCGTCGACGCATGTCGCGAATGTTTTCAACGAAACGCGAGCCGTCGTTTCCAACGCTCCAGTCAGCAGAGCCAGTCGCAATCGAATCGCTCAATCAAATCGCTCGCTCGCTCGTGCGGTCGTCGCACACGACGGTTCGGGCGCACTCCCAGGGCGAAAACGATCGAACGAACGAGCGAACGAGCGAACGAACGAACGCCGTCGGCTCTCCGTCCGTCCGTCCGTCCGTCGCGTTCCAAACCAACCCACGAAGGAACGAATCGGGTTGAATTTCGCGTCGCTCGAGCCCGTTCCGTTCGACGCCTCGTCGACGACCGCGCGATCGATCGATCGACGACGACCGAAACCCGCGACGGAAACCCGCGAGACACCTCGCGCGCGTCGACGTGTGCCCGACGCGCGCGACCGCGCCCGTGCGTGCGTGTCGTTCAGCCTTCTACTCACTGTTTACACACACAACACATACAGTATCTTTCCCTCTTCCCTTTATTTTGTCGAATCACGAATCGTCGATTACCCCCATCTACGTATACACTCGCGCACAACCCGATGTCCGTCTCTCGGTCGGTCGGTCGCGCTGTCGGTGCGAACCCGGCGCGTCCATCGATCGAGCGTTTTCGAGGTTCGACCCGCGATGGGTGAAGCTTGAAAACACCCGATGTCGGTCTCTCGGAACCGCCGGCGCGACAGAGGGCGACGGGGCGCGATGCGGTTGTTGGATGACGACGACGACGACGACGAGGCGTCGCACGCGGCGTACGTCGCGTCGGTGCGAAGGACGGCGGCTGCGGATGGTTTACCTCCGCCGGGCGCAAGAGGCGAGGGACGGCGGCGACGGGTGAGGGGCGGTGGTGACGACGACGAGGTGGGGAGTCGAAGACTTGATTTTTTCAACGGCGACGACGACGACGACATAGACGACGACGAAGACGACGCTTTCGGGGACGAGGAAGAGTTGGTGGATGACGACGACGACGACGACGACGAGGATGCGGAGGAAGAGGAAGCCGCGGAGGAGGAGGACGCGGAGGACGCGTACGAAGAGGAACGCCTGGCGGAGGAGGACCGAGCGGAGGAAGAGGACGGAGTGGGAACGATTAAAGTGATTCGAAGCGGATCTGGGGACGCCACCGGGACGTCGACGAGCGCGGATGCCGATGCGGTGATTTCGAGGACGTTGAGCGACGAGGATGACGAGAGTGGCGGCGTCGGCGGCGACTGGAGCGATTTGAGCGACGTCGACGCGTCGACGCGCGGTAACCGACGCGTCTTGTCGACGGCGAAGGACTTGAATGCGGTTTTGGGGAGCGAGAGAGAGTTTAGGCGGGAGAAGAAACGAGAGATTGGACATCTCGCGGTGTG
>Ga0181579_10004176_pt1 | contig 11276 bp, 11 predicted proteins | sample 071ome_24_FD_132996 | JGI IMG/M metagenome (GOLD analysis project Ga0181579, IMG submission 132996) | Coastal salt marsh microbial communities from the Groves Creek Marsh, Skidaway Island, Georgia - 071402CT metaG (megahit assembly) | ecosystem: Environmental > Aquatic > Marine > Intertidal... | reverse complement strand
TGTTAACCGACCAGCTTTGGATACCGTGGAAGTGATACGTGGCGATACGGCCACGTTCATCAAGAATCGACTGGCGAGTAGGTTGAACATTACCAGCGCTGTCGGTAGCCCGGCTCTGCAGAATGGCATCTCCGCCATTCCATTCCCAGGGAATACTGAATCGCGTTAATGCTTTCTCATGCTGCTCGCTGTCGATCATTGCATCCGCCCAGGTTCGTCCACCATCGGCGCTGACTTCTACCCGGCGAATACTGCCGGAACCTGACCAGGCGATACCAGTCACGCGATAGATGCCGCGCTGGTTCAGACTCATCTGTCCGGAAGGAGACGTGATAAGCGATTTCACTCCCATGGGGAAGGTGAACTGCAGGCTGCTGCGATCGGGCAGGGTGTCTGTGTACTTGCTGGTCTCGTCACGGAAATTGACTGGTCCATTGGTGAGCTTGATCTGGGTCAGCCATTTCACGCTGGTATTGCCTTCCCAGCCCGGATTGAACAGGCGCATGGGATAGCCTTGTCCTGGCATCACCGGCTCGCCGTTCTGGAACAGGGCAAGCATGGAATCATCAAGTGCTTTGGCCAGTGGCACCGAGCGGCCCATGCTGGCAGCATCGGCACCCACCGCGGCGATCCAGTTTGCCTCGGGCAGCACACCGGCTTCATCCAGCAGGGTGGAGAGCGGTATGCCGGTCCATTCGGCACAGGACACCAGGCCATGGAGGCTCTGCGCGGTACCATTAGGGTCAGGTGTATCTCTTCGCAAGACCGCGCCACTGTTACCTGAACATTCCAGGAAATAGATGCGGCTTACCATGGGATAACGCAATAAGTCTTCATAGTTGAACACCAGTGGTTGTCGTACCAGGCCGTTGATCACCAGTTTGTGCTGGGCTGGATCAATATCCGGGATGCCGGCATGGTGGCGTTCGAAGTGCAGGGCGTTAGGTGTAATCGTTCCCTGCAGGTGCTGAAGTGGAGAGCGCGATGCGCCGCCACCGGGATAGGTGGGGTTGGGATTGCCTGACATTCGCATCATGTGTTCGGCATGGGGCGAACGACTGCCATAGGGGCTGGCGCCGGGCCCCGGTCGTTGTGACCAGTCAGGGATCTGTAATTGCAGGCCCGCGTCAGCACCGAGTACCGAGTTGGCAACTGCCATGCCGGCACCTCCAAGGCCGAGACCCAACAGGTGTCGGCGATTTATCAGGCCATTGCCTGCGACTCTTTCCAGTTCTTGCTTCTTCATCACTGCCTTCCTTATATGTTGTTAGTTCACAGCGACAAAGCGCTTGGCTTCCTGCACCGGTGCCCAGGAGTCATCGTTCCAGATGGATAACAACTGCTCGTACATAGCATCAGCTCTTTCCTTGTCACCCATTGCGGCATAGGCTCGCGCGGCGCCGAGCACAGACAGGGGCCGATTGGGTAGACGCAACAGTGAGGCTTCAAACATTTCTGCTGCTTCCCGGGACAAGCCAAAGGTCAGGTGAATCTCTCCTGCCAGTTCGTGCACGGGCTTCAATGGCGATGCGGCGCCGTTAGGCAGGCGGCCACGCTCTTCCAGGGCAATAGCCTCTCTGAGCAGTGTTAGTGCTTCTTCCTGTTGTGGCAGGCCATCGGTGGTGAGTCCTTCTCTAAGCAGCTCTTCAGCCCGCTTGGACTTGGCCAGCGCAACGACTTCCGCATGCATGATTTGCATGTCAGCATTGTTGGGGCTGTCAGAGGCCAGTTGCCCTAGGCGCTCGCCCACTCGTTCGGCCAGATCCAGCTCGCCCAGGTTTGCGGCACTCATGCCCAGGGCCAGAAGCTGGTTTGCATCGAGGTCATCGCTGAGATCATGAATCTTCCACTGCCGTGTCTCGATGGTATGCCGGGCTTCCATGATCGCCAGGGTGCCGGCTGAACGACGATCACCTGGGTTCTCCGAGAGTGTTTCCCTAGCCCGCTGGATCCACAATTCAGAACGTGCCAGGTCCCCCCTTTGCAGATCACCATACTGGCCCCAGTCAGTTGCATGGTTCTGTTCACCAACGGCGTCGCCCGGCCGCCATAGTTCTCTTGCTACCTGGTAAGCAGATTCATTCCATTCTGCCACCATGTCCCACATGCCATGCTGGATAAAAATATGTGATGGCATATGGCGGGCATGAGAAACCGCGGGTGCAATATCGCGATACTTCAACGCCGCTTCCAGGGCAATCGGAGCATGAATGGGATCATCGAAGGCGTGAATCACGTAGTGGGCAGCGCCAGGATGGTTGTCATTTTTCTTGAACAGCTCCAGTGCCAGCGCACCTGCTTTCATGTTCATTCTCTCGCGCATGTCACCGGAATGGCCTGCAGCGGCGAGGGTGGAGACCACGTAGAAGGCCATAACCTCATCGTCATCGGGATATTTCTCGTAGAGCTCCTCCATTGCCTTGTTCCAGGCAATACGGCGCTCCGGCATGCCGCCGGGTGTCATGGCGTAAGCTTCAGCTGCCTTCAGGTAACCCTTTTCCTTGTCATTGGGTGCCTTGGCCAGGCGCAACTCCGGAGTCGGCGCCAGTTTCATCAACGCCTGACCCGGTCCTTCACTGAGCGCACCAAAGAAAGGGTGCTGGTAAGTAAAAGCCTCACCCCAGTAAGCCATGGCGAAATCCGGATCAAGTTCCTGGGCGCGCCGAAAGGCCTCCTGGGCCTGGGTGGTACCAAAGCTATGCAGGTAACCCACGCCGAGCATGAATTGTTCCTGGGCTTCCGGGTTGCTAGTAGAAGTCGGAAACTCGTAAGTACCGACGCGCGAAATATCGGCAGCATTGGCGCCGAGAGAGATCAAACAAAAACCTACACAAGCAGTAAGAACGTTCTTAAGTGACATGGTCAAACCCCACTTTCCAATATTATTCTGGATTGTTCTGCACCCAAGGTTGCCAACTCTGCAGTCCCTTTGCAAATGCTTCTGTGGCTCCCGCACTGGCACCCTGAACCAAGCTGTAGTATGTTGATTCTGTTACCTTTTTCCTCTCAGTGGAGTCAGCGATGAAATTTAGTTCTGGTGTCCTGGTGTTGGTCCTGTTGCTTGGCACTACTGCGCAGGCGCAAACGGCTGGTTGTGGCGAAATACCCGGATCCGGGGATTTCGATTTCTGGGTAGGGGAGTGGGAGGTCTTCGATAACAACACGGGTAATCGCGCCGGTGAAAACAGTATCCAGAAAATGGAAGCGGGGTGCATGTTGATGGAGTCGTGGAACGGTGCCGGTGGCAGCACCGGGACCAGTCTCAATTATTACAATCCTGTAACTCGAGAGTGGCGACAGGTATGGGTATCGGGTGGTGCCTACGCCATCGATATCGTCGGCGGTTTGCGCGGTGAATCCATGGTACTGGAGGGCAGCATCTACAACTTTGCCGGTGCAGTGTGGAATTTTCGTGGCACCTGGACGCCAAATGAAGATGGCAGCGTGCGTCAATTCTTCGAACAGTTTAATCACGACTCGGAAGTGTGGGAGCCGTGGTTCGATGGTCGCTACGTAAGAAAGGAATAAGCCAGCCTGGCTTACAATCCGTGTAACTCCAGTACGGGTTTCACCGCATCTCTCTCGCGCATACGCCAATGATGTTCTGCGATCTGTGGAAAATCATTGAGATCAACACTGTCCCCCTCCAACCAATTGGATATGGTGAACAGGTAAGGATCACAGACCGAGTAGTTTTCGCCTAACACCCAGGGCCCTTTGAACATTTCATTTTCAATTAGCTGAAAGCAGGCATGCATGGTTTCTGGCACCTTTGCCTGCATGGCCTTGATTGCTGCCTCATCATCTACCCAGCGGGACCCGCGCATCCGGTGCGCATGGGCAACATGAACAGTGGCGCAAAGATAGGCGTTGAACTCCTGCAGCTTGGCGAGCTGAAAAGCATCTTCCAGCGGAGCCATTTTCGCTTTGGGAAAGCTTTGCGCCAGGTAGAAAAGAATGGCGGGTGTTTCGGTAATGATGCCTTGATCTGTTGCCAGGGCGGGCACCCGACCCTTCGGATTTACTTTCAGATAGTCGGGTGATTGTTGTTCCGTCACTTTGAAGTCGAGTTTTCTCAATTCGTAGTCTGCACCCACTTCGTTCAGGGTGATATGAGAGGCGACGGACACGGTCTGGGGTGCATAGTAGAAGATCATTAGTTGTTTACTCTCGCTTTTACATCCTTATAGGCATTTTCGATTAGTTGGTTCAGTGCAGTCTCGTTAATGGCTTCCCCAGGCCTGACTTTCACATGGCGCATACGCTTGCCTGATCCTTCCAGCAAATTTTCGGGGTCATCGAGAAAGGCGCCGGTGAAGAATCCCACATTGACGTGGGATTTGAACACATTAACGTAGCCAATCGCTGCATCCTGGACACAGGCTGTGGGGCAGCCGTCGTGAAGCTGCTCTTCGATGTCGTCTCCGCAGGCACGGAACCGGTTAAACCAGTCACGGGCAATGGCATAGAGTTGTGCCGGTTCTCCCGACAACCACTGCTCAACATCATCAAAACCATTGGGATCAAAAGAGAGGGTAAATAGTTTTTCCACTCTACCTGGCCTCTGGATCAGTTCGCCTGGCTAGTGTCAGGTGCTTGCTGACACTTCCAGCAGGTTTCAAACGAGCCGGTGTTGGTTTCACCACAGTTGTTACATTGCCACTCCGAGCCCTCGCTGTCTGGTGCCAATTCTTCTTCGATCAGCGTAATCGCCGGCCCTTGTTGTTCATCCTGATAGACCCAGAGTTCAATCGGCACTGCTTCGAAGCCGACATGGCCGCCGCTGGCATGAAATTCATTCTTCAGGAAGCAGTCGATGTCATTCATTTCCAGCAAGGACTTGGCGGAATGGACGATGGCCAGGTTTTCATGGGAGAACACTTTGTGCATGTGCTGGTTCCTTACGATGCCGATTCGAGGATAAATCTGGCGCCTTGCTCGGCGATCATTACTGTGGGCGCATTGGTATTGCCTGAGGTAATGCGCGGCATGATAGATGCGTCTATGACCCGGAGCTTGTCGATACCATGTACCTGCAGTCTATCATTGACCACGCTGTTGGTATCGGAGCCCATCTTGCAGGTGCCGACAGGATGGAAAATGGTTGTACCGAGATCGCCAGCAGCTTGTGCCAGGTCTGCGTCGGTTGCCAGCTCCGGGCCGGGTTTCCACTCTTTGGGTTCGAATTTCGCCAGCGCCTCACTGGCCATGATGCGGCGGGTAAACTTCAAGCCATTGATAGCCACCTGCCGGTCTTCTTCGGTAGACAAGTAATTGAGTTTAATCTCGGGATAATCCCGCCAGTTCCCGCTCTTGATGCGCACATGACCCCGGCTACTGGGGCGCAGGTTGCAAACACTTGGAGTGATGGCGTTGAACTTGTGCAGTGGATCGCCAAACTTGTCCAGGGACAGTGGTTGTACGTGCCATTCGATATTGGCGCTGGCCTGCTCTGCGTCACTGTGGGCAAATGCGCCCAGTTGAGAAGGTGGCATGGTAAGCGGGCCGGTCTTGAACAAGGCGTATTCGAGGCCCATCCAGGCTTTGCCGAACAGGGAATTTGCGCGCTGGTTTAGAGTTACCGTGTTGTTCACCTTGTACACGCTGCGTACTTGCAGATGATCGTGCAGGTTTTCTCCAACGCCCGGTAAATTGTGAATCACATGGATATCGTGTGTATTGAGGATTTGACCAGGGCCTACTCCGCTGAGCTGCAATATCTGGGGCGAGCCGATTGAACCGGCTGAAAGAATGACTTCGCGGTGGGCAATGAAGTTCACCGATTTCTCATTGTTGATGTTGACCATGACGCCATTCACCTGCGGTTTATCTCCGCTGGTATCGATCAGTAATTTTTCGACCTGGGCATGGGTGATTATGCTCAGATTCGGGCGAGAGCGGGCAGGGTCCAGAAAGGCCCTGGTAGCACTCCAGCGTCTTCCGCTGCGCTGGTTCATCTGAAAGTAGGCGTTGCCAAAATTATCGCCGCGATTGAATTCATCGATCTTGGGAATGCCGCATTCTTCTGCCGCGTCCCGCCAGGCATCGAGTATCTCCCAGTTCACCCGGCGCTCTTCCACGCGAAGCTCGCCGCCGGCACCGTGATACTCATCCGCTCCATGCTGGTAGTCTTCCGACTTCTTGAATACCGGAAGCACTTCATTCCATGACCATCCGCGATTGCCCAGTTCAGCCCAGTGATCGTAATCGCTTTTTTGTCCGCGCATGTAAATCATGGCGTTGATAGAGGAACAGCCACCAAGAACCTTGCCCCTGGCGTAGCCGATACTGCGACCATTCAATCCTGAGTCTGGTTCAGTGTGATAACACCAGTCGGTGCGCGGGTTGGCGATGGTGTACAGGTAGCCAACTGGTATGTTGATCCAGAAATAGTCATCCTTGCCACCTGCTTCCAGCAGCAGCACCTGGTTGGCCGGATTCTCGGACAGTCGGTTGGCCAGCACGCAACCTGCAGTGCCGGCACCGATGATGATGTAGTCGAAGTCGCGCATGGAGTAGACTGCTTGATCTTGTTGTTATGATAGCGTGACAGCACATTTATCATACCGCAATCCGTATGAGCATGAACCATGGATGATCCTCTTTCCGCCTTGTCTGGCATCGTTTGCGATTTCTTTGCTGAGCAGCAAGCAGAGGCGCGCCGCATTTTTCATGGCCGGGGCCAGTGCTACCCAGGTTATGAGCAGCTCTGCATCGATTGGTATCCGCCGGTAATACTTGTTTCTCTGTTTGATGAGTATGCGGTAGAAACTGAGTTGCAATCATTGTTGCTCGACGCCGACCGGCACCATCAGATTGAATCAATCATTGTCCAGCGCCGCTATGAGCGTGATGCGCCTGCACAGGTGGTAAATGGGCCGGAGCAGGAATCAATCGTGGTCAAAGAGAATGGATTGAACTTCGAGGTGCACCCTGGTCGGCGACAGAATGCTGGGCTGTTCATGGATATGCGCCTGGTCCGGCGATGGCTGCTGCAGCATAGTAATGAGCGCAATGTGCTTAACTTGTTTGCCTATACCTGTTCACTTTCGGTAGCGGCTTTGGCCGGAGGGGCCAGCCGAGTTACCAATGTGGATCTCAGCAAGACAAGCATTGCCTGGGGTAAACGTAATCACCAACTGAATAACCAGTCCCTGGAGCGGGTCAAGTCTATTCCTTATAACCTGTTCACCTCCTGGGGCAGGATCAAGCAATATGGTCGCTATGATCTGATCATCATCGATCCGCCTACCCGGCAGCGAGGTTCATTTGAAGCGGAGAAAGACTACGGGGCGGTAGTGAAACGATTGCATAGCCTGGGCAATCCCGGAGCTGACGTCATCGCTTGCCTGAATAGTCCGTTTCTGAATAGGGAATGGCTGTTGACCTTGTTTGAAACCTACGCGCCGGAAGCAGAATTTTCAGAGTGGTTGCCAGTGGCTCCCGAGTACCCGGACCGGGAGCCCGAGCGCGGCTTGAAAATTGGACGCTTTCGACTGCGAGTAGCTAATTCTCCGGGTGAATAATCAACAGATCGGATTTCAGGTAATCCAGTACCCTTGATGCCGTGTTGCCGATAATCATTTCCGCGAGCCTTGATCGGGACAGCGCGCCAGTGACAGTGACGTCGGCATGGAGTTTGTCCTGACAGTGAACGATCGCGTTCATTGGCTTCTCATCGATCAGGTGCACCGAAGATTCCGCAAAATCGTAATCCTTGAGCAGATCAGCCAGCGCGTCTGCGTGAGTCTTGTGGAGGGCCTCGGCATCGGCAAAGGGTCGTGCAGATTGTGGACAGGCATGAACCACGTGAACGTCACCACCGGTCAGGCGTCCTGCCTGCAGTGCGTAGTTCAGTATTTTATAGTCCAGCCCTTCAGGTTTGTGATGGCTGTGCACTGGGTCGACAGACGCCAATATAACCCGCTTTTCTCCCCACTCCCTGTCCTTGGTGAGCAGCAGTGGCTTCTTGCAGGATTTAATCAATTGCCAGCTATCGTGGGAGAGGTTGTGTTCTTCCGTTGGCATGCGCATATGGGCGTGCTGCACTACCAGGTCCACATCCAGATCCATGGCTTCCCGGGTAATCTGTTCATAGCGCGGGTAGGTCCAGTGCACGCGGCTGTCCACCTGGTAGCCTTTGCTCTTTAATGCATCGGCAACAACTGAGAGCCGGGCTTCCATCTCGGCGATGAATTGCTTGCGATGTTCTATCGCGTCCGGGCCGAAATCCGAGTAGCTGTCGTGCAGGTACTCCTCGAAGCCACATCCCACCAGGAAGATCTTTGCACTGTCTGGATTGGCCACAAAGCCAAGCGCCTTGCGTATTTCCAGTGGCTGGTGTTCCGGGTTGTCATGGAAGTCGTTGTAGACATCCAGCACGATAAGAATTTTGTTGAATTCCGCCATTTTCTTGTCCTTGATCAGCCAGTTAGCTCTCGTCTGGCTTATATTAGTGGGCGTTTGATAATAGGTTTAGAATAGCAGCTTGGGGAGGGATTCACATGTCTACCGAAGCCGAAAACAAGCAAGATTCCGACGCCGGAGATAAGGCGGGGGATAAGGCGGGGGATAACAAAGGCGCTGCCGTCAGGTTTCCGCCGCCGGCCATATTCGTATTGCTGATCTTCGCCGGCGCATGCCTCGATTATCTCTGGCCCGTCTCGCTCAGCGTACCGGAGTCTTTCGAGCCCGTCGGTATTGCCATCACCATCTTCGGTGTCGCAGTTGCGATTCTGGTGAATGGCAAATTCAAGCGAGTCGGCACCGCCATTGAGCCGTGGAAGCCAACCACGAGCCTGATCACGACAGGATTCTATCGCTGGTCGCGCAATCCCATCTATGTGGGATTCTGCCTGTTCAATATTGGCATTGGCATTTCGACTAACAGCCTTTGGATTCTGCTCAGCTTCATCCCGGGTGCAGTGCTGGTGTTCTACATCGCGATTGCCAAGGAAGAGGTGTACCTGGAGCAGAAGTTTGGTCAGGAGTATCTGGACTACAAGGCGAAAGTCAGACGCTGGATCTAGTCACTGATCTCGAAAGTAAAAGTCCCGCGCTGCTGCTGGCCAAATTCATCTTCTGTCTCGACTATTACGTGATGCAGTCCTGTTGCCAGGTTGTCGGGCAGTTCTATCTCCCAGATATGGGATGAGCGCGTTGGATCTCCGGTTGCGGAATCCGTCTCCGCATAACGCGCGTGAACCCTCTCAACATAGGGGTCGGTTCTCACTGTATAGCGCATGGGCAGGAATTCAATGCCATCCAGGGAATAATTCACTGAATCCCTGACACCACCATCGAACAGGTTGACCACCAGCAAGGTGTCGGGCAACTGGCGGCCGCGATTGACGCCACCGCCTTCCGGTGCCACCAGCATTGGATCCAGGGTAATGCGCAGGCGTCGATCTCCATCGGGTCCAAAAGGGAAGGGGATAAACTCAGGAACCAGGCTGCGTTCTTCGAAGTGCAGTACATAGAATCCATTCGGATTACCGTCCTGCATCATGGCATCGCGTACACCCCGCAAGTCTTCTGGCCCGGTGGTCCAACCATTGCCCCTGACTTCTGCCAGGGTGTGAGCAATCCATGGTTGCCCGGTCCAGCCGTGTTGATGATTGATTTCTACTTTCCAGCTGCTGCTGGTGTCATGGCCGGCAAGTGCATAGATGTTCTCAAAGGGTTCGAGGATATCCAGCAAGGCCTGGAAGTTTTCTGTATAGGGACCGGTGGCCCTCGGAGAGCGTCCATCATCGGCTTCTGATATCAGCGAGATATGGGTCATGATAACAATGAACTTGTCCCGGTCCACTTCGGCGAGATCATTACGTAGCCACTGCAACTGTGTCTGAGGAATGTAACCACGTTAGTTTCCGTTGGAAAATTCCCGGCCAGCACCTGCGTACTCAACATTGTTTAATGCTACAAAATGAACTTCTCCCTGGTCGAAGGAATAGTAAGTTGGGCCGAAGTGTCGCTTGTAGGTCTCATTGGCAAAGAAGGCGTTTGGCGAGGCGTAGTTCATGTCATGATTACCGGGCACATACCATTGGGGAATTTCCATCAGACCCATCATTGCCTTGTGCCGGTCATAGATAGCCAGGTTGTCGTTGGCAACGTCGCCCACAGTGACACCAAACTCGACACCATAAGGATTGCCGATCAATGGATTGATCAGATCTTCCCGCAACATATCCTGGCTCAGGTCGTAGCGGGCCTGAGTGTCGGCAAAACCATGGGCAGTAAACACTTCGGACTCGCTGTCATCTGCTGTCAGTGGGAAATCAATGCTGGCTGGCAAGGGGCCTGTTGGCTCTATAACCGGGAATGCCCACTCCACTGCCGTACCCTGAATTATTGACGGTGTCCCTTCCGGATAATGAAGGTAGAAGAACTGGGGGATATTATTCTCATCCAGGGGCACTGCGTAACCCGCTGGCTTCCTGATGAATAGAATTTCATTGGCTGCAATATCAATCTCGTAGGAACCATCTGCAGCTGTCAGTACAACAGCGCAGCCGTTGCTTACCGCCACGTTGGCGATGCCTGCCTCATTGCTGTCATGGTTGCGATCACCATTCCTGTCGAGGAATACCTGGCCGCGGGCAATCTCGGCGTTGTCCCTGCCGGGGTCGCACTGGGCCGCTGCGTTGCTGCCAATGGTGAGAAGTGCCAGGCTGAGTAGTGGGAAGATTGGCTTCATCTGGTCTGACCTCGATTGCTTGAGTGCTCATTGTAGCGCTGGCAATTGACTGTTCAATGACAAAGGTGAAATCCCACTGCGGGCTTGTACTGACGTGATAGCATGGGCCCTGGTATTTTCTGCAGCAATTAGCATTACGGAGTAGTTATGACAGCGCGCGTGCAAAAGAAACTGGGATCCGGGTTTGAAGCCAAATCGGAGCCTTCCCAAATTCTCGAGGGTATTGATCTGGCCGGCAAGGTTGCTGTCGTGACCGGGGGTTACTCGGGAATCGGCCTGGAGACCACGCGAGCACTGGCAGGAGCCGGTGCACGAGTCTATGTGCCGGTGCGGGATCCCGCCAAGGCTGAGGCCAATCTGGCTGATGTGGAAGGTGAAGTCATCCCCTTGCAGATGGATCTGGCCGATCTGGACAGCGTGCAAAACTTCGTCTCCGAGTTGCTGGAGAAAGAATCGAAACTGGATTTGCTGATCAATAACGCTGGCATCATGGCCTGCCCGGAGACACGAGTGGGGAAGGGGTGGGAAGCCCAGTTCGCGGTCAACCACATAGGGCACTTCGTACTCACCAGGG
>Ga0181579_10004169_pt1 | contig 11288 bp, 10 predicted proteins | sample 071ome_24_FD_132996 | JGI IMG/M metagenome (GOLD analysis project Ga0181579, IMG submission 132996) | Coastal salt marsh microbial communities from the Groves Creek Marsh, Skidaway Island, Georgia - 071402CT metaG (megahit assembly) | ecosystem: Environmental > Aquatic > Marine > Intertidal... | reverse complement strand
TGCTGGAATCTGGGGAGATGGACGGGGAGACGGATCCGTCCACGCAATCTGCCGCATTGGCTTGGCGGGACGCTAACTGAGAGTAAATTCAGCCGTCGATCATCGCCAATAATTCTGCCGTCTTTGCTGTCATCAACGACGCGTCGCCGCGAGATTCGACGTTGAGCCGCACAACGGGCTCAGTATTGGACATGCGGAGATTGAATCGCCAGTCAGCAAATTCCATCCCGAGACCGTCGAGCTTCTCCACCGCCTGCGCCGCGTTACCGTAATGCGCCTCGACCGCGGCCAGTAACGCCGACGGATCAGCCACCTCGCGATTGATTTCGCCCGAGCATGGGAAAGCCTGTTCGCGGGCACCGACCAACGCCGCCAGCGACCGCCCCGTTTGGGACATAAGCCCGGCAATCAACAACCAGGGAATCATGCCGCTATCGCAGTAGGCGAACTCACGAAAATAGTGGTGTGCCGACATCTCGCCGCCATACACGGCATCGACTTCACGCATTCGCTCCTTGATAAACGCATGCCCGGTTTTACTCAGCACCGGCTCACCACCGCCCTGGCGCGTGATGTCCTGGGTATTCCATGTGAGCCTGGGGTCGTGAACGATCGGCTGAGGTCCCAGACGCGACAAAAAGGCCTCAGCCAAAAGCCCTACGATGTAATAGCCCTCAATGAATCGTCCATCGCTATCGAAGAAGAAGCAGCGATCAAAATCACCATCCCAGGCAATTCCGAAATCTGCCCCCGTGGCGCGCACGGCGTCCGCGGTCGCAGCGCGATTTTCTACCAGCAGCGGGTTGGGCACGCCGTTGGGGAAATGGCCATCAGGCTCATGGTGGACCTTAAAAAACTCGAATGGCAAATGTGGCTCCAGCGCATCGATGACCCGACCCGCACCGCCATTACCCGCCGTACAAACGATCTTAAAAGGCTTGAGCGCGGCTACATCGACATAGGAGAGCAAGTGCGCGACATAGGCAGCGCGCGTATCGGCACTCTCGAGCGTCCCGCGGGTCTGCGCCGGGGTGAATGCGTTTTGCTCAGCAAGCGCGCGAATCTCACCGAGCCCTGAATCTCCCGAGATCGGTCGCGACCCTTCGCGAACAAACTTCATCCCGTTGTAATCTTTGGGGTTGTGGCTCGCCGTCACCGCAATACCGCCACCAACGCCGAGATGACTCGTGGCAAAGTAAATCTCTTCCGTACCGCAGAGACCGATATCGTGGACCGCGACGCCCTGCTCTCGAAGCCCGTCGATGAGCGCGGCTTTGATGGCCTCACTGGTCAGGCGAATGTCGTGACCCACCACTACGGAACCCGGGGAGATCACTTCCGCATAGGCTCGGCCGATACGACGGGCGATGTCTTCGTTCAACTGATCGGGGATGCGGCCACGAACATCGTAGGCCTTAAAGCAAACGAGATCCTCGCTCATGTTTCGCGTCCGTAATAATGCTCGAACACATGCTGAGTCGCCTCGACGAAACCCGGTACGCTACCGCAGTCAAAGCGGCGACCTTCGAACCGATACGCGAGTACACGCCCTTCGCTGGCCTGCGCCTGCAGCGCATCTGTTAACTGCACCTCGCCGTTTCTTCCCGGCGGCGTGTTGCGAATAATCTCGAAAATATCGGGTGTCAAAATATAGCGGCCGATCACCGCGAGGTTGGACGGCGCATCACTGGGAGCCGGTTTTTCCACCATGTCACTCACACGCAGCAGCCCAGGACGCTCATCGCTACCGGCGACAATGCCGTATTTGTCGACGTCCGTCTCGGGGACTTCCTGTACCGCGACGATGGAGCATTGAAATTCTTCATATAACGCAGCCATCTGCGCGAGAACCCCGGGGCCATTGCGGTTGAGACACAAATCATCCGAGAGCACCACTCCAAACGGCTGGTTACCGATGAGCGGCTCACCGGTAAGAATGGCATGTCCCAACCCCAGCATGGCGCGCTGGCGCACCATGGTGAACACGCCGCGCTCGATCACGTCTCGAATGCCTGACAAATACTGCTCTTTGTCCGACCCGGCAATTTGATGCTCAAGCTCGTAGCTGATGTCGAAGTGATCCGCGATCGCTCGCTTACCTCGACCGGTAACCAGCGCGCAATTAGTCATGCCCGCCTCAATCGCCTCTTCCACGCCGTATTGCACTAGCGGCTTGTTCACAATTGGCAGCATTTCCTTGGGCATACTTTTGGTCGCTGGTAAAAATCGGGTGCCATAGCCCGCTACCGGGAAAAGACATTTACTGATCATGCTGGGGGTCCTCCCGACCGTAGACGTCATCAAAGCGCACGATATCGTCTTCACCGAGGTAAGCCCCGGATTGCACCTCGATCACCTCGAGTGGCGTCTCGCCATCATTGGCGAGTCGGTGTTTCATCCCAATGGGGATATAGGTGGATTGATCGACCGTTAGCGTCAACGTCTCCTCACCACGAACGATATCCGCAACCCCGGCAACCACCACCCAATGCTCGGCGCGCTGATGGTGCAGCTGCAGGGATAACGTTTGCCCGGGGTTTACCGTCAACCGCTTCACCTGAAAGTGCTCACCCACCACCAACGATTCATAAACGCCCCAGGGTCTGAATACTTTTTGGTGCTGGGTCGCCTCTGGGCGATCTGCGGCAATCAGTGTCTCGACCAATTGCTTTAAGTCCTGCACCTGATCTTTGGCGCTGACCATCACCGCGTCCGGCGTTTCGACAATAATCAGGTCATCCACGCCCACCGCAGTGACGAGCCGACTCTCACTCCGCACATAGTTGTTCCTCGACTGCTGCAACAGCACATCGCCTTCAATCACGTTGCCGGCATCGTCGCCCTGCCCAATCTCCCATAAGGCAGGCCATGCGCCCACATCACTCCAACCACAATCGAGGGTCGCGACACCGCCTGCCGTGGTCTTTTCCATGACCGCATAGTCAATGCTGTCGGATGGGCAGGCGAGGAATGCCTCGGACGCTGGCCGGATAAAATCCCTGTCGCGCTCGGCCCCAGCCATGGCTCGCGTGCAGGCGTCTAGCATTTCGGGCCGATGCTCGCCGAGGGCTGCAAGATACCGATCTGCGCGTAGCAAAAACATGCCGCTATTCCAGCAGTAATCCCCGGCGGCCAAATAGCCCTCAGCCGTTTCACGATCCGGCTTCTCGACGAATTCGGCCAATGTATAGACACCGTCTTCAATAGGCTCGCCGCAGCGCACGTAGCCGTAACCGGTCTCGGGGTGCGTCGGCACCACGCCGAACGTCATGAGCTTGCCGGCGGTGGCGTGCACCGCCGCACGCTCAACCGCCGCGCGAAACGCGGCCGGATGCGTGACGTGATGATCGGCAGGCAACACCAACAGTAGCGCCTCCGGGTCCTCGCCACTGGCCTGCAGGGCCGCAAGCGCAATTGCCGGGGCGGTGTTGCGCCCCGCGGGCTCAAGAATAATGGTGGGAGCAATGGGCGATTCTCCGCGCAACTGCTCGGCCACCATAAAACGGTGCTCATCGTTGCACACCACGATGGCGGGACCGCACGCCAGCCCATCAAGACGCCGCTGGGTCTCCTGAAGCATGGAGCCCTCGCCCCCGAGCGGCAAGAACTGCTTGGGCCTGCCAGCGCGAGACACGGGCCAGAGGCGGCTACCAACGCCACCAGACAATAAAACGGGTATTAACATGCGTTTTTCGATGCTTTGGTTCGGTGCTCTGTGATCCGCGATGCTACTGGAACCTTGGCAGGAGGTCACCCATAACGGCGGCGCCGTATTCACATGAGCGCCTAGAATCATTGGGCTCGCGGGCCAGTCGGCCGGTTTTCGCCGCATCCCCCTGCTGGATTGCGTCGGGCCCTTCCACTACAATTGCGCCCTCAACAATACCACGCGTGGCCCTCGGCGCCGATTGTCGCCTGGCGCGCCGCCCCATCCTCGCCGGAAGCCCCTATCCATGCCCGAACCCGCCTTTTTTACCCCGCAGTCGAGCTATAACAAAGCCGAGTTGGTCGCCTGCGGCATGGGTGAACTTTTCGGGCCGGGTAATGCACAGCTCCCCGTTGATAACATGTTAATGGTGGACCGCATCACCCACATTAGTTCCGAAGGTGGTGAGGCCGGCCGGGGCGAGCTCATTGCCGAACTCGATATCCACCCTGACCTCTGGTTCTTCGCCTGCCACTTCCCCGGGGATCCCGTGATGCCCGGTTGTCTCGGACTCGATGCGATGTGGCAACTGGTGGGGTTTTTTCTCGGTTGGCGCGGCAACCCCGGCAGAGGTCGGGCGCTGGGCTCGGGTGAAGTCAAGTTTACTGGGCAAATCCTACCCAGCCACTCGCTGGTGCAGTACCGCATCAATATTAAGCGCGTGATCGAGCGCAAACTGGTCATGGGTATCGCCGACGGCTCGGTATCTGTCGATGGCCAGGTGATCTATACCGCCAGCGATCTGCGGGTGGGGCTGTTTCAGAATACGGAGAACATGTGATGCATGAGCGAGTAGTCGTCACGGGGCTCGGCATCATCTCCTGCCTGGGCAACGACGCGGCATCGGTTCGCGATGCGTTGTTTGAAGGTCGATCAGGGATCTCCCTCCGGCAGGATCATGTCGAAGCGGGCATGCGTTCACAGATCGCTGGCACCCCGCAGATCAACCTTTCCGAACACATTGACCGCAAGCAATGGCGCTTCATGGGCGATGCCGCGGGGTACGCCTTTTTGAGCCTGCAGCAGGCTATCGCGCAAGCTGGCTTGACCGAGGATCAGGTCTCCAACCCGCGCACGGGCATTGTCGCGGGTTCCGGTGGCGCATCTTCATCCAATCAAGTCGAGGCGGCCGACATCCTGCGTGACCGCGGTATCCGCCGGGTCGGCCCCTATCGGGTAACGCAAACGATGGGTAGCACCGTCTCGGCCTGTCTCGCGACACCCTTCCAAATCAAAGGGGTCAACTACTCTATTTCCTCCGCCTGTTCGACCAGCGCGCACTGCATCGGTCACGCGATGGAGCTCATCCAACTTGGCAAGCAGGACGTGGTGTTTGCCGGTGGTGGCGAGGAGCTCCACTGGACCATGAGCGCGCTGTTCGATGCGATGGGCGCGCTGTCCAGCCAATACAACGACACCCCAGAGCGCGCCTCGCGCGCCTACGACGCCAACCGAGATGGCTTCGTCATCGCCGGCGGTGGCGGCATGTTGGTGCTCGAAAGCCTGTCTCACGCCACAGCACGCGGCGCGCAGATTCTTGCTGAGCTGGTGGGCTACGGAGCCACATCGGATGGCTATGACATGGTCGCGCCCTCCGGGGAGGGCGCCGTCCGCTGTATGCAGCAAGCCATGGCAGGGCTCGAAGGCAAGATCGATTACATCAACGCCCACGGCACCAGCACGCCGGCGGGTGATATTCAGGAGCTCAATGCACTGCGCACGGTCTTTGGCGACAGTGCACCCATTATCGGCTCAACTAAATCCCTGTCGGGCCACTCGCTCGGTGCTGCCGGCGTACAAGAGGCCGTTTATTCGCTGTTGATGCTTCAGGATGACTTTATTGCCGCCTCCGCCAATATCGAGACCCTCGATGAGGGCGCCGAGGGATTGCCCATCGCCCTCTCCCGCGTTGACAACGCCGGCCTGCAACAGGTCATGTCAAACAGCTTTGGCTTTGGCGGCACCAACGCGACCCTGGTCTTTCGCCGCTTTCTAGATTAACTGGCTAGATTAACTGGCTAGATTGACTGATTAGATCGACTGGACAACTGACAGCGACCGGTGCCGCTGATTCAGCAGGCGCCCAGATCACCCAGCACTGACAGAGGAATGATCTCCAACCAGTCACCCTCTGAGATGGATTCCCCCGCTGGCAGCACGGCAAGCGCTTCGGCCCGACTTAAACTGGTGAGCACGCCAGAGCTTTGGTTCCCCGTGAGCTCGGCGCGTCTGGCGTCGCCCTCCCCGACAAATCGTACCCGCAAAAACTCCTCTCTAGTGCCCGGTTTTGTGACACTAAAACCGGCGCGCACCCGGTACCGAGACACTGGAGCAACGATTCCGCCCTGCTGCTTGATCAACCAGGGTTTAGCGACCAGCACAAACGTAATCCAGGCGGAGACCGGGTTGCCGGGCAAACCAAAAATCGGTGTTCCACGCACCTCGCCAAACGCCAGCGGTTTACCGGGCTTGATGGCGAGCTTCCACAGGGAGAGCGAACCACGCGCCTCGACCTGCGCGCGAATATGGTCCTCCTCGCCCACAGAAACGCCGCCGGCAGTCACAATGCAATCCGCCGCGCCCGCGGCCTCTTCCAGCGCGTCACCGATGCGGCCGGGGTCATCTGGCAGATTGCCCAAATCCGATACCGACATACCCAGTGCGCGGATCTGCGCCGACAACATCACGCGATTACTGTTATAGATCTCACCGGGCGCAAGCTGACCCGCGCCGGGCTCCCGCAGCTCATCTCCTGTGGTAAGAATCGCCACGCGCAGTGGTCGATAGACCTCGACCTGGGCCAACCCGACCGAGGCCAGTAAACCCAGGTCCTGGGGTTGCAGGCACTGACCCCGAGCGACCAGCTGATCGCCGGGCGCGATATCATCACCCCTGCGCCGGATATGCTGTCCTAACGTCGCGGAGGGAAAAAAAATCCCTTCCGGCGTCTCGGTGACATCTTCCTGCAGCACAATCGCGTCGGCACCTGTCGGCACCGGCGCGCCGGTGAAGATTCTCGCCGCCGTGCCGGGGCTTAACGGTTCGGGCACCGCGCCCGCCGGGATCCGTTGGCTCACTGGCAAGACCGCGGGGATGTCACCGACGCGTACCGCGTAGCCATCCATGGCGCTGTTATCTCGAGGAGGCACCGCCATTGGCGCGCTGATCAACTGTGCACAGAAACGATGCAGCGCCTCACCGGTCGGCACCGTTTCCACGTCGGGGGTCGCCGTCGCAGTGGCAAGAATTTGCTGCAGCGCTTCAGTGAGTGGTGTTAGCGCCACGACTCAATGGCCCCGCAGGACTCCAACAAAATTACAGGGCCGGTGTTCGCTATCGAGCTGCTCTCTGAGCACCCCATTCCACGCCGTGCGGCAGGCACCGGTAGAACCCGGCATGCAGAAAATCACTGTGCCGTTTGCCAGGCCTGCCAGCGCGCGAGACTGCACCGTGGAAGAACCAATTTCGGCATGGCTCAGCGATCTAAACACCTCGCCAAAGCCATCAATACTTTTATCGAAGAGCGGCTGCAGCGCCTCGGGCGTCGAATCCCGACCCGAAAAGCCAGTGCCCCCGGTGGTCAGCACAACCTCAACCTCGGGATCGGCGATCCAGCCAGAGACGATCGCCCGCAACTGGTAGACATCGTCGATCACGATCTGTCGGTCGACCACGGTGTGACCCGCCGCAGACAACGCATCGACCAGAAACTGCCCCGAGGTATCGGTCTCGTGGGTGCGCGTATCACTGACTGTTAACACCGCTACCTTTAGCGCCGCGCTCATGGGATCATCCTCATTACTCAACATATAACTCAATGTAGCGCTGCACCGCGCGTTGAACAAACTCCCGCCAGCTGAGCTGCTGAATGCCAAACTGGTGCCGGATCGCCGCGCAGTCCAACGTCAAGCTGGAGGGCGCTTCGTCGGTGTCGGCAGACAATACGATCAGGTCTCGCGCCTCGGTAAAAGGCTTGTACTGAGAGGCATTGGCCAACACCGCTTCCATAAAAGAATAGGCGTTGACCTCCCCGATACCGCTGTAGTGGTAAATCCCTGCGCGCGGCGCACCAGCGCCAATCTGATCAATGATGCCATGGATCACCCGCGCGACCTCCGCAACGTGCACCGGGCTGCCACGCACCTGTTCACTGACCTTGATCTTGTCGCCGCGGGACAGCGCATCCAGCGCTCTGGCCAAGGGGTTGGGACGACGGCCCCCGAACATCAGCCCAAGACGCAAAATAAAGACCTCGTCGAGCTTGTCCTGCAGCAGCGCCTCGGCTTCGACCAAGGTTTTACCGACCGCGTCGGTGGCATCAGGCTGATCACTCTCGCGGTAGGGTCGGGTGAGCGTTCCCGAGAAGACCCGCGCACTGGAGAGAAACAAATAGCCAATACGATCCTTGGCGGCCAACCCTGCGAGCCACCGGGTGCGCTCCAAATCGGGCTGACCCACCGGATCCACGCCATCAATTTGCGTCACCAAGCGCGCATCCAAGATCAAATCAATGGGTTGGCGACGAATCAGTTTTTTGACCTGACGCTCGCGGCGCCAACGCGTCGCATCCATGTCGACCCCAATAATTTCGTGCCGCATCAAGGGAGCGGCAAACGAACGCAGGGAAAACCCTAACGGGGAATCGAGGCCCAAAACCAGAATGCGCATGACTATCGTCGCGTATCGACCAGGGGCTCCTGCGAGCCCCTGTGCTTAGAAGGGAATGTCGTCTTCCGGGAAGTCGATCCGCGCGGGATCCGCAGCCGCGGGTGCGCTGCTCGCTGGCGCGCTTTGGTAGCCGCCTCCGTCCTGCATGGCGCCGCGACTATCGAGCATCTGCATTTCCTGGGCCACGATCTCGGTGGTGTAACGATCCTGACCAGATTGATCCTGCCATTTACGGGTCCTCAGGGAACCCTCCACATAGACTTTGGAGCCCTTACGGAGATATTCGGCCGCAATCTCAGAGAGACGATTGAAAAAGACCACGCGGTGCCACTCCGTGCGCTCCTGTTGCTCGCCGGTATTCTTGTCGCGCCAGCTCTCTGAGGTGGCGAGGCTAATATTGGTCACCCCGCCGCCCGATGGCAGCACACGATGCTCGGGGTCATTGCCCAGATTACCGACTAAGATCACTTTGTTAATGCCGCGCGAGGCCATAGGGTTCTCCAATCTGCCCGGGATCGCGTACGTGGCGACGCTGATCCGTTTATTCCGTGTGACTGCAAACTATAACAACGCTGGGGAGTGGCGTGTACATCATTCTCGGACAATTCAGCCCCTATGCCACCACCTCGGGCGCCTGTCCAAAGCGCCACAGACCGGCCAACCACAGCACCGACAGACACACCAGCAGTAGCGCCAATAAGGCGGCGCCGCCCCAGTGCAAGGCGTTACCGCCCAAGGCTCCACCCGTGAATACGCCGAGAAACTGTGCGCTTGAAAAAATACCCATGGCGGTGCCGCGCAATGTGACCGGCGCGAAAGCGGACACCAAAGCAGGCAGAATCGTCTCAAGCGCCGTAAATCCCGCAAAAAACGCCACCAAACTTGCGCCCAGAGCCAGTACCGATGTCGACCAAAGTGCCGCAATCAGACCCGCGACCGTGAGGACAACCGTGAGTGCCAGTAACGGCCGGGGATCCTCCATCGTGCGCCGCCGGCGCACCAACAGCACGACGCCCGGTATCGCAGCGCACAGGGTCAATAAATACACCCACGCGTGATCATCAGTGGGCAGGCCTATGTGATCGACCATAATGACCGGAATCGCGGTAAACGCCGCCATCAACAACAGGTGGAGGCAAAATATGCTGGCATACAGGATACCGAGGCCCCGCCCCCACAGCGCCTCACCTAACCGCGCCCGATCCGCAATGTGGGCACTGCCCGCCTCACTCAAGGCGGGCGTGGGCGGCAGCCAGAACAGCACCACCAGCAGGCCCAACGCACCCATCGCCGCGGTCACCTCGAAAACGCGGGGCAACCCGCCCCAGGCCGCAAGCACCGGTCCCAGCACTAGCGCCAAGGCGAATGAGACGCCAATACTCGCACCAATAATGGCGGCGGCTTTCGTGCGCTGTTCAACACGGGTGTAGTCGGCGGCCAGGGCCATCGTGGCGGAGGCAATGGCACCTGCGCCCTGCAACAAACGGCCGATGGCCAATGCCAGCAAGGTATCCGCTGCAGCGGCGACGAGGCTGCCGACAATCAGCATGCTCAGCCCGCCGATGATCACGGGTTTGCGGCCGATCTGATCGGACAACCAACCCAGCGGAACCTGCAGCGTCGCCTGAGTGAGGCCGTAGGCGCCGAGCGCGAGCCCAATACTAGCCACGCTGGCCCCCGCCAATGCTTGCGCGTATACCGCAAACAGCGGCAGAACCATGAATAAACCGAGCATCCGCAGGCAGTAAAGACTGGCCAAACCCAGCACGGCGCGGCGCTCCACTGCAGTAAAAGGATCTTTCGCCAGCACGTATTCAGAAACCTCGAGGAAGATCGCAGTGTAACACGGTGCTAAAACCGGCTATCGACAGTCCGGGCCCTGCAGATCCTCGTATACTGTCCTGTTGTAATGAGTTTTCGCGAGGCAGCATGGACACCATCGAGGTACGCGGGGCGCGCACCCACAATCTCAAGAATATCGACCTCGATATTCCCCGTGACAAGCTGGTGGTGATTACCGGGCTCTCAGGGTCAGGGAAATCTTCCCTCGCCTTCGACACACTCTATGCCGAGGGCCAGCGTCGCTACGTCGAATCGCTGTCCACCTACGCCCGACAATTTCTATCGATGATGGAAAAGCCCGATATCGACCACATCGAAGGCTTGTCACCCGCGATTTCTATCGAGCAAAAATCAACCTCGCATAACCCGCGCTCGACGGTGGGCACTATCACAGAGATCTACGACTACCTGCGACTATTGTTTGCGCGCGTCGGGGATCCGCGCTGCCCCACTCATGGCGTGACGCTGAAAGCGCAGACCGTGACGCAAATGGTCGATGCGGTCATGGCGATGCCAGAGGGCACCAAGCTGATGCTACTGGCGCCCGTGGTACGCGACCGCAAAGGCGAGCACCTGCACGTATTTGAGCAAATGCGGGCAGCCGGCTTCATTCGCGTGCGTGTCGACGGGATCGTGGTAGACCTCGATGATGTTCCCGCACTAGACAAGAAGCGCAAGCACCGTATCGATGTGGTGGTGGATCGCTTCAAGGTCAGAGACGACCTCAAACTGCGGCTCGCCGAGTCGTTCGAGACCGCGCTGGAGCTCACTGACGGCGTCGCCGCGGTCGCCCCCATGGATGGCGAAGGTGAAGAAACCCTGTTCTCCGCGCGCTACGCCTGCCCGAGCTGCGGACATTCCATAGACGAGCTCGAGCCCCGGCTCTTCTCTTTCAACAATCCCGCAGGGGCCTGTAGCGGTTGCGACGGTCTGGGTGTTACCCAGTTTTTCGATGAAAGCCGCGTCGTGCTGCACCCGGAAGCGAGCCTCGCCGAAGGGGCCATCCGCGGATGGGATCGGCGCAATGTTTACTACTTCCATTTACTGCGCTCACTGGCTGATCACTACGACT